>Ga0209980_10001139_pt1 | contig 14643 bp, 10 predicted proteins | sample CR02metaG_FD_183611 | JGI IMG/M metagenome (GOLD analysis project Ga0209980, IMG submission 183611) | Deep subsurface microbial communities from Mariana Trench to uncover new lineages of life (NeLLi) - CR02 metaG (SPAdes) (version 2) | ecosystem: Environmental > Aquatic > Marine > Ocean trench...
ATGCGTTGTAGACCTTGCAGCTATGCGAGGAGTGGTAAATAAAATGGGACTGGACCCTGCAAAAATAAATCCTATTGTTCCTGTTGACCTAGTTATAGACCATTCAGTTCAGGTTGACCATTACGGAACTGCTGCTGCATTCCTGCAAAATGTGGAAAGAGAATATGAAAGAAACGGAGAAAGATATGCATTCCTGAGGTGGGCAAAACAGGCATTTGAAAACTTCAGAGTAGTGCCACCAGGTACAGGTATAGTTCATCAGGTAAACCTAGAATACCTTGCTAGCGTAGTAAGCTCAAAAAATGTAGACGGAGATACGATTGTTTTTCCCGATACTCTTGTAGGAACAGACTCGCACACGACTATGATAAATGGCTTGAGTGTTATGGGCTGGGGAGTAGGCGGTATAGAAGCAGAAGCCTGTATGCTTGGGCAACCCATTTATATGCTAATGCCCGAAGTTATAGGATTTAAGCTACACGGCCAGCTCTCTGAAGGTGTCACAGCTACTGATATGGTACTTACAATTACAGAAATGCTCAGGAAAAAAGGTGTAGTAGGAAAATTTGTTGAATTTTTCGGCCAAGGACTTTCCAACCTTGCACTTTCAGACAGGGCAACAATTTCAAATATGGCCCCTGAATATGGTGCTACAATGGGATTTTTTCCGGTTGACGATGAAACTCTAAGATATCTAAGAATAACCGGCCGAAGTGAATCACTTATAGACCTTGTTGAAAAATACACAAAAGCACAGAGCTTATTCAGAACAGATGATATGGACGATCCAGTATACACAGATAGACTTGGATTAGATCTCTCAACAGTTGTTTCCTCACTTGCAGGACCAACCAGACCACAGGACAGGATTTCACTAGACGATATGAAATCTGCATATCAGCAGACAATCAAATCAAGACTAAAGGATAAAAATGGCGATATAAATAAAACTGTAGATGTGAAACTAAATGGAACTGGAGGTCAGATTTCAAATGGTTCTGTCGTAATATCGGCTATCACAAGCTGTACTAACACCTCCAATCCTTCTGTTATGGTAGGAGCAGGGCTTCTTGCCAAAAATGCAGTTGAAAAGGGGCTTTCTGTGAGCCCTACGGTCAAAACAAGCCTGGCTCCTGGTTCTAAGGTAGTTACTGATTATCTTGAAGATGCGGGGCTTAACACCTATCTCGATAAACTCGGCTTTAACCTTGTAGGTTATGGCTGTACTACATGTATTGGAAACAGCGGGCCGCTTCCACAAGCTATTGAAGATGCTATAAAAGATAATGATTTCAATTGCGCATCAGTGCTAAGCGGTAACAGAAATTTTGAGGGAAGGATCCATCCCCACGTAAAACTTTCATATCTTGCATCCCCACCGCTAGTAGTTGCCTATGCACTGGCAGGAACAGTAGACATTGATCTTTCCAAAGAGCCTCTAGGAAAAAGTGATTCAGGAGAGGATGTATTCTTAAAAGACATATGGCCATCTCAGCAGGAAGTAACAGAAATAATAGATAAATCGGTTACACCCGAGATTTTCAAAAAAGAATACGCAAAAGTATTTGAAGGCGATGAAAAATGGAACAGCATGGCAATCCCGGAAGGAAATCTTTATGAGTGGAATGCAGATTCCACATATATACAGGAACCGCCGTTTTTTGAGGATTTCGGAATGGAAACAACTGAACCACAGGATATAAAAGGGGCATATGTTTATGCGCTGTTAGGAGATTCTGTAACTACAGATCATATTTCACCTGCCGGCTCTATACCAAAAGACGGGCCTGCCGGAAAGTTTCTTATAAGCAAGGGTGTCGATCCTTATGACTTTAATAGCTTTGGATCCAGAAGAGGAAATCACGATATAATGATTAGGGGAACCTTTGCAAATATCAGGATCAAAAATAAGCTTCTTCCGGGAACCGAAGGTGGGGTTACAAAGTATATCCCCGGAGACGAAGATACAACTATGTTTGAAGCTTCAGAGAAATACAGAAGTGATGGAACGCCTCTTATAGTTATAGGTGGTAAGGAGTATGGAACAGGAAGCTCAAGGGACTGGGCGGCTAAAGGAACAATGTTGTTAGGAGTAAAAGCGGTTATAGCAGAGAGTTTTGAAAGGATACACAGGAGTAATCTTGTTGGAATGGGTGTACTGCCTTTACAGTTTAAAGATGGTGATAGCGCGCAAAGCCTGGGTATAACGGGGTTTGAAAAATTTGATATTATAGGAATAACAGACATTTCACCAAGAAAAGAGCTTGAGGTTTTAGCTACCGACAATAATGGAAATACAAAAGAGTTTGGTGTAATTTGCAGACTGGATAGCCCGATTGAAATTGATTACATTAGAAATGGCGGGATTTTGCAGACAGTGCTGAGACAAATGATACGCTCAAATTAATTGCATTTTAGAAATATTTATATATATTCACTGTCCAAAATTCTTGCAACTAATACATACATACGAAAGGAGTTTTATTGATGTCTAATGAAGGACAAATAATTGGTATAAATTCAAATACTGGTGAGATTGAAGTACCTAATAACCCGATAATTCCTTTTATAGAAGGTGATGGAACTGGACCCGATATTTGGAGAGCATCAAAAATAGTATTTGATACCGCTGTACAAAAAGTTTATAAAGGGGACAGAAAAATAATCTGGTATGAAGTATTTGCCGGACAAAAAGCATACGATAAAACAGGAGAGTGGCTTCCGAAGCAAACTCTTGAAGATCTAAAAAAATATGTAATTTCGATAAAAGGACCTCTTACAACACCTGTTGGCGGAGGGATCAGAAGTTTAAACGTTTCACTTAGACAATTACTGGATCTCTACGCATGTGTACGTCCGGTACGGTATCTTAAAGGAACTCCAAACCCTGTAAAGTATCCCGAAAGAATTGATGCTGTAATATTCAGAGAAAATACTGAAGATGTCTATTCCGGCATAGAATGGGAAAGCGGAAGCCCAGAAGCAGAGCAGGTAAGGGATTTTCTTATTAATACCATGAAGGTGGAAATACGGGAATTGTCAGGAATTGGAATTAAGCCTATCAGCCCTTTTGGCACTAAAAGGCTTATGAGAAAAGCAATTCAATACGCAATAAAATATAACAGGAAAAGCGTCACTTTGGTTCATAAAGGCAATATTATGAAATTTACTGAAGGCGCATTTCGCGACTGGGGCTATGAACTTGCTAAAGAAGAATTTTCTGACTTCACAATTACAGAAGATGAATTATGGGATAAATTCGGTGGAAAGCCGCCTGAAGGTAAAATTATAATAAAAGACAGGATTGCTGACAATATGTTTCAGCAGATTCTTACAAGAGGCGATGAATATGATGTGCTTGCATTGCCTAATTTAAATGGTGACTATATATCGGATGCCCTAGCAGGTCAGGTTGGAGGATTGGGTGTGGCGCCAGGCGCCAATATCGGCGATCCGTATGCTTTATTTGAAGCAACACACGGCACGGCACCCAAATATGCGGGTCAGGATAAAGTCAACCCAGGTTCGCTAATACTTTCTGGTGTAATGATGTTTGAGTATCTTGGGTGGACAGAAGCCGCAGAGTTAACCGTAAAGGCAATGGAACAAACTATTTTAGATAAAACAGTCACGTATGATCTGCACAGACAGATAGAAGGAGCGACACTTCTTAAATGTTCAGAGTTTGCAAAGGCTATTGCAGATAATATGGATAACTCTTAATAAATTTAATTTAATATAAAAGCGTTGGAGAGAATATAATGAGCAGACCAAAAATTTCAGTAATAGGAGCGGGAAATGTTGGAGCAACAGCTGCAATGAGACTCGCTGAATCAGAATTGGGAGATGTGGTACTGGTAGATATAGTTGAGGATATGCCTCAGGGTAAGGCCCTTGATTTAATGGAGATGGGCCCGGTTGTAAAATATGATGTTAATATAACAGGTACTAATGGTTACGAAGAGACAGCGGATTCTGATATTGTAATAATTACTTCGGGGCTTCCCAGAAAGCCTGGAATGAGTAGAGATGATTTGCTTGCTACAAATACGAAGATTGTCACTCAGGTTACTTCAGAGGTAGCCAAAAAGTCGCCCAATGCAATACTTATTCTTGTTACAAACCCTCTTGATGCAATGACTTATGTTGCTTATAAAACAAGCGGTTTTCCAAGAGAAAGGGTTTTAGGTATGGCTGGAGTGCTTGATTCTGCAAGATTCACGGCTTTTATTTCCATGGAGCTAGACGTCTCAGTAGATAATATTCAGGCCTTTGTACTTGGCGGACATGGTGATGACATGGTTCCGATAGCAAGATTTACTACAGTAGCTGGTATTCCTATTACAGAGTTGCTACCTCAAGACAGGATTGATGCGTTAATTCAGAGAACAAGAGACGGAGGAGCCGAAATTGTGAAGCTTCTTAAAACGGGCAGTGCTTTTTATGCTCCAGGGGCATCTGCAGTGCAAATGGCAGAATCAATTCTGAAAGACAAGAAAAAAATTCTTCCCTGCTGTGTATATGCAGATGGAGAATATGGTATAGACGGAACATTTGTTGGCCTGCCTGTTAAATTGGGTAGGAACGGTATTGAGGAGATTATTCAAGTTAAATTAACGAAAAAAGAAAAAGAAGAATTACACATATCCGCTAGTCATGTAAAAGAACTATGTGAGAGGATTCACGAGTTGGGTCATTTGTAATATTCATAGGGCTTGAGTGCTACTTTCGATTAATTAGTATACTGCCCAATCTTTTATTCTTACAATTAAATATCTTATTTATGGAGAAAAATAATGGCTATTTCTGCCACTCAGAATTATACGACTTTAAGAACTGATAATTGGCGGGTAGCGCCTATAATTACTGTAATTATTCTTGGCTCTTTTGTAATATATGCAACATGGAGAGCGCTAGAGAATCAATATTATTTAGCTGAACCTTACCTTTCACCATTTTATTCTCCACTGATAAATCCAGAGTGGTGGCCGATTTCTCCTGCGATATTGATATTATGGGCACCAGGACTTTTCAGGTTTACATGTTATTACTACAGAAAAGCATATTACCGTTCGTTTGCCGGGATGCCACCTGCATGCGCTGTAGAAGGCAGAAGCAAAGAAAGCTATAGCGGTGAGAGCAAATTTCCACTTATATTACAAAACCTGCACAGGTTCTTTTTCTATGCGGCTTCAATAGTTTTAATTTTTCTTTGGTATGATGCATTTAAAGCTTTTAATTTTGAAGGTCACTACGGAATAGGCGTTGGATCGATCATACTGGTATTAAATGTTTTTCTTTTGAGTATGTATTCACTTTCCTGCCATTCATTCAGGCATCTGATTGGTGGCAAATTAAATGTATTTTCATCCTGTCCAACAAGATTTACACTTTGGAAAGGGGCAAGCTCCTTAAATGAAAGACATATGTTATGGGCATGGGTAAGTCTTTTTGGAGTATGCTTAACTGATCTTTATATAAGGCTTGTTGCAACAGGCGTTATAACGGATATGAGGTTAGTTTGAAAATGGATAAATATGAAACACATGAGCATGATGTAATTGTTATTGGTGCTGGTGGCGCAGGACTGCGGGCTGCAATTGAAGCATCCGCACAGGGAGCAACAGTTGGTTTGGTTTGTAAATCCTTGCTTGGAAAAGCACATACTGTAATGGCTGAGGGTGGTATAGCAGCTGCTATGGCAAATGTGGCTCCTGAAGATAATTGGGAAACACATTTTAAAGATACAATGTATGGCGGCAAGATGCTCAATAACTGGCGGATGGCTGAAATTCATGCCAAAGAATCTCCGGACAGAATCAGGGAACTGGAAAGGTGGGGAGCTCTATTCGACAGAACCAAAGAGGGGAAAATAAATCAGAGAGCATTTGGAGGTCATACCTGGAAAAGACTCTGTCATGTTGGTGACAGAACTGGACTTGAACTAATAAGAACTTTACAGGATAAAGGAATACATTCTGGCATCGATGTTTATATGGAATGTATAATAACCGATTTACTTAAGGACGGAGATAAAGTAGTAGGTGCTTTTGGTTATTGGAGAGATACAGGGAAATTCGTATTATTTAAAGGTAAGGCAATAATCTTAGCTACGGGTGGTATCGGTAAAATATACCAGGTTACATCAAATTCTTGGGAATATACCGGAGATGGTCATGCACTTGCATACAGAGCAGGAGCAGAACTAATTGATATGGAATTTATACAGTTTCACCCTACTGGTATGGTTTGGCCGCCAAGCGTAATAGGAATATTAGTCACTGAAGCTGTTAGAGGAGAGGGAGGCATACTTACAAACTCTAAGGGCGAAAGATTTATGGAAAAATATGATCCTGAGAGGATGGAGCTTTCTACAAGAGATGTAGTTGCGAGGGCTATCTATACTGAAGTCAAGGAAGGCAGAGGTACTCCGCATGGAGGCGCATATTTAGATATTTCCCATAGAGGGGCTGAACATATAATTAAAAAACTTCCCAGTATGTATCATCAGTTTATGGAATTTGCGGATATTGATATAACTAAAGGTCCTATGGAAGTCGGGCCTACGACTCATTATGTGATGGGTGGGGTAAGAGTAAATGCCGAGACTGGAGAGAGCACTGTAGGTGGGTTGTTTGCGGCCGGAGAAGTATCTGGAGGAATGCACGGGGCTAACAGGCTTGGAGGAAACTCTCTTTCAGATCTTCTTGTATTTGGCAGAAGAGCTGGTTTAGGCGCTGCTGAGTATGCTAATCAAATCGATTCAAATACTCTAAATATTAATAATCAGCAGATTGCTGAACATGAAAAAGAAATACTTGCTCCATTTAGCAATAGTAATGGGAAAAACCCATATACTGTTCATCAGAAACTGCAGGTAATTATGCAGAACTATTTTGGAGTCTTCAGAATAGAAGACAAATTAAAACAGGGATTAAAAGAGTTAGAAGCTCTAATTAATGATTCAAAAGTGCTTAGTATTGAAGGCTCGCGAATATTCAATCCCGGATGGAATCTAAGTATAGACTTAAACTCGTTATTTATAGTTTCTGAGGCTGCAGCAAGATGCGCACTGCAAAGAGAAGAGAGCAGAGGCGCTCATAGCAGGGTCGATTATCCTGAAAGCGACAACAAAAAATGGAATACAGTAAATTCTGTCATATCACAAGATGGAGATTCTATGAAATTAGTGTTTTCTCCACTACCAGAAATGCCAGATGAGATCAAAAGCTTATTTTCGGAGGATCAATAATGGCTGAAGCCGTACTTAGAGTTTTTAGAGGGGACTCAGAAAAAGGAGAGACAAAAGACTATAAAGTACCTGTTGAAGAAGGCATGGTAGTACTGGACGCACTTCTTTATATCCAAGCAAATTATGATGGAGATTTAGCAGTCCGGTGGAACTGTAAAGCAGCTAAATGTGGTTCTTGCAGTACAGAGATCAATGGTATACCAAAGCTTTCATGTAAAACAAGGATGGATAGTCTACCCCGTGATGAACCTATAACGGTATACCCAATTAAAGCTTTTCCTGTAATTAAGGATCTTGTTACTGATGTAAAATGGAACTATCAAAAGCAAAAGGAAATTCCACCGTTCACGCCCCCTGAAGATGAAGAAATGATAATGTATCAGGATGACGTAGAAAGAAGTCAGGAATTTAGAAAATGTATTGAATGTTTTTTGTGCCAGAATGTGTGCCATATTTTAAGAGATAATAACGCCAAGGACTCCTTTTTTGGTCCAAGGTACTTGATAAAGATTGCAGAACTCGATATGCATCCACTGGACACAGTTGATAGAAGTGAGCTGCTTAGAAAAGAAGCAGGTGTTGGCTTTTGTAATATAACAAAGTGCTGTACTGAAGTATGCCCAGAAAACATACATATAACAGACAATGCAATTATTCCACTAAAAGAAAGGGTTGTAGATAAATATTTTGATCCGATTAACTGGATACTTTCAAAATTAAAAGAAGATTAATAGCTCAAATAGTATTTGGAGGATAGTAAGAATTGAATATACACGAGTATCAAGCTAAGGAATTACTATCAAAAAATGGTATAAATGTACCTGCCGGAAAAGTAGCATTCTCCAGTGATCAGGCAATACGAATAGCAAATGATCTGCAGTCCGAAAAATTTGTTGTAAAAGCTCAGATACATGCCGGAGGCAGGGGCAAGGGAGGCGGAGTAAAGATTGCCTCAACTGTTGAAGATGTAGGACGACTGACCTCTGATATGATTGGTATGAAGCTTATAACACATCAAACCGGTCCTGAAGGTAAATTGGTAGGTAAAGTACTTATTGAAGAAGCTTCTCAAATAGAAAAAGAGTTTTATTTGGGAATGGTTATAGATAGATCAGAAGAAAAAATTGTAGTCATGGCAAGCCCTGAGGGCGGGGTTGAAATTGAAGAGGTAGCAAAAAACAGTCCTGACAAAATAATTAAAGAATATGTAGATATTTCAGTTGGTTTACTGCCATTTCAGTGTAGAAAAATTGCATACTTTCTTGGACTTAAAGGTAAAACTGCCAATAAAGCTGTAAACTTAATTCTTAAATTGTATGAAGTATTTATAAAAAGTGACTGTTCTCTTGTAGAAATAAATCCAATGATTCTTACTAAATCAGACTATCTCATACCACTGGATGCAAAATTAAATATAGACGATAATGCCCTATATAGACACAAAGACCTATCGGAATATCACGATCCTGATGAAGAAGACTCTAATGAATTAGAGGCAAATAAGTGGGGTATAAGCTACGTAAAACTGGATGGGAATATTGGCTGTCTTGTAAACGGTGCTGGTCTTGCAATGTCTACAATGGACATTATTAAATATCATGGGGGAGAACCCGCTAATTTTTTAGATGTTGGAGGAGGAGCCACGCCGCAGCAGGTTACTCAGGCGTTTAAAATGATACTGAGCGATAAAAATGTGAAGGCTGTATTTGTTAATATATTTGGCGGAATAATGAAGTGTGACACAGTTGCAACTGGTATTATTTCAGCTGCCAAAGAAGTAGGTATTGAGGTGCCTCTTGTGGTTAGATTAGAGGGAACTAATGTCGAAGTTGGAAGAGAAATGCTTTCAAAATCAGGTCTAAATATAATTACAGGTAGTGACATGAAAGAATGTGCCGCAAAAGTTGTTGAATCTGCTCAAAATTCCTAAATACTTATTAATATTTCTTTTCTTGACAACACTATCTTCGTGATTATTTTTAAACTTGATAATCTAAATTAAATAAATTTTATATTTTTCTCTTGATTTTGGAGGAATTTGCATGGCAAAAAGTAAAATAATTGGAATAGATCTTGGAACAACCAACTCTGTTGTATCTATAGTTGAAGCCGGCGAGCCCAAGGTTATTATTAATGAAGAAGGTTCAAGGATTACGCCTTCTGTAGTTGCATTTACTAAAGACGGTGAAATATTGGTTGGAAATCCTGCTAAAAGACAGGCGGTTGTTAATCCCGAAAACACTATTTATTCGGTAAAAAGATTAATAGGCCGGAGATTTGAGGAAGCTAAAGAAGACGCAAAAAAAATTCCTTACAAAGTAGTTAAAAATAAAAATGGTGATGCCTGGGTAGAAGTAGATGGTAAACAGTACTCACCTCCGCAAATATCATCGCATATACTGTCAAAATTGAAAAAAGCTGCAGAGACTTATCTTGGAGAAGCTGTTACGGAAGCAGTTATTACAGTTCCGGCTTATTTTAATGACAGCCAGAGACAGGCTACAAAGGATGCAGGCAAGATTGCCGGTCTCGAAGTTAAAAGAATTATTAATGAGCCAACTGCGGCAGCACTGTCGTACGGTTTTGATAAGAAAAAAGAGGGTATGTTAGCAGTCTATGATTTAGGCGGTGGAACTTTTGATATCTCAATACTTGAAATCGGAGATAATGTTATTGAGGTAAAATCTACAAACGGTAATACCAGTCTTGGCGGTGATGATTTTGATAGAAATATTATGGATTACATTATCAGTGAATTTAAAAAAGATCAGGGTATTGATTTAAGCAATGATAATATGGCGCTGCAGCGTCTGAGGGAAGCGGCAGAAAAAGCAAAAATTGAACTATCTAATACTATGGAGACAGAAGTTAATCTTCCGTTTATTACTGCTGATGCTAACGGTCCCAAGCACTTAGTCTTAAAGATAACACGCTCTAAATTTGAGCAATTAGTTGAATCTTTGATAATTGGAACACTCGAATCTTGTAAGCAGGCACTTAAAGATGCAGGGCTTAAAGCTTCCGAAATCACCGAAGTAATATTAGTTGGCGGTTCTACCAGGATACCACTGACACATAAAGTTGTTACTGACTTTTTTGGCAGAGAACCTAATAAAAGCATTAATCCTGATGAAGTAGTTGCGCTTGGAGCAGCAATTCAGGCAGCAGTTTTAGGAGGAGATGTAAGGGATGTACTGCTTTTAGATGTTACTCCTCTTTCTTTAGGTATTGAAACTCTGGGAGGAGTTATGACTCCAATAATTACGAGAAATACCACCATTCCTACTAAAAAAAGTCAGGTATTTACAACTGCAGAGGATAATCAAATGTCTGTGGAAATACATGTTCTTCAGGGTGAAAGACAAATGGCAGGAGATAACAGAACTTTAGCTAAATTTATTTTGGATGGAATTCCACCTTCTCCAAGAGGTGTGCCTCAGGTCGAAGTAACATTTGACACCGATGCAGATGGTATATTACATGTATCTGCCAAGGATCAGGCTACTCAAAAGGAGCAAAAGGTTAAAGTTGAGGCTTCAAGCGGACTCAGTAAAGAAGAAATTGACCAAATGGTTAAAGAATCAGAAGAAAAAGTAGAAGAAGATAAGGAAAGAAAAGAGCTTGTAGAAATCAGAAACAAATTGGACGAACTTATTTATAGAACGGATAAGAGTTTTAAAGAGCTTGGCGACAAACTTGGCGATGAAGAGAAAAAAGAGCTTGAAGATAGTCTTGAACAAGGAAGTTCTGCCTTAAAAGGTGAAAATAAGGCAGAACTAGAAAGCTCCCTTGAAAGAATTACAAAATCGTCACATAAGCTAGCAGAACTTATGTATAAACAGGCATCTGAAACATCAGAGCAGCCTACAAACGGAGCTGATCAAGGACAGGATGAAGGGGCAGAAGCTGACTTATCGGCAGATTCATCATCTGATGACACACAGAAAAAAGATGATGACGACGTTATTGATGCCGAATTTACTGAGAAATAACCCAATGGAGGATAAAATAGATAATGAAGGCTGAAATTCATCCGGATTATAAAGAAGTGACTGTAACTTGCGCTTGTGGAAATGTTATTACGACAAAATCGACAAAATTACAAGATTTCGGTATAGATATATGCTCTAACTGTCATCCTTTTTATTCAGGAAAAGAAAGAGCTACAGAGGCTAAAGGACAGGTAGAAAGATTTAGAAGAAAATATGGCAACAAATCTGCTAGTAGTTTGTAAAAATTTTTATTCCCATATATACAATTATTAATATTTACTAGCCGTCCATCACTCTTATTTTCATTCTTTGTTAATAAATTCCTTTACTTTCACCATCATATGATTCTATAATAGTAATAATTCTAATATGGAGAGGTATTTATGAGTAGTGAATATCCTAGAGAAAAAATCAGAAATGTTACTATTGTTGCGCCCCATGGCGCTGGCAAAACAAGTCTTGCCGAAGGGCTTCTTTATATAAATGGCTCTATAGATAAGCTGGGTAAAGTAGACAACGGTTCATGTTATCTTGATTCCGAAGCCGAAGAAAAAAATAGGAAAATGACATTAAATACCCAAGTAAGTTATTACGACAACAAGGGCTTTAATGTAAATTTGATTGATACTCCTGGTTTCCCAAATTTTTTATATCAAACAGAACTTGCAGTTGATGTTTCAGATAGTGCGATCTTAATAGTAAGTGGAATCGCAGATTCAAAAGAACAGATTGACCGGTACTGGGATATTGTAAACTCAAGAAATGTTGCAAGCCTAATATTTATGAATAAGATGGACAAGGAAAGAGCAGATTTTGAGGCCTCGCTTAATCATTTAAAAGAAAATCTAAAAATAAATCCAGTTGTATTGTCTATACCTATAGTTTCAGAACAAGATTTTAAAGGAGTAGTCGATTTATTGAGTATGAAGGCTTATTACTGCGAAGATTCAAAATCAACAATAGGTCTAATTCCTGACGACCTATTAGAGCTATGCAGTAGTTACAGAGAAAAACTTATAGATTCAATAGCTGAAAATGATGATGAACTGCTGGAAAGATATCTAAATGGCGATGAAATAAGTGATGAAGAACTACTCAGCACATTAAGAAAGGCTGTTATAGGTGGAGATGTTATCCCTTTAGTAGTAGGATCTGCCACAGAGCTTATAGGCTTAGACTATCTGTCAGAAACAATTAATAATATTTTGCCAAATCCTTTGGAAAGAAAGCTCGTTTCTACGATAAAAGATGATGAGAAATCACAGATTAAACCTATGGAAGATGGCCCTGTAATATGTTCAGTATTTAAGACAATTTCTGATCCTTATGCGGGTAAAATCAGTATTTTAAGAGTCTTTTCAGGTTCAGTAAATTCTGATGCTACATTAATTAATACATCAACTAATTCGAAAATCAAAATTGGACAGATATCAAAGATTTTAGGAAAGAAACAGACACATATAGACCAGGCCAGGTGCGGAGATATTATTACTCTCAGCAAAATTAAAGGTTTGGAAACTACACAAACCCTGACTTCAGATAGTGAGCTTCACAAAGTAATATTTTCAAGCCCGCCCAGTGCTGTACTTTCTTATGCTATACAACCCCAGAGTAGGGGAGATGAAGATAAGCTAATGCCATCGCTTGCAAAAATTTCTGAAGAAGATCCAACTATAGATTACCACAGGGATGAACAAACCAATGACTTTTTACTTTCAGGGACAGGTCAGATACATGTTGAAGTAATAGTGGAAAGACTTAAAAATGTATACGGAGTAACAGTTGATTTGAAGACGCCAAAGGTGCCTTATAAAGAGACTATAAAAAAGAGTTCTAAAGCAGAAGGTAAATATATTAAACAAACAGGAGGAAGAGGGCAATACGGCGATGCATGGATACAGCTGGATCCGCTTCCAAATGGACAGGACTTTGAATTTGTAGATAAAATAGTGGGTGGCGCAATACCTAAAAACTATATCCCATCTGTGCTAAAAGGCGTTAAAGATGCTATGAAAAAAGGGGCTTATGCAGGTTATCCAGTAGTAGGAGTAAAAGTAACCCTTTTCGATGGGAAATACCATCCAGTAGATTCGTCTGATGTGGCATTTCAAATAGCAGGATCTATGGGTTTTAAAAAAGCTATGGAAAATGCAAGGCCTACTTTATTAGAACCTATTATGAAAATGAAAATATTTACCCCTGAGGATGTGATGGGAGATGTTATTGGAGATATTAATGCAAGAAGGGGTAAGGTCTCGGGTATGGATACAGCATCAGGAGGCAGTGAGGTAAATGCCAATGTTCCTATGTCAGAAATTTTAACTTATGCCCCTGAACTTCGCTCAATAACAAGCGGAAGAGGGAATTTTAGTGTAGAATTTTCTCATTATGAAGAAGTACCTGCACATATTTCTCAAAAGATTATTGAAGAGCTAAATTCTGAAAATTCTACAGAAAAATAAGGCTATTTGTTTACTTATTAATGATATCTTCGTTTGATAACAAGCATCCTCGTATTAAAGATAGTGTTTTTATTGCACAAAGCGCACAAGTCATAGGTGACGTCAGCATTGCTGAGAATTCAAGCGTTTGGTTTAATTCAGTAATAAGGGGGGATGTTCATTATATTAAAATAGGTAAAAATACCAATATTCAGGATGGTTGCGTTCTACATGTAACAAAAAATACAAACCCACTAATAATTGGTGATAATGTTACTATTGGTCACAGGGTAGTAGCCCACGGATGTAAGATAGGCAGTAATACTTTAATAGGTATTGGATCTGTAGTTTTAGATGGCGCGGTTATAGAAGAGCTATCTGTGGTTGCTGCCGGATCGTTAGTCCCTCCTGGATACAAAGTGCCAGAGGGTGTTTTGGCAGTGGGTATACCTGTGAAAATAAAAAGGGAACTAAAAAAAGTAGAAATTGACAGAATTTATGAACTTTCTAAAAATTATGTAGAATATTCCAGGCGCTATATCTCTCAAAATTATTAATTCTAATTATTACTGTGAATTTTGCTTCCATCGATTTAGGCACTAATAGCTTTAGAATTCTTGTAGCAAGACTACAAAAGAACAATAAAATAAAGTTCATCTATAAAAAAAGCGTTATTACAGGACTTGGTAAGGATTTTAACATTTCCACAAAGACCTTAGCAAAAGATTCGGTATCAAGGGGCTTTGAGGTATTAAATGCGTTTTCATCAGTACTAAAAGATTATAAAGTAAGTAATATAAGGGCTGTAGCTACAAGCGTTGTAAGAGAATCCAAAAATCATGAACTATTTACTGACTGTGCAAGTGAAATAATCGGCACAAATATTGAAGTTATTACAGGCAGTGTAGAGGCACAATTAACTGCTATTGGCGTACTAAAGTCTATTGAAAATATTAAC
>Ga0209980_10001140_pt1 | contig 14637 bp, 13 predicted proteins | sample CR02metaG_FD_183611 | JGI IMG/M metagenome (GOLD analysis project Ga0209980, IMG submission 183611) | Deep subsurface microbial communities from Mariana Trench to uncover new lineages of life (NeLLi) - CR02 metaG (SPAdes) (version 2) | ecosystem: Environmental > Aquatic > Marine > Ocean trench...
TTGATGGGTGCTCATGGGCTTCCAGGGTAGGCGCGGTCCGAAGCGCGATGTGGCGCATCGGGCGAGGGCCGCAACGCACCCTGGGGGCCGTCGTGCGGATGCACGCTTCGCATGACGAGCCCCACCGCGGGCCGGGTGCTTTAGCCCCAAGGCGTCGTTGCGCATCTTTGCCGATGCCCGGCATCGCCATGCGAAGCGCGCCTAGCCTTGGGGCAAAATCATCCCGGTCAAATGGTTTAATTTGGCTCGGAAATGCTCTAAATCGTGGGTCAGATCGGGTAACCGACCGGCGAGGCCTCGGTCTCGGCCGGATCGATGCCTTCGCCCACGGCGAGCACGCACGACACCCCGGCTCCATTGGTCAGCAGCGCCGTCCAGGTCCCCTCCTTGGCCGAGACGTGGAACTCGAGCAGTCCCGTGCCCTTGATTTCACGGACTTCGGCGAGCTGCTCACCGTATTCGGTGATCAGGGTGTCAACCATAACGGATCGGTCGAGGCAGGCCCGGACCTCGGCGCCATGGGCGCGCGGCAGGGCCGCCAGCATGAGGGGCAGCAGGATGAGCGCAAGGCCTTTCTTCATGGCATCCTCTCTTCCGATCCGCCTGCCGCCGATGCCGCTGACAGGTGGATTTACGCGGTACTAAAGGCCATTTCGCCTCCCCATTGAAAAAACCATCCCTGTTCCTTCGATTGTGCCCGGGGGCCCCATTGTTGGGGCTTTCGGGCGGTTTGCGGGAAAATCCGGGCCCACTGGGCGCACCTTCCCTTATCCAACCTGTCTGACGCTATGGTCAATTCGTTAAGATTTAATCAAGAATTTAACAATGTCCTGCGCTGAAATCGCAGCCCTGCCCCGACCCCGGGGCATGGCTTAGGGCAAATTCCTGCCAAATTGAACCATTTGGCCGGAAAGTGCCCTAGTAGTGCCGGCGGCGGTCGACCAAGCCGCTCATGGGCGCGCCCGCCCGAAAGCGCCCGATATTCAAGGCGATTTCCCGGGCCGTGGTATCGCCATAGGTGATGGCCGCCACATGGGGCGTCACCCTGACCCGTGGGTGGGCCCAGAACGGATGGCCCTGGGGCAGGGGTTCCGTGTCGAACACGTCGAGGGTGGCGGCCCCAAGCGCCCCCGAGTCGAGCGCGGCGAGCAGGTCGGCCTCGACCACATGGCCGCCGCGCGCGGCATTGATCAGCGCGGCGCCGCTCGGCAGGGCGGCGAAGGCGCTGGCGTCGAGGATGCCCTCAGTCTCGGGCGTCAGCGGCAACAGGCAGACCAGGATGTCGCTGATGGAAAGGAAGGGGTGCAAGCCGTCCCGCCCGTGAAAGGCCTCGCCGAGCGGCCAGTCCCGCGCCGTGCGGGTCCAACCGGCGAGGGGAAACCCGAATTCGGCGAGCGCCCGGGCCGCGGCGCTGCCCAACACGCCGAGCCCCATGATCCCGACCCGCCGCCGAGCGGTGCGTGGAAGGTCGAGAAGGCGCCACCGGCGATCGGCCTGATCCGCGGCGTATTGGTCCATGCCCCGGTGATGCCAGAGCACGTTCATGACGACGAACTCGGCCATCTGTGCCGCGAGCATTGGGTCGATCAGACGAAACACCGGCACATCGGCGGGCAGTTCGGTATCGGCGAAGATGTGATCGACCCCGGCGCCGAGGGAAAAAATCGCCCTGAGACCGGGAATCCGGGCGAGCCGGCCGGTCGCCGGCTGCCACACCGCGGCGAACTCCACGTCGCCGTCGTCGTCGGGCCCGGTGTTGATGCGGATCACTTCATCGGGCAGCTCATTGGCCAGCGCGTCGGCCCAGGCGGTGACCGGCTCGGCATCGGACAGGAACAGGATGGCCATGGGGTTACTGGCTGACGATGCCGCCCTCGGTGACGGCAAGGTCGAAGGCGGCGGCCATCAGGGCCTTGGTGTAGGGGGTCTTGGGGTTCTCGAAGACCTGGTCGGCGGTGCCGAATTCCACCATTTTGCCGTCCTTGATGACCAGCACCTCGTCGGCCAGCGCGCGCACCACCTTGAGGTCGTGGCTGATGAACAGATAGGCGAGCCCGTGGCGGTCCTGAATCTCACGCAACAGGTCGACGATCTGGGCCTGGACCGACATGTCCAGCGCCGAGGTGGGTTCGTCGAGCACGATCAGCCGCGGTTTCAGCACCAGCGCCCGGGCGATGGCGATGCGCTGGCGCTGGCCGCCGGAAAATTCGTGGGGGTAGCGGTTCTTGGTGCCGGGATCGATACCCACTTCCGACAGCGCCCCGTCGATCAACTCGGCGCGGGCCGCCGGGCTGGGCGCGATGTCGTGGACCTTGAGACCTTCGCCGACGATTTGGGCGACGGACATCCTCGGCGACAGTGACGAATAGGGGTCCTGGAAGACCATCTGCATCTCGCGGCGCAGGGGACGGACCGCGCGCTGGTTCATCTCGCTCAGCCGGTGGGGGCCGAAACTGACCGTGCCCTGGGCGCCCTCCAGGCGCAGCAGCGCCAGGCCGAGGGTGGTTTTGCCGGATCCCGATTCGCCGACCACGCCCAAAGTGCGACCCGCCCGCAAGTTCAAGGTTATGCCGTCGACGGCCTTGATATGGTCCACCGTGCGCTTTAAGACGCCGCGCTTGATGGGGAACCAGACCTTCACGTCGCTTGCCTCCATGATCACCGGTGCGGTCTGGAGCGGCCGGGCGGGCTTGGCCTTGGGCTCGGCGGCAAGGAGGTGGCGGGTGTAGTCGTGCTTGGGCCGGGTGAAGACCTCATCCGCCGGGCCCTCCTCGACGATCTCGCCGCCGGTCATCACCGAGACCCTATCCGCCATGTGCCGCACGATGCCGAGGTCGTGGGTGATCAGCAGGAGCGCCATACCGAGCTTGTCCTTGAGATCCGCCAAGAGGGTCAGGATCTGGGCCTGAACCGTCACGTCCAGCGCCGTGGTCGGCTCGTCGGCGATCAATAGGTCGGGCTCGTTGGCCAGCGCCATGGCGATCATGACGCGCTGGCGCTGGCCGCCGGACAGCTGGTGGGGCAGCGCGGTGAGGCGCTTTTCCGCTTCGGCCAGGCCCACCAGGTGGAGAAGCTCCAGCGCGCGCGCGCGGGCGGCGATGCGCGCCAGGCCCTTGTGCAGGATCAAGGTTTCGGTGATCTGCTTCTCGATATTGTGCAGCGGGTTGAGCGAGGTCATGGGCTCCTGGAACACCATGGCGATCCGCCGGCCGCGGATGCGGGCCAATGTGGCTTCATCGGCGCCGATCATTTCCTCGCCGTCCACCAGGATCGAGCCCGTCGGGTGGCTCGCCACCGGATAGGGCAGCAACTGCATGATGGACAACGCCGTCACCGACTTGCCGGAGCCCGATTCGCCCACCAAGGCCACGGTTTCGCCGCGGTCGATGTCGAGGTCGAGGTCCTTGACCGCGTCAACGTCTTCGCCCGGGGTGGCGAACCGCACGCCTAGGTCGCGAATGGTGATGAACGGCGTTCCGGCCACGATACCCTCCTAAAGCTGGGTCTTGCGCGGATCGAAGGCGTCGCGCACGGCCTCGCCGACGAAGATCAGCAGGCTCAGCATGATGGCGATGGAAAAGAACGCCGATAAGCCCAGCCAGGGCGCCTGCAGGTTGCCCTTGCCCTGGGCCAGGAGCTCGCCCAGGGAGGGCGCGCCCGGCGGCATGCCGAGGCCGAGGAAGTCAAGAGAAGTCAGCGCGGTGATCGAGCCGTTGAGGATGAAGGGGAGGAAGGTGATGGTCGCCACCATGGCGTTGGGCAACACGTGGCGGAACATGATGGTGGCGTCGCCGACGCCGAGGGCGCGCGCGGCGCGCACGTAATCAAAGGTGCGTCCGCGCAGAAACTCCGCCCGGACGACGGCGGTGAGCGCGGTCCATGAAAACAACAGCAGGATCCCTAGAAGCGTCCAGAACCCGGGGACGAACATGGAAGCCAGGATGATGAGAATGTAAAGGCCGGGCAGCCCTTCCCAGACCTCGATCAGGCGCTGGCCGGTGAGGTCCACCCAGCCTCCGAAATAGCCTTGGACGGCGCCCGCGGCGACGCCGAAGATGGAGGCGAAGAACGTCAAGACCAGGCCGAACAGGATGGAGATGCGGAACCCGTAGATCAGCCGCGCCACCACGTCCCGGGCTTGGTCGTCGGTGCCGAGCCAGTTGTCGGCGTTCGGCGGCGCGGGGGAAGGTGCGGCCAAGAAATAGTTGGGCGTGTCGAAGCTGTAGCGGACGGGAGGCCACAGCATCCAGCCCTTGGCACCGATCAGCTTGGTGACAAAGGGGTCCCGGTAATCGGTTTCGGTGGGGAATTCACCGCCGAAGACGGTTTCGGGATAGAGCTTGAAGATCGGCACGTAGTAACCACCGTCGAACTTCACGACGATCGGCTTATCGTTGGCGATGAATTCCGCGAACAGGCTGAAGACGAACAGGCCTAAGAAGATCCAAAGCGACCAGTAGCCCCGGCGATTGCGCTTGAAGCTGTCGATCCGCCGCCGGGTGAGCGGCGCTATGGGGATGCCCAAGGCGCGGTCTTGGCCGTCCATGGTCAGTCCTGACCCTCGAAACTGATGCGGGGATCGACGAACACATAGGTGATGTCGCGGATCAGGCCGATCACCAGGCCGATCAGGGAAAAGAAGAAAACGGTCGCGAAAACGATCGGATAATCGCGGTTGATCAGCGCCTCGAACCCCAGCAGCCCAAGCCCGTCCAGCGAGAAGATCACCTCGATCAGCAACGCGCCGGTGAACAGGATGCCGATCAACACCGCCGGAAAGCCGGCGATGACGATCAGCATGGCGTTGCGGAAGACATGGCCGTAAAGGACGCGCTTCTCGGACAGGCCCTTGGCCCGGGCGGTCATCACGTATTGCTTGTTGATCTCGTCCAGGAACGAATTCTTGGTCAGCATGGTGAGCGAGGCGAAACCGCCGATCACCAGCGCCGACAGCGGCAGCGCCAAATGCCAGAAGTAATCGGCGACGCAGGCCAATGTGAACACGCACCCGAGAAAGCTGAGCCGGGCGAATTCCGACGACAGGAGGCCGCGCAGGGGGAACCAATCGAAATAACTGCCGCCGGCAAACAGCACGATCAAGAAGATGGCGAAGATGAAGGCGGGGATGGCATTGCCGAAAACCACCAGGGCCGAGGTCCAGATGTCGAAGCCCTGGCCGTCGCGCACCGCCTTGGCGACGCCGAGCGGAATGCACACCAGATAGATGATCAAGGTCGACCACAGGCCGAGGGATATGGATACCGGCATCTTTTCCAGCACCAGATCGACAACTCGGCGGTCGCGGAAGAAGCTCTTGCCGAAATCGAACTGCACGTAGTCCGCCAGCATCTTGAAAAAACGCTCATGGGCGGGCTTGTCGAACCCGTAGCGTTTCTCCAGGTCCTTGATGAATTGGGGATCGAGCCCCTGGGAGCCGCGGTAGCGGCTGGTGGGGGCCTTGCCGAGGGTGGACTGGCGGGCCTGGGCCTTGGACGCCATGTCGCCGGTGGTGGTGCCGCCGATGCGCGCCGTCGCCGCCACGTCGGTGCCGGTGAGCTGGGCGATCAACTGTTCCACCGGACCGCCGGGGGCGAACTGGATGATGGCGAAATTGATCACCATGATGCCGAACAAAGTGGGCACGATCAGCAACAGGCGGCGGATGATATAGGCGATCATCGGGAAATCCCTTCATTGGCCGAGGATCCCAGCCCGCGGAGCCCGCGTTTTCCTGCCTCGACCGCCGCGGCCTTTCTGCTATCGAGCCACCAGGTATCGACATCGGCGCCGCGCAGGGGGATTTTGTCCGGCCGGCCGAACTTGTCCCAGAAGGCGAAGCGGTCGGCCTTGATGTGCCAATTTGGAATCACGTAATGGCCCCACAGAAGCACCCGGTCGAGCGCCCGGGTGCGCGCCACCAACCCCTTGCGGTCGGGCGCGGCGATCAGTTTCTCGACCAGTTCGTCGACCACCGGGTCCTTGATGCCGGCATAATTCTGGCCACCATTTATATTGGCGTTGCGCGAGTTCCAAAAGCTGCGCTGCTCGTTGCCCGGCGAGAGCGACTGGCCCCAGCTGCCGACGATCATGTCGAAATCGAACGCCCGCACCCGGTTCGTGTATTGGGAGGTGTCCACCGTCCGCATGCGGGCTTCGATGCCGAGGCGGCGCAGGTTGTAGATGAAGGGGCCGACGATGCGCTCAAATGCCGGACTCACCAACAGGACCTCGAAGCGCATCTGTTGGTTGGTCTTGGCGTTGATCAGCTTACCTTGGCGCACCACCCAGCCGGCCCCTTTAAATATCTTCAGGGCCTTCAACAGGTTGGCGCGCAGGCTCCGGTTGGTGCCCGCGGCGGGGGGATCGTATTGCTTGGTGAAGACTTCCCCCGGGATGCGGCCCCGGTAGGGCGCGAGCACGGCAAGTTCGTCCTTGCCCGGCAGGCCGCGTGAGGCCAACTCGGAATTGGAATAATAGCTCTTGGTGCGGGTATAGGCGCCATAGAAGAGGTTGCGGTTGGACCATTGGAAGTCGAAGGCATGGGCCAGGGCCCAACGCACCCGGCGGTCGCCGAACATCGCCCGGCGGGTGTTGAAGACGAAGCCCTGCATGCCGGTCGATCGCTTGTTGGGGAACAGCTTCTTGATGAGAAGGCCGGCGCGGATGGCGGGCGAGGCATAGGCCGTGGCCCAGGCCTTGGACGAATTCTCCTCGCGGATATCGAACTCGCCTTTCTTCAGCGCCTCTATGGCCACCGTGGAATCTCGGTAATAATCGTAGCGGATGATGTCGAAATTATTCTGGCCTTTGTTCACCGGCAGATCGGCGCCCCAGTAGTCCTTGACGCGCTCATAGGTGATGGAGCGGCCGGGCTCCAGGTCCTTGATTCGATAGGGGCCGCTGCCGAGAGGCGGCCTCAGCGTCGTCTTGGAAAAATCCTTGCCTTTCCAGTAATGCGCGGGCAGCAGCGGCAATTCGCCGAGGATCAACGGCAGTTCGCGGTTGTCGCCCTTCTTGAAGGTGAATTTGACCTTGAGCCGACCGAGCCTCTCCACCTTGGCGACCGATCCGAAATAGAAGCGGTAGAACGGGTGGCCCTTCTTGATGAGAACGTTGAAGGAGAAGATGACATCATCGGCGGTGATCGGGCGGCCGTCGTGAAACCGCGCCTCTGGCCGCAGCGTAAAGATGACCCAGGAGCGGTCGGGCGGGGTCTCGATGGTCTTGGCCCCCAGCCCGTATTGGGAAAACGGCTCGTCCCGGGATACGGTGGCGAGCCTGTCGAATATCCGGCCGGCGCCTGCCGCTATGACGCCTTTTAAAATGAAGGGATTGAGGTTGTCAAAGGTGCGGTTGCCGGCGAAGCGCACGGTGCCGCCCTTGGGCGCGGATGGATTGACGTAGTCGAAATGCTTGAAGCCGGGCCCGTATTTAAGATCCCCATGCATGGCCAAGCCATGGGCCGGCCGCACCGCCTCGGTCCCTTGCGCCGCCACCAGGGCCGCCGCCGGGGCCAAAATGGCCGCGGCCAGGACAACCGCCGCCGCCACCTGCCGGAATCTCCCGACCATCGCTCCTAGCCCGCGCCCAAGAGGTCCAGCGCCTGGGCATGGACGGCGGCGTCGCCGGCGGCGACCACGCGCCCGTCGGAGTCAAGGGTGAGCCGCTCCCCCGCCCAGTCGGTGATGATGCCGCCCGCGGCCTCCACCACCGGCACCAGGGCCGCGTAATCGTGCGGCTTGAGGCTTGCCTCCACCACCAGGTCGGCATGGCCCGAGGCCAGCAGCCCATAGGCGTAGCAATCCCCGCCATAGAGCGGATGACGGACCCGGTCGCGGACCCGGGCGAAGGCCTCGGCATCGGCACCCTTGAACATATGGGGGCTGGTCGCGTACAGCATCGCGCCGGCGAGGTCGTCACAGGCCCGGACCCTGGCGGGCGCGCCGTTGAAGGTGGCGGGCAAGCCCGCGGCCCCGCGCCAGCGCTCGGATAGCACCGGCTGGTTGATGATGCCGAGGATCGGGCGGCCTCCTTGGGTTAAGGCGATCAGGGTGCCGAACGAAGGCTTGCCGGTGATGAACGACTTGGTGCCGTCGATGGGGTCGAGCACCCAGGTGAATTCGGCGCCGGGGTTCACGGTGTCGAACTCCTCGCCGAGGATGCCGTGATCGGGATGGGCGTCGGCGACCAAAGCCCGCATGGCGGTCTCGGCATCGCGGTCGGCCTTGGTGACGGGGCTTTGGTCGGCCTTGGTCTCCACCGCCATGGGGGTGCGGAAATAATGGTTCACCACCTCGCCCGCCGCGTCGGCCATGCGGTCGGCGAGGTCCATGAACCCGTCCAAAGTGGTGATGTCCAATGGTTGGGCCATGGTGTCCCTAGGGCAGGGGAAGGGGGCTGTCCGCGAGGCTTCGGAGGTAGAGGATCAGGGCCGCCCGGTCGGAATCCCTCTTGACGCCGGTGAACGTCATCTTATTGCCTGGCGCGAAGGCCTTGGGGCTGGCCAGGAAAGCGTTGAGCGCGGCGTAGTCCCAAACCCCACCGAGGCCCTTCAGCGCGCTGGAATAACGGAAGGATCGGCTTGCCTTCTTGGCGCCGACGACACCCCACAGCGCCGGCCCGACCTTGCGCTTTCCGCCCTTCTTGAGGCTGTGACAGGTGGCGCATTTGCGGGCCACCGACTTGCCGCTCTCGGCGCTGGCGGCGGCCAGCAGCGGCCCGATGGCGGCGATGGCGCCGGGCGTTGCCGCCGATTTGGCCTGGGTCTTGGCGGCCGGGGTGGCGGCCTCGCCCTCCACCAGATAGGCGGGGGTGGCCAGCGGTTGGGCCTGGCCCACGGCATCGCCCGCCAGATCGCTGACCTTGATGATCATGAGAGCCGTCAGAATGGCGCCGGCGATCTTGTTGATTCCCATAGCGGACATGGTGTGCTCCGGTGCGTGCTCCGGTGTCTGGGCGGGCCCTGTCAAGGGTGCGGGCGCCCAGAAATGCTGCAAATCGCGGCGCCGACCGCGGCCCGAGACTAGAGCATTTTCCGGCCCTGTCCAACCCGGCCCTGTCCAACCTGGACCGCCTCCTCCTCGGTTAGCACTGGCCCGCCGGGCGGGTTCCGGAGTAATCTGGAAAGGCGTTGAAACTTAGGGCTTTTTTACCAAAGCCGGGGGCGCCCCGGCCGAGGATATCCGAACCATGGCGGCACCCCAAAAGCCCATCGTCCTGATCCCCGCGCGCATGGCCTCGACCCGACTCGCGGGCAAGCCGCTGGCCGATATCTGCGGTACGCCGATGATCGTCCAGGTCTGGCGCCGGGCCATGGAGGCGGACCTGGGTCCGGTGATCGTCGCCGCCGGGGAGGCCGAAATCGTCGATGCCGTGGCCGCCGCGGGCGGCCGTGCGGTGCTGACCCGGCCCGATCATCCGTCCGGCTCCGACCGCATCTTCGAGGCGCTCGCCATCGTCGATCCCGACGGCCGCTTCGATGCGGTGGTCAACCTTCAAGGAGACCTGCCGACCCTCGATCCCGGGTTGCCGGCGCGCGCGCTGGAACTGCTCGGCGAGGATGGCGTCGACATCGGCACCCTGGCGGCCCGCATCACCGAAGCCCGGGAAGAGAACGACCCCAACGTCGTCAAGGTAGTGGTGGCGGCGGCGGGCGTTGCGGCGGTGGGGGACCGCGGCCGGGCGCTTTATTTCAGCCGGGCGACGGTGCCGGCGGGCGATGGGCCCTTGTGGCACCATATCGGCCTTTACGCCTGGCGCCGCGACGCCCTGACGCGATTCGTGGGCCTGGCGCCGAGCCCGCTCGAGCGGCGCGAGGGGTTGGAGCAGCTGCGCGCGCTCGAGGACGGCATGCGCATGGACGTGGCCTTCGTTGACACTCCTCCCCTTGGTGTCGATACTCCCGCCGACCTGGGCCGGGCGCGGCGCGTCCTAGCCGCCGGCAACCGGGCGGGGGACCAATGACGGCATCGGGCAAAGACCAAGGCGGCAAGACCGGGGCGGGCGGTGCTATCGCATTCCAAGGGTTGCCTGGGGCCTATTCCGACCTCGCCTGCCGCCAGGTCCATGGGGAAATGACGCCCTTGGCGTGCCAGACCTTCGACGAGGTTTTCGCCGCCGTCGAGGACGGCGCCGCCGCGCGCGCTATGATCCCCATCGAAAACTCGGTGGCCGGCCGGGTCGCCGATATCCATCAGTTGATGCCCCATGCCAAGGTTCATATCGTGGCCGAGCATTTCCAGCGCGTGAGCCACCTTCTGCTGGCGCCCGAGGGCGCCACCCTGGAGGGGCTTGCCCGCGTCCACAGCCACGTCCACGCGCTGTCCCAGTGCCGCCGGTTCCTCCACGACCACGGCCTTACGCCGGTGCTCCACGCCGACACCGCCGGGGCGGCCCAGGACGTGGCCGCGAAGAATGATCCGACCGAAGCCGCCATCGCCTCGGAACTGGCGGCGGAGATTTACGGGCTCCGCTCGCTGGCCGCCAACATCGAAGACACCGACCGCAACACCACCCGATTCGTGGTGCTCGCCCGGGAGCTCGCCGATCCGGGCGCGGGATCGCCGTCGGTGATGACGGCATTCCTGTTCCGGGTCCGCAATATCCCGGCGGCGCTGTACAAGGCCATGGGTGGGTTCGCCACCAACGGCGTCAATATGGGCAAGCTGGAAAGCTACATGGTGGACGGCAATTTCGCCTCCACCGAGTTCTATGCCGAGATCGAGGGCCATCCCGACGACGGGCCCGTAAAGCTGGCGTTCGACGAGCTCAATTTCTATTCGGAAAGGGTGCGCATCATCGGCATCTTCCCCGCCCATCCCTACCGCAAGGAAGCCGGCGCTTTAGGGAACTAACCGCTCAGGGCGCGCGGCCCTCGATCCATTCGGAGATCAGGCGCCGGGCGATGGAGACCGGGCGCGGAAGATGCAGGGCGCCGCCCAGGCGCTCGGATTCGGCGCGGTCGCGCACCACCATCAGTTCGCGGACCTCCTCGCGGTCGAACCAGCGGGCATCGGCCAACTCGTCGCTGTTGAAATTAATCTCGGTGCTGGCGGCATCGGCATAGAAACCCAGCATCAGATTGGCGGGAAAGGGCCAGGGCTGGGAATGGGCGTAGCGCACGTTGGCGACGCGAATGCCGGTTTCCTCCATGACCTCCCGGGCGACGGCTTCCTCCAGGGATTCGCCGGGCTCCACGAAGCCCGCGAGGGTCGAATACATGAAATTCTGGCGCCCGGGCCGGCGACCGAGCAGGCAGCGGTCTGCCTCGGTCACTAACATGATGACGGCGGGATCGGTGCGTGGAAAATGGCTGGTGGCGCAATCGGCATTGGTGCAGTTGCGCACGTGTCCGGCTTCCGCCGACACCGTGGGCGCGCCGCAGATTCCGCAGAAAACATGGCGCCGGTGCCAGTAAAACAAGGCCCGGGCCAAGGCCATGAGTTGCGCGTCGGCGCGGCTCAAGAGCGAACCCACGTCACGGATATCGATGAATTCACCGCGGCCGGTTAGCTCGGGCCGGGCCAGGGGCTCTTCGATATGCGAGATATCGAAGGCGAACACCGCCCGGTCTTCGACTATGCCGAGAAGCACCATGGACTCGGCTTCCGGGGCCAGCGGCGGTACCTCGGCGGGTACCAGGAACACCGGTTCGGGCCGAGGCTTGATGAGGATCAGGTGCCGGTCCCGCCAGACCGGGATGATGCGCGTGCCGGGGTCGGTCCTGAGACGGGCGACCAGTTCAGCATCCTTGCGCAGCAGTCCGGCGCGGTCGAACTCGCCGCCCGCGAAAAAGTTCGGCTCCTTCATGGCGCGGCCCCGTCGCCGCCATCCACCTTGGCCTCGAGCCGGAACAGCACCAGGGAAAACCATTGCTTGCGGTCGGACCAGAGCGCCACTTGGCCTAAGCCCATGGCGGTAAACTCAGCCGCGAGTTCCACGGGGTCGAATTTCTTCGATATCTCGGTGCGGATGGACTCGCCCCGGGCGAGGCCCACCGACAGCCCGAGGTCGGCCAAGGCCGCCTGTTGCGCCACCCGGCTTTCCAGCCACATTTCGATCTGAAAGCGCCTGGGCTCATAGAAGGCGCGATGGGTGAAGTTGTCGATCACGATGTTGCCGTGGAACCGCCGGTTGAGATGGGCCAAAATATTTAGGTTGAACCGCGCGGTGAAGCCCTGGGAATCGTTGTAGGCCGTCTCGATGATCGCGGGATCCTTGCGCCGGTCGATGCCCAGCAGGAAGTAGTCGCCGGTTGCCATGGCGTCGCGGATTCGAGCCACGAAGGCCCTGCGTTCGGCATTGCGGAAATTGCCGATGGTTGAGCCTAAGAAAACGAACATCCGGGCCGGCGCCGGGGGCGGATGCAGGGCCGCGAGCGCCTGTTCGTAGGTGCCCGAAAAGCCGCGGATGGAAAGGGCAGCGTAGCGGGTCACCAGGTCCCGGGAGCTCTCTCTCAAAACGCTCTCGGAAACGTCGATGGGGACGAAATGCACCTCCTTGGCGCCATCCGCGTAGGCATCCAGCAGGAGCCGCGTCTTGCTGGCGGTTCCGCTGCCGAACTCGACGATCTCGCAGGGCCCGGTCAACGCCGCGATATCGCCGGCGTGCCGGGTGAGGATGGAGCGCTCGGTGCGGGTGGGGTAATATTCCGGGGTCTCGCAGATCTGGGAGAACAAGTGAGACCCCGCGGCGTCGTAAAAATACTTGCAGGGCAGGGTCTTGGGGCTGGACGTGAGGCCGGCCACCACGTCGGCCCCGTCCCGGGCTTCGGCGCTTGGCGCGAGGCGGGTGAATTGGAATCGCTGAAGTTCGTTGACGAGCTCCATGGCTCCTTTCCCGGCATGGCGTGGCCCCGCTGCGCGCAGATGATACCGGAGCCTCGGCCCCATGGCAAAAAGCGGCCGGTCAAGGTAGTCTTGCCGGAGCCCGCGGCGGCGGCACGCTGATCCGCACCGCGCCAAGACGTCTTTCAAGGGGATGAGCCAGAAAATGAAAACAAAGCGGGGATACCGGGACCTCCACGAGCATATCGAGGCGCTGCGCGCGGCCGGCCTGCTGGTCGAGGTCGACCGTCCCATCAACAAGGACACCGAGATGCACCCCCTGGTGCGCTGGCAGTACCGCGGCGGCATCGCCGAAAAGGACCGCAAGGCTTTTCTGTTCACCAACGTCATCGATAGCAAGGGACGGAAATTCGACATCCCGGTCCTGGTCTGCGGGCTGGGCGGCAATCCCGCCATCTACGAGGTCGGCATCGGCCATCCCCTGGATCAGGTCAAGGACCTCTGGAGCCGGGCCCTGAACAACCCGGTGGCGCCGAAAATTATCGAGGGCACCGAGGCCCCTTGCCAGGAACTGGTGCACCAAGGCGCGGCGCTCCTCGACGGCCATGGCCTCGATGACATTCCGGTGCCGATCTCGACGCCGGGCTGGGACAACGGCCCCTATACCTCTTCATCCCATTTCATCACCAAGGATCCCGACAGCGGCATCCAGAACGTCGGCAACTACCGGGGCCAGATCAAGGCGCCCGACCGGCTCGGCATCAATACCTCGGTCGAGCTCAGGACCGGCGGCTATCTCCACTGGCTCAAATGGAAGGCGCGTGGTGAACCCATGCCGTGCGCCGTGGTGGTGGGATGCCCGCCCATCGTCTCCTACGGCTCGGTGCAGAAGATGCCCGAGGACCAGGACGAGATGGCCGTCACCGGCGCGCTCGCCGGCGCGCCCATCCGCATGGTCGCGGCCAAAACCGTCGATCTGCTGGTACCGGCCGATTCCGAGGTCGTCATCGAAGGCTTCGTCGATACCGAATATCTCGAGCCGGAAGGCCCGTTCGGCGAATCCCACGGCTATATCAATCTTTCCGAATACAACGGATTCCTGGACGTGACCGCCATCACCCGGCGCAAGGACGCCATCATCACCTCGTGGATGAGTCAGGTGGCGCCCAGCGAATCCAGCGTCATCCGCCGTTTCGCCTTCGAGGCCAGCCAGACCCGCTACCTGCGCGACTCACTCGGCATCCAGGGCCTGATCGCGGTCAAGGCCCACGAGAACCTGACCTCGCTGCAAAGGGTGGTCGCAATCGTTTTCGAGCGTTCGGCGCCGCGCACCGAGATTTGGCGGGCGATGTACGGCATAGCTTCGTTCCGCCAGGCCGAGGGCAAGTGGATCATCGCCGTCAACGACGACATCGACCCCACCAACGGTGATGCCCTCTTCTGGGTCATGTCGTATCGCGTCCGGCCCCATCGCGACGTCGAGATCCTCAAGAATAAGCACGAGGGCCACGGCCCGCGCAGCCAGGTGGACAGCGCCGATTCGGCGGTGCTGATCGACGCCACCTTGAAGGAAAGCTACCCGCCGGTGGCCCTGCCCAAGCGCGAATACATGGAAGCCGCGGCCAAGATCTGGGACGAATTGGGCCTGCCGGCGCTGGAGCCCGAGGCGCCCTGGTACGGCTACGACCTCGGCGAATGGAACGAAGACTTCGAGCGCATGGCCCAGCGCGCGGTCAGGAGCGAGTATTGGGAGACCGGCAAGATCTTCGCCCAGCGCCGCCGCAAGGACGTGGCCATGAACACCGAAATCCGCTCGCTCAAGGACCGAGACGGGGACGGGGATTGAGCACGG
>Ga0209980_10001142_pt1 | contig 14620 bp, 11 predicted proteins | sample CR02metaG_FD_183611 | JGI IMG/M metagenome (GOLD analysis project Ga0209980, IMG submission 183611) | Deep subsurface microbial communities from Mariana Trench to uncover new lineages of life (NeLLi) - CR02 metaG (SPAdes) (version 2) | ecosystem: Environmental > Aquatic > Marine > Ocean trench...
CCCTCGCCTGTCGCAATTTTGCCAATGACGATTCGATAAATTCCTGGCCGCCGAAGCCTGGATTGACAGACATGATCAGCACCATGTCGAGCTCCCAGATAACGTGTTCCAGCCACGTTAATGGCGTCGCCGGGTTGAAAACGAGGCCGGGCTTGCAGCCATGCTCGCGGATGAGACTAATGGTGCGATGCACATGGCGGCTGGCCTCCGGATGAAATGTAATGTAGCTGGCGCCGGCCTTGGCAAAGTCGGGAATGATGCGGTCCACGGGATCGACCATCAGATGCACATCGATAGGCGCCGTAATTCCGTGATCGCGCAACGCCGCGCAAATCAAAGGGCCGATCGTCAGGTTCGGTACAAAATGATTGTCCATGACATCGAAGTGCACGACGTCCGCGCCGGCATCAAGGACGGCGTTAACGTCATCGCCTAAGCGGGCAAAGTCAGCAGACAGGATAGATGGGGCAATCAGTGCTTCCACAGTCGGGCGTCCTTTTTGGTTCTCGACAGACTGTAACGAAATGCCAGGTTTAATTCACGCACCGATTCTGGTGCCATCATCGAATGCTGCGGCGTGCCTTGAGCAACTCATAAGCGCCCCTTACTTCGCGCGTCCTCCGCTCCGCCTCAGCCAGCACCGCGGCATCCGGATTGGCCGACACCAGTTTGTCGGGGTGGTTTTTGTTCATGAGCCGCCGGTACGCTTTCTTGATTTGATCATTGGTGGACGACCTGTCGATGCCGAGGGCGACGTAAGCATCGTTGACGCGCTTGCCGTCGGCGACGCCTGCAGCCGATTTTCGAAAACCGCGCTGCGCCCGAAGCATTGCTTCCAGTTGTGCCAGCTCGACCCGCCCAATATCGAGTTCCCTGCAAATCGTCCAGATCGTCGCGCGTTCGGTTTGCTGCAGCGACGATTTTGACAAGGCGAATTCCATCAGCAGGCGAACAAACAGCCCGCGCATATCTGCGCGACGCGCACTCTGGCCACGCATGCTTCGTAATGTGGCAACCAGTGGATAGGATGCCTCTTTACCGCTCTCAAACCAGTTGATGGCCCTGCGTATTTCCGATGGCCCGAGGCCAAGTCGGTGCATGAGCGCCCTGGCTGCCCTGATCTCATCTTCCGTCACCCGGCCATCGACCTTGGCGAGATGGCCCATGATCTCGAACAGCGCTCGCAGGTACTGCTGCGGCAGTTGCTCCAGTCGCGCGGCAGAAATATCGGGACCGAAGCGCGTGAATCGATCGGCGAATCCGCGATCAAACTGGTGGCCGACCAACAGGCCGAGGATTGCCATCCAGGCACGGCCGATTGCAAAGCCGCCAAGTGTCCCGATGACCTTACCCCAGTAAGGCATGCGGCACTGCCTGGAATAGATTCGTTCGCTCCATCCGGTCATGCTAACCGTAGCTGCAGCGTATTCCCACCACTGCTACTTGCTACGCCGACATCGAACCGCCATCATCCGCCTCAATTACGCTTCCAATAATACGCATGAGTACTTCCGACACCTTGTTTGAATCGACCGTCGCCGGGCTGGACAGAATTTACCGCGGCAAGGTGCGCGATATATACAGCGTCGACGATGACCACTTGCTGATCGTGACAACGGATCGTCTTTCAGCCTATGACGTCATAATGCCCGACCCGGTTCCGGGTAAAGGGCAGGCATTGACCCGGATCTCGAATTTCTGGTTCGAAATGATGGAAGACCTCATTCCCAATCACCTTACGGATCGCAAGCTGAATTCAATAATCGACGATAATGAGTCGCGGCAACCGCTCGAGCAGCGATCCATCGTCACACGACGGCTGCGGCCTTTACCGATCGAGGCTGTTGTGCGCGGCTACCTCATCGGATCCGGCTGGCGCGACTATCGGCAAACCGGCCAGGTTTGCGGCATTGACTTGCCCCCGGGACTGGAGCAGGCGGGCAAACTACCGCAGACATTGTTCACACCGGCTACTAAAGCCGATGCGGGTGATCACGATGAAAACATCAGCTTCGAAACCGTGCAGCAGATGATCGGCGATGATCTTGCGGAACAGGTGCGGGCGGTTTCCATTCGAATTTACGAACGCGCGGCAGAATACGCGCTTGGCAGGGGCATCATCATTGCCGACACCAAGTTTGAATTCGGACAGGATGACCAGGGGCGACTTTATATTATTGACGAAATCCTGACACCCGATTCATCGCGGTTCTGGCCGCTGAGCGGCTACCGGACCGGCATCAGCCCACCGAGTTTCGACAAGCAGTTTGTCCGCGACTACCTGGATACACTGGACTGGGACAAGACGGCACCCGGACCCCGGTTGCCGCCAGAGGTCATACAACAAACCGGCGACAAGTATCGGGAAGTGTTGCGTATTCTTACCGCGTAAATTGATCCCGTTCGGAGACCCGGCGCCATGAACGAGCCAATGTACAATGTCGGCATTACCGCCATCCATATGCTTTACAGGCACCTGAAATTTGATCGCTAATCCGCATATGCTCATTGAAAAGATTGTCTGGGGAGACCAGCTGACGAAAGCGGGCCCGATCGGCGTCGTTGTCGCGACCGTGCTGCGCTATTTGTACGCGATGCTGCGCGATTTCTTTTCCGGTCAGCTCACGATGCGAGCGATGAGCCTGGTTTACACCACACTGCTCTCGATCGTACCGCTACTCGCATTCAGTTTTGCGATTCTAAAGGGGTTCGGCGTTTTCAATCAGCTCGAACCGTATCTCTCTGGCGTCCTCGCGCCCCTCGGCGCGCAAGGGGAGCAGATCACAAGCCAGATCCTTGCGTTGGTCGACAACGTAAGGGGATCCGTACTGGGCGGCGTTGGACTGGCGTTTTTTCTCTACACCGCGATCAGCATGGTGCAAAAGGTCGAAGAGAGCTTTAACTACGTGTGGTATGTATCGAAGCCGCGCAGTTTTGCCCGCCGCTTTACCGAGAACCTGGTCGTACTGCTGATCGGGCCGATGGCCATGGTGACGGCGATCGGCATGATCACGTCGATCCAGAGCAACACGGTCGTGCAGTATCTGCTCAACAACGATGCCCTCGGACCGATATTCGTGGTGGGCGGAAAGTTTGTTCCCTACCTGCTGATCTCCGGCGTATTTACGTTCCTGTACATGTTCATGCCGAACACCAAAGTCAACTTCAGGTCTGCGCTGGTCGGCGGCGTTGTCGGGGGCTTCATGTGGGCAACCATGGGCGCGATATTCACGACCTTTGTAGTTTTTGCGACGCGCACTCAGCAGATCTATGCCGGCTTTGCCGTCGCGATCACCACGCTGATCTGGCTGTACCTGAACTGGCTTGTCTTGCTGATCGGCGCGCAACTCGCTTTCTATCATCAGCGGCCGGCGTTTTTGCGCATCGGCCGCCAGGAACCCAGGCTTTCCAATTCGATGCGCGAGCGGCTTGCGCTCGACATCATGTTCCAGATTGGCCAGGCATTCCGCGAACCTGGCCGGTCAATTACGTCGAGCGAGGTCAGCAGCAAACTCTGCATTCCCGCGATAGCGCTGACACCTATTGCCGGCGCACTCGAATCGGCCGGTCTGTTGTTGGCGACCGAGAAAGAAGAATTGATGCCTGGCCGCGAAATGTCGCGTATCAGCCTGCAGGAAATTCTCGACGTGGTCAGAATGAAAGGCGAAACCGGTTCTCACCGGGATCCGAACTGGTCGGAGACCATTAACGCATTGGGCATGGAACTTGATTCCGCAGTCACGAAGACGATCGCTGATCGCACGTTGTCCGACCTGCTGGACGAATTTGACGAAAAGAACGATTGAATCGCGGCTCGTCGCTCTCGCACATCCATGTGGTTGATTCGGGCGTCCTGCCCTCAGCCCTACGGGCTGACGCCTTCGGCGTCATCCAAAATCTCTCCCGGCGATTTTGTCGCGACATTAGTACATCCCTGTACACAAAGCCGCTCCTACGCGCCGGCGATGGTCATTGCCTCCACCAGCAAAGAGCCGCAACGAATCCCGCTGCGTAAATCCTGATCGTTACCGATGGCTGCGATTCGCTGATACAGGTCTTTCAAATTGCCCGCGATGGTAACCTCGTGCACCGGGTATGAGATTTCGCCATTTTCTATCCAGAAACCAACTGCACCACGTGAATAATCACCCGTTACGCCGTTCACGCCCTGACCAATAAGCTCCTGCACCAGCAGACCACGACCCATGGATTTGATGAGAGACTCCATGTCATCAGTGCCGCCTGGCACCAGTAGATTGTGGGCGCCCCCGGCATTGGCTGTTGTCTGAAGCCCAAGACGCCGGGCGGAATAAGAGCTCAGGATATAGCCCTGCAACACACCGTCTACAACAAGTTCCCGGTCGTGCGTGGCGACCCCTTCTGCATCGAACGGTGAGCTGGCCATCGCCTTGGGAATGTGCGGCCGTTCCTGTATTTGCACAAAATCCGGAAAGATCTTTTCGCCAGCCGCGTTTAACAGGAATGACGATTTGCGGTACTGGGCACCGCCGAATATTGCGCCGATTGCGTGCCCAATAAATCCACGGGCAACCTCCGGCGCAAACAATACTGGCGCTCGCTCAGTCTTGATCTTGCGCGAACCGAGTCTTTGCACAGTTCGCCGTGCCGCGATCCTGCCAATCTCCTCCGGTGTTTCAAGGTCCCCGGCGTCTCGGGTGGAGCTGTACCAGTAGTCACGCTCCATGTCGCCATTCGACTCACCGATGACAACGCAACTGATGCTGTGGCTGGTCTTCGGATATGCGGCGAGAAATCCATGAGTATTTCCGTAGGCCCTGACCCCACTGCTCGAGAATACCGTCGCGCCCTCAGAGTTTGTTACCCGGCTATCGAATGACCTCGCTGCATCTTCGCATTCGATAGCGATGCGAATCGCATCGGCCGATTGAAGATCCCATTCGTGCATCAGATCAAGATCCGGAATATTGCTCGCCATCAAAACCTTGTCGGCAAGACCGGAGTGCTCGTCCGCCTCGGTATAATTTGCGAATGAGCACGCTTTGACCACGGCTTCGCGCAGCGCGGCCGGCCTAAAATCGGACGTACTCGCACTGCCCTTCTTCTGATCCTTGTACACGGTGACACTGACGCCACGGTCGTTGGTGTATTCAAGGCTTTCCACGCTGCCGAGACGCGCAGTCGCGCTCAGACCAATGTCGTGACTTGCGGCAGCCTCCGCCTGGTCAACGCCCCGCTCCCTTGCGTCGTTCAAAACAAGCGAAACTACGTCTTCAAGTTCCTTTTGATCCAGGGTACTGCGCCCTCCCGGCGCATTCATCTGGCGTCCGTCCCTTTCCCGATCAGTGCTCGAATTGTCATTCTCGTGCAGACTCCATGTTCATCCGGTGCGCATGATACTATGCTGCAAAGAGCCTGTGTCGCCCTCACACCTTTTATGTCCTTATTAAAGCCCAGCAAAAGCGCCCGGAAACGCGAATACCTGGCTTTGCAATCTTTGGGCGAGCAACTGATCGGTCTGAGCGCCGAGCAACTGGCAAGTATCTCGCTGGATAATCAACTCCTGGAGGCCGTGCGGACAGCAAAAAGCATGAAAGCCTACGGCGCGTTGCGGCGGCAAAAGCAACTCATTGGCAAACTGATGCGGGAAGTCGACCCGGACCCTATTCGCATCGCACTTGACTCTTTTGGCCGTCATGACGTCCCGGCAAAAGAAGTTTTTCGTAATTCCGAGCACTGGCGCAATCGTATCGCGGTCGAGGGCTCGGCTGCCTTAGCGGAATTTTTTGCATTGATCGGCGGTGAGAATCGTGAATTGCAGGAACTGTCGAAGGCTTACGAAACTACCGAAAATGACAAGACGCGCCGTTTGACTCGACGGAAAATTTTCTCCGAAATTCATAAAGAACTTGCCTCAAGGATGCAAAATACGTCTCACTGATTATAGAATCGTCACTATTATCAGCAGGCTGTGCGAACATGAATGCATTGGTTGGAATTATCATGGGATCCCGGTCGGACTGGGAAACCATGCAGCACACGAGCGAAACGCTCGAGTCACTGGGTATCGCGCACGAGGTCAAGGTTATTTCAGCACATCGCACGCCCGACCTCTTGCAAGAGTACGCTGAGTCGGCAATTGATCGCGGTTTGCAGGTCGTTATCGCGGGGGCCGGCGGCGCGGCTCACCTGCCGGGCATGACCGCCGCCAAAACGCGCTTGCCCGTACTCGGAGTGCCGGTCGAATCGAAGGCACTCAAAGGCATGGATTCACTCCTGTCTATTGTGCAAATGCCGGCCGGTATACCCGTCGGCAGCATGGCAATTGGCAAGGCAGGTGCAATCAACGCCGCATTGCTGGCGGCCGCCATACTTGCAACGCACGATGACGAACTGGCTGTGGCTCTGGATGCCTATCGAAAGGATCAGACCGACACTGTGTTAGCGAACGGCGATCCTCGCCGCTAGTGCGCTCGCCTGCACAGTCTTCACATCGCATTCAATGAAAAGGATTGGCATCATCGGGGCTGGTCAGCTTGGCCAGATGCTGGGCTTCGCGGGACAGAAGCTCGATGTCGGGTTTGTCTTCCTGGATCCATCGCCTGATCCTCCTGCCGCAGTTGTCGGGCCCGTGCTCAGGCTACCATTCGACAGTGACGAGGGACTCCGTCAACTAGCCAGTGATTCGGATATCATCACTTACGAATTTGAAAACGTTTCGGTCAGCGCGATCGAACGCGTTGCCGCCGACACGGTCGTGTATCCGCCCCTGGACGCTTTGCGGATTTCGCAGGACAGGCTGAGCGAAAAACAATTATTCGAATCCCTGCAAATACCCGTACCGCCGTACCGCACTATCGATTCGGAACAGGATCTGCGCAACGCTGCACACGACATCGGACTGCCGCTCGTGCTGAAAACCCGTCGGCTCGGTTACGACGGCAAAGGTCAGACAGTTGTTCGAAATGAAACTGATCTCTCAAATGCGCTGACAGCACTCGGCGGCAGTAACCTGATTGCAGAGCAATGCGTTCAATTCGATCGTGAGGTTTCTGCGATTGGCGTGCGTAACGTGTGTGGAGACGTGTTGGTATATCCACTGATCGAGAATCAGCACCGCGACGGAATACTCAACATCTCGAGAGCTCCGGCCGAGGCCAATGGCCTGCTCGCGCGGGCAACCCGCCACCTCGGGCGGATGCTGTCCCATTTCGACTACGTCGGTGTGCTGACCATCGAATTCTTTGTTGTCGGCGACGAATTGCTCGCCAACGAGTTCGCGCCGCGGGTGCATAATTCCGGCCACTGGACGATCGAAGGCGCCAGGACCAGCCAGTTCGAAAATCACCTCCGAGCCATTCTGGACCTGCCGCTTGGTGACGTATCCGCGGTCGGCCACGCCGCAATGCTGAATCTAATCGGATCAATGCCATCCAAAACCCTGGAATTGGCCAGCGACACCACCTTTTTGCACGATTATGGTAAGAGTCCCCGGCCCGGCAGAAAAGTCGGGCACATAACGGTCGTTGCAAGCGATCCGGCTGACCGGGAGCGGACAGTTACGCGCATTAGTGAGATGTTGGTCGCATCTGCAAACCCGACCTGCCTCCCGGATTACATTGACCTGCCACGCTAAAATGTGGGTAAACTAAGCGGATTAGTCCATAAAACAACCATTTAAGGCCAGCATCCAGCCCAACTCCGGAATGTCCTACCTCCAGCACTTCAATCTCAACCAGCAGCCGTTCGGGCTGACCCCTGATCCGGAATTCGTGTACTGGAGCAAGCAGCATGCCCGCGCCAAAGCCTATATGGAATCGACCATCTGGCTGGCCGACGGATTCGTCGTCATCACCGGCGAAATCGGCTCGGGAAAAACCACGTTACTGCAGACTTTTCTAAACGAGCTCGAGGACGATGTCGTGTACGCCGTCGTTTCGCAGACTCAGCTCACGCCAACGCAGTTTTTGCAGGCTGTCCTGACGGAGTTCGGCTTCAAGCCGTTCAAGAAACGCAAAGTCGAATTGCTCGATATGCTGAACATGTTTCTGATCGAACAATACGCCAACGGCAAGAAAGTATTGCTAATCGTTGACGAGGCACAAAATCTCGGCAAAAAGGTGCTTGAGGAAATTCGTCTGCTGTCCGGTATCGAAACACAAAAGGAAAAAGTGTTGCGGATTATTCTTGCCGGACAACCCGAGCTGAAGGATACGCTGGAAAGCCCTCGCCTGAAGCAGCTCGTGCAACGGGTGCGCCTGCGATTTCATATTGAGTCACTCAACCGTCGTGAAATGCGCGAGTACATCGAACACCGATTGTCCATTGCCGGAAGAAAAGAACCAGGCCCGTTTACTGATAATGCGTATCCAGTCATCTTCCTGTATTCGGGCGGTATTCCGCGCCTCATCAATACTCTTTGCGATACCACAATGCTGTGTACATTTGCCGAAGAAAAGAAATCAATTGATGAAAATGACGTGATATCTGCAGTAGAGGAACTGAATTGGCGGGAACACGATTCTGCGACAGGTCGATATCGTGAGTTGCCAAAAATCGAACTAAAAGTTCCGCAGATCTCTCACCTGACAAAAATCGAAGTTCACAGCAAAAACAAAATGCTTTCCGAGCACTTTTTTGGCTTCGGCAGAGTCATTGTAGGTCGCGCTCCGGACAATGAGCTTTATATCAAAAGTAAGTTCGTGAGCCGTCGCCATGCGCAAATCACCAGCAACGAATTAGGGTGCACAATCGAGGACCTGAACAGTACTAATGGAATTTCCGTTGATAACAAGCGCGTAAAAAAATATCTGCTGCATGACGGCGATGTTGTGAAAATCGGTATGCACCGACTTGTGTATACCGACCTCCGTGCGGTCAAGGCCGACGCCAAAAACGACAAGAGCGCCGCGGTCAGCGGAAAATGATTAATCGCGGCGGGGGACACCGCTCCTGCTACAGATCCTGACTGTGGCTTGATCGCCTGTCATGGTCGCGATGGTCGCGGCGCTTCAGCAACACGACAAGCCCTGCGACCAGGCAACTTAAGCCCACGACGAAACAGATGGTCGGCCAGTACCAATGATTCAGATACATTGAGGCCGCCAGTGACACCGCCCCGGACAGCAAATAGAAATACGGCAGACTTTCGTAGATTGGTTTGGACACCCACATGATGTGTCACTTTCTTATCTGACCCGACCTGATTGTCTCTGGCAAACGGACATTAGTCCAGTCAGCAGCCGCTACCTAAGCCAGCCAGACGGCCGGTCACGGCCCTTCGGGTTGCTGGCCAGCCGTGTGGAAGCGGCCTGCAGGAGGGGCTCACGAGAGGTAATTAGAGGTACCCCTGACTAGGCCGTGCCGCCAACGGTCAATTCGTCGATACGAAGCGTTGGTTGCCCGACACCTACGGGTACTGACTGGCCGTCCTTGCCGCAGGTGCCAACACCGCGATCGAGTTGCAGGTCATCGCCAACCATCGAGATTCGACCGAGCACTTCAGGGCCGTCGCCAATCAGCATTGCCCCTTTGACCGGCGTGGTCACCTTGCCCTTCTCGATCAGGTAAGCCTCGCTGGCCGAAAACACAAACTTTCCGGAAGTGATATCGACCTGGCCGCCGCCGAAACCTGGCGCATAGAGCCCTTTGTCAACAGACTCAATAATCTCCTGCGGATCGTGGGGCCCGGCCAGCATATAGGTGTTAGTCATCCGGGGCATCGGAATGTGCGCGAATGACTCTCTTCGACCGTTCCCGGTCGGCGCCACGCCCATCAGACGCGCATTGAGTTTGTCCTGCATGTAACCCTTCAGGATGCCTTCTTCGATGAGGACGTTGTATTGTCCGGGTGTACCCTCGTCGTCCACGGCCAGCGATCCGCGTCGGTTCGGCATCGTGCCATCATCAACGATCGTACAAACCTGCGACGCAACCCGCTGTCCCACACGCCCGCTGAACGCAGACGTTCCTTTGCGATTGAAGTCTCCTTCCAGTCCGTGGCCAACCGCTTCGTGTAACAGGATGCCCGGCCATCCGTTTCCGAGTACGACCGGCATCGCGCCCGCCGGGGCTGGCACCGCGTCAAGCAGTACAACTGCCTGGCGGACAGCCTCCCGCGCCAAATCCATAGCCAGATCATTATTGAGAAAATAATTCAGGTCTGCCCTGGCTCCGCCACCCGCATATCCCTGTTCACGCCGGCCATTGTCTTCGACGATGACACTGACGTCGAGCCGCACGAGCGGCCGTACATCTGCAGCCAGGGTGCCATCGGTGCTTGCTATCAGGATCAGGTCCTGGCTACTGCTCAAACTCACGATCACCTGCTCGATCCGCTTATCGAGCTTGCGGGTCTCGCGATCAATCTCGCTCACCAGGGCTTTCTTTTGTTCGTCGCTAATACTGACGATCGGATCGATCGCCGGATAAAGATTGTGTGACTGGTTGCCCGGCATCACCTTCACGGCCCTCGACTGGCCCTGTCGCGATATCGCACGCGCAGCTCGTGCGGCCTGTTCCAGCGCGGGAAGCATCAGTTCATCGGAGTATGCAAATCCTGTCTTTTCGCCACTCACAGCGCGCACCCCGACACCCTGGTCGAGACTAAAACAGGCGTCTTTCAATATCCCGTCTTCGACGGTCCAGGACTCGTGGCGGCTGATCTGAAAATACAGGTCCGCAGCATCGACGTCACGCAGGTTGATCGAGCCCAGGGCCTGATTGAGGTGCCGCTCCTCCAGGCCTGCTGGCGCGAGCACTCTCGACATCACCGTTTCGACTGCGTTCTCGTTTTCTGTTTGCTTACTCAAATCTGCCCCGTCCTTGTCAAATCCTGCGGTGCTCCAGCACCGGAAATTCTGCTCGTAATTTGCCCGGCAATGCGATGTCGATGTCCGCATCGACGATGCCGTCACCAGTCTCCAGTTCCGCGATTACCTGTCCCCAGGGATCGATAATCACGGAATGTCCAAAAGTCGTCCGGCCACTCGGATGAGACCCGTGCTGACCCGCCGCGATGACGTACGCGAGGTTCTCAATGGCGCGGGCCCGCAACAACGAGTGCCAGTGTGCCTTGCCGGTTTCGGCCGTAAATGCCGCCGGTATGCTGAAAACGGTTGCCCCGTCGTCAACCAGGCGGCGATAGTGTTCCGGAAAACGCAGATCGTAACAAATTGACAGCCCCATTTGACCCAGCGGTGATGGAACAACGACGAGATCGTCCCCGAAATCCATGGTGGCTGACTCGCGGTAACGCTCGTCCCGGCCCGGCAAATCCACGTCGAACAGGTGTATCTTACGATAGATGGGGCTGGCCCTGCCGTCATTGTCGTAGACGATCGATGCACCGTAGCATTTGCCGTCTTGCGGCGACTTTAATGGCACGCTGCCGGCGACCACCCAGAGTTTGTAACGCCTTGCCGCGTCAGCGAGGTACCCCTGTATCGGACCGCTACCGGGATCCTCGGCATGCGCCAGTTTGTCTTCGTCCCTCGCTCCCATAATGGCGAGGTTTTCCGGCAGGAATGCAATCGACACGCCCCGCGCTGATGCCTCAAGAAGCAAGCGATCAATAGCCTGCAGGTTTTGTTGCACATCTGCGCCACTGTTCATCTGAATCGCAGCAGCGCGAACCAATCCGGAGGCACTCAATCGATTACTCCGTGGCCTCGATACAGCCTGCCAAGCTGCTGGATCCTTCGAAGTGGGCGGCATCGGCCAGGCCAATCGCAGGATCGTCCCATGAGCCTTCAATTGCGTAATAAACCTGGGTCATATCCTGCAACGGCTTCTTGAATATCTGCGAGAAGATCAGCAAGGCTGCCGCAACCTGCGGGCCGGCGACTACTAAACCCGCGAGCGGCAAAGTGTTGCCGAAATTGGCGCTGACCATTGCGGTCTGACTGTAATCCCTTGCGTCGAGACCGGCACGCCCGACGATGCCAACATCAGCGGCGGGACTCGTTAAGGTCAGGTCACAGGTAAATGCCTCCCCATTAACCAGGCGGAAATTCCCGGTGATCTCATCAAACGCAAAGCCGGATTCAAAAACGTCGCTGAAATCGAGGGACAGCCGTCGTGGCAACGCGACGATACTCATCAGGCCGAAGACCCGGCCTGCCCCGGGTTCGACGTCTTCAAGTTGTCCATTCCCCAGCCGTGCGTGCACGCTGCCATTCAGGGACTTCATGAAATCCTGCCTCGGACCACCAGCCCAGCTTACGTTCACATCCGCTTCAAGATCATCGCCAAGGATTCCCGGCTGATAGTTCAGGCGCCGCATCGTTTGTTCGATATTCGTGCTGCGCAATTTCGCATCGATAAATGTTCGCTGGCCGGTCTCTTCGTAGATGTCGACAACCCAGCCCGCTCTACCCGCGAGAGTAAATGATTCATCTATGGTCGACAGATTGTCCGATTCCAGGCCGTTGCCGGTTCGCTGCAGATCAATCTCCAGTTGCCCGAAGAATCGATCGCCCAGTGCAAAGTCCCGCGCCCTGATATGGATTTCAGGCAGCGTGCGCGGATCGACAGCAATTTCAGCCGCCGCTGTTGCTTCGTCGCTACCGGGCAGGAACAGCCGCTCCATATTGACAGTCAGCGGTCTCTCACCGGCGAAGTCATACGGGACCGTGACGATGCCCTCTGCCTGTTCGCCGCTGATTTCTATGACCCAGTCCGATCCACTGCGATTTACTCTTACGCGGTGGTCGGTGAAGTGTTGGCCGACGACGAACAGGTTGTCGATGGTCACGTCCATCGTACGCACCCGGTCACCAAAACCAGTCTCCTTTTCGTCGCTTCGTGCAAGTGCCAGCCAGTCGTGTACGCGTACCTCGGGGGTCTGCCCCACGATATGCAGTCCGCGCCCCTCGGGTGCTTCCGGATAATCGCCACCGACGGCCAGCACGCCACGATCGAAATCCCAGCCGTCCTGCTTTTTCAGGAACCGCGCATTCCACATGAGGTTGTCGGCAAGACTCCCTGAGCTATCGATGCGGTTCTCCTCCGGAAACTCGATGCTCATCGTCAGCGGTAGCAGCTCATCCGCAGCCTTGGCAAATGGCGCGGGCACCTCGAGCCCGAATCCTCGCAGATCAGACTCGACAATTATCTGCATGACACCCGGCGTTTCCGCCAGCATGTTCGGGAAGCGAATGTTTGCGTGATAGTCCATGCGGCCACTGGCGAAATCCCCAAGCGGCAATCCAAGCTCGCTAACGAGCGCCTCGGCCGTGGTGCTACCGCTGGCATCAAGCAGGACACTGTGAGGGGACAGCGGGTCATTGGTGCGTGTCAGCTCGATGTCGACGGGGTTTCCAAGAAAGCGGCCGAACAAAGATTCGGCACTTATGCTGTCTCTTGCGACTGCAACAATGCCATTGAGCTCCGTGATCGGTGGAGCAAACCCGCCGATGCGAACTGAACCATCGCTGCTTCGAATTCGGGCGGAGAAGCTGTAATTGACTCTATCCTGGACAGGATAGCTTACGGTCAGATCAATTGACGCATCACCGCCGACTTCAACATTGTCAAGCTGGCCACCAAGAACCTCGTTAATCGGGCTGTTCGCGCCGAAATCTCGCAACGATTCGAGCGTACCGGTCGCAAATGCCTCGATTTCAACGACGGGATTGCGCAAGTCCGCGATGACGACCTGTGCATTTTCGACACTGTTGCCGAGAATATCGGCCAGGTTTCTGTTCGAGGTCAACCGCATGTTGTCGACGACTACATCAACGTAGCTGAACTCGGGCGCAGGCCACTTTTCGGAATAACGCAAAATGAAATCTTCAAATTCGGCCGACACGTGAAACGATCCGTCTCCATCGTCGAACGGAAACCTGTCGAGCGATCCATTCAGGCGCAATGTGCCTCGTCTTACAACACCTGACACGGGCGCCATCTGGAGCCACTCACCGATTGGCGTGCCCAGCATGCTGACTGGCAGGTAGCGGCGAATGGCGCCGACGTCGTTAATACTCCAGTCGCTCTGGACGTCAACAAATGGAGCATCGCCATTGGCCGGGACACTGATCTGCAAGCTGCTCTGACTATCGAAGTCCGCGTTACGAAGTCGAATGCTGTCGGACAGCAGGATGATGCCGTTGCTATTGCGGCGCCAGATGAACGTGCCCATGGCATCGTCAAAGGAGATTGGCTCAGCGATGATTGAACCGGTATCCACCTGCAGGTCGGTCGAATCAATTTCGATGCGGCCGCCGTTACGATCTGCGCGAATGCGGCCGTTGAATCCACGTATTCCCGGACGCTGGTCAGTTGCTGCAAAACCCGCGGATTGCAGCTCGGCCGTGACATTGAATTCCGGCTCCTCGGACTCGAGGTCAGTCAGATCGATATTCAGGTTTCGCAATACGCCGGTCGGTTGAATATCGGCAAGCATCGATCTCTGTGCATCCGGTATCCATACGTTTACGTATTTCAAATCGTTGAGGTCGAGGAAAGAAGCACTTGCGCGCAGGCCCTCCAGCGCACCGTTTTCATCCGCCATGACGCGGAGCTGCAGCGACGATTGCGGCCAGTCACCATCCACCGTCGTCAGGCGAAACTGGTTTGCGGCCAGCAGGAATCCGTTCAGTTCCGAGGAGTATTCGATGCTGCCCTGCAGTCCGAATGCCGC
>Ga0209980_10001143_pt1 | contig 14607 bp, 16 predicted proteins | sample CR02metaG_FD_183611 | JGI IMG/M metagenome (GOLD analysis project Ga0209980, IMG submission 183611) | Deep subsurface microbial communities from Mariana Trench to uncover new lineages of life (NeLLi) - CR02 metaG (SPAdes) (version 2) | ecosystem: Environmental > Aquatic > Marine > Ocean trench...
CCGTGACCACCCTATCCCTTAATCGCCTTCGGGGGGTAGAAAGTGGGGGGACGAAGCCCCCTGAGTGTGCCCTGACGCCGTTATCCAAATGTCCGCTTATAGCCATAAGCGGACATAAGGGCCCGGCTCATTCGAACGTTATTGGATGGCCAACATTCAGACGGCGATAGCGTTTTCGAATTCGGCCAGTCCTATGGAGACGAATTCGCTCTTCTTGCCGACGGCTTCTTCGGATTCCCGCTGGCCCCACTCCCACGCCACCCGGAAGATTGTCTGATCGGCCAGGTCCTCGTAAGATTCCATCATCTTGTCGATCTCACGCGTCTCGAGTATTGCTGTCTCCTTCAGCACCGAACGCAGGTAATCGAGATAGCGCGGGCGCATCGACAGGCTCAAATTGGACCAATGGTCCACCACGCCCGTAACGTAGCCAAGCAAATAGAGCTTCTGATCGACGGTCGAGCCGAAATCCCGTGGCGCTTGAGCCTGCGCCGCCAACACGAATTCCGACATTTTGCGTAGGGTGTCGTCGGTTTTACTAGTTAATTCAATGTGTTGTTCTTGCCCGCGTGCTTCTTCCTCGATCACTGCCTTCCTAACCGCCGCGAGTGCCTGATCCCTCCGATATTCGTTGCTCCAGGTTGAGGTGGGTCTCGCCCAGTAGTGAATACGCGTCAATATGTAGTCAAGGGCGGCCGTCTTGAGGAGGTAATCGTTGCCGCCGGCCTGCATACAATCGTCAAGCTTGTTCAATTCGTCGGCCGCGGTGAGAAAGATGATCGGAAGGCTGGAACCCAGCTGCTTGCGGACCTGGCGGCACGTTTCGATGCCATCCATCTCCGGCATCATGATGTCGAGAATCAGGACCTTAGGTTTAAAAGATTGAAGCAGGTGGAGGGCGTCACGACCGTTATTCGCGGTGAGAACGGTAAAACCGCTCAATTTCAGGAAATCGGAATAGAGTTTCCTCAGGATAGCATTGTCTTCGGCAATGATAAGCAGACCGTTGCTCATGGCCTTCACCGTACAGATTGCAGCACGATTTGATCAATTTGCCGACTTATAAACCTTAGATATTAAAAACTTTTTAAATAAATGCGTGGTTTCCATCTCGAGTTAATGGTTGGTTTTTATAACGCCTTCAATAATTAGGCGGGCCCCCTAGGCCGTTGCTGTACATTAATACCGAGGCCGGATTGGACTTTAGCGTAGCCCTTACCGGCTAGAGGGCGCCATTCCTTCAAAGCGGGGACGTAGTCGCCTTTCTTCGCAGCAGCTAACCCTTTCTCCTATGGGCATTATGGGAGCTGAAACTTGCCGGAACGGGAAGTTCTTATGCCCGCTTTGGGTCATAAGCGGACATAAGGTTAACGGAATTTAGCGCCCTTGGGGCGGCGAAAAAAGGCGGCCGTGTAGCCCCCTCAGTATCCTTGTCAATGGGTCTATCAGTTCTCGTTTGCCCTTCGCTCGAAGCATCCCAAGAGTGTTTCCACCGTTCGGGGTTCCCTCACCATAGCGCCATTTCCCCGGCCGCCGGAACCCTGGTAACTTGGCCAATGCGCCCATGGGCGGGCTTGGATCACAAAGACAAGGCATAGGGGAGAACCGTGGTGGCAGACAGGGTTGGACTTATCGGCGTCGGCGACATGGGCCAGGGGTTGCTCGCGCGCCTGATCAAGGCGGGGGTGGAGGTGAAAGCCTTCGATATCTCGGAGGCTAATCTCGGCGCGGCCAGCGCCGCCGGGGCGGAGGCCGCCCAAACGGCGGCCGAGGCGGCAAGCGACGTTCACATCATCCACCTGATCGTGCGCACCGACGACCAGGTGCTGGCCGCGGCCCTGGGTGACGGCGGCGCGCTGGAAGGCGCAGGCTTTGGTTCCCGCCTCCTGCTGCACTCAACGATCCTGCCTGAAACCACCCGCCGCGTCGCCGACGCGGCGGCCGAAAAGGGGGTTGTGGTAATCGACGCGCCGATCACGGCGGTGCCGCGCCGGGTCCATGCCGGCGAGGCGACCTTCCTGGTCGGCGGGCCCGATGACGTGGTGGCCGAGATCCGCCCCCATCTCGAGGCGCTCGGCAAACAGGTCTGTCATTTCGGGCCCCTGACATCGGGCAATGTCGCCAAGATTGCCAAGAACCTGACCAACGCCATCGAGCGGGTGATGCTGTCCGAGGCCGCGCGCCTCGCCGCCGCCGGGGGGATCGACGCGAAACAGTTCCTGGACATGGCCAAGTCGGTGAATTCGGGCGCCGCGGTGATCGGTTGGGAAAGGTTCTTCACCATCGAGGACGGTCAGCCGGTCCACCATGCGGAACCCAACGATATCCTGTTATCCAAGGACGTCCAACACGCCGCCCAGTTGGCCAAGTCCTTGGGCCTCGACCTGCCCTTGACCCAGGGTGCCGCCGAAACCGCGCGCCGTTGGATCGAAAGCCGGGGGACCGATCCCGGGTGATCCGACGATCCGCGCATTGCCGCAAGGCGCCTGGGGTCATATAAATACACCCGGCCGAAACCACCGAAATGCGCCCTTGCGGAACGGCGCATGGAAAAGGGAGAAAAAATGAAGCTTTGCCGATATGACGAGGACCGCCTGGGTGTCGTCATCGATGACATGATTCACGACATCAGCGAGTTACAGGATCAGATTCGCGCCGAGGCGCGCTACGACATGCGCGGCGATGCGGTTATCGCCGCCCTGCCCCAATGGCGGACCAAGATGGAACAAGCCGCGGCCCAGGCGCCGGGGAAGCCGGTTTCCGAGGTGGCCCTCCTGCCGCCGGTGGCACGCCCCTCGAAGGTCATGGCCGCGCCGGTCAATTACCAAGCTCATATCAACGAGATGGCGGACAACCCCCACATCACCGGGGCCGACCAACCAGGAGCGCCCCAGCGCCCGAAGGGCATCGCCAACCAGGGCATCTTCCTCAAGGCCACCTCCGCCATGGTGGGCGCCAGCGAAGGGGTCGCCATCCGCTTCCCCGACCGGCGCAACGATCACGAGGTGGAATTCTGCATCATCATCGGCAAGCAGGGCAGCCACATCCAAAGAGAGGACGCGCTGGGCTACGTCGCCGGCTATACCCTCGGCCTCGACATGACCGTGCGGGGCATCCAGGACCGTTCTTTCCGCAAGTCGTGTGACGGCTACGCGCCGTTGGGCCCCTGGATGGTGACGGCCGACGAAATACCCGAGCCCAACAACGTCCCCTTCACGGTCCATCTCAACGGCAATCTGCAGCAGGACGCGCACACCAAGGACATGATCTTCGACGTGCCTAAGCTGATCGAATTCGCCACCGAGTACTACACGATCTACCCCGGCGACGTGATGTTCACCGGCTCGCCCCCGGGCGTGTCCGAGGTCAAGCCGGGGGACGAGATGCATTGCGCCTGCGATGCCATCGGCGAAATGACGGTGATGGTGCGCGCGGCCGAATAACCGGCCGGCACTGCGGCACCGGGCCAACGGCGAGGCGGGAAGCGCCCCGGCACACGCGATCATGATCAAGGTTCTTTTCGTCTGCATGGGCAATATCTGCCGTTCGCCCACCGCCCAGGGGGTGTTCGAGCGGCTGATCTCCACCGAGGGCCTGGCCCATGCCGTCGCCGCCGATTCGGCGGGCACCGGCGCCTATCACCTGGGCCACCCGCCCGACCGCCGCGCGGCCGCCGCGGCGGCGACACGGGGCGTCGATCTTAGCGGTTACCGCGCGCGCCAGGTAGAGGTAGTGGATTTTCAAGAATTCCATCTGGTGCTGGCCATGGACCGCGATAATTTCGCAATCATGCGGGCGATGGTGCCCCCGAGCCGCGAGGCGCGCTTGCGCATGTTTATGGAATTCGCGCCCGCTTTGGGCATCGATGACGTGCCCGACCCCTATTACGGCGGCGCCGACGGCTTCGAGCGCGTGCTCGACATGATCGAGGCCGGCAGCCGCGGCCTGCTCGCCCATATCCGTGCCGAATTCGGAGAGTCTATCGGGCCCGCCGCCGGTGCGTGAGGCCCGCCCGGCACCGTCAGCCGTAAACCGAAAGCTCCACCAGATTGCCGTCGGGATCGCGGAAATAGACGGAGGTCATCTCGCCTTTCGATCCGTTGCGGGTGACCGGCCCTGCTTCGATACCGACCCCGCAATCGGCGAGATGGTCGATGACGGCCTGTAGCGGCCCCTCCACCTCGTAGCAGAAATCGGCCGCCCCAGGATGGGCATCCGCGGCGCGCCTTTGCGGCGCATGGTCTTCATCGTGGAGGTTGATGCGCAGCGTGCCCGAGCGGAGACAGACCCGGCCGGGGATGGTGCGATCGACCTCGAACCCCAGAACCCGGGCGTAGAATTGGGCGGCCTCTTCCACCGATGCGACGGTGAGGACGAAGTGGTCGAGCCTGGCAAGGCGGATCATGGCAGTGCCTCTTCGCCGATGGTCAGCGGATAGGCCGCCTCGGCCCGGTAACTTGCCGCCCGATGGCCGAGATGGGAGGAAAACAGCGTGAAATGGGTGACCGGAAAGGGCCCGAGGCGAACCGCGTTGTTGCCGGCGACGAACTCCCGGACCCGCGCGCGGGTGCCTCCCTTGATGCGGGCGAGGGTCACGTGGGGGGTATAACGGCGGCCCTCGGGCGGGAAGCCGGCCTTGACCAGACCCGCATCGATGCGCCGTTGAAGATCGAGAAGCGCCGGGTTGGGCGTAATGCCGGCCCAGATCATCACCGGGCGCCGCCCGCGGGAAAATTCGCCCGCCCCATTGATCTCGAGATCGAACGCGGGGCCGGAAACGCGGCCAAGGGCATCGTCCACATCGGCGAAAATATTGTCCTCGACATCGCCGATGAACCGCAGGGTCAGGTGGATGTTCTCGGGCTCCAGCCACCTGGCGCCGGGCACCCCGCCGCGCAGCCCATAAAGCCGCTCGGTGATGCCCGGGGGCAGTTCGACGCCGACAAAAAGCCTGATCATGGTCGTCCTCCCGCCGCCCCGGTGCTGCTTGAGCGCCCGGTTTCTCCGGATTCTTTGCCGATCCGCGCCATCAGGCGTTCGACCAGCGGCAAAATGCCACCCACCATGGCCGCGACGCCCCGGGCATTGGGATGGATGCCGTCGCCTTGATTGAGGGCGGGCTTCAACGCGACGCCGTCGAGGATGAAGGGATAGAACAGCACCCGATGCTTGCGCGCGAGGGCCGGAAAGACGGCCTCGAAGTCGCGGACGTATTCCGGGCCGAGGTTTCTCGGCGACTTCCAACCGGCCAGCAGCGCCGGCACGCCGGCCCCCCCGAGGCGTGTTAGGATGGCGTCGAGGTTGGCCCGGGTAGACCCCGGATCGATGCCGCGCAGCGCATCGTTGCCGCCAAGGGCGACGAGGACCGCGTCGGGCTTCGCTTTGAGCGCCCAGCCAAGGCGCGCGCGTCCGCCCGCGGTGGTGTCTCCCGACACGCCGCCGTTGATCACCCGGACGCGATGGCCCCGGGCCCTGAGCGCGGCCTGCAACTGGGCCGGGAAGGAGTTTTCCACGTTGAGCCCGTATCCCGCGGTCAGGCTGTCTCCGAGGATGAAGATCTTGAACGCTTCCGCGCCCACCGCGGACGACGCGCCGCCACCCCAAAGGACGAAGCACGCGAAAACCGCCGCCAATGGATTGACAAGACAGGCCCGCGCCACATATCCACTCAAGGACCAATGGCGGAGAGGTGGCGGGCCGAGGTTGCATCCAGGCAACCGGGTGAACTCCATCGCCGGCAACTCCCGCATGGTTGATCGAGACGGCAAGGCGAGGCGCCGCCCATGATGATCCATATTGAGGAAGTTCGGCTTCGACTGCAATCCCACGCGGGACCGGTGGACATTCTGCGCGGCGTCGATCTGGGTGTGGCGGTGGGCGAGGCGGTGGCCGTGCTGGGCCCGTCGGGGTCGGGCAAATCCACCCTGTTGATGGTGATCGCCGGATTGGAACGCCCGTCCAGCGGCCGCGTTGCCGTCGGCGGGTGCGATAATATCCAGGACCTCGACGAGGATGCCCTGGCGCTCTTCCGCCGCCGCCACGTGGGCATTGTCTTCCAATCCTTTCACCTGGTCCAGGCCATGACGGCGCTGGAAAACGTGGCCGTGCCGCTGGAGCTCGGCGGTCACGACGATCCCTTCCAATGCGCCCGGGACGCCCTTGACCGGGTGGGTCTGGCCGCGCGGGTCGAGCATTACCCCGCCGAACTTTCCGGCGGCGAACAGCAACGTGTCGCCATCGCCCGGGCGTTCGCCCCCGGGCCCGACCTGATTCTCGCCGACGAGCCCACTGGAAACCTCGACCGGGCGACCGGCGCCCAGGTGATCGAGACGTTGTTTTCCCTGCGGGCGGAGACCGGCGCCACCCTCCTTCTGATCACCCACGACCAGGACCTGGCGGCGCGGTGCAGCCGCATCCTCACCATGAGCGACGGACGCATCGATGGGCCGGCGTCGGCGTTGCCGCGGTGAGCGCTTTGGGCCGAACCCCCCCCGCCCCGGGGCCGGGCACCGCCGCCCGCCTCGCCCTTCGTGACCTGCGCGGCGGCATCAAGGGCTTCCGGGTGATGATCGCCTGCCTCGCCCTGGGCGTCGCCGCCGTCGCCGGGGTCGGCTCGTTCACCGCCGCCGTGGGCGAAGGCCTCGAGCGCGACGCCCAGGCGCTGCTCGGCGGCGATCTCGACATTCGCCTCACCCACCGCCGCCCGGGCGCGGCGCTCCTCGCCTGGCTCAAGGCCCGGGGACGGGTATCGGCGGCGGTGCGGATGCGGTCCATGGCACGGCCCGCGGGCAGACCTGCGCAAACCCCGGGCGCGCGGGACCGGACCCTGGTGGAGTTGAAAGCGGTGGACCGGGCCTATCCGCTTTACGGCGCGGTGGTCACCGACCCGCCCATGAGCCTGAAAGCGGCCTTGGCCCGGGATTCCGACGGCGCCTTCGGGGCCATCGTCGAGCGCGGTCTGTTGGCCCGCCTGGGGCTAGCGCGCGGCGGCAAAATCCGCATCGGCGACGCCGATTTCCGGATCAAGGCCATTCTGCTGCGCGAACCCGACCAGGCGTCGGGCCGCTTCAAACTGGGCCCCCGGGTATTGATCGGCACCAAAGCACTCGACGCCACCGGCCTGGTCCAGCCCGGCAGCCTGATCCGCTTCCACACCCGCCTCGCCACCGCGCCCGGCACCGATGTGGTGGCCCTCCAGGCTGCCTTGACCCGCGCCTTTCCCAACGCCGGCTGGCGGGTGCGCAACACCAGGGCAGCGACGCCCCACCTACGCCGGCATATCGACCGCGCGGCGTTGTTCTTCACCCTGGTCTGCCTGGCGGCGCTTTTAGTCGGCGGCATCGGCGTCGCCGGGGCGGTGACGGGATACCTCGAAGGCAAGCGGGAGACCATCGCCACCCTTAAATGCCTGGGCGCCACCGGCGGGTTCATCTTCGCCATGTTCGCCCTCGAGGTGGGCGTTGTCGCGCTCATGGGTATCGGCCTGGGGCTGATCATCGGCGCCGGCGTGCCGGCCCTGGGCGCGCCGGGGCTCGCCGCCTTCCTGCCCATTACGCCCAGGATCGCGGTCTACCCCGTGCCGCTGCTGGTGGCCGCCGGGTACGGCGTCGCGGTGGCGGTCCTGTTCACCCTGTGGCCCCTGGCCCGGGCCCGGGAGGTAACCGCCGCCGAGCTTTTCCGGGGGCTCGTCGCGCGCCCGCAGTTTCGCCCCCCCGCCGCCGTCATCGCCGGGCTCGGCCTCGCCCTGGCGGCGATCGCCGGGCTCGCGCTCGCCACCTCCAACAGGCCCGGCTTCGCGCTCTGGTTCCTCGCCGGCACGGCGATCGCTTTTCTCCTTTTCCTGGGCCTGGCCAAGGGGATTTCGGCCGCCGCCGGCGCCGCCGCCAGGCGCCTGGCCCAGGGCAGTGCGCGCTGGCCCAGGCTATCCCTGGCGCTCGCCAACATCCACCGGCCCGGGGCGCCGGCCCGACCCATCATCGTCGCCCTCGGCGTCGGCTTGACGGTGTTCGTGGCCCTGGTCCAGGTGGAAGGCAATCTGCGCCGCCAGATCAATGAGCGCATCCCCGCAAGCGCGCCCGCCTTCTTTTTCATCGATATCCAGCCCGGCCAGGTGGCGGGCTTCGAGGCCGCCGTCAAGGGCGTGCCCGAGGCCGGCCGGATCAAGCGCATGCCGACCATGCGCGGGCGCATCGTCAAGGTCGCCGGCTTACCGGTGCAGATTGAACGCGTCAGACACGGTGCCCGTTGGGCGGTGCGGAGCGACCGGGCGCTCACCTATATCGGCGCCCAACCCGAGGGCACCGATATCGTCTCAGGCCGATGGTGGCCCGCCGATTACAAGGGCCCGCCGCTGATCTCCCTCGATGTGCGGATCGCCCGGGGGCTCGGCATCGGCGTCGGCGACACCCTGACGCTGAACGTTCTGGGCCGGGAGATCACCGGAAGGATCGCCAATACACGGGCCATCGCCTGGTCGACCCTCGGCCTCAACTTCGTCATTATCTTTTCCCCCGGCGCGCTGGAAGAGGCGCCCCAGACCTTCATCGCCACGGTGGAGGCGCCGACCCGGGCCCAGGAGGCCGTGGTCCGCGCCGTCACCGACCGGTTCGCCAACGTCACCGCCATCTCCGTCCGCGAAGCGCTCGCCGCGATCATGGACGCGCTCGACAATATCGCCGCCGCCGCGCGCGCCGCAGCGGCGCTGGCGCTGATCGCCGGAATTCTGGTTCTCGCCGGGGCGGTCGCCGCGGGCTTGAGGGAACGCACGCGGGACGCCGTCATCCTCAAGGTGACCGGCGCGCGCCGCCGCGACCTCGCCGTGGCCTATCTCATCGAATACGGAATCGCCGGGGTGGCCGCCGGGTTCGTGGCGGCGTTCACGGGCTCTGTCGCGGGCTATTTCATCCTGACTCTGATCATGGACGCGAACTGGGTGATCCTGCCGGGACCGGGAGCAGCCGTCTTGGTGGCGGCGGTGGTTGGCGTGGTGGCGCTGGGCTTTGCCGGCACCTGGCGGGCGCTGGCCCAGAAACCCGCCCCGGTTTTGAGGAATTTCTGAGATGCCGTCGGAATTCGAGGACCCCCGCCTCGCACCACTTCGGGCGCGCGCAATTGGCCGGCCGCAATTCCTGCGCTGGGCGATGGGGACCGCTGCCATCGGCGCCGTCACATCGAACCTGGCCGCGGTGTTGGCCGCCATCGGCGCGGCCCCCGCCGATCAGGCATTCGGGCCGCCCGGCGCCGGCGACGGCATCTTCGTCCTGCAATATCTATCCGCCGTGACGCCGCCCTTCGTGTTCGTCGGCGCGGGCCTGGCGCTGGCCGCCACCGTCGAGGTGCGGCGCGCGGCCGAAGAGGTCGCATCGGGCACAATATTGGCCGTTTGGGTCACATGGGCGCTGTTGGCGCTTGGCGCGTTGGGTTTCTTTTTACCCACCGGAGCCCCTTGAAAATCTGTGATTCAGTGACATATTGTTGCCCTAATAGGGCGTGAGATTCCGCGCCCGCGCGATTTTCACACTATTCGAGGGTTTCTCAATGCTTGGTCCCGATAAACGCTTTATGACCCGCAGCCAAGCGGAGGCCGCCCAGATCGACGTCGGCCTGCGCGCGCACATGCTCAGGGTTTACAATTACATGGCCTCGGGGGTGGCCCTCACGGGCATCGTCGCCATGCTGGCCTCCAGCTCGCCCACCTTGATGAACGCGATCTTCGGCACGCCGCTCAAGTGGGTGGTGATGCTGGCGCCGTTGGCATTCGTGATGGTCATCAGCTTCGGCATCAACCGCCTGTCGCTGTTCGCGAGCCAGGCGCTGTTCTGGGCCTTCGCGGCGGTGATGGGCCTGTCGCTCTCTGTCATTTTCCTGATCTACACCGGGGAATCCATCGCCCGGGTGTTTTTCATCACGGCGGCTTCCTTCGGCGCGCTCAGCCTGTGGGGATACACCACCAAGCGCGATATTTCCGGCTGGGGTTCCTTCCTGTTCATCGGCCTAGTCGGCATCATCATCGCCGGCGTGGTCAATTGGTTCATGCAAAGCTCCGCCTTGCAATTCGCCATCTCGGTGATCGGCGTGCTGGTCTTCGCCGGGCTCACCGCTTACGACACCCAGAAGATCAAGAACGAATACTCGGAGTTGCACGACCAGGAGACCAGCGGCAAGCTCGCCGTCATGGGCGCGTTGCGCCTGTATCTCGATTTCATCAACCTGATGATGATGCTGCTCCGCCTTTTCGGCACCCGCCGTTAAGCGACGCCAGGGCAAAGACACCTTTGGGCCGGGGTTTCCCCGGCCCGATTTTTTGCGCTCCTCGAGGATCAGCCGGTCAGGCGGGCCAGTTCCTTGGCCAGAACCTCGGGCCGGGTGCCGCCGCGAATCAGCGCCACCACCTTGCCGTCGGGCCCGACCAGGTAGATGAACGAGGTATGGTCCATCAGGATTTTCGTGTCCCCCGGCTTGGCGCCGGGCTGCTTGCGGTAGTAAACCTTATAGGCCTTGGCGGCGGCTTTGACCTCGGCCGCGCTGCCGGTCAGGCCGACCATGCGGGGATGAAAGGCCGCGACGTAGCGCTTGAGGACCGCCGGCTTGTCCCGTTCCGGATCGACGGAAATAAACACCGGCACGATCTTGTCTCCCTTGGCGGCCAGGCGATCCATGGCGCGGCCCATGGTTTGCAGCTCCGCCGGGCAGACATCGGGGCAGAGGGTGTAGCCGAAAAAGAGCAGCATGAATCGCCCCTTGAAATCGGCCTCGGTGACGCGCTTGCCGGTGTGATCAATGAGCCGGAACGGGCCGCCGATATCGGCGGCCTCGGTCAACATGATGACCGGGCCTTGGGCAGGCCGCGTCGCCCTCCTGTCCTTGACCAGGAAAACCAGCGCCCAGGCCACGGCGACGCAGGCGACGATACCGGCCGAGAAAATCAGCATCTGACGCCGGTCCATGGCAATCCTCAAAGCATCGGATCAGGCCGCGCGGCCCCAGGCCGCGGGTACATTGGTTCTAGCGTTGTAGGTAGCGTTGTATGTAGCGGGCGGGACGGCGGAGAGCAACCGTCCAACGGGCACCTCACGGCCCGGTGTCGCCGGCAAGCCGCCATTCCCCGGTGGCGTGGGCGATCACCAGGACCGAGGCATAGAGCGCCAAGCCCGCCATGATGGCGGCGACGGCGAGATCCGGCCAGTTGCTGCCGGTGGCGAACACGCCCGACGCCGCCGCCACCACGGCCAGGTTGCCGATGGCGTCGTTGCGCGTACACAGCCAGACCGAACGCATGTTGGCGTCCCCCTGGCGGTAGCCGTAGAGCAGGAAGGCCGAGACCAGATTGGCGGCCAGCGCCAGCACACCGACCGAGCCCATCACAAGGGCCGAGGGGCGGCCGCCGAAGACCAGCGACCAGAGAGTGGCGGCGATCACCCAAAGACCGAACGCCCCCATGGCGATGCCCTTGCAGAGCGCGGCGCCCGAGCGCCAGCGCGGGCCCAATCCCAGCACGAAAAGCGAAATCGCGTAATTCGCGGAATCGCCCAGAAAGTCCAGGGCGTCGGCCTGTAGGGAAACCGACCCCGAGCCGATCCCCGCCGCCCACTCGATCAGGAACATGGTGAAGTTGATGGCCAGGGCGGCCCACAGCACGCGCCGGAATCCCGCTGCCACGGCGACCCCCGTTTCACCCCAGCCGTGATCGTGATGATGGGCGGCCATTCAATCCTCGCCGTCTTCGGTGGGCTCGGCGACGTGGTCGATCATGTCGCCCACCACGGTACGGATGTGGTCGTCGGCGGCGGTGTAATAGACCTTCTTTCCGCGCCGCTCGGCGCGCAGGATCCTGGCCGCCCTGAGAAGGCGCAGATGGTGGCTGACCAGCGATTGCGAGGCACCGGTCGCCTGTGCGAGATCGCCCACCGCCACCGGCCCGTCGAGACAATAGATGAGAATCTTGAGACGCGTGGGATCGCCCATGAGCCGGAATATCTCGGCGATTTCCACGGTTTGATCATCGGTGAGGGCCATGGAGCATCCAAAATTTAATACATGAACACGTTTTCATATATTAATATTAAAGGCCGCACAAGGGCCTAGGGCACTTCCCGGTCATATGGTTCAATTTGGCAGGAATTTGCCCTAGCCGTCGCTTGACAGCGCCGTCCCCCAAAGCCCACCATCGCCGCCATGGCTAACCCGCCGGGAGAGGCCCCATGACCCTGGTTTTCCGCGACTACGATCTCCGCTCCTTGGAGTTGGAATACGCCGGAAGCGTCCGTCAACCGGAACTGGTGGCACCCCGGGCGGCGCGGGAAGCCCGGATCGCGGAGATCAATGCCGACATTCTCGCCAACCGGCCGCGGCTTCTCGATTTCGTCTATGGCGTCCATGACCGCGAACGGCTCGATTACTTTCCGGTGGCCGACGATTTCGCGCCGCTGTTCGTGTTTTTTCACGGCGGCTATTGGAAGAGCCGGGACAAGAACATGTTCACCTATCTCGCGCCGGCCTTGGTCGACGCCGGCGTGAACTTCGCCGCCGTCGGTTACCCTTACGCGACTGATGCGCGCTTGCGCGGCACCGTGGAATCCTGCCGCCGGGCGGTGCATTGGTTGTTGAGCTACCCGAGCAACCTCCGCTTCGATCCCACCCGGGTCCATGTGGGGGGACATTCCGCGGGCGGCCATCTGGCGGCGATGATGATGGCGACCGACTGGCGCGCCTATGGGCTCCCCACAGATTCCATCAAGAGCGCCACCTGCATCTCCGGCCTTTACGACCTGGAACCCCTGACCATTTGCCGCCAGCACCGGGACCTCGGCATCGACGCGGCCGAGGAAGCGGTCACCTTCGGCAAAGTGAAATACGATCACATTGTGAAGCGTCATGTTTTCGTGGGTGATGCGGGTGGCATGGATAACCGACTGCCCGCCTTCATCGGCTTGGCGCAGCCAAAGACCCTGGCGCGATACGCTGAGGGTGGAGGCCTGATTGTAAATATACTTGGCCTCCAGCTGCTCGTAGCGGCCGAGCAACGCGGATCCGACTGGATTGAGCACCATCACCGTAATACCGCCCACCGCCAACGATACGCCGAGCACCGGTATCAGGATTTGCCAGACTGAAATACCGGTGGCCCGGGTGACCACCAATTCGTGCGACCGGGTCAGGCGCCAAAAGCAGGCCAGTCCGGCGAACAGCACCGTGAACGGCATGACTTCCTGGGTCAGAAACGGGAGTTTGAGCAAGACCATTTCGATGACCACGGTGAGCGATGCTTCCTTGTTGGCCAGCCGGTCCAGCAGATCGACGGCGGTCGCAAGAAAAATGACGCCGAGCAGACCGAACAGAAAACTGAGGTACCAAACCGTAAACTGCCGAGCGACATAGCCGGTCAGGGTCGGCGACAGCCGCATCCGCCTGAGCGAAGGCGGGTGAGAGTTGAGAGAGGTCATGGTGTCACCGCCAGTGCCAAAGATCGGCTACGGCGCGGCACGCGCAGAAGCACAATCATGGCCCCGAGGCCCGGCAGAATCGAGGCCGCATACATCGCCGGAATTGTCTGGAGCGACCGTATTGCCACGTCGTGCGACGCGAACGAGAGCGCCTCCAGCGCCGCGACACAAAGAAACGCAGCCAGGACGCGGCGCATTTGGCCGCGCCGGTTGAGCTGTCCCGAGAGCAAGGCGGCCAAGGCGACCAAGACGAAACTCAACCCTTGGAGGGGTCCGGCGAGGCGCTGGTGGCCCTCGGCGATCAATTCGTCGTAATTCCGCACGTCGTCCGGTTCATCGGTCGGGTTGAACAGCTCGTGGAGAAAGCGTTCCCGCGGCTCGCGCCAGCGCGCATGAACGGAACTTTGCAGCTCCGACAATTCGACCGTGTAGCGATCGAAAGTCAGCAATGAAAACCGTCCGCCTGGTTTTTCCACCTGTTGCTGGTTGCCGTTGACCATGACCAATCGCGGTCCCCGCTCGCTGCGCACTAGCGCGCCGCGCTCCGCCATACGGGTGATCGGCCGGTCGGGATCGCGGCTGTCGTGGACCAGAATGCCGCGCAGCTCGCCATCGGACCCGCGCTCGCGAACGTAAACCGTGATGCCCTCGGTAACGTAGTTGAAGACGCCCTCCTGCAACAGGATCGCGGAATAGTCACTGCGAACTTCATTTTGGAACTGCTTGAACGCGCCATAAGAGATCGGCAGAAAATACAGCGTAATGCTGTAGAGCGCGACCATCGTCAAACCGGCGAGCGTAAGCGCGGGGCGGGCGAGCTGAAATTGCGACATGCCGGCGGCGCGCAGCACCACCAACTCGCTGTCCATGGTCAACTTGTAGTAGACGAATAAAGTCGCGCAGAACGCGGCGATCGGCAGGATCAGGATCATGAAGGACGGCAGAAGCAGCGCGATGAAATAAAAGAAAGTAGACGCGGGCAGACCGCGGTTGACGATATAGCCGATCCACCGCAGCGACCCGACCAGGAAGAAAACCATGGTCAGCGCCAGCGTGATGAACATCGCCGCAGCTAAGAGCTGACTGAAAATATATCGTGTAATCGATTGCATTGACGCACTTTTTAACCCAAATGCTATGCTGCTGGCTACACATATTCTCGACC
>Ga0209980_10001145_pt1 | contig 14587 bp, 12 predicted proteins | sample CR02metaG_FD_183611 | JGI IMG/M metagenome (GOLD analysis project Ga0209980, IMG submission 183611) | Deep subsurface microbial communities from Mariana Trench to uncover new lineages of life (NeLLi) - CR02 metaG (SPAdes) (version 2) | ecosystem: Environmental > Aquatic > Marine > Ocean trench...
CCAATCTCCCATGAATCTGCCAAACGCGACATTTTGGCGGGTCAGGCAGGATTCGAACCTGCAACAACCGGATTTGGAGTCCGGCGCTCTAGCCAGTTGGAGCTACTGACCCAAAATTCTCCTCACTGTTACAACTTAACTTCTTTGTGCACGGTATGGGTCCGACAGGAAGGACAGAACTTCTTTAGGGATAACTTGTCCGTCGTCCTTTTTTTGTTTTTTGTCTTGGTATAGTTCTTTCCCTTGCACTGGTCACAAGCAAAGCCAATTAAATCCCGCATGATCTTTCCCTTTGTCCCGACTTCATTATTCAAGGATCTTAGTCACCACGCCGGCGCCGACCGTCCGTCCCCCTTCACGTATGGCAAATCTCAATCCCTCTTCCAAGGCCACTGGGATAATGAGGTCGATTTCCATTGTAACGTTGTCTCCAGGCATCACCATCTCCGTCCCTTCCGGCAGCTTGGTCACACCGGTAACGTCGGTAGTACGAATGTAGAATTGAGGGCGGTAGCCGTTGAAAAACGGAGTGTGCCTTCCACCTTCCTCCTTGGTCAGGATGTAGGCCTCCGCATTGAGCCTGGTGTGAGGAGTGATGGTACCCGGCTTGGCTAGGACCTGACCCCTCTCGACTTCTTCCCGTTTGATGCCCCTCAGGAGCACCCCAATGTTGTCACCCGCCTGTCCCTGATCGAGGAGTTTACGAAACATCTCCACCCCTGTCGCCACTGTTTTCCGGGTATCCTTGAATCCTACAATCTCCACTTCTTCGCCGACTTTAATAATTCCTCTGTCCACCCTTCCGGTCACCACCGTACCCCGACCGCTGATAGTGAAGACGTCCTCCACGGGCATAATGAATGGCTTATCGATAACGCGCGTGGGCTCCGGTATGTAGCTATCCACCGCGTCCAACAATTTGAGAATGGCCCCTTCGCCCATATCCCCGGTATCCCCCTCTACGGCCTTCAAAGCACTGCCAATGATGAAGGGGATATCATCTCCGGGAAATTGATACTTGGACAACAACTCCCGAACTTCCAGTTCCACAAGCTCGAGGAGCTCTTTGTCATCAACCATGTCTGCCTTATTGAGGAAGACCACGATGGAGGGAACACCCACCTGGCGCGCAAGCAGAATATGCTCGCGAGTCTGAGGCATGGGACCATCGGCTGCGGAGACAACCAGAATAGCACCGTCCATCTGCGCCGCACCCGTGATCATGTTCTTCACATAGTCGGCATGGCCTGGACAATCCACATGGGCATAATGTCTTTTTACGGTTTCGTACTCCACGTGAGCGATATTAATGGTGAGACCCCGTTCCCTCTCTTCCGGTGCCTTGTCGATTTGGTCATAGGCCATATACTTGGCCATCCCCTTCTTCTCCAGCACTTTAGTGATGGACGTGGTCAACGTGGTTTTACCGTGATCCACATGGCCAATAGTCCCAATGTTGAGATGGGGTTTATTCCTCTCAAACTTCTGTTTGCTCATCCGTCCCTCCTAACAAATGTTCATGCGGAAATTTTTAAATGTGGGTTCCTCTTTCAGTTCCCCAAGCGGTGTTCTCTGGTTCAGGGCCGCCAAAGCGAAAGCCCAGGAGCGGGCTTGAACCGCCGACCTCGTCCTTACCAAGGACGTGCTCTGCCAACTGAGCTACCTGGGCACGTCAATCGAAAGCTGGTGGCAGATGTTGTTGCCTCAACCCGCCCAGGGAGAAAAGAACAATCACCTGCTCTACGCCAATCCCAATTTGGAGCGGGAAACGGGATTCGAACCCGCGACCCCGAGCTTGGAAGGCTCGTGCTCTAGCCAACTGAGCTATTCCCGCGAAATTGTCCAATAGCACCCTTAGCTTGGATTCGCCTTACTACAGCCTTCACACTAGGTGGTGGAGAGGGGAGGATTCGAACCTCCGAAGCCTAACGGCGGCAGATTTACAGTCTGCTCCCTTTGGCCACTCGGGAACCTCTCCTCGTCAGCCTAGTACTCAAATCTGCCAAATGTCGATCGGTAAAAAATTAACCCTACAACCTGGAGCTGGCGATAGGAGTTGAACCTACAACCTGCTGATTACAAATCAGCTGCTCTACCGTTGAGCTACGCCAGCTTCTGAGGAAAAAATGGCACCCGCGCCTTTTCCTCTGCCATGCCTTAAAAAAACGGCCATGGAGAAGCAGAACACCTTAAAATAAACAGGGAAGAATCCTTTGTTGTTAGGACGAATGACAAGAAAAATGCACACTAATCCCTTTGTAATTCTAAATTTTTATCACCTTTAGGAATCGTTGTCAATAGTCTTGGGCAAATTTCCCCGGCCCTCCCCATCAGGCACCACGCCTTTGGCTCATCAATTCGTACCAGAACATACCTGCCGAAACCGCCACATTGAGGGATCCGACCCTCCCCAGCATTGGGATCGAGACGAGAAAATCACACTCTCCTCGGAGCAGCGGGCGAATTCCTGAACCCTCACTGCCCAATAGGACCACCAGTCTTTCAGGATAAACCCTTGTAAAAACACTATCTTTTGCCTGTACATCCAGCCCAACGACCCAATATCCCTTTTCCTTGAGGTCCAAGATCGCCCGTCGCAGGCTGGTGACTCGATAGGTCTTGACGTACCACACCGCCCCCGCAGAGGTCTTGACAACGATGGGGGTCACGCCGACGGAGCGATCCTTGGGAATGATCACATCCCGGACTCCCACCCCCTCTGCCGTCCGTAGCAGGCTACCAAAATTACGCGGATCGGTTACTCCGTCCAAGGCCATAATCCAGTGATACTTGTCCTCCCCCGGGGGCAGGCCTCCAAGAAGGCTGGCGAAGTCGGAATAAGCGAATGAGAACACCTTTGCCACTACCCCCTGATGTTTCTCCCCCCCAACCAACCGATTTAACTCGAGGCCGTCCACAGAGAAGACGGGCACCCCCCGGCGCTTCGCCTCCTCCTCTATGGACCCCAAGGGCCCCTGCCGACGTCCTTTTGCGATCAGGACTTCGACTACCTCAAAAGGAGCACCTTTCAGTTTCTCCATTACCGAATGGACCCCAAATAGGTAATCAAAGCCCTTCTCTCGGATCACCCAATACTCCTCTTCGTAAGACTAAGCTTTGCCGCTAGATTCTGCATCAGAGGGACTTCAACAAGGATTTTCGCCCCGTGGAATATCCTTATCTACAGAAGCGTTATCTTTTCATTCACGGCATCATTCCACAGGGCGAGTCGTCTTTTCCCCGATTCCGTAATCCAAATTTCAATTGAGAATTTCCAACACCTTTTCCCAGTATTTTACAAAGAAAGACGTACCAGTTAACATTGACACACTGTGAAACGGACCCTTAGCTTTTATGTGGTCTCGGAGATCCTCCCGCCATTTTTCTTGGGTCTCATGGCGTTTACCTTCATTCTACTCACGGCCCGTATCTTAAAACTCGTCGAGCTCCTGGTCACCCGCGGGGTTCCTCTGTTCCAAATTGGTAAGCTTTTCGCACTAATCCTTCCCACCTTCCTGGAGATGACCGTACCCATGGCCCTCCTGCTGGGCATACTTGTAGGTCTTGCCGGGCTATCCAATGATCACGAGATCCTCGCCCTAAAGGCATCCGGGATTAGCCCCTTTCAAATCCTTTGGCCCATCGCAATGGTCGCCTTGTTTGTTTCTCTCCTCACATTACTGATCACAACATTGGTGCGACCCGCGGCCAATCTCGAGCTGAAGAAAGAGCTCTACAACATCGCTAAAAGTCGTGTGGCAACGGCCCTAAAGGAAAACGTCTTTAACAGCGACTTCCCTAATGTCCTCATCTACGTGGAGGAAGTGATCCCGCCTGGGAACACCTCCCAGGGGGTGCTCATCGTCGATCGTCGGGATCCCACAAGGGAAACCGTCATCTTTGGCAAAGTCGCGCTTTTTTTATCCAACGAGGAAACCGCAACCCTCAGCTTGAAGCTATTTGATGGCGTCATCCATGAAAGGGAAAAAAACCAATCTGGCTTTAGCCAAACCCACTTCAACGTTTATCACTTCAATCTGGATCTCGCAGAGACTTTCAATCTAATCAGAAAACAAAAGCGAGACCCCTCGGAGATGTCACTCTGGCAACTGGGGGAAACCATTCGGAGCAAACAAGCCGAGGGTCTCAACCCCATCAATGAGATCATGGACCTCCATCAGAGATTTTCTTTCCCATTCGCCCCGCTGGTCTTTAGCCTGCTCGGTGTGGCCCTGGTGCTGATGCCAGCCCCCTCTCGTCAGGGCCGTTTTTGGGGGCTAGTCTCCTGTCTCTTTTGGCTGCTCCTCTACTACGCCCTGCTCACCACCGGGAAGGCCCTGGGGGAAAGGGAGATGCTCCCTCCCCTGCTCGCCCTTTGGCTACCCAACATCATTGTGGGCCTTGTTGCCGTCCATTTCTTTATCAAGGCCCTGAGAGAATCTCCACCGTTGTTCGAGGGGGGCTTACAGAGGATATCCTTGAATTTGATTCGGAGCCTTATTCCAAAGCAAAGGGGGGCCTCTTAATTTGAACGCGAAGCAAGCGGAGCGAATGGTATCTATGCCCCTTGGAAGCATCCTCGACCGCTACGTCGTACACTATTTTTTAAAGACCTTTGTGGTCACCATCCTGTCCATCGTGGTCATATACATGATCGTGGATTTCTTCGACCACCTTGGAAGGCTATTGGAGGCCGGGGCTACCCTCTCCGCGATGGTCAGATACTTTTTCTATAAGATCCCCTTTCTGCTCTCCCAGGTGTTCGGGTTTGCCACCCTTTTCTCGGTCTTCTTTTGCCTTGGTCTACTTGCGCGAAGCCATGAAATAACCGCCATGCGTGCTGCCGGTCTCAGCCTTCGTCGCGTGTCTCTCCCCTTGTTGCTCACCTCTCTCCTGATCGGACTCATGTCCTTTTTATGGACGGAGAGCTTGGTTCCCCTATTCGCACGTAAGGCCAACTACATCTACAGGGTAGAGATCAAGAAGAAGAACCTACAGACCATGTTCGGGAACAGAGGTATCTGGATTCGAGGTAAAGACGCCTTTATCAGCACCGACTATTTTGACACCCAGAAAAACGTCCTGCAGGGAGTCGTGATTTACCTCCTAAACCGAGAGTTTAGCCTAACGGGGCTCATCGAGGCCCCGCAGGCACGTTGGGATGGGTCCCGCTGGGAAACCTCAGGCAGCACTCAGTGGACCTTGCTTCCAGATGGGCAGCTCAGTCCTGAAAAGAAAATCATCAAGTTTCTGCCCATTTCCGAGACACCGGACGATTTCAAAGTTCTCGCTCGAAAACCGGAGGAATTCACTTTCTTCGATCTCAAAAAGCAGATCGATGACTTAAACAGTAAGGGTATCGATACGACGGAGTATCAGACGGATATACAGGTGAAGTTAGCCCTTCCATTCATTGCGCCATTAATGGTTTTTCTAGCGATCCCGTTGGCTCTCAAACAGGGGATAAGAGGAGGGATTACGGTGTCTCTCGCGTTGACCATGCTCATTGGACTCCCTCACATCACTCTCCTCTCTTTCTGTTGGGCATTGGGAAAGGAGGGAGCACTTCAACCTTGGGTTGCGGCTTGGATTCCTAATCTGATCCTTGCACTGGTAGGAATGTATTTTGCCAGCGAGGAAGAATGAGACGGGTTCTAGGGCACCAGCCCCGCGCCAAGCAGCCCCTCCGTCTCGTCGAATCCGTACATCAGATTCATATTTTGCACTGCTTGCCCCGCCGCCCCCTTCACCAAATTATCAATCGCAGTGATCACCACCAGCCGTCTCGAATGGGCATCATAACGAAATCCAATGGCGCAGTCATTGGAACCCCGGACTTCTTTGGTCTCTGGAAAAACTCCGGGCGGGAGGATGCGTATGAAGGACTCCCCGTGGTAAAATTCCCGGTAGATCTTACTGAGTCTTCCCTCCCCCACATATCTCTTAAGCTCCAGGTACATGGTGGAGAGGATGCCTCGGCTTATGGGAAGCAAGTGGGGCGCAAACAAGACAGCAACTGATTTTTTAGCCACCCGACTCAACTCTTGTTCAATCTCAGGGGCATGTCGATGGACTCCAACGTTATAGGCCTTGAAGTTTTCATTCACCTCACTGAAGGAGAGCTCCACGGCATTGCTTCTCCCGGCCCCGGTGGTTCCAGACTTTGAGTCGATGATGACTATCCCGTGGATCAATTGAGCCGCGAAAAGTGGGGCCAGGCCCAGCACGGCACCGGTAGGATAACACCCGGGGTTAGCAACGAGAGCTGCCTGGGAAATTTCTTCCCTGTGAATTTCAGTCAAGCCATAAACAGCCCGACGTAAAAGATGGGCGGCCTTATGGGGCCGGTACCAGCGGCGATAAACCTGAACGTCCCGGAGACGGAAATCGGCACTCAAATCGATGACCCGTTTGCCATGTTTAAGCAGGGCCGGGACGATATCCATGGAGGTCTCATGGGGCAAGGCAGTAAATGCCAGATCGAAGCGGGAGATCATCCTCACCAGGTTCACTTTTTCCAAAACCTGCTCGCATCTTCCTGTGAGGGACGGGTAGACTTCGCTTACTCGCTTTCCCGCATACTGCTGCGAACTGAGCACCGCCAAGTCCACCCTAGGATGACGCACCAGGATGCGCAGCAGCTCCAGCCCCGTGTACCCTGTGGCACCAAAAACAGCCACACGGAGCTCAGCCTCTCTCTTGACGGGATTGCTCCCAGTCGTTGCCAGGGATCTCAACGTTTGGAGTATTGCGGACGCTTGCGTGCTTTGTGGAGGCCGTATTTCTTCCGTTCCACAGCACGCGGGTCGCGGGTCACAAAACCCGCCTTCTTCAACGGAGAGCGAAATTCGGGATTCACCTTCAACAGGGCGCGCGTGATCCCATGACGGATGGCTCCTGCCTGACCCGAAATCCCCCCCCCGCAGACATTCACATGAATATTGAAACTTCCTGCGGTTTGGGTGACCTCAAATGGTTGGAGGACAATCCGGCGGGCGGTTTCTCGTCCAAAATAAACATTCAAAGGACGCCGATTGACCAGGATCTCTCCATTGCCGCCTTTCATATGAACCCTGGCCACTGAAGTTTTTCTGCGTCCTGTCGCGTAATAGGTTTCTTCTGCCATCTTTCCGGCCTTTAACCGCCAATGACAAGCGGCTGTGGTTTTTGGGCCTGATGGGGATGTTCAGGTCCCGGATAGACTTTCAATTTTCGCAGTAGCTCTCTCCCTAAACGGTTCTTGGGTAACATGCCCTTAACGGCCAATTGGACAATGCTATTTGGTTTCGTCCCTAGTATATGCTTGGCAGTGGAGGCCCGCAAACCTCCGGGGTACCCTGAGTGCCGATAATAGATTTTCTGTTCGAGCTTTTTCCCGGTCAGGCTCACTCGCCCTGCGTTCACGATAATGACAAAATCTCCCCCGTCGATATGGGGACTAAAGGTTGGCTTATGTTTACCCCTCAAAACCCTCGCCACCTCGGTGGCGAGCCGGCCCAATACCTTGCCCTCCGCATCAACGATGTACCATTGGCGTTGGGCCAGCGCCTCTTCTCTTTTCATTTGATAGGTACCCATGTGAACAACCGAAAGATTCAGTGGGCTAGAAGACGAGTCTCCCTCCCAGCCCACTGACGTCTTAACGCTAATAGTAATGGCGGGGCCGACGAGATTCGAACTCGCGACCTCCGGCGTGACAGGCCGGCGTTCTAACCAGCTGAACTACGACCCCATCACTCGTACATAACATTCTTGGTACCATAGGTAAACAATGGGCGGTACAGGATTTGAACCTGTGACCCCCGGCTTGTAAGGCCGATGCTCTCCCGCTGAGCTAACCGCCCCCTCTTGGCCCAAACACCCTTCCGGAGGGCTAAAACTCAGACTCGATGTCGCCTTTCTTTTGCTCCGGGTTATTGGTAATGACCAGTCTAAAAAGAGTGAATTAGGTGAGGGACTCTTTTAAACCCTTGCCCGCCTTAAACTTAGCAGCTCGAGAGGCGGCAATCTGAAGTGCCTCTCCGGTCTTGGGATTTCTCCCCGTTCGTGCCTTACGGTGGGAAACCGAAAATGTACCAAACCCGGATATATTGACTTTGTCTCCGTTCTTCAAAGCGCCGACGATACTGTCAAACACCTGATTTATTATGTCTTCAACGCCTTGTCTGGGCAACCCCGCCTTACTTGTAGCAGATTCTATTAAGTCCGCTTTTGTCATGAATGATACTCCTCAGTGGTATGAAATCCTACAGTAAGCTTATGTTTTATAACAACGGACCCCCCTCGGTGTCAAATCAAAAATCAGCTCACAGCCTAGCGGGTCGCATCTACTGCGGCAAAATATCGGCCCTCGGTTCCTCTTGTCCCTGCCCCCCAAACGGAGGAGGTTCTTCCGGTGGATCCACATTCTTTTTTTTCATAAAGGACGCTGGATCCTCAAGGACCAGGGCCTTCTTTAATACGTCATCCATATTGGCGACCAAATCGATCTCCACCGTCTTCAATATAACCTGCGGGATTTCTTCGATGTCCTTTGCGTTCTCCTGAGGGATGATCACCCTCTTTAAACCGCCACGGTGAGCTGCCAGGACCTTTTCCTTCAGACCGCCGATGGGAAGGATGGTCCCCCTAAGCGTTATTTCCCCCGTCATGGCCAGATCATGGTGCACCGGGACACGCAATAGGGCAGAAACAAGTGAGGTCGCCATGGTAATCCCGGCGGAGGGTCCATCCTTGGGAATGGCCCCCTCAGGCACATGGATATGGACATCCACCTTCTGATAAAAATCTTTTTCCAAACCCAGCAGTTCTGCTCGAGACCGCACATAGCTCATGGCGGCCTGGGCCGACTCCTTCATCACATCCCCCAGCTGACCCGTGATAATCAACTGTCCCTTGCCGGGCATAATCGTTGCTTCCGTGGAGAGCAACTCTCCGCCCATCTCGGTCCAAGCCAAACCCGTGGTCACGCCGATCTTGTGCTCTTCGTCGGCCCTGCCATAGCGGTATTTTACTGGGCCTAGATACTTGTGGAGGCTCCTCGCACCGATGTTAATCTTGGCATCACGGTCCTTTTTGATCACCTGCACCGCCACCTTCCGGCAGAGCGAGGCAATCTCACGTTCCAAACTTCTGACCCCGGCCTCCTTGGTATAGTGGCGGATGAGCCCCAGCAGGGTATTGTCTGGTAATACGATGTTTTCCGCCTTGAGGCCGTTAGCCTTTCGCTGCTTTTCAACGAGATACTTCTTGGCAATATTTAACTTTTCCAACTCCGTGTAGCCCGCGATGCGGATAATCTCCATCCGGTCTTGGAGAGGTCTGGGTATCCGATCCATGCTGTTGGCGGTGGTCACAAACATCACCTTGGAAAGATCGTAATCGAGGTCCAGGTAATGATCATTAAAGGCTTGATTCTGCTCTGGGTCCAACACCTCGAGCAGGGCCGAGGACGGGTCACCCCGGAAATCCATCGACATCTTATCCACCTCGTCCATGAGAAAGACTGGATTGCTGGACCCGGCCTTCTTCATGCTCAGAATGATCTTTCCCGGTAGCGCCCCGATGTAAGTGCGACGATGCCCCCGGATCTCTGCCTCGTCACGCACCCCACCCAGAGATATTCGCACAAACTTTCTCCCCGTGGCCCGGGCAATGGAACGGCCGAGCGAGGTCTTCCCCACGCCTGGAGGCCCCACCAGGCACAGGATCGGACCTTTGATTTGCCCCGCCAGACTCTGCACGGCCAGGTACTCAAGGATCCGCTGTTTCACCTTATCCAGGCCGTAATGATCCTCTTCGAGGATCTTCTCCGCCTCTTTGATATCCAGTTTTTCATCAGTGTACTCATTCCAGGGGATTGCCAGAATCCATTCAAGATAATTTCTCACCACGGTTGCTTCCGCAGACATGGGAGACATCATCTTGAGTTTTTTCAACTCCTTTTCAACCTTCTCCTTGGCCTCTGGCGAAAGTTTTTTCTGTTTTACCTTATCTTCGATTTCCTGGATCTCATTTTTGAATTCGTCTTTTTCACCGAGCTCCTTCTGTATCGCGCGCATCTGCTCATTTAAATAGTATTCCTTCTGGGAGCGCTCCATCTGCCTCTTCACTCGTGAACGAATACGTCGCTCCACTTCCAGAATCTCGATTTCGGCTCGCATGTGACCCAAAACCTTTTCGAGCCGCTCTGCCGCGTTGAATATCTCCAAAAGATTCTGTCGCTCTTCCAGCTTGATCCCGAGATGACCGACAATGGTATCCGCAAGCCGACTCGGATCGGCAATGGAAGAAACGGACATGACCATTTCCGGAGGAATTTTCTTTTTCAGTTTAACGTAGTTTTCAAATGTAGTGTGGATCTCACGGATCAGGGCTTCCACCTCCGGGGTTCGATCCACCACCTCCGCAATTTCCTCGACACCCACAAGAAAAAAGTCCGGGTGGGTCAAGAAGCGCACCACCTTGGCCCGCTTCTTTCCTTCCACGAGCACCTTCACAGTCCCATCCGGAAGCTTCAGCATTTGGACAACCGTACCCAAGGTGCCGATGGGATAGATGTCGGTCTCAGTGGGGTCATTGGTCTTGGCGTCCTTCTGAGATGAGAGAAAGATGGGTTCCTGTTTTTGAGTTGCCTCCTCCAGGGCACGGATGGATTTTTGCCGGCCCACGAACAGAGGCACCACCATATGGGGAAAAACAATTATATCTCTCAGCGGCAACAGAGGCACTTGAGTTTCGTTGCTGCCCGGTTCCTTGTCGTCATTCTTGTCGTTACGAAACAGCATAATTCATCCCCCCCCTAAGCGCTCTCAGCTGCCTTTGTGTAAACCACCAATGGAGGTCCCTTGCCAGCCACCACTTCGTCCGAGATGATGACTTCCTTAATATTGGGCTGGGAGGGCATCTCATACATGACATCCAGCATGGTATTTTCCATGATAGCCCTTAGCCCCCGCGCACCCGATTTCCTTTTCATTGCCTCTACGGCAATGGCCCGCATTGCCTCATCCGTGAATTTTAGATGGACACCCTCCATTTCGAACAACTTGCAGTACTGTTTGGTCAGGGCATTCTTCGGTTCCTTCAAAATCTTCACCAGGGCACTTTCGTCCAATTCGTCCAGCGTTGCAATGACTGGCAACCGACCGATGAACTCCGGGATGAGACCGAATTTCAACAGGTCCTCGGGCTGGACTTCGTGGAGCAGCTCATTTTCCGGCGGGCCATTTTTCCTCTCCAGCTCTCCCCCAAACCCCAATCTCTTTCGACCCGTCCGTCGGCGAATAATATCCTCCAAACCCACGAAGGCCCCCCCACAAACAAATAGGATATTCGTCGTATCCACCTGCAGGAACTCCTGTTGCGGGTGCTTTCTTCCTCCCTTGGGGGGCACGCTGGCCATGGTCCCTTCAATGATCTTCAACAAAGCCTGCTGAACACCCTCGCCGGAAACATCCCTGGTGATGGACGGGTTTTCCGACTTACGCGAGATCTTATCAATCTCATCAATGTAAACAATCCCCTTCTGTGCCTTCTCCACATCGTAGTCCGCTGCCTGAAGGAGATTGAGGATGATGTTCTCCACGTCCTCTCCCACATAACCCGCTTCTGTCAAACTGGTGGCATCGGCAATGGTAAAGGGGACCTGAAGAAAACGCGCCAAGGTCTGGGCTAGGAGCGTCTTTCCCGAACCCGTGGGGCCCAGAAGGAGTATGTTGCTCTTTTGCAACTCCGCGTCTCCCGTCATCATCTGGCTATCAATGCGCTTGTAGTGATTGTGGACCGCCACTGCCAGGATCTTCTTTGCCCTTTCCTGACCTACCACATACTGATCCAGGACACGTTTGATCTCTACGGGCTTGGGGACTCCCGATGACGAGGCCAGGGCCTCTTCGTGGTCGCACTCCTCTGCGATAATATCGTTGCACAGGTCGATACACTCATCGCAAATATAGACCGTTGGCCCGGCAATTAGTTTGCGGACCTCATCCTGACTCTTGCCGCAAAATGAGCAAACCAGATTTCCCGAGCGGTCGTCACTATGCTTTGGCATAGAAGAGTTACCTTATTTCTTTTGATCCATGTCCCCACGACTGGATATCACTTCATCCAAGATCCCGTATTCCAAAGCCTGCTTTCCCGTCATAAATAGATCTCGATCCGTATCCTTCTCGATTTTCTTGAGAGTCTGCCCCGTATGTTTCATAAGGACGCTATTCAGCTCCTCTCTCATTCTCAGGATTTCTCGCGCCTGAATATCCACATCCGTTGCGGTGCCCTCAAAGCCACCCAAGGGTTGATGAATCATAATCCGGGCATGGGGCAGGGCATACCTCTTTCCCTTGGCACCACAGGCCAAAAGCAGCGCACCCATACTGGCCGCCTGGCCTAAACAAACCGTTGACACCTGCGGTTTAACATACTCCATGGTATCGTAGATGGCCAGACCCGAGGTCACAGATCCTCCGGGCGAATTGATGTAAAAATAAATATCCCTTTCCGGGTCATCGGATTCCAGGAAAAGGAGCTGTGCCGTGATCACGTTCGCCACGTCATCAGTAATCACGCTGCCCAGAAAAATAATACGATCCTTGAGCAGACGAGAATATATATCGTAGGCTCGTTCCCCCCGTCCCGTTTGCTCAACCACGATTGGGATGAAGCTCATAATTTCAGCATTCCCCTTGGTGCAAAAGCTATTTTATCCTTTTTTCCGCCCCTCATCAACCTTTGTCTTTGACTGTGCCACTTCTACTACCTTGGCCTTTTCTAGTAAGAAATTCAATGTCTTATCAAAGACTATTTGAGAGCCGAGTTCCTCACGGGCGTCGTCCCGCCGATAGAAATCTCGCACCACCGTTCCCCTTTCCTTGGCCGAGCGCACCACCTCGTCAATTCTCTGCTGGACCTCCTGATCGGCAACCGCTATCTTTTCTTTAACAGCAATATTTTCCACCAGGAGCATCGCCTGGACTTGTCGTTGAGCCTGGGGACTAAGCTCCTTACGAAGCTCCTCTGCTGAGGGCGCCTGCCCGGCGGCGGTGGATCCTCCTGACTCAATTCGGCGTTGGTGTCGTTCCATGAAATATCGAAGCTGTTGATCCACCATGGCGGTTGGAACTTCAAAAGGGTGCGTCTCGATTAACCGGGTGAGCAGTTGTTCTTTCAACTCTCTATTTTGGATCTCTCTGAGTTCCGACTCCAAGCGAGCCCTCACCTTGTCTTTTAATTCGGCAAGGGACGCGCACTCGCCATAGTCCTTGGCGAGTTCATCATCCAGTGGCGGCAGGATCTTTTTTTTGATCTCTTTCACGTGCACGCGAAAGTCAACTGCTTTCCCCGCCAGCTCTGGATTTCCATAATCTTTGGGATAGGCCACACTAATATTATGGTCCATATCCCTTTTCAAGCCGACCATCGCCTCTTCGAACTGTGAAAAGGTACTCCCCCCATCCACTTGAAGCAGGGTGTTCTCCCCCTGGCTCCCCGGGAACGGTTTTCCGTCAACCGTGCCGGAAAAATCGAGCACCACACAGTCTCCCTGTTCCACAACGTCGCGATCCTCCACCGGCTGTAGATGGGCATGGGCGTCTTGGAAGCCATTCAACGCCTCATCCACCTGGCTTTCCTCCACAGTCAATTTAATTCGTTCCACCTCCAACCCCAGGTAGTTTTTAACCTCGATCTCCGGTTTGATTTCCACAACAGCGGAGAAGGTAAATGGACTTCCCTCTACTAATTCGCCTGGCTCCACCTCGGGTGGGGAGACCACGTGCAACCCTTTTTCCTTGACGGCTTCGCGCAGGGACTGTTCCACGAGGCGTGCAAGGGTCCGGCTTTTAGCCTCGTCTCCATAGATCCCTTCAAGAACCGTTCGGGGAATCTTTCCTGGACGGAAACCCTTTATCCTGGCCCTCTGCCCGAGGGCCCCGTAAACACGGGAGAACTCTTCACGTACCGCTTGACCGGGGATCTCTATGTGTATCTTCCGCTGAATCGGGCTAAGGATATCGACATCAACTTTCATCTTAAATCCTCTAATGCTTCCATTGGCCGCAAACGGGAGAGTAAGGATCCGTGGTGCGAGAGGGGGGATTCGAACCCCCACGGTTAACCGCTAGATCCTAAGTCTAGTGCGTCTGCCAATTCCGCCACTCTCGCATCCGCAATTGGGTCACCCAACTTCCGAGGCCCCATGTCCTGCCTGATGAAGGACCTCATTACTACTAAACTAACCTAGGATAGGACAGTATGAAACACCCAAAGGCTATGTCAAGAACCACCTGCCCTTTTGAGGGTTTATAACCCTAAACGCAGAAAAGCCAGACTCTATTGCCAAAGACGTTGCTATATAAGGGGGCACGGAGATGTATACATAACGTACCTTATTGATAAAACGTTTATTTTTGTATTATAAACAAGAGGTTAATTAGCAGTGGCAATGCGAATTTCCGCGCAAGAGGCGAGGGCAAAGTTTTCTGAAATTCTGGGCAGGGTCCAATTTGGGAAAGAGACAGTCATCGTGGAAAAGCAGCGTAAGCCCGTAGCAGCAGTCATCGACATCGACCTCTACGAGCGCTGGATG
>Ga0209980_10001149_pt1 | contig 14560 bp, 12 predicted proteins | sample CR02metaG_FD_183611 | JGI IMG/M metagenome (GOLD analysis project Ga0209980, IMG submission 183611) | Deep subsurface microbial communities from Mariana Trench to uncover new lineages of life (NeLLi) - CR02 metaG (SPAdes) (version 2) | ecosystem: Environmental > Aquatic > Marine > Ocean trench...
ACGGTGAGCGCCTGAGTGAGAAAGGCGCCGGCCGCCAGAGCAGGAGCGAGACCCCACGCCATTTTTCGCAGCGAGCCGGTCCACAACGGTATCTCGAGACGCCGTGCCTTTGCGACGTTGGCCACGGCGGCCACGGCGACCGCCACTAACGCAGCCGGGACCCACACTCGCAGCAACGCAGGCGTGCCCGCCGCCCACGCCAGCCACGAAGCGATGAGTCCGATCCCTCCCACGCCAACCAACCCCCATCCCGACACCCCCGTGAAGGTTGAAGCGGATGCCATGGTCTCCCGGATGTAGGCGAGTGTCTCTTCGGCCTGTTCGCGCGCCGGTTGAGTCGGAATCGGCACTGTCTCTCCTAGGTTGGATGACGCAAAGGACTTTGTGATATAAAGTAGAGCGAAACGACGTTCCCGCAAGGGCTTGCGGTGCCCCCGGGACCGGCAGAAATGCGCAGGCTCTGGGAGGCTCGCCCGTTTACCCAGGCACCGGCCAGCCTTGAGTCTGCCAAGGTATGGTTATAGAATCCTGCCGACCACAAACCATGGTGGATTATGTCACTGCTGTCACTCGACGGCGTCACGAAGGAATTTCACGATATCACGGCGGTCGACCGTGTGTCGTTCGACATTGATCGCGGGGAGGTTGTGGGATTCCTCGGGCCGAACGGGGCCGGCAAGTCGACGACTATGCGCATGATCACCCAGTACTTCGATCCAGACGAAGGCGAGATACGCCTGGACGGTGTGGCGCTGGGCGATGATCCAGTGGCTGCCAAACGTCGGATCGGCTACCTGCCGGAGAACAATCCTCTGTACACCGATATGCTGGTCGTCGACTACCTGGTGTTCATAGCGCGGCTGCGAGATATGAATGGTGCCGACGCCACGCGCGCGATTGACGATGCAGTGGGAGACACTGGTATCGAAGACGTGTACTACCGACCGATCGGTGAGCTTTCGAAGGGATTCCGCCAGCGGGTCGGGCTGGCACAGGCAATTCTGCACCGGCCGGACCTTTTGGTGTTGGACGAGCCGACAGAGGGTCTCGACCCCGGCCAACGGCTGGAGATTCGCCGGTTGATCGGCAATCTGGGCAAGGATCGCACGGTGCTCCTGTCCACCCACGTGCTGTCCGAGGTGCGCGACACCTGCTCGCGCCTGTTGATCATCAACAAGGGAAGAATCGCGGCCGATGGCTCGGTGGACGAGCTGGTAGCCCAGTCGAGTGGGGCGGCGGCAGTGCACGTCTTGGTGGAAATCGCCGGCGATGGTGTGGCGGAGGGTATTGCCGGACTGGACGGCGTGCGGGAAGTCGTGCACCGCCCGGCGTCGGGTGACGGCCGCACCGCGTTGATGGTAGTGGTGGGCGTGGACCGGGACTTGCGGCCCGAGCTGTTTGGACTGGCGCGGGATCGTGGATGGACACTTTATGAACTACACCAGGAGGCCAGGAGCCTCGAGGACCTCTTCCGCCAAGTGACTGAAGATGCGTCAGAGGAGACAGCGGCTGGAGAACCTCATGAACCGGACGAAGCCAAGTGAAAGCTATCTGGACCGTTGCGCGCCGTGAGCTGAGGACGCTGTTCGATCAACCGACCGGATACATCCTGTTGGTTGTGTTCCTTGCGATCAACGGTTTCTTGTTTTTCCGGCAGGCATATCTGTATCGCGTGGCATCGCTCCGCCCGATGCTCGACTTGCTGCCATGGATGTTTCTGTTCTTCGTGCCGGCGGTCACCATGCGATCGTTTGCAGAGGACGTTCGCACGGGCACCCTCGAAGTCGTACTGGCGCAGCCGATCACGGAGTTGCAGCTGCTACTCGGCAAGTATTTGGGGCAGGTGCTCTTCGTTTGGCTTGCGCTGGCGCTCACATTGCCGATCCCGGTCGGCCTGTCGTTAGGGGCCGATCTGCACGTGGGCGTGATCTTCGCCCAGTACGTGGGATCCGGGTTGTTGGCCGCCGCCTTCGTCGCCGTGGGTGTGTGGACCTCCAATCTCACTAGGTACCAGATCACCGCGTTCATTATCGGTGTGGCAGTGATGTTTATGCTGATTTTGATCGGGCTCGATCGGGTTTTTGTTGGCCTGCCGCCAGCCCTCAGCGCCCTCGTCCGACGACTGGGTGTCATGTCACATTTCCGTGATATCGCGCGCGGGGTGATCGACCTGCGCGACGCGATCTATTTTGTCACACTGACGGCGATCTTTCTCTCTGTGGCGTATCTGGCGTTGATGGGCTCGAAGCTGAGCCACAGGGGAGAATCCCTGCGACGGCTTCGCACCGCCACCGCGCTGATAGTGATCGGATTGGTCGTCGTCAATCTCTTCGGGCGCCACATCCGCGGCCGGCTCGACCTGACTCCGGGACGGGCATACACGTTGTCCAAGGCGACGCGCGATCTCGTCGGAAACCTCAACGACATTGTCACACTGAAGCTCTTCGCCTCTGACGAGTTGCCGCCCGAAGTGATGATGTTGCGTCGGGATCTCGACGACTTGATGCGCGATTACCGCAATGCGGGCAACGGGATGCTGCGAGTCGTGGTGCAGGACCCGGCCAAGGATTCCGCCGCGGCGGACGAAGTCCGGTCGCTCGGCATACGGCCGGTGCAATTCAACATCATCGGTGAATCGGAGCTGACCGTACGTGAGGGCTACCTCGGCATCGCCGTCCAGCATGCCGATCAGTCGGAGACGATCCCCTTCATTCAGAGGACCAACGATCTCGAATACCGGTTGTCATCGATCATTCGTGGCATGACCCTGGAAGACAAGTCGACGGTGGCTATCTACACGGCGCCCGCGGACCAATCGCAACAAGCTGCGGCTACGTACAACGTGTTCCGGCAGGCCTTGGAGCAGACCTACGGTATCCGTACGCTCATCCTGCCGGCGGACAGCCAGCCCGACGAGGATGTCGACGTGCTCGTCCTCATAGGTGCACCGGACACCCTGCCGAGTGATCAGATGGATCGCTTGGAGGCCTATTTGGATCGCGGCGGGAGCGCTTTTATCCTAGCGGACGGGATGGGCCGCCCGGGGCGACAGGAGTTCGTGTTCCCTCAGGACGTGTTGTGGAACGAGCTGTTGGAGCCGTACGGCGTGTCGATCGAATCGAAGATGGTGTACGACCTACTTTCGAACGAGCAGGCACAGGTACCCACACAGTTCGGGTTCATGGTCGCTTCGTATCCCCTGTGGGTTCGGGCATTGAGTACGCGAAGCGTGTCGGTGAACGCGGATCTGAGTGGCGTGTTCATGCCGTGGCCGAGTTCGCTTGATACGAGCGGCGCGACACCGGGTACCGTTACCCCCCTCTTCGTGACAACCCAGGGCGCCGGAGTGGATAGCATGATGTCGATGCTGGCGCCGCGGCGGCAGTTCCGGCAGGTGGGGTTGGGCGTGAGGTTGCTCGCCGCATTGGTGAATCCCACCGCCGTCGAGGATGTCGAAGAGTCCCGTGGACGTATCGTGGTCGTGGGCAACACGGACTTGCTGCGGGACAATTTCCTCCAGGGGAATCCCAACAACCTCGCCTTCGGCCTCAACGCCGTGGATTGGCTCGCCCAGGATGAGGCTTTGATCGGTATTCGAGCGAAGAACCGTACTCCGCCTCGGCTGGTGTTCACGAGTTCCGCGGTTCGTGACTTCGTGAAGCACGGCAATGTCATCGGGGTTCCGGTAATATTGGTCCTTCTCGCCGCGTTCCGCTTGGTCAAGCGCAATCGACTCACACGACGTAAATATCAGCGGCCTACGGCCCCAGAGGTGGCGGCATGAGCGCCGACCGTTTGAAGCAAATCGCCATAGCCCTGGCCATATTGGTTTTCTTGTGGGGCGCAGTCGAAATGCTGCGTGGCGGGTTCGACGAAGCAACAAGCGATTTCGAGATTCCGGCTGTTGCCATGGAGGATGCGGATACCGTCGTGTTCGAACGAACGCGGGACACGATCATTCTCGCCAGGCACGGTGACGATTGGACGGTTAACGGCAACCGGGCCTCGTCTTCGGGGGTGAGTGACTTCTTTGGACTACTCGAGGATGCATCTCCCGGTCAGCTGATTGCCCAGAACGCCGAAACGCACCGCCGTCTCGCTATTGAGGACAGCACTGCGCGGGGTCTTCGCATTCTTGGGAAGGGCCGTACGCTGGCCCACTTGCTGCTGGGGAAGCGGGCTCCCGGGTTTCGGGACACCTACTTCCGCCAGCCGGGCGACGACAGAGTGTATGCCGTCCGGACCACCCTCTCGACTTACGTGGATCGTGGGCTCCAGGATTGGCGTGACCGGACTATTGCCCGCATCGACGCCGAGGGCGTGGCGTCGGCGGAGATACACTTGGGAGGTGGGAGTTACGTTCTCAGACGTGAAGGCGATGAATGGCAGCTGCCCGGCGGAGAGGCTACCGACTCTGCGGCTGTGGCGCGTCTGCTAGACGAATACGAGTCGCTGGATGCCACAGGCTTCCGCAGGCCGGAAGAGGAAGTTTCGGTCGACTTCGACCGGCCGGACCGGCTGGTCGCGCTGCGCGACGCGGCCGGGGCCACCCTCTTGGAGCTGGCGTTCGACTCCACCACCGGAGGCTTCTGGGTGCGGAAGACCGGCGATTCGACCGTCTTTCGTATCAGCAATTTCATCGCCAACCGAATTGCCCCGACCGACAGTACGCTGCGAGAGCGTGGGCAGTGAGGGTCGTCCCGTCACCTACCTGGTTACGACTAGTATCACTCCTCCGGTGAATCCGGTGCCATAGCGTGTAGTGGCATCGCTCGCGCTCAAGTAACGCATCTCGGTGACGCTGTCTATCCGGATGCTTTCCAAGCTCCTAGGGTCGGCGCCCCATCGGGAATTGTTACGGAAGACCACCGGCAGGGGCGACCTGCCGCGGGCTTGCAGCCAAGCGGGGCGGAGTCGCCGTACGGCCTCATAGGCAGTCGCAACCGACAGGCCGGAGAGCTCGTCGGCTGTGATGAGATTCCTGTTGCGTCTTGGGCGTGATTGGCCCGGTTGAGCACTCGAGGCGCAGGCGCTGCTCAGAACCAAGACTGCGAGTAAGGAAAGAAAATGGGTGCGACGCATATTACCCCTCCAATTCATGGTGGAGGCCGGCCACTGCTCGTCCAAGGAGCCTGAGCGGTAGGATTCGGCGTCCTGACACGGGTATTCCCGTTGACTGTAATGGGGCTCGGTGGGCCGGTATGTCAAGCGTCATCGATTATGCGCCGGGCCCGGCGGAAGACGGCGTGCCACATCGCTACGGTGAGGCGCCCGGTGTTGGTATTCTGGCGGGAGGGGTGGTAGGAACACAGCATGACGGTCCCGTCGGGCAGGACGGCTTCGGCGCCGTGGACGAACGGGGGCCGGTGGCGAGGGGCGAGTTCGCGCCACCACCCTGAGGCCTTGAGCCAAGACTCGTATGCGATCCGTCCCAGCGGCACGACCAGGCAAATACTCTGGAGCAGAGCCAGTTCTGCGTCCAGATACGGGCGACAAGCAGCGAGTTCTCCCGACGTAGGCTTGTTTTGTGGTGGGGCGCAGCGGGCGGCGGCGGTGACGTAGCAATCGGAGAGTTCGAGCCCATCGGTGGCAGAGACCGACTCTGCCTGGTTGGCGAATCCGAAGCGGTGGAGGGCCTCGTACAGCCAATTGCCGGACGAGTCTCCGGTGAACATGCGCCCCGTGCGGTTGGCTCCGTGGGCTGCCGGTGCCAATCCGACGATGAGCATGTGTGCGTCGGGGTCACCGAAACCGGGAACCGGCTTTCCCCAATAAGATGATTCGCGGAACTCGCGTTTCTTTGATTCCGCGACTCGCTGGCGGTGGTCTACGAGACGTGGACACTGGGAGCAGCGGATGACAGACTGGTGGATCTGCTCGAGCGATTGCCATCGTGATGAGTGTTCACGCATATGGCTAGAGAATAGCGACGATGTTTCAGCCCGGTCAAAGAAGGCAGAAGAGCGGGGGGCGGGCGCGGCAGAGGTGCTACACGTCCAGGTTCTTCACGTACCTGGCGTTCTCTTCGATGAAAGCGCGCCGCGGCTCTACCTCGTCGCCCATGAGCTTCTCAAATAGTTGCGAGGCGTTGAAGGCCTCGTCGATCTCTACGCGGAGGATGGTGCGCGCAGTCGGGTCCATAGTCGTCTTCCAAAGTTGCTCCGGATTCATCTCGCCCAAACCTTTGTACCGTTGAATCACCACCTTGCCCTTGGCGCCGCCGTTGGAGAGCCGCTTGATGTGGGAGTCACGTTCTTCATCGTTGTAGGCGTAATACTCTTCTTTGCCTTTGGCCACACGGTAGAGGGGAGGTTGGGCGATATACACGTAGCCGGCTTCGATGAGAGGCCGCATCTGGGCGTAGAAGAAGGTGAGGAGGAGCGTACGGATGTGCGCGCCGTCGACGTCAGCGTCGGTCATGATTATGATCTTGTGATAGCGTGCGTCCTCCAACTTACAGTCTTCCACGCCCACTCCGGTCCCAATCGCGGTTACCATTGCGCGGATTTCCGTGTTCGACAGGATCTTGTCGATGCGCGATTTCTGGACATTGAGGATCTTACCGCGTAGCGGTAGGATAGCCTGGTAACCGCGATCGCGTCCCTGTTTCGCCGATCCGCCGGCGCTGTCTCCCTCGACTATGTACAGCTCGGTAATGGAGGGGTCCGACACGGAGCAATCCGCGAGTTTTCCGGGGAGGACGCCGCTTTCCAGAGCGCTTTTCTTGCGCACCAGTTCGCGCGCCTTCTTAGCGGCTTCTCTGGCCCGCGCCGCGCTCGTTGCCTTCTCGATGACGGCTTTGGCCACGCCGGGATTTTCATGCATGAAGTTGCCGAGGTGCTCGTAAACGACCGTCTTCACGATGCTCTCGACCTCGCTGTTTCCCAGCTTCGTTTTTGTTTGTCCTTCGAACTGCGGCTCCTTCACCTTGACGTGGATGACGGCCGTGAGACCCTCGCGAACATCGTCGCCGGTGAGGGAGAAGTTCTCCTTCTTGAGCGATCCCCGCACCTTGACGACTTCATTGATGGTGCGCGTGAGGGCAGAGCGAAAACCAGTAAGGTGGGTTCCGCCCTCGTGGGTGTTGATATTGTTGACAAACGAGAAAGTGTTCTCGGAATAGCCATCGCTGTACTGCATGGCGATATCGATCTCGACATCGTCCTTTACGGTGGTGATGCTAATGGGGTTGGGGTGGAGCGGTTTACGATTGCCACGGAGGAAGGTGACGAATTCCGGCAGCCCCTCCTTGAACAGAAATGTTTCTTTACGGGGAGAGTCGCTCCGGTCATCGGTGATGCTGAGGCTGATCCCCGCGTTGAGGTAGGCCAGCTCTCGCAGGCGATTCGCGAGCGTCTCGAAATCGTATCGCGTTTCGGTGAAGATCTCCCTGTCGGGTTTGAAAGTGATTTTCGTACCTGTCCTATCTACCTTGCCCAGAACCTCGATTTGCCGGATAGTGTCGCCTCGCTCGAAGGCCATATGGTGTTCCTCGCCATCGCGCCACACCCACACGTCGAGTCGCTCTGATAGGGCGTTCACCACCGACACACCGACACCGTGCAGTCCACCAGACACCTTATAGGTGCTCTTATCGAACTTGCCGCCCGCGTGAAGCATGGTCATGGCGATTTCGAGGCCGGGCTTCTTCTCGGTCTTGTGTATGTCCACCGGAATGCCCCGTCCGTTGTCCACTACTGTCACCGAATCGTCGGCATTGATCGTCAACTCGATCGTCGTGCAGTACCCTGCCAGCGCCTCATCGATCGAGTTGTCCACGACCTCGTACACTAGGTGATGCAGGCCGCGAACGGAGGTCGAGCCAATGTACATGGCCGGCCGTTTGCGGACGGCTTCGAGACCCTTCAATACCTGAATAGAATCGGAGCTGTATTGATTCTCTTCGGACGGCTCCCTGTTCGTATCGCGTTGCTTCTCCATTCGCTCCTCTTTCGGCTAGCGGCTACTAACGGTTCCCGGACGGGTCGTCATGCGCCGTTTCTGCCTGGTTGTCGCCTGCGTGAAGCGTTCTCCTCTGTTCCTCGTCCCGCCTCTTGCTCAATGGTTCCCAGCATCCAATGAATGCGCTTCACGCGCTTTCCTTTTCTTGCCAGTTCCTCGATGATTGTGGGCGACATGAGTTGTAATTCCTGCATCCATGCGGCGGATCGGACGCGCACTCGAAGCGTTCCACTCGCGTTAACCGAATCAGGCTCTGTCACCCTGGCCACTTGGTCTCCGACCAACTCCGTCCACTCGTTCACGATGCTCGCCTGCCCGATGCGTCGCATGAGTCCGTGTCGTCCAAAATACTCCTTGAGGATTTCGGCGACGGCGCCTGTGCCCTTACGTCTCAAGCTTTCCTCCCTTCATGGTCCATCGAGGTCGCTCAAAAAGCTCCGGCGGCACCTCTGAATCACGGGGGGCGGCCACTATCGCCTGCCCGGGTAGGGTATCTCGTATCAAGGTGAGTAAGTTGGCCTGTCGTGCATCATCCAATTCGACGAAGACGTCGTCGTACAACCCGATCGGTAGCTGGCCTGTCGCCTCGGCCAGTGTTTCGGCTTCGATCAGCCTGAGGGCAATCGCAGCGGTCCGCTGTTGACCTGCCGAGCCGTAGGTTTGTAGGCTGTGATCCCCCAACGACAACTGCAGGTCATCCCGGTGAGGACCCACCGTCGTTGTCCCCCGGCGCAAGTCGCGATCGATGGTCGACGCCAATAACATGCGCAAATCGGTGGCTTCCTCCTCGGCCTTTGTCCCGTGGTGGCTGTACCGCAACTGCACCGGTTCTGGCTCGCCAAGAGCCTCACAGATCGCGCGAAAGCGTTCCGCCCAGCGCTCCACCCAGGTCACACGCATTGAAAGCACAATGGCGGCGGCCGCGGCAAACGGTGTATCGAAGGCCTGGGCAGTGTCGCCCTGTCCCATACGCAAGGCTGCATTTCGCTGCTTCAGCGCGACTCGCATTGCAGACAGTGCCAGCAGATACCTCGGCGCGCTGAGCGACAGCAGAATGTCGATGTAACGTCGCCGGCCCGCTGGGGCCCCGGCCACGATCTTCCGGTCCTCTGGCGAAAACGGCACCGCCACGATTCGTCCCACGGCGGCACCTAGTCGCCGGACAGGTTTCCGGTCGACGGTCACCTTCTTGCGTTGTCCGGCGACCTCATATCCCGCAGTCACACGCGCGCTCGCCGATCCACCGACGAAGAAGCCGGGTGCGCCAAACTGCACGAGTTCGCGATCCTTCGCACCCCGAAACGAGCGGAACAGCACGAGATAGTAGATCGCCTCAAAAAAATTCGTCTTGCCCTGGCCGTTGGCGCCGATAATGACGACGCCGGTTTCAGGCAGCTCGATGTCCAGCGAGGTGATGTTCCGGAAGTTTCGGATGCTGAGATCGGTCAGCTGCACCTACGACCCGCTCTCCCACGACCAAGGATCACCATCCAGCGCCCGGTTCACACCCAACGATCATCGCCGCGCTCAAAAAAAAGCCACGGCACACCACTGGGCGTGCCGCAGCGAGACCGCGCATACTAGGTTACGCATAGTACAAAATACCTGGTTCCGGGCGTCAAATCAACGCGCGAATAGGAATCGGGGTGGTACGTGCGAAGCCTCGAGTTCGAGCAGCTGCCGTTTGACGCCGAGCCCTCCTCCGAAGCCGCACAGCTGTCCGTTCGACCCCACCACGCGATGACAGGGAATGATGATGGGAATCGGATTGCGGTGGTTGGCTGTTCCTACCGCACGCGCCGCGCCTGGCCTACCCACCGCTTCGGCTATCTCACCATACGCCCGGGTTTCTCCGTAGGGGATCCGTTGGAGTGCCCGCCAAACGGCGCGCTGGAAATCCGTTCCTGCCGGCGATAGGGGAACGGTGAATTCCGTACGAGTCCCGGCGAAGTACTCGAGCAACTCATCGGCAACTCGGCGCTCAAGGGTAGTGGCCGCCGTGCGGGATGCCGACCCGCCGAACCGGATCTCAGTCACCGCGCCGTGCTCGAGAGTGACCGCCAGTGACGTCAGGCCTGTGCGGATCAGAAAAGGGTTCGGTTGGTCTGGCGCGCGCGTCGACAGGTGCTCCGCCGTTGCTGTCACCGGAGGCCCTCCGTTGATGAGGTATGCATCAAGCTAACGACGAGCCTAAAACCTCGGTAGCTTCTACGACCATGCACACGGACGCAGTGAAATGGACGTCCTCTGGGGCGGTTTACCTGCTCGACCAAACTCTCCTCCCGGACGAGACTGCCTACCTCGAAGTCGATACGATTGATGCCATGGTTGAGGCCATTCGAGCGCTACGTGTGCGTGGTGCCCCCCTCATCGGTGTTGTCGCCAGCATGGGAATTGCGGCGGCAGCAAGTAGGATGGCTGCAGACGGCTCTTTGCCGGGGGAGAAGACGGCGGCGCTTAGCTGGCTAGAGTCGGCGTGTGACACCATGGCCCGGGCACGACCCACTGCCGTCAACCTGGCGTGGGCCGTGAACCGACTCCGCAGCGCTGTGGTGGAGAGGCTGAGTACCGTGAATGACGATGACACGGTGGAGGTGATGGTGAGGACATTGCACCGGGAGGCACAGCGCATGTGGGATGAGGACGCTGCGATGTGTAGGGCCATGGCCACAGCCGGCGCCGTTCTGCTTCCACCAGCCTCCGCCGTAATGACACACTGCAACACCGGCATGCTCGCCACCGGCGGTATCGGTACGGCCCTTGGTGTGATCCGCATGGCGCACGAGCAGGGGAGGGTGAAGGAAGTATATGCCTGCGAGGCCCGGCCACTGCGCCAGGGAAGCCGCTTGACTGCCTGGGAGTTAGCTCGTCTCGATATCCCGTGCACCGTTGTGGTCGACAGCGCCGCAGCCACGGTAATGGCGCAGGGCCGGGTCGACGCCGTCATCCTCGGCGCAGACCGCATAGCCGCCAATGGCGACGTCGCCAACAAGATCGGCACCCAGAACCTCGCGATCATAGCAAAGGAATACGGGATCCCTTTTTATGTGGCTGCCCCCACGAGTACTTTCGATCTCGACGCGGCCTCGGGTGTCGCCATACCCATCGAGGAGCGCCCGGCCGACGAGGTCGCCACGGCGGAGGGAGTGAAGGTCTATAACCCGGCCTTCGACGTCACACCGGCCCGTCTCATCAGCGGCATCATCACTGACCGCGGGGTCATCGAGCCGCCCTATGGTGAGTCTATTCGGCGACTGTTCGACTGAACGGCAAGATGGGCCGTCAAACTGTCCGGTTGTGCGACTAGAGGATGTCGAGAAGGAGCGGCGACTAATTGAAATCAGTGCTTGCGATCGATCAAGGTACCACGGGCACAACATGCATGGTGTTTGCGCAGGATGGCGAAGTGTTGGGGCGTGGTTACCGTGAGTTTACCCAGTACTTCCCCCAACCAGGATGGGTGGAACACGACGCCGAAGAGATATGGCAACGCACCCTAGACGCCGGGCGCGACGCGTTGCGGCAGGCCGGAACGACACCGAGCGCCGTGGGGATCACGAATCAAAGGGAGACCATCGTCGCGTGGGACAGGCATACGGGACAACCGCTTCATCGGGCCCTGGTTTGGCAGGACCGGCGTACGGCCCAGCGGTGCCGCGAGCTGGAAGAGGAACTTGGATCCGATTATGTGACCCGCCGAACAGGATTGGTGTGGGATCCGTACTTTTCGGCCACGAAAATCGAGTGGCTGTGCCGCAACGTGCCCGGGTTGCGCGACCGAGTGGCTGGGGGAGATGCGGTGTTCGGGACCATCGACGCGTGGCTGGTCTTCCGGCTCACCTCGGGTGTGTCGTTCGTGACGGATCACTCCAACGCATCGCGGACACTCCTCTACAACATCGACCGCCGGGAGTGGGACACGGATCTTCTGACTCTGTTCGACGTGCCCGTGATTGCGCTACCCGAGATTCGCCGTTCGAGCGAGGTGGTGGGGCTCGTAGACGGAACGCACCTGGGTTTCGAAGCTCCTATAGCCGGCATCGCCGGAGATCAGCAAGCTGCGCTCTACGGGCAGGGTTGCTGGGCGTCGGGCCAGGCAAAATGCACCTACGGCACGGGAGCTTTCTTGCTGATGAATGTGGGAGACCGTCCGGATGCGAGTCGCTCGGCGGGCGGCATGCTCACCACGATTGGCTGCGATGCCGGTGGTGCTCCGGTATTCGCCCTGGAGGGTTCGATCTTCATCGCGGGCGCTGCGGTTCAATGGTTGCGTGATGGATTGCGAATCATCGAGAGCGCCGGTGATACCGAGGCCATGGCGCGAGCGGTTCCAGATACCGGGGGCGTGTATTTCGTGCCGGCGTTTGTCGGGATGGGGGCGCCGCACTGGGAAGCGGAGGCACGCGGAACGATCGTCGGGTTGACCCGGGGCACCACGCGAGAGCATCTGGTTCGGGCGGCGCTCGAGGCGATGGCCTATGGCACCCGTGACGTCGCGCAAGCCATGACGGAAGCATCGGGCATCGAGCTGAAAGTGATGAAAGTGGACGGTGGTGCGGCTGCGAACGATTGGTTGATGCAATACCAGGCCGACGTGCTCGGTGTGAAGGTGGCCCGCCCCGACGTGGTAGAGACCACGGCCCTCGGCGTGGCGGGGCTGGCCGGGCTGGCGACCGGCGTGTGGCGGAGTCCGGAGCAGTTTGCAGCCAGTCGTACCTACCGGTATTTCGAGCCGGCCACAAGCCGGGCCGGGGAACATCGGGGATGGCAGCGTGCGGTGGACGCCGCTCTTCACTGGGCCAGAAACCGGTAGCACGGGGGCTGGCACCATGGCGTCCCGGACGTGTCATGGGATCGTCGACGCCCGGGGTGGCGGCCGCGACACGCTGAAATCCGGGTGAAGCTGGCCTTAGGAAGTGGACGGACTTCCCTACTGCGTGAGCGTATCCTTATATTGCAACCATGACACCCAGAGGAAAGTTCATACTTGGCGCCGGGATGGTGATCCTCACGGTGGGATTCCTCATAGCCGAGGGAATCAAGGATACCGGCGTATATTTTTTGATGCCTGCCGAACTGGCGGAGCGTGTGGCATCTGATGCGTCGATGTACGACGTGGGAATCCGCGTGGGTGGCACCGTCGTCGCCGGCAGTATCCAGCGCGACGTAGCCACACTGACGCTCGAGTTCGAAGTAACCGACGGCGAAGCGACGTTCCCGGTTACATACCAAGGCTTGGTGCCTGACACGTTCATGGATGACGGAGAGGTGGTGGTGGAGGGCAGGCTGTCGCTGGAAGGCACGATCCACGCTACGACTGTTTTGGCGAAGTGCGGATCGCGTTACGAAGCGGTTGCCGAGGACGTGGCAGAAACCACCTACTAAATCGGGCAATCCTTGAGTTGATTGCCCGACGGCATGACCACAGCGGGTTCCGTCACTGATCACGCCGTTTCTCGTTGTAGCCTCAACATCTGACCGGTTTATTAGCAATCCTTACATATTCGTCTCATCGTCTCCCCACCGGCAGGCACATTCGTCAGGTGGAAACACGATCCTACGGGACCCGTTTTGACGCCGGGCCGCAGAGGCCGGCAATTCGGTCGAGCGAGGGTTCGATACCGTCGGCCAGGCTCCAGAGCGGTCTGGATGCGTTGAGGGGGCTGTGGCAGGCCAACTCATGAGGTGCTGTCCTGGCTAACCCTACGACGAAATGCCCAGGTTGTGGCAGCACGGCCACGGGAAAATTCTGCAGCAATTGCGGTACGGCGCTCCACCGTTCCAGCTGCACTTCGTGCGGTGCCTCGTTGACGCCGGGCAACAAGTTCTGCCAGGAGTGTGGCAGTTCGATCGGTGCCGTGACGTTCGGAGCCATGGCGTCGGCAAAACCCTGGATCGTCGCCGGGGCTGTGGTGGCCATCGTGAGTCTGGCGGTGGTTGTTTGGACCTCGAATGCGCGCCCCCCGGCAATCGAGCCTGCCAGCCCACTGTCTAGTCAGCTTGACTTCAGTCTGATGTCGCCGCAACAGCGGGCGGATAGCCTGTTTAACGCGGTGATGTGGGCACATTCCCGCGGCGATCAGTTCGAGGTGGTGTCGTTCGCTGCCTTGGCCCTAGAGGCATACAGGTTACTGGGGCCGTTGAGCAACGACGCCCGTTTCCATATTGGAACGATCTACTCTGTGGCCGGGCCGATGGAGATGGCCCTGGTGCAAGCCGATTCTTTGGAACTGGATGTGCCCGGTCACCTCTTCGGTGCAATGCTTCGGGGCAGCATAGCGCGCGTCCGGAGAGATACCGTGGAGCTTCGCAGTGCGTATTGGGCGTTCTTGGACAATTACGAATCCGAGACGGCTACCGGCAGGGCCGAGTATCTGGAACATTCTACGTCGATCGAGACTTTTCTCGCCCAAGCCCGGGACGCGGCCGGGAGTGACGGCGGCGGATGATCGAGCCCGGTCGGTTGGGGGCTTTGCTTGGGCGGTCGGGTGGCGAGTGAACGGGGTATATTATTGTTGAAGATGGAAACATTCAGACGGGTCGTTGGTTTCACCGTAAGCAGCGGAGGCAGCCGCGAGGCCTCATGACTATTCTCGGA
>Ga0209980_10001150_pt1 | contig 14555 bp, 11 predicted proteins | sample CR02metaG_FD_183611 | JGI IMG/M metagenome (GOLD analysis project Ga0209980, IMG submission 183611) | Deep subsurface microbial communities from Mariana Trench to uncover new lineages of life (NeLLi) - CR02 metaG (SPAdes) (version 2) | ecosystem: Environmental > Aquatic > Marine > Ocean trench...
GGCGGTCAACACCGGGCATATCGCATCTGAACAACTCGCCGTCGTAACTGAATGGCTCCCCGGATGCCACCCCACGAATCATTGCTATTGCTTCGGTGTGGGTTTTTACCGCGGTAAATTTCTCCATGTCCAAATCAAGGTATTCGGTGCCGACCTTGCCTGCGCCCAGTCCCATAATGAAGCGACCGCCGGACAACTCATCCATGGCATTGGATTCCGATGCCAGGATTGTTGGGTGCCGCATGTAGGGCGAAGTGATCCCCAGTCCAATCGGAATATTCCGGGTGACCATTGCCGCCGCCGCCAGCGTGGTAAAACAGCCACGTGACTCGTGGCCGTATTTGCGGAACCAGTGATAGGCTTCGGCGATCCAGAAACCGCCGGTGCAGCCCGATTCTTCAGTTTGCCTGGCATAGGCCTGAATGGCCAGGAGGGGTTCGTAGGATTTAAATATGACACCTACTTTGGCTTGTGTCCCGCTCATCGTTGTTCTCCTACATGTCTGTTCGCGATATCAAAAACCGGACTCACCGCCCCGGTAATAAGTAACCGGCACACCGGACAGGGATTCGCCGCCGTTTTTTCCAACCCGGAACGTCTCCTGAAAATACAAACAGGTGCTGCGATCCTCGGTCATGACATGAGGATGCAGCGAGCAGACCATGTTTTCCGGCAACTCAAATTCTGTCCCTTCTCCGATCCTGGGAAACTCGATCATGGTCATACCAATTGAGTGGCCCGAAACATGGCCCAGTCGCCAGCCCTTGTTGTCGAAAGGCCGTATGCATTTTTGGTGAACGTCGTGGGCACTGGCGCCGGCCTTGAGATGCTCTTTTACCAATTCGTGAAATTCTGCATAGGCGTCCATCAGTCTTTGTGTTTCCTGGTTGATACCGCCTGGAGCAATCAAGCGTGAAAACTCCGACCAGTGGCCGCCGATACCGGTCACTTCCAGCCCGTAGAGTAAGCCATCGCTATCCTGGACTTTACGATAGGGATCAGGGAACACCATCTGCGGCAACAAGGAGCCGTCCGGCCCGATTAAAACCATGTTCATGGTATTGCGGGCGGTTCCCATCGAGGCAAAGGTCTGCTCGGCGACAGCCATTAATTCTGCTTCCGTCTTGCCGGCTCTGTAGGCTTGGATCACTGCTAGCACACCGGCTTTGTTGACGTCCATGGAATGGCGTACCGAGGCCATTTCCTCCTCGCTTTTCTGTGCCCTCGAATAGTCAAATGCCTCATCAAAATCAACGATATCCAGGCTGGCATCGATCAGCGCCTGGTAATCACGAACCGGCATAATGAAATTCAGACCGTAAACTCCAACGCGTTTGTAACCATGAGCCTTGCATTCATCCGCCATCCATTGGCCACAGTTCGGGGTTTTCACCTGTTGCTCGACAAAAGTCCGGCTGTGATCGCCCACCCAGGTCGCTTCCTGCGGAAAAACGGCGATGGGTTCCCCGTCCATTGGCACCAGCACATAAGCATAGCGGTGCAGAATGTGAAAACCGCACATGTAGCGGACAGCGCCTTCAAAGCCGGTATATTCACTGCCGCTTACAATCAATGCATCGAGACCAGCCTGGGTCATTGCGTGGCGCGTATTACGGTAGCGGCGGTCAATTTCTTGCTGACTGGGTTGATATTTATTTTGTAGTGCCATTGGATCTCCCCTTTATTGATCGTCGCGGGTCCACGAATGCTCCAGGCCGTTGATGAGCGCCCAGATCGCCTCGTTCAGCGGCGTGGGAACACCTTTCTCCTGGCCGAATTTCACGATGCCGCCATTGATCGCTGCCACTTCAGTGGCTCGTTTCGCCAGTACATCCTGGAGCATACTGGACTTGTGCAAATAAGCCACTTCGCGGGCGTGATCCACCAGTTCATCCGGGTCGCTGTCAAGGGTGATGCCCAATGCGCCGGCAACCGCTACGCCCTCGGCCACCAGGCCTGAAATGACTTTTCTCAACATCGGTTGATCGCAGGCTACACCATGGGGCAAGCCGGTGAGCGCACCAATCGGATTGGTGGCTGCATTGAATATCAGCTTGGTCCACTGGGCGCCGCGGGCGTCCTCCATGGCCAGGGTTTCCATACCCGATTCCGTCAGCAGGCTGGCCAGGGTTTCAATTTCCTCCTGTGCTGCAGGCTTTGCTTCAAACGGGCCGATCCAGGTTTTGCCGCCGGTATCCTGTGCCACATGACCGGGTTCTACCATGTGGCCCGCCGGGAAAGTCGTGCCACGCATCACGCGGGGAACATATTCGGCGATTATTTCCTCGTTGCCTACGCCATTTTGTACCGTTAAGACTGCGCCTTGTTTGAAAATGCCTGCACTGTTTTCAATCGCCGATTGGGTGTGCATGGATTTTGTCGCGACAATACCGAATTCACACGGTGGGATGTCCCCGGGATTTGAGCTTGCCCGCGGATAGGACAGGACGCTGCTTTCACCGGACAAGCGTAAACCATTTGCATTGATTGCGTCCACGTGCCGGCGGTCCAGATCAAAGGCCCATACCTCGACGTTTTCGAGTTGTGCCAGGTGGGCGGCAAACAGGCTACCTATTGCGCCACAACCAACGATACAAATTTTCATGTTGCAGTCTCCTCGCCCCGCCTCTCATCATTGGGCTCCCAGGTCTGTTCAATCCCCTTGACAAGGCTATACATGACCTCGTGTATTGGGGCGGCAATACCCAGTCTATGCGCCTCTCTCACGATTGCGCCGGTCAGCCAGCCCACTTCGGTTGAGCGTTTTGCCCGGACGTCATTCAGCATCGAGAAAACGTGCGCGTAATCTGCCTCACCGGTTTTGCCGCGATTCACTGCGTTGACGTTCATTTCCCAGGGGTCTTCGTATAATTCAATACCCTGGGCTCTGGCCACAGCCTTTCCTTCATCCATCATACGGGCCACCAGATTCCCCAGGTCGGTGATTTTTTCCCTGTTTGCGAAATCCTTGACGTGCGGCAGGTTGGTGACTGCGCCAATGCTGTTGACCACGGAATTAAACACCAATTTTGACCATTGTGCCGGACGCACATCTTCGAATGCCTTGGCGCGCAGCCCGGAATTTCTGATCAGTTCAGCTACCGCTTGGGCGAAGTTCATGCTCGCGCCACGCTGATTCCACGGACCCAGCCAGGTCTCGGTATCGAGCTCATACTCAATGTGAACATCCGAATGACGAACCCCGCTCATAAAAGTAATCGAGGAAATCATCGGCCAGTCACCGTACTGCGCAACGACATCCTCCAAGCCCAGGCCGTTTTGCACGGTCATGACAGCGGCGCGGTCGAAGTGCCCGGCGATGCATTTTGCCACGGACTCTACCGCCATGGCTTTGGTGGCAATAATGAGCAGGTCTACATCGTCCAGTTCGGCCGGTTCGATGCTGGCCAGCACGGTGGTTTGCAAGTCAGACTTGCCGCTGATTCTCAAGCCCTCACGATTCAATCGATCGGCATGATCCTGCCGTCGTACCAGCACCTTGGTGTCAACCAGTGAGCCAAGGTGGCCGGCGAATAAACCGCCAATGGCGCCAGCGCCGGCAATACAAACTGATCTTATGGGATTCATGTTTGCACCGCCTTCACAGCTGGGCGAAAAACGGTCAGCCGCAATGCCGGATAAATTAAGGCAACACAGACTATGGACGTCAGTACCTCGAATGGCTGCCAGGGTTTGAACAGCCAGTGGGCGCAGAACACCGCCGCCAGAATCGCTGTGATCCCGGCCCAGTTGACCGTGTCGGTTTCATCGGCAACATCGTGCAGGCGCTGCTGCACGAAGTAATAATCGGCGATAATTGTGGTTGCGAGCGCACTCAACAGCACACCCAGCAGCTTGATCCATTGTTCAACGAAATGCAGGATTTCACCATATAACATGGCCAGCGCGAAGACATTTGCCAAAATGACGAAAGTCAGCCGGCCGGGCCGCCAGTTAAACAGGGCGTCAAAAAAATTGGCAATGCACAGCGATGAACTGTAGTTATTCAGCACCTGTGCCTTGGCCTGGGCCAGAATCATCAGCAGAAAGCCGATCACGCCACCGAACAACATGAAAGTTGCAGCGATGCTGTCCGGGCTTTGCAGTATTTGTTGCCGCGCAAGCTCGGCAGGCATCCCGGCCACGTCGGTAAAGTAGGTCACCATGGCAGGCGCAGCAGACTTCATCACTACGCCGCCGATCAACATCATGACCAGGGACTGGAAAAAAATGGCGATCATAGCCGCGGTTCCGACGTGCCCGGTGGATTTGCCGTAGCGTCCGAAATCTGCAGTATTGAGGGCTAATGCGCAGGCCGGTCCAACCAGCAGGTTCAGCGCAAATATGAATTTTTTAAAATCGGAATCAATGCCCATAGCGGACAGTGCGGCAGGTTCAAGCTGGCTGCCAAAAAACAGCCCCTGTGCCAAACCAGCCCCGGCTTCGCTCAATACAACAAACACCATCCAGACCAACACCAGCAGAAAACCAATGATCATCACAGAAGATACCCGGGTAACCACTGCAAACCCGAACGCAGTCAAGACGATCCAGGTGAGGGTCATCGAACCATAAAGCACAATGCGTGAAGTCCAATCGTCGTTCATTTCCAGGAAAAAAAGGAAACCACGGTACAGGAGGCCGTTTTCCACAGCCAGGAAACCAACGATCAGGAATCCGAAGATCACTGATGCCAGTGCGGAGCCGCGGATGCCGAGTCCGTACCGGCGGGTTATCAAAGTACTCGATAGACCGGTTTCGACCGAGATACGGGCCAGCGCCCAGGCCAGCGCACTGCCAATTACAAAAGAAACAGTTCCCGCCAACAGTGCGATTTTCACACCGGCTACAAAACACACCACTGCACCAAAAAACATGATGACCAGCGTGGTAATCAGGCCGACGGTATTCCAGGAGATTTTTACCCAGTTTTCGCGCTCTCCATCCGGTACACGCTCCAGAGCGTGGTCCTCAATAATTGCGCTAAGTCTCGGTTCAACCATGATGTAAATATTTAATAAGCATTCGATGAAACGCTGAATCATGCAGCCAAATTGGTTACACTGAACTCCCTTGCTAAATCACGATCAACCTGACGCTCAATTGTTATTGCAAGCCAGGAGCGTTATATTATTTTAAGATAGTTATTATCTGCTAATTTAAGTTAATTATACATATTTGGCCTAGTCATGTATCCGGCACCTTTTCACTACCATCGAGCCAAAACTGTCGATGAGGCAGTTGGCCTGCTTTCTGGCATCGGTGAAGGGGCGCGAGTATTGGCGGGCGGGCAATCGCTCCTCGCCATTCTAAAGCTGCGCTTTGATGAACCAACAGACCTGGTCGACATAGGCCGCATAGCAAACCTGGATCAAATCGATGATGCGGGCGAGGTGATCAGCATCGGTGCGCTTGCGACCCACAACCGAATCGGCGCCTCGGCAATTGCCGAGGCCATCCCTATCATAGCTGACTGTGCCAATGGCATTGCCGATAACCAGGTACGTAACCTTGGCACCATTGGCGGATCGGTGGCCTCCGGCGATCCCAGCTGCGACTGGCCAACTTTGCTGCACACGCTGGATGGCGAGATTCTTTGCCAGGGCCCTGACGGTACCCGCACACTGGATATCAATGGCTTTGTTGAAGACCTCTACCAGACAGCACTGAAACCCGCCGAAATCATCACGGGCCTGCGTTTCAAAAAGCCTGCCGCTGGTAGCGGCGGCGCCTATTGCACCTTTAAACGCTGCGCACCGGCGTATCCTACGATCGCGGTGGGTGTGCAGCTGACCATCAGCGACGGACAGGTCGAGTCATCACGTATTGCATTGGGATCCGCCGGGCTGACCCCGATACGTGCGAGCGAGGCGGAAGCCGAACTCACCGGTGGCAGTCTTGGCGCTGATGAAATCAATAAGGCAGCAGCAGCAGCAGTTGCGGCTGCAGACCCTTATGACGATCGACGTGGGTCGGCAGAGTTTAAACGCCAGTTAATTGCGACCCTGACCAAACGCGCAATAGCGATTGCACAAAGACGCGCCGGTGGTGAGACCGTCAAAAACAGTCCCGAGTACTACTAATATGAGCGATCCTATCCGTATCACCGTTACCGTCAATGGCACCCCCTATGAACGGGAAGTGGAGCCGCGATTATTGCTGGTGGAATTTATCCGGGAACAATTGGGGCTGACCGGTACCCACATAGGCTGTGATACCTCTTATTGCGGAGCCTGCACCGTCTTATTGAATGGCTTGCCGATCAAATCATGCACCATGCTCGCCGTTCAGGCTGACGGGTATGAAATTCGTACTGTAGAGGGCCTGGAGAAAGACGGCAAACTGCATGCTGTACAGGAAGCTTTTTCCGAACATCATGCATTGCAATGCGGATATTGCACGCCTGGAATGTTGATGTCGGCCTGCCATCTGCTGGAGACCAATGCCAGGCCCACCGATCTGGAAATTCGCAAAAGCATACAGGGCAACCTGTGCCGTTGTACCGGCTACAGCAACATCATTAAAGCCATTGCCAGCGCAGCGGATAAGATCCAAGAGGTTGCCGGTGGCAATCCGGTTTGACGGCGAGTTTACGGTAGCGACTTCGCGTGCCGAAGCGTTTGCTATTTTGTCGGAAATGCAAAAATTTGTGCCTTTGCTACCCACCTACAAGTCCCATGAAATAAAAGAGGACGGATCGGCTGACCTGAAAATAAAGGTAGGTGTCGGCAAAATTCGTGGAACGGGAACGATTAATTTGAAACTTACGCAATGCCGTCCGCCCGTTCATGCAAGCTATCTGGGCAAAGGCAAGGTGATGGGCAGCGTGTTTAACCTGCTAGCTGAATTCGAACTGGCCGATGCCGGGGCTGGCGAAACCCGTGTCCAATGGAGTGGTGAACTGATCATGTTTGGCAAGCTGGTGTCGTTGGCCGGGGGCATGATCAAACCGATTGCCAACAAGGATATCGCCCGCATGATCGAGGCCATACGCCTGGCCCTTTCCGGTGAGGAAGTGGCAGTACCGCAGCTTGCTGATACTACGGGGAAACCAGCGGGAACGGGTTGGCTGGGCAAGCTCCGGGCGCTGATGAGTAAGTTGGCAAAAATCGTTCGTGGTTTTTTGAGGAAACAACAATGACTTGGGTTGGAAAATCTCTGCAACGCAAAGAAGATGGACGGCTGATCCGTGGCCAAGGATTGTTCGCCGACGACGAACATAGCGACAGCATGTTGCATCTGTACATTTTACGCTCGCCCTATGCACACGCCCGCATTGGCAGCATTGATGTTTCAGCGGCACAAGCCCTGCCTGGTGTCGCCTGTGTATTAACCGGCAGCGATATAAAAGAGCAATGTGATCCCTATATGCAGTTGGGCCCGGCACCCTGCGATAAAATTGTTGATTTACCGCTGGCCACTGACAAGGTGATTTTCCAGGGAGAACCGGTTGCCGCGGTTGCCGCTGAATCCGCCGCGATCGCTATGGATGCCGGATTGCTGATCGAAGTTGAATACGAGATGCTTGATGCAGTTGTTGACCCTGAAGAAGCACTCGAAGACAAAATACTGGTGCACGAAGCCGCCGCTACCAACCGCACCTACCATGATGTTTTTGAATACGGTGAAGTGGACAAGGCCTTCAGCGAAGCGGCTCATGTGGTGAAGATTGACCGTTTGCATTTTCATCGCTTTGCCAGCACCCCGGTAGAAAACAATGCCTGCACGGCGGAGTGGAACCAGCGGGGGGACCTGGACTTCCTCTGTAACAACTCTTTCGCCGGATTTTCCATGCAATTACTCGCGCCCAGCTTGCGCCTGCCGGTTGAGAAATTAAGGATTCGCAGCTACGACATTGGCGGCAGTTTTGGCGTCAAGATCTGGAACTATGTCTATATGGCCCTGGCAGCACTGGCATCCAGGAAATGCGGCGGGCGTAAAGTAAAGTGGTCTGAAACACGCACTGAACACCTGCAGGGTTCAGGTCACGGCAATGAGCGGACTTTCCTGGATACCGAAGTTGCATTGGACAAAGACGGGGTCATTACCGCCATCAAGTCACGGCACATAGACGATTGTGGCGCGTATACACGTTATGAACCGCTGGGCTGCATTATCTGGGCACAGGTATTGCCGGCAACTTACGGCGTGAGGAATTTCCGCATAGATTTTACCCAGACGGTGACCAACAAGTGTCCCGTCGTTCCCAACCGGGGTTATTCCCGCATGCAGCACCTGTGGTTCATGGAACGCATCGTTGATATCTGCGCACATGAATTGGCTATACCCGCTGACGAGATGCGTTTGAAAAATTACATACGCGAATTCCCCTACGAAACGCCCAATGGCTGTATCTACGATTCAGGCAACTATCCGGCGATGCTTGAAAAGGCCAAGCAGATGATCGACTGGGACGGGTGGAAACAAAAACAGATTGAGGCCCGCGAGCAAGGTCGCCTGTTGGGTATCGGCATTGGCACCACACTCGATTCGGGCACCAATAATTTTGGCCAGGCCCAGATTATGAACCCGAATCTGCCCTTTTCCGGAAATTCGGAGGTTTGCATCATCCTTCTCGACCTGGATGGTTCGGTCGTTGTTTCCCTCGGTACCGGTCCTTCCGGCCAGGGCCACGAAACCACAACGTCGCAGGTCGTTGCAGATGAACTGAACATTGACCCTTCGATGATTACCGTTCGGACCGGTTTTGATTCAGCCTGGAATGCTTTTTCCGGACATTCCGGCACCTATGCAAGCCAGTTTGCGGTAAGCGGTCTGTCCGCGGTATACGGCGCCTGCCAGAAGTTGAAAGCACAAATGCGCCAGCTTGCGGGATTCATGCTGCAGGCCGATGCAGCCGAACTTGAATTCGGCGTGGGTGAGGAAGGGCCGCAACTTGCCGTCCCGGGTACCGATAAATCCATCAACTACTGGTTCATGAGCAACCTGGTGAACAGCAATAACGCCCTGCTGGACGATAGCCTGGCTGATGTCACCCTCAATGTTCGCCATGTGTACCGCCCCCCTTTCGAGGTGCCGGACACCGAGAAAAAATTTGGCAACCTGACTTTGACCTATGCAGCCCAGTTGCATATCGCCGTGGTGGAGATCAATAAGGATACCTGTAGACCAAACATCCTGGCCTACGCCGCGATAGATGATTGCGGCAAGGTCATCAACCCTCAGATCGTCAATGGTCAGGTCGCAGGTGGTACTGCACACGGCATCGGCGCTGTCTTGATGGAATCTTTTGATTACGACGAAGTCGGCAATCTGCTGACTGCAACATTCAGCGACTATTGTCCGCTTACGGTGATGAATATGCCCGATGTTCAATACGGCAGTATCGAGACACCTTCGCCCTTCTCTTACAATGGCGCCAAGGGCATGGGTGAAGGCGGTGGTGCGCCACTGCACACCCTATCGGCGGCCATACAGGACGCACTGTATGCTGAAGGGATTATCGTCACTGATTCTCACCATTCGGCACCGAGGGTATTCGAGCGGCTCAGATCACCCAACCGGGAAGCGACCGTCAGCGTGGAATCACGGCGCGTTGGCGCCCAATAGCTAGTAAAGAGCGCTGGTAACGCCGGTTAAACGATCAGCTGTTAAAATTTCAGCGACCCTGTGTCATTCGCCCTGCAGGCAGGAATTGGCCTGAAATAGAGATGGTGCAGGGACCAATGCAGTCGCGGGTGGCAAAATTCAGAGGGTTGCGCAACGAGCAGGGCAAATGGCTAGCCCGCATATTGCACGAAAGATTCGGGTTTCAGAGTGTAGCTGGCAAAGCAGGTTGGACGATCGCGTGCAGAGTCATAGCTTCAGCTATGGCTCAAGGGGGATCGTTCAAGCTGCAAAGCCAGATGCGCTCTGAACCCGGATAGGACAAATTGTAAATTTTGTAATGGAGTTATTTCAGCCATAAGTTTTGAATTTGTGAGGTTTTAGGCATTAATTGGTCCGCCTTCGTGCAATATGCGGGCTAGCATAACGGGCTGCTCAATACCGGTGGATTTCTGGGAATATTGCCTTTATCCTTCCTTGTATCACCTCAGCAACCCAAAGTCGTAGTTCTCACTAAAATGGCAAGAGGTAATGTAAAACGATTACAAAATGAGCTGTCAACGGAGCAACAAATGGTGACAAGTACAATAGTCGGTTCCGTGGCCGGTATTCGCAGGTACCCGGTCAAATCAATGAGAGGCGAGCGCCTAGAACAGGGGGAGTTCACGGAACGAGGTCTCATCGGTGACCGTGCCTATGCGCTCATAGACGCGGACACCGGTAAGGTGGCGAGCGCGAAGAGCGTCCGGCTATTTCCCGATCTTTTTGGTTGCAGCGCCGTATTTGTCGAGCCGCCGCAATTGGACGGTGAGCTGCCACCTGTACGAATCACGCTGCCGGACGGCACATCGGTAAGCAGCGATACTAGTGATGTAGACAGAGTGCTGTCAGCGTTTTTCCGACGCGACGTCACGTTGACCCGCGCTGCACCGGATGACTTTACCATCGACCAGTATCACCCGGACGTCAAGGACGCGGACCCTGCAGGGCACCGAGACTCCGTGGTCGAACAGAAACTCGGGTCAGCATTCTTCGCCCAAGCCGGTCTTCCTTCCCCCGTGCCTGTCGGTGCGTTCTTCGACCTGTTCCCGGTGTCGGTACTGACGACTTCCACGCTCGATCAACTGACCAAGCTTGAGCCTGGTAGCAGCTTCGACGAGCGAAGGTTCCGCATGAATGTGCTTGTCGACACCCACAAAGCTGGGTTCGTCGAGAACAGCTGGATTGGTCACGAGTTAGCCATTGGTGACGCGGTACGACTCACTATAGCCCTGCCCGATCCGCGCTGCGTTATGACGACTCTCGCCCAAGACGAGCTGCCTCAGGACACCGGGGTCCTGCGCTCGCTGGTTCGACACAACAGAATTCAAGTTGGCGACGCTGGTCTGTTCCCCTGCGTAGGTGTGTACGCTGTTGTTCAAACAGCAGGCAACTTGCGCACGGGTGACAGCGTGTCACTCACTTGAGCTAAAGCAATTGCCAGCCCATTTTTCTGGACCGAAAACGCCCAGTAGCTATAAAAATCCACAGATGGAGGTATCAATGAGAATGCGTGGTTTCTTATTTCTGATTGCAACCGTTGTTGCATCAACAGGATCAGAAATTCCTTAGTCTGGAGCGCTTCGAGAACGGGGGTTTCACCATGTCAACTGACCAGAAACAAAACACGATGCCGCCGGCTGTAAACATCGGGCGGAGAGGATTTCTTGCCACGGGAGTGGCTCTGTCAGTCGGCTCACTGTTTGCGTCGGGCGCAAAGATTGCGACGACTGCGACGGGTCGGACGATTGATCTTCCGGGCTCCGACGAACTGGTACCGGAGAAAATGCCGACGGGATTTTCCAGGTCCGAGATGGAACGACGTTGGAAGAAGGCACGCGAGTGGATGAAGATAGAGAAATTCGACTGCTTGCTCGTGCCCGCACGTGAGCAGGGGAGCGCAGATGTCAAGTGGCTGTCCGAGAGCGTCGCCAACTGGGTGGTTTTCCCTGCAGATGGACAACCCACTCTAATCTTTCGCCGGCGTCAGGAACGCGATGAAATTCTCGAAAAATCTCCCATCGAGTTCGACCTGCGCATCAGCCGTTTCAATCGCTCGCAGCTCCTCATCGATCGCCTCAAGGAACTTGGGATGCAAAATGCGCGCATCGGCGTCGGTAACCTATCCGGGCAAATGCGCAAAGATGAGGGCGGTGTCAGCTACATCACCATGTCCAGGCTGAAGGAAGCGCTGCCAAAGGCGAAATTCGATTCGGCTGTAACAATGCTCATGAGAGTCAAACTCCAGCGCGGCCCGGAAGAGATTGCGGTCTTGCGACTCGCTAGCCGTGTGAGCGAGCTGGCGGTGCGGGCGATCGTCGAAACTGCCGGCGTGGGTGTTATGCAGCGAGATGTTTGGTTCAACGTTTTCAAGACGCTTCTGGACGCCTCTGGTGAAGCCCCGGCAGGACTTTCGATCAGGGCCGGGCACGAGGCCAACACCGCACGCGGACGACCACTCAACGAGGCGATGCAAGCAGGACAGATTTGCAGTCAGGAACTGTCTGGGGCCGTTCTGGGTTACTACTCACAGGTGAACCATTCAATCTGCGTGGGTCCACCTGCACCAGCCCACTGGGAGTCGGCATTCAAATACTGTGTCGAAGTGTTCCATACACTGTTGGAAGCCGCCAAGCCCGGCGTGAGCTTTCAGGAGTACAGCGAGCTCTACCGCCGGAAAGTAGAGGAGAAAGGCACAGCCTGGTGGGGTGTCGTTTTTCATACAGGCGGCGCCCGCGGAGACGGCCCTCGCATGGGACCGAACCGCGAGGACGAAAACAGCGATCTGGTCATCCAGCCCGGGATGGTGTTTACGATTAAGCCGCGGTTCACCATCGAAGGCGTTGAGGCACCGTCGGCGCAGATTGGTGACCCTGTCCTGATTACCGAGACCGGTGCCGAGCGCCTCGGTCGACGTAAGCTTGAATTGATCACACTCGGTGCCTAAGTAACCGCCAATAGGATATTAAGACATGCCCCAAACCTGTATCATTATTGGTGCGAGTCATGCTGCGGCCCAGTTGCTCTTTTCGCTACGACAAGAAGGATGGGCTGGTAAAATTACCGTGATCGGCGATGAAGCCTCACTTCCCTATCATCATCCGCCGCTTTCCAAGACATTTCTTCGCGGCGACAAAGCGGCCAACGAATTATTCATTCGCCCTCATGCTTTCTACGAAAAGCACAACATCGACTTCAAATTGGATACCCGTGTCGAATCGATACAGCGCGCCTCCAAATCAGTCATTCTCAGCAGCGGTGAAATACTCAAGTACGACAAGCTCGCCCTATGCACAGGATCACGCCCAAGACAGATCACGTTACCCGGCTCAGAGCTCAGCGGCGTTCATTATCTGCGCACTTTAAGGGACGGAGAAGGCATTAAAAGCGATATGGCAAGCGCCAAGGAGGCCGTTATTGTTGGCGGTGGTTATATCGGTTTGGAAACCGCCGCCTCGCTAAAAACACTCGGCATTGAGGTGACTGTTCTGGAAATGGCCTCACGAGTCTTAGCCAGAGTAACCGCACCGGTAATGGCCGAATTCTATACCCGCATGCATCAAGAAGAAGGCGTTGTGATCAAAACCGAGGTGACTGTTTCTGCATTTGAAGGCAAGGGTAAAATAGAGCGAGTCATCTGCACGGACGGCAGCCATCTCAAGACAGACTTGGTGGTGATAGGGGTAGGAATCATACCCAACGTTGAACTGGCCGAAGTGGCTGGTTTGGACGTGGATAACGGCATCCTTGTGGATGAATTCGCCCGCACAAATGACCCCGATATTGTTGCCGCCGGAGATTGCACCAACCACCCCAATGCCTTATACGGTCAACACCTAAGACTGGAGTCCGTCCCCAACGCATTAGAGCAGCCAAAATCTGCCGCAGCGAGCATTTGCGGAAAAGAAAAAGCGTACAACGCACTACCTTGGTTTTGGTCCGATCAATACGACCTTAAATTAAAAATCGCCGGACTGAGTCAGGGTCACGATCAAGTTGTTATTCGCGGCGACAAAAACAACAGTCGAAGTTTTGTGGCTTTTTATCTAAAAAGTGGAAAACTAATCGCCGCAGATTGTGTTAACCGACCGCGGGAGTTTTTGGTGTGTAAGCGATTGATTGCTTCAGGGAGTGCTATAGATGTTGCACGTTTAAAGGACGAGAATACCTCACCGGAAGATTTTGCGATTTAAACCATTGATCTTCCCACTGGGAATGAGTAGCTGAGAAGACAGGATATTCAATTATTCTAGATTTCTGGCAAAGTAATGTTTATTTTACTTAACGTCATAGAATTTTGCGACGCGCGCCGAAAGGCCACAGTTTAAAGTGGACGAATTCGACGATTACGACGAAGGAATGGACTTGAACAAGCTAAAGCTGTCAATCGCGATGGGCGATTACGATCGGACCCGCCCAATAGTCGATGGACGCGTAAAGATCGACGGCGTCGACCCGGTTTGCATGATGCTGTCGCCCGAAGAAATGTTTTTTCGCGCATTTCGCCAGCACGAGTTCGACGTATCGGAACTTTCGATTTCAAGCTATTGCGTCAGCGTGGCCAAGGGCGATCCACACTATGTAGCCATTCCTGTTTTTCTGTCGCGGGCGTTCCGGCATACGTCGATCTACATACGCACTGATCGCGGCATTGATGCGCCGCAGGATCTGGTAGGAAAGAGGATCGGAATTGCCGAGTATCAGCTCAGCGCAAATGTCTGGGCGCGCGGCATCCTTGAGCAGGATTTCGGTGTGAAACCGTCTGATATTTTATGGGTAAGAGGAGGCATGAATACAGCAGGTCGCCCCGAGAAGATCAAACTCGATCTACCCTCAGACGTACGCATCGAGCAGGCACCGCTCGACGCGACATTGAATCAGATGCTGGCTGACGGAGAAATAGACGGCTTTATTGGACCACGATGCCCTCGATGCTTCGATGAAGGTCA
>Ga0209980_10001151_pt1 | contig 14543 bp, 11 predicted proteins | sample CR02metaG_FD_183611 | JGI IMG/M metagenome (GOLD analysis project Ga0209980, IMG submission 183611) | Deep subsurface microbial communities from Mariana Trench to uncover new lineages of life (NeLLi) - CR02 metaG (SPAdes) (version 2) | ecosystem: Environmental > Aquatic > Marine > Ocean trench...
TAAATGAAATAAACCTTGAGGACAAAGAACTAAAAAAAAAGATAGACAAACACCACAGGATGATTCGGAAGATTATAGAAAATGAAGTTCGGAGAAAGTTTGGTCATAAGGAAGTCGGCGAAGCCTGGACGAGTGAAACAATTCTCTACTACATCGTTAAGAAATTATTCCCAAAGCACACAATACGCCGTCATTACCGGCCTGAATTTTTAGGTGGGCTAGAATTGGATATCTTTATTGAGGAATTAAGAATCGGAATGGAGTATCAAGGAATCCAACATTTCAAACCGATAAACTACTGGGGTGGAAAGGGGATGTTAGAAAAGCTTAAAGAGAGAGACAGAAGAAAGCGAAGGATTTGTGCATCTTTGAACATACCAATCGTATATTTTAGGTATAATGAGGGATTGAATGAAGATAATGTGTTGAACAAAGTTAAGGCTGTATTACGATAAAGAGCTACTGAACATTATTCGTACAATTTATCTATCCGCATTTGGCACCCTTAAGATGAATATCCCGATCTTTATAACATGAAGTCGGTTCAAAAAGACCAGGCTAGCAGTGTTGTCTCGCACCTTACGTATGAGAGCTTTAATTCACTGGTACGGTTTTTGGTACGGTTTGAAAGTAGAAACGGGGAAACCACAGGATAAGTAGGGAAAGGGGTAATGCTTCTAACCCCCTGTAATTTAACCAATTATGAAGCCACAGGAAGCTACCGGAAAAGTAGGGAAAAAGGCTAGCATAGGATTTCAAGACCGGTGCGATCGCCGTTCTGCCAGCCCTCCGAGGCAATAATTACAGTAGGTTACGTCGCTTCTGAGTTTTGTGCAAATACATTGAAGGCGATATTGGTGGTATTTTTACCAAAATTACCCAATGATTCAAGAGCTTCTTTCAGCGAATCTTCAGGATGAGCATACCTCATTGTAGTCTTTATGTCACGATCTTACAGCATATTGCTTATATCCATCATATTAACGCCTGATTCGACCATTCTTATAACCGCAATGTACCATAAATCGAAATCTCAACACATACCAAGAGCCCCACCTTAGAGCACAGGCTCAGGCAGCTCAAAGGGCTTCATATGCGGTTTATCGGGGACCTTCTTCGTGCCCGGCATTATCTCAAATCCAAGTTGGAACTGCACCATCGTCTGCTTTAACTGCCCAAGCACCTCGGTGTTGCCGTCAAGCTTGATCGTACCGTTGTTAACCATTTCGTCAATAGTGGCCTGTCCGGTCACTATTTTCTCCAGGTCTGAGCGGTTAATAGTGATGGTAAGGTCCGGGTCGTCCGCCTGATAGCCCTTGATATTGGTCAGTGTTGCGTTACTCATTTCAATAACGAAGTTCTCTCCGTTGTCAGGCTGTATCCAGTTTATAATAAACTCCAGATCCTCCGCTTTCCGGCTGTCCACTTTTATGGCGAAGTAGTCCAGCATAAGCTCGGTCGGTATAGCTCGTGCAACATCAGAGGTCATTGTTTTCGGCGTCGCACCCTCAGGGATATTGTTTCTGAGCTCATATGCCGCTGCGAGGAAGCTGTTCCTCAAACTAGTGCTTTCCTGTTGATACCCGATCTGCTCAAAACAGTCCGCCAGTAGATCCTTAGCACCCTGGTTCGTGGGTTCGGCATACACCAGTTTGTTCACGATCTCAGTACACAGGAGATAATCACCCGTGTCGTAAAGCTCTTTGCCTTTCGTCATGATTTTCTTCGATCCGCCCATCATCTCGGCGTATAACGGTGCAGAGTCTCCGGGTGACAGCGGAATCAAAGTCGTAGGGTTTCCGTCCCAATAACCGAGGTAACGGTTGACCACCCCTCTGCTGTTGTGCTCGAACGAGCCGTGATAACCCCGCGCGTACCACTGTTGCTGGAGACTTTTCGGCGCTTCGTATACGTTATGAATCTCGTTTATGGTCACACCCTGGTTGGCAAGGTGAAGGACCTGATTGTTTTGGTGGGCATACATATCGCGCTGCCCCTTCATGACCTCCTGAATACGGTCGTTGCCCCAACGCGGCCAACTGTGCGAGGCGAACATCACCTCGGCCTCCTGGCCATACATATAGAGGGCATCGTTTATGTACTTAGACCACCTGAGAGAGTCGCGCACAGGAGCGCCCCTAAGTGTGTAGATATTATGTATCGTCCCCGTGATGTTCTCAGCCGCCCAAAAAGCCTTGAATTGAGGAAAATAAGTATTCATTTCAGAAGGAGCCTCGGTTCCGGGAGTATTCTGGAATATCATCTCCACTCCGTCCACGGTTAACTCCTCTACAGGCTTATCTATAATAACGTTCGGCGGTATCAACCCGATAACACCGGTCGAGACGGTCTTCCCGATCGCCTGGTCGACGTGTCCGAAAGGATTTTTCGGCAAAAGGCTCCCGTACTGATAGAAAAGACGTCGGTTCATGGCATTGCCCGCGTATACATTTTCCGAGATCGCGTGCTCCATGAATCCTACGGGTGCAATAATCTTTACCTTACCGCTCCTTACTTCCGCCTCGGTCACCAGACCTTTCACACCGCCCCAGTGGTCGGCATGGCTATGCGAATAGATCACAGCCAAAACAGGGCGAGCACCAAGCTCTTCATTAACCAATTCGAGGGCCGCTTTGGCGGTTTCCTTAGTAGTGAGAGGATCAATAACGATCCAGCCCGTCTCTCCTTTGACGAATGTGATGTTCGATAGGTCGAATCCCCGCACCTGATAAATGCCCGGGACAACTTCGTAGAGACCGTAGTTCATATTGAGAATTGCCTGGCGTTGGAGCGATGGGTTAATGCTGTCGAAATCTTTGCCCTGGAGGAGGAAGTCATACCTGCCAATATCCCAGACCACTTCACCCGACTCGTTTTTGATCTGATCGTACTCGGGCTTGGCGATAAAGCCTTTCTTTTGCTCTTCAAAGTCGCGTTTGTCAGAAAACGGAAGCGACTTTCTTAGCTGGTTATTACGCTCCACCGTACTATCCGACGGTGGTTTGCCCTTAGGATCGAAATGCTCTTCCTCTGCACCTGTTACCACGCTTGTTGAAAACAGCAGGCATGTAGTGATTATAGTTAGAATACCTTTAGTGTGAATCCAAATTTGATTTCTCATTTACCCTCCTTGAAGCTATGTTATTCATAAGCTACCGATTGCGATATTGTTCTGTAGATATACTCGAATGTCAACAAATAATTTCTTGGCAGTTCTCCGGCCATCAGAATGCCTCCCATTATAGGATATTCTGTCAAAAATTTAACTTTCCTATGAACCCACTTGGTAGGAATGTTGGGGTAGAACAGGAGTTAGGAAAAAAAGTTTGGGGTAATTTAACAGAAAGATAAAAAAACAGGATTGAAGCTATAACAGGTCATAGGCCACTAAACTAAAATCATGCAGTTCTAAAGGAGACAAATTATTAAGTCAAATAATGTATAGGGAGTAATAGTCATCAATAAGTGCTAAGTCTAGTATGATGAGAGATCATAACAATTTCTGTAAGTCATCATCGGACAATTCAATGGGTTCTACTGTTTCGTTTATATTGGCCCTGAAATTACTTAGATCAACCCCGAGCAAATAGCAAGTAAAAATTGAGCGAATATGCTTATGCATTACAACCAGCACTTTTTCTCCGGGATAGGCAAGAGCAATCTCACTGATTGTACGTACTATACGCTGCTGCACCTCTTCCAAAGTCTCTGGCCCGTTAGGAATCGGAATAGATATATCCCCGTCTATCCACCATTTTTTGAAATCACCTTCTGGATCAGCAAGAAGATCGTCGTACTTCTGCCCGTTCCAATCTCCGTGATCGAGTTCTCTTAAGTCTTGATGAATATCAAGTGGAATACCAATTTTATCAGCGTAAGATTTAGAGGTGTCATGTGCCCTCTTAAGCGGGCTTGTAACAATTCTGTTAAAGTTAAGCGATTCTATTATAGGCAGCGTCTCCTCAATCTCAGCCCACCCAACATCACATAGCGGCAGGTCTGTAGTACCGATAAGCCTATGCTCTAAATTCCATGCTGTCTTACAATGACGTCCGAGATAAATTTTTGCAGTTTCTTGTGATTCGCTCATACAATTTTCCGGTTGTTATTTATCCAATATTATTAAGTATTGTGGATCAAATCAGGCATCAATATACCAAAAAAGTGACAATTTATAAGATATAGATTAATTAGCAGAACTTGCTTTTTGTTCTATTTTATTATCATCCTGTTGTTCCAGGATCAGGCTGCTTTTTTTGAGATCGGGCAAATATGTGCCGCCCAATTTAACATGTCCCTTGTCAACTCCATCACATATCCTTTTAATTAAATAATCCCTGTCTACCCCCATAATATTAACTCCATGATCAGATTCAACTAAGCAAAGCATTTTCATGCTTTTCCCATTCTTATTAGCAAGCTCATAAATAGCTGAATAATTAAGAAGAGCCGCCTCAACAGTTCCACACGGGAGTGATGGGTTCCTAGCACCTGCATAATATTCACTCTTTCCGAACCAGTTGGGATCCGGATATCCGTGGAAATGAATTATTGGCAGACCGTTCTTTATAAGATCAGGAGTATAAAGAGCTGCCGCAATAGCTTGGGCAAGAATTACATATGTATCAAAAGACGGCCTGATATCTTTTCGGTTCAAGTCTACTCCCCTAGGGGTTTCTAACTGCAGCTTACCTTTAACAACACCAATCCTGACTATATCGCTATTAGGATCAAGGTTAGTTTTATCACTACCAGAACGGGAAGTAGTTATCCATATGTCAGGCACTTGCTGAAAAATCTCTTTTCCCCGTATGACAGTTCTTACATACCACCTGCCCTTTTTATTCTCCCTAACCATATCGTCATTGACACTTTCTACCTTTTGCAACTTGTTCCAAGTAGTTTTGCTTATTGTAACCCGACCTTCATATCTAGGAGCCTCAGCCAAAGCTATGAAACCGTACGACACACCGGTCCTGCCCTCGAGAATCTTTTCAACAACATCCCTATGGGATTGCCTCTTTACTTTCTCACTAAATTTAGCTCCCTGCGGGAAGAGGTTAGTAGACCTTAGGAGCCTGCCTAGCTCTGCTAACTGTTTTGGGAAAACGGATTCCTCAGGATCGTACTCCCCTTTTTTAAAACGATTTAGCACTGGTGGTCTAATTGGTGCGTATATTTTCGGTATTAAGGAATTCAAAATGAAATCGTCCATTCCTTCGTTTAAATAAATAGAGTCTGAAAGATTCATATTAACGAGCGAAAACCTATCGGGAGCAATACCCATAATGATTACAGACATTGTTGCAATGAGGTTCTGTAATCCTATTGCTATCCTGCGGTCATATGTAGTGTTTTTGTCCGCGAACTCCGGCTCTAAAGGCATAAGTGTAATAATTTGAGTATTAAAAGGGTCCTGTACATATCTTGCCGTAAAATCATCAGCCCATCCGCTTACTTTAAGAATTTCCATTACGGACATATCAGGTCTTCGCAAATAACCGTACATTCTCTCGGCTATACCACTTAAAAACGTCCTTGTCAGAGAATACTCTCTTTTTACATCCACTACTGCATGAATGTTTCTCTTTACCTTTCTTGTGCGGAGGACTTTTGATATTAATCCTGCGGGCAATTCGGCTGCTTCATCCCATGGAATTACCTGAACCCCATGTTCTTTTAGTTTATTCTCAAGTTTTTCTCTAAACTTTATTACAATCTGATTTCCATAATTACGTGGTAAAGGCCTAAACGTTACCCTTACCCTTTTAGCCATCTCTAGAGGCTTCCTAGGATTAACTAAATCCTTTTGAACAGGCATTCCCGTTAAGCTAATAATTGTTTTGAGTTCTAAATCTGCAAATTGCTGACTATCCATTATTTCTCTCCCATTACACACATCCCATTCCCGGAGTGCCTACCTTCTATTTATAAACGGAAAAACTCGGCACCCAACTTCAGTTAATAAAAATATGGATTCACAATACGTAAATGAAAATATTATCTTCTAATAAACTCCCCGATTAAACAATTCAAACAATCTGTCAATTATAGACTATTGAAAGAGGTTACTCAATAAATGTGGGTCACTAATTATTAACGAGTAACAGCAGAAATCAAGATATAATGGTTATTTTTCTATAGAATTCAATTGTTTTCAGATTCTTCTTGATTTAGTACTTCCTCCATTTGTTCTCTTACAATCTGCATCAATTTTTCTCTACCTTCTCTACCTGAAGGCAAATCATCGACATAGATAGCTGGCAATATTTTAACCCTCATAGTCCCGGTATTAATCCAGGCAGATCCCTTGGACAGTATTTCGAGTCCCCCGGTAATAATCATGGGTACTACAGGCACCTTTGCTAGAACAGCAATGAAAAATCCGCCTTTTTGAAACGGCAAAAGTTTCCCGTCTTTACTTCTTGTTCCTTCCGGCGCTAAAACAACCGAGGGTCCTGAGCGAATTTGGCCGACTATCTTTCTAACTTCCTTAGTATCTGAGCTTGAGCCGTCTCTTGCCACCGTATAGTGCCCGGACAGTCTGGCTACCCAGCCGATAAAAGGAATTTGACCCACTTCCTTTTTCATTATAGATCTCCAGTCAATAGGAAGAGCAGCCATAAATGCAAGAATATCAAGTGCGCTTTGGTGATTAAACATTATTATAGAGGGCTCATCGGGCAAATTCTCAACCCCCTCTACTTCAAGTCCTATACCGCCGGTCTTTAAATTTATCCGGGCCCAGGGCCTTACCGCATACTTAACAACAAGATGACGGAAAGTCAGAGACAGAAATATTCCGATAATACCGAAAAAAATGGTATAGACTATAAAAGCAAACCAGCAAAATATTGTTCTAATCATAATGGGTTAAATTGAAGAATCACTGTATTGTTTTTATCTTAACTAGATTTATCCGTAATGGAATATTTGTCAAGCAGACAAAATCCTAAGCCCAGATGGTACTATTTCAATTTTGTGAGATCCTTCTTCGAGATAAAAAGGCTCACCATCCATATGAGCAGGTATTTTTGATTCTAATGTAATTTCCATATTTGTAGCTCTTTTAATCTCAACCTCATCCAAATCGGAATGAGATCCCTCCAGCACCTTGGGTATTTTAATCAGTCTGTTAATTATGGACATATCCTTAATAATATGAAAATCGAGCAGACCGTCGTCAATCTTAGCATCGGGAGCTAGTTTAAAGCCCCCCTGATAGAGACCATTGGAGGCGCCTGTCAGTAAAAGTGTGCCTTCGTAATTCCAATCATCAATTTTCACTCGAGCTGGAAACCCTTTAAAAGTTAATGCCTCTTGAACAGATACTAGAAGATAACCTAGCGGCCCCCTTAATAGTTTTAATTTTTTAAACCTGTGTGAAACCGCTCCATCAAGTCCGATTCCAAGGCCGTTAATGAAATAGCTGTCTCCGAGTTTTCCTATATCGAACGGTCTTTCCCTTCCTGAGAATACAGTCTCAATAGCAAGCATTGTATCAAGGGGAATAGAGGCGGCTTTTGGAAAATCATTTCCGCTTCCGCATGGAACAACACCAAAAACTACTGATGATCCTATAAGTCCGTTAACCACTTCATGGGAGGTTCCATCCCCCCCCACCGATATAACATGAGTGAATCCCTCTGCCACAGCATCTTTTGCAAATTCGGTAGCCTGTCCTGCTTCTGAAGTAAATTTAAACTCACAATGAACATTCTTATTCTCAATTACCTCTTTAATCATGCCGAATGCATTATTAGTTCTGCCCTGCCCTGCCGTAGGGTTAACAATAAATATATAATTTAGCTCTTTCAATATTCCCTCTTTACTGTAAAATTCCCATACAGTTTACCATAGTATTATTTTTTATTTTCTAAAGTGCTATAAAACTCAATACTTGATAAACACCATATTATATGTTAAATAACTTCGTTTATCTGAACTAGTGGTTTGCAAAAACAGGAGGCATTTTTAATGGCAGAAGAAACACAACCGTCCGAACAGGCCAATGAAGTACTCAGCATGAAACAGCTTCTTGAGGCAGGAGTTCATTTTGGGCACCAGGTAAGTCACTGGAACCCAAAGATGAAGGATTATATATTCGGCAGCAGAAATGGAATTCACATAATAGACCTTCAACAAACTGTAGGTTTATTTAAAAAGGCCTACAATTTTGTGAGAGATGTGGTGGCAGAAGGTGGCGAAGTACTGTTTGTGGGAACAAAAAAACAAGCTCAAGGTATTATTTCGGAAGAAACAGTAAAGTCCGGCATGCCCTATGTGAATACTCGCTGGTTAGGCGGTACACTTACAAACTTTCCTACGATCCGTGCAAGGGTAGATTATCTACTAGAACTAAAGAAGCTCGAAGAGGAAGGACATATGGATCATCTTCCTAAGAAAGAGGTAAAAAACCTAAGAAGAGAGATTCAAAAATTAGAGCATTTATTAGGCGGAATCGTAAATATGAAGGGCCATCCTCAGGCTTTATATATAGTTGATACAAGGAAAGAACACATAGCTGTAAAAGAAGCTAAAAAGTTGGGAATCCCAATTGTAGCAGTCGTAGACACAAACTCTAATCCTTCTGATGCAGATCTTATAATCCCGAGTAACGACGATGCAATTAGGGCAATCAAGCTATTCACATCGAGAATTTCTAACGCGTGCATCGAAGGAAAACATATATACGAGCAAAAACTACAGGCTGGGGAAGTTGTCAAAAAAGAACAGGAATCAAAGATTGTAGTAGAAAGAAAGGTTTTTGTATTCAAGGAATACGGAGAGGAACGAGATAAGGAAGGTTCAACCTCTGTAGCTATATCTGAGGCCACTACAGGTGAAACAGTAGTACAGCCAATAGAACAACAAGTTGATATAAGCAAAGAATTTCAGCCGGCAGAAAGTCCCGGTACTCCTGCGGAGCCCGCTGTCTCAGCTGAACCGACTGAAAATGCTGAAGTGAAAGTAAAAAGTCCCGCAGCAGAACCTAAATTAGAATCTCAAGAAGAAATCAAGAAGGAGGATTAGAATTAACATGGCCGAGATTACAGCACAGATGGTCAAAGAGCTTAGAGACTCAACAGGAGCTCCTTTTATAGACTGCAAAATGGCTCTAGAAGAAGTTGCCGGAGACTTGGATAAGGCTCTTGATATACTTAAAATCAAAGGCGTTGCAAAAGCATCTAAAAAAGTAGGGAGAGAAACTCCTGAGGGAACTGTGGCTACCTATATTCACGCAGGTGGAAAAATCGGCGTTATGGTCGAAGTTAACTGTGAGACCGATTTTGTAGCCAGGAACGAAGAGTTTCAGACATTTGCACGGGAAGTTGCAATGCAGATTGCCGCTTCTAACCCTAAATATATAAGCAAAGAAGAAATACCAGAGTCAGAACTTGAAAGAGAAAAAGAGATATTGAAAGCCCAGGTCCTAGAGTCTGGCAAACCTGAAAATATTGCTGAAAAGATCGTCGAAGGTAAAATAGAAAAATTCTTTGAGGAAGTATGCCTACTAAATCAAACCTACATCAGAGATTCCAAAGTAAAAATTAATGACCTATTGCAGGAATTAATTGCAAAGATTGGGGAGAATATTAAAGTTAGAAGGTTCGCAAGGTTTCAATTAGGGGACCCCCTGGATTAAAAAAAAACCTTAAACTAAGCAAACTATGACTTCTCCAGATACTCCATCCGAGCCAAAATATCGAAAAGTCCTTCTAAAGTTAAGTGGAGAAGCACTTCAGGGAGAGAAGGGGTATGGAATTAGCGCTGAGGTGCTTGAAACCATTTCCGATGAAATAGCTGAGGTCAACAAACTCAACATCGAATTGGCAATTGTAATAGGCGGCGGAAACATATTCAGAGGAATAGCTGGTGCATCGAAAGGAATCGACAGGTCTACCGGAGACTATATGGGTATGCTTGCTACTGTCATAAATGCGCTAGCACTACAGGACTCACTTGAGAAGAGAGGTATCCATACTAGAGTACAAACAGCTCTCAATATAGAACAGGTTGCTGAGCCCTATATAAGAAGGCGTGCTGTAAGACACCTTGAAAAAGGAAGGGTCGTAATATTTGCAGCAGGTACCGGAAACCCATTTTTCACAACAGATACTGCTGCCACCCTTAGAGCTTTAGAGATAGGAGCTGATTTAATACTTAAAGCAACTAAGGTCGACGGAGTCTATGACAAAGACCCTTTAGAACATAAAGACGCAGTTAAATTCAAAGAATTAAGCTACATGGAAGTGTTAAAAAAAGAATTAAAGATCATGGATGCAACTGCAATCTCTTTATGTATGCAGGGGAATATACCTATAATAGTGTTCAATTTATTTGAAAATGGTAACATTAAAAATGTTATAATGGGAAAGGAAATAGGGACTATTGTAAGGAGTGATAAAGATGTGTGACAATATACTAGCAGACATATTGCAAGATACTGAAGACAGGATGAATAAAACTTTAAGCGCGTTTAACACAGAGCTTGCTAAAATAAGAACCGGAAGAGCAACGTCTGCACTAGTAGATCATATAATTGTAGATTATTATGGAGCGGAAACTCCCATTAATCAGCTAGCCACTGTCTCAATACCTGAACCAAGGGCTATCTTGATACAACCTTGGGATGTGAGCGCAATTCCTGAAATTGAAAAAGCTATTATGAAATCAGAGCTTGGCATAAATCCTGCAAACGACGGAAAGGTAATCAGAATTGGCATACCGACACTAACCGAAGACCGAAGAAAAGAATTGGTTAAATATGTATCCAAGGTTGCTGAAGATTTCAGAGTTTCAATCAGGCAAGTCAGGCACGACGTTAATCATTTTGTTAAAGCTTTGGAAAAAGAAGAAGGAATTCCAGAAGATTATATTAAAAAGAATCTTGATAATGTTCAGAATATTACTGATAAATTCATAAAAAACATAAACGAAATATTAGAGAAGAAAGATAAAGAGATTCTTGAAGTCTAACTCTAATATATTAGTACTTACTTCCAACCTAAATATTAGTTTCATTTACCCAGCCGCCTGTAATTTCATTTATTAGGAGCAAAAGTTATATTGTTTTATAATAATTTTGTATGATATAGACGGAAATTAATATAAGATGAGAGACTCACTACCCAATTTCTTTTCATATCTCTTTATGACAGCAGCTCTAATAGCCCTGTTTTCCGCCTTTGGGATGATTGTAATATTTTTGAGAGCTCACGTAATATCGATCAACGTCCTTGAGAAATAAACCGGCTTCATATTTCTATACATTTTTATAATAAGTTTTATTTTAGCTCCGACTTTCCTCTATATATCATATAAAATTGATAAAAATAGAGCTCAATCTAGTTGCTTATTTTTGTAACTCCTCCCATATAGGGGACTAAAACTTCAGGAACTGTGACACTACCATCCGCCTCCTGAAAATTCTCTAAAATTCCTATCACAGTTCTCCCCACGGCAAGTCCCGACCCGTTTAAAGTATGTACAAGTTTAACTTTGCTCCCGTCTTTTGGACGATATCTTATTGATGCTCTTCTTGCCTGAAAATCCTCAAAATTGCTGCAGGAGGAGATTTCTCTGAAGGTGTTTTCACTCGGAACCCAGACTTCAAGATCATAAGTTTTTGCAGATGAAAATCCCATATCTCCCGTACATAAAAGCACAACTCTATACGGCAGCCCTAAAAGCTCCAGTACACGGGCGGCATTTTCTGTAAGAGATTCGTGCTCCTCGTATGAACTATCAGGGTTGGAAAATTTTACGAGTTCAACCTTATTAAACTGGTGCTGTCTAATAATCCCCCTTACATCCTTACCATATGAACCTGCTTCACTTCTGAAACACGGTGTATAGGCGACGTATTTTATAGGAAGCTCGTCCTCTTTTAATATTTCATCTCTGTGAATATTAGTCACAGGTACTTCCGCCGTAGGAACCAGGTAAAAATCAGTTCCTTCGATTTTAAAGAGATCCTCCTCAAATTTAGGAAGGTTGCCGGTGCCGATAAAACTATCCGTATTAGCCATAAACGGGGGAAGAACTTCCGTGTAGCCGTGCTCATTAGTATGAAGATCGAGCATAAAGTTAATAAGAGCTCTCTCAAGCCTTGCCCCAAGTCCTTTATATAGAGCAAACCTGGCTCCTGTAATCTTTGCCGCTCTATCAAGATCAAGAATATCAAGATCTTTACCAATTTCGACATGATCCTTAGGCTCAAAATCAAAATCTTTGGGCTCTCCCCATTTCCTTATTTCAACATTATCGGCATCGCTGCCTCCGACTGGAACAGAATCATGGGAAATATTTGGAATTGTTAGAAGAAAATTTCGAAACGCTTCTTCAGCCCTTGCTCTTAGTTCTCCTAGCTCTTTAATCTGAACTGAGGTCCTCTTCATTTCTTCCTGAAGCTCTTGGGCTTCTTCTTTCTTCCCTTCCCTCCTTAACTCACCCACTTTTTTAGAACCTATATTGCGTTCACGTTCAAGCTTTTCAACCTTCTTAATTATTTCTTTCCTTCCCCTATCAAGAGCCCAAAACTCCTCGAAATCAATTTCCGCTCCCCGCTCTGCTAATTTTCCTCTAACCTTATCCATATTCTCTTCTATATATTTTGAATCAAGCATATAATATTATCCTTTTATCAATCTCAGAGAAATTTGCGATCATATCAACGAAATATAACGGCCTTAAATCTATCATCTGCACTTTCTATTTTCAAATTGTCATACAAGCAGCTCAATATTAACTCAATTCTACTCATACAGAATTTATTACCAGATGCAGACTTTAATCAATACTAACTTCAAACCATAAATGCAAAGTTTTTTGAAGATTAATAAATTATGGTAGAGCTATTTTAACATTAACTTTTGTAAAAAAAGGAAGTTTTTTTTAATAAATAATCGATCTGGGTTAATATTACTCTTTTTTACTGTAAAATATTAATTGGAGGTAAAAATGGCTAATCTCGGAAAAGACATCGAATTGACTTACATGGGGCATTCCACATTTAAAATAAAGTCCGCTCAAGGGAAAATACTCATATTAGATCCATGGGTAGATGGTAATCCCATGTGCCCGGATAATCTAAAAAAAATAGACCATGTCGATATTTTGGCAATAACGCATGCACATTTTGATCACATTGGTGATAGCGTCCGTATTGGAAATGAGTTTCAACCCAAGGTGGTGGGAATTTATGAAACCTGTGTATGGCTTAATAGTAAAGGGGTCAAAAATATCTTGCCAATGAACAAGGGCGGGACCCAGGAGGTGGATGGAATAAAATTTACTATGGTGCATGCCGATCATAGCTGCGGTATTCAGGAAGAGGACGGGACTATAACCTACGGCGGTGAGGCGGTAGGATATGTGATAGAGTTTGAGAACGGATTTAAAGTTTATCACGCCGGAGACACCGCGGTTTTTAGCGATATGAAGCTTATCGCCGCAATTTATAAACCTGAGCTTATAATGATCCCTATTGGAGATTTATTTACAATGTCACCTCTTGAAGCGGCTCATGCTTGCAGGTTCCTGTCTCCTAAATATGTAATCCCTATGCACTATGGAACATTCCCCTTATTAACAGGAACCCCTTCAGAATTGAGGATTCTAACTCAGGATATAGAAGATATTGAAATTATAGAACTAAAACCCGGAGAAACTTTAGCGTAGCCGCACTTTTATTATGTATAATATGACAATGTAGTGAATCGTTGTTCAATGGAGGATGACGTGCGTAGAAGTAAAAATTTTACCCTATTTATAATTCTAGCAGCTTTTTATTTGGTATCTTGTGGTTCAAGCGGAGACAATCCTCAGGTACCACCCGATCCCGGCATAGAAAACCAATTTAGCCTGGTAAATGCTTTCCCTAATCTAAGTTTTGATAGGCCCCTAGATATTCAGAATCCTGGAGACGGCTCAAACCGGCTATTTGTCGTCGAACAAAAGGGTGTAATACTGGTCATAAACAATATTTCCGCGAATATCCAAATTGAAGTTCAGTTAAACGGTCTAGATGCGATATCAAATGTATTTTTGGATATACAAGACCAGGTATTATTCGATGAAAGTGAATTGGGAATGCTTGGGCTTGCCTTCCATCCCGATTATGAAAATAACGGTCTATTTTATGTAAATTACATTGCGGACAACCCGCTGCGGAGCGTAATTTCACAGTTCTCCGTGAGCAGTGAAAACCCTAATGAAGCAGACTCCAACAGTGAGGTTATTTTACTTGAATTAGAACAGCCTCATCCCTTTCATAATGGCGGTCAGCTCGTGTTTGGACCTAATGACGGGTTCCTCTACATCTCGTTGGGGGACGGGGGTCATGATTCCGAGGACAATGCTCAAGACCTCTCGAATTTGTTCGGATCAATACTTTGTATTGATGTAGATAATCCAGAAGGGGGAAACAACTATGGCATTCCTTCAGATAACCCGTTTTTCGGAAACACATCGGGTTTTAGGGAAGAAATTTATGCATACGGTCTCCGCAACCCGTGGCGTATAAGTTTTGATTCTGTTAC
>Ga0209980_10001152_pt1 | contig 14536 bp, 16 predicted proteins | sample CR02metaG_FD_183611 | JGI IMG/M metagenome (GOLD analysis project Ga0209980, IMG submission 183611) | Deep subsurface microbial communities from Mariana Trench to uncover new lineages of life (NeLLi) - CR02 metaG (SPAdes) (version 2) | ecosystem: Environmental > Aquatic > Marine > Ocean trench...
TCGCATCAAAGGCTAATGAATTTGGATTCAGAAATTTTCCATTATCTTCACCTGTTGTTCCAAATGATTTTACAAATTCGCCGTTACTAGTGAATTGCAAAATTCTATTATCCTTGGTTACTAAAATTAACAAACGATTTTCATCAGAAACAATTGAATTAGTTGTAGAAAATTTTGCAGCTGCAGTTTGCAAAGATTCAATTTTTCCAACATACTTACCAACTTGATCAAATTTCAGAACTTTATTCCAACCAGAGTCAGAAACCAAATAGATTCCAGAGGGATCCACTGCAACATCTTCAGGAATCCTTAATGATTGTGATTCTATTCCTGAATTGCCCCAAATTCTCTCAAAATTTCCGTTTTTATCATAGGTCACTATTCTTGAGTTTCCCTTATCTGCTACATGCACATGTTTTGCATCTACAAAAATTCCTGAGGGATTTTTAAGTTGTCCTTCGGTAGAACCAACTGAGCCCCAAAACAAAATCAAATTTCCATTTGAATCAAATTTTTTTACTTTCGAATCTCCAGCATCCAGAACGTACAAATAATTTTGAGAATCAACAGCTACGTCCTCTACTTCAATAAAATTGGTTTTTGTGCTGTCGATGATGAGTAAAACTTTCGGTCCTTCATATTCTTGATTTGAAATAAGTGTGCCTTCTATGGGTTCTCCAGTTACAAAAAATATTGCAAAGATTTGTACACCGGCATAATCAATGTGCATTTTCCAAGGGCCGTTTTCTATCGTTGGGGATAAAACATGTTGAATCGAAAAACTTCCTGATAAGGAATTCGTGTATGGATTTTTAGAACTCTGATTTCCTACAGGATCCTCAAACCAGAATAAAATTTGTCCATCTAAAATTTTGTTTGTTGTAAATGTGGCTGAAATTGCTTCTCCAGGCTGATATTGTTTTTTATCGAGTAATAAAGTATATTCAATGTTTGTTGTAGTTTGAGTTTCTTCGTCTTTTACTTGGAACGAATTAATTTGCGATTGGCCACCATATTCTAATATATATTGATAAGTTCCGGATAAATCAGTTGCAACATCATCCAATACAACAATTGTAGAAACGAAATTTATTGGAAAAGTTTTTGTGATTAACTTCCCTGACGGATTTGTTATTTCAAGAATTGCATTTGATCCTAATGTTCCAGAAACAACTACATTAATTTTAACGACTTCTCCTGGAAGATAGAGTGATTTTTCACTTGCAAGAAAGATTGAAAGACTAACAGAAGATGTACCAATTGAAAAAGGTATCTTGGTAATTACATTGAAATATTCTATGACAACATAATAAGTACCTGGTGGATTGTGTTTTAATAATTCATCAATTGTGAATTGATATGTTGTAGTCTTCTGATATGCCTTAATTTCAACATAATCTGTGTTGGAAGCTAGATTACCTTGTTCGTCTTGAATTTTAATTCTATAATATTCAGCTATTGCGGCATTCGGCTCATAGTAATTTGTTGTAAATGTAGCGATACCTGTGTCACCTTGTAAATAAGTTGTTTTATCTGTAGATAGAGTGACTGTTAGAGGTTCAACCTCAGCTGTAATAGTTTTGTTTGCATCTTTATAGAAATAATCAATTTTCCATGTGCCAAATTGATTATCAAATGCATTTCTAGTGATGGTATGAAGCGTATTTGATGCATCAAAATTTGATAATTCTCCGGATATTATACTTCCATTAGGTTTTGTGGCATTCCAATCAACTGCTCCCCCTAAATAATCATCGATTTTGACATCAATCTGAATCCAATCGTTTGGACCAAATAGATCTTTTTCTGGGGTAGCAGTTATTTCAATAGCATCTGCTTCTTGAAATACGAAAAAAATACAAAGAATGATTAGTAAAAAAAGCCAGTTTTTCTTCAATGTAATTCTCAAACAGAATCAAATTATATAATTAACGTAGTCCAGACTCAGATAGTCAATATCTTGTAAAAATCAGGTCTACTATTCTATACTCTAGCGCATATGTATTTTATAATTAATGTACAAGTGCATCATCACTCAGTGTGTCAAACACACAAACTGCCAGAAATGGCCAGAGTCAGTAAAGACTGACAAATGAGATAGATCAGCATGGCCTTAGGCTTACTGGCTTGGGAAACCTGTAGGACTTTCGCCGCTGATTCATCTCATTATCTTTGATCTTTTGCATAACCGTATTATTATGCCGGTTAGTAGTTGATATCAGAATATTAGAATTTCATTTAATCCTGAAAATTCTTAAAAATAACAAAACATAAGCCTAGGCATGATATGATTTGATTATTGGGAAGAGAAACAGATTCTTAAAGCAAATAATATCTATTTTTGAATTCCAATATTGTCAATGGTAAGGAAACCGATTACCAAAGCTGAGCTGTTCGAATGGTGTTTAAGGACACTATAAGAACTGAATTACGATATCGAGTTACTAAAGACGGTCAATTAGAATTATTGGTTACTCTTGTTCCAAAAAAAGGAAGGGCAGAAACTATCGCATGGCCAATAACAAAACTATCGGTTGGAACTTATCCATTGCTAGCTATTGATGAAATTAAAAAAGGAAAACTCTGTAAATTAATGCCAAAAGAACTAACGATTAATTCTTGGGATAGTGTCAGCAAAATGGAAAATCTGAAACGATAAGCGTTCTCATAATTTACATTTGATACGAACTGTAAAGAAAGCCCAAAAATAAATGGCGAATAAAACCATTTACTTAGATATGATTATCAAACTATAGGAAAATATCCCCAAGCCTGAGTAAAGACATTTGGCCAAGCCAAAAAGCCTGGGAATACAATACTTGTACCGTGTAATGACTTAAGTTAGGTTGTGTGTTTAGAATAAACAAACAATTTACTCAAGATGTACTATGAAAGAAAGCATCAAATCCGTATTACAAAAATTAGAAAAAAGGTCTAAACTTGAAAAATTAGAAAACATTGAAATAAATCAGGAAGACAGAATGTTAGCCATAACTAAAGAAACTGGTATTTTTTACAACATTCTCCTAAAAGCAATAAAAGCTAAAAGGATCCTTGAAATAGGAACATCAGTAGGATATTCAACTTTGTGGTTTGCTGATGCGATGCAAAAAAATCAAGGCAAAATTGTGACAATTGAGCAAAATCCTTCAAAAATCTCAAGAGCCAGAGCAAATTTTGAAGAAGCAAGCGTCGCAAATCAAATAAAAGTAATAGAAGGCAAAGCCATTCAGATACTTGAACAAATTTCTGAATCTATTAAATCAGGTAAAAAGAAACAATTTGATTTTGCTTTTCTAGATGCAGATAAAGAACAAAATTTCGAGTATTTTGATCTTATCCTACCCATAGTTAGAGTAGGTGGAATAATAGCAACTGACAATATTTTGTATCCAGAAAAATTTAGACCATTAATGAAAAAATATGTGGAATATATTAAAACCAAACCAAATGTTCAAACAATCACATTAGATCTTGGAAATGGAGAACAAATTACAATTAAAACGTAGTAATTTAGATCTAAAATAAAACCAAAATACATACATGTTCTTACTGGAACCGTCGTTTACAGTTGTGTTGAAATGTAAATGAAATTTGTTTAATAATTCCAAAACATGTCTTAAAATAATCACCGTTCTTCACTCTTACACTTTATCAAAAGGTAATCGATAACATTTGCATCTGAAACATGTTTCATTTTCAATAAAGATTTGAAGAGAATTTTTTCTACGTATGAAGGGTATTTTGATAGGATTTTATTCCTGATCGAATTCCTGTTATCTATGTAATATTTTACAAGTGGTTCATATACCATTTGCCCAATTTTTTTCATTTCAAGAATACTAAATCCACAATCAGTTATTGATGATTTTACATAATCCATGCTATAATGTTCTGAAGACCATGTCATAGACAATATCCCCCATTTTATTATTGGCATAATCTCCTTATTGACGATTGGAATTGTTAAAGCTAAAATTCCATCTTTTTTCAAAATCCTTTTTGATTCAGAAAAAAAGAGTCTTAAGGATTTCATGTGATGTACGGATTCTAAAGCCAATACCCTATCAACTGATTCGTTTGGAAGGGGAATGAAGGTAGAGGTGGCATTTAGAAGGTGTATACCATCAAGGGAATTGCCATTTAAATTTCCTAATGGTTCATTGATTATCTCCAATGATGATTTCAGTTGGTTGAAATTAATATTCAAACAAGTTATTTCAAGAAAACTATATTGTGATTTCCATTGAATTGAGGGGGCACAAAAACCACAACCGACATCCACTACTTTTTTGGCAGTTTGTAGTTCGGCTAATCTTCCAAAAATATCACATAGCTCAATTTGTGCTTGAATTGGTTCCTTAGTTTTTTCATTCCAATAACCAAAATTTAGCATATCCCCACCAGTTGATAGCCTCATCACGTCTGATAGCGCATTATAGAGATTCACTACATCTTTTTCATTTCTTCGAAAAATCCAGAACAATAATTCAATTGGGTCGATCACTACCAATTTTTTTAACATGAATTTCATCTATTGCTGGATAAAAAGAACTTTAAGAAATTGTCAAGTGAAAAATGACCTTACCAATTCACGTATATAGAAAAAGGCAATTTATGATGAGGCTAAATCTATCTTACAATAAGAATAGGGCATTTTACTAGATGAACAATGCCATCGAGAATACTACCAAGAATCAATGTGTCCTGACCCGTTCTACCGTGAGCACCCATACTATTAGATCAGTTTTTTTTTGATTTAACCTATGATACTAGTGTTTTTGCTGTGCTAAGGCTGTCCAAAATTTTAGATTGAAATGAGACTTTGGCTTTGATAATCAGGGAAACTAAAAGATTTCATTCAACTAAATTTTTACTACCATACCATGTTGTGATTTTACAATATACTTGTCACGAATTTTTACACTAATCCAATCAATGAATAACACAGTAGCCAAAACGACTAACATGAAAACCATTGCTTTGCCATATTCAAAAAATTTGATGTAATTTATGATGTAAAATCCAATTCCGCCAGCACCAACTAATCCAAGAATGCTGGATTGTCTTACATTGTAATCAAACATGTAAAGAATTTGACTTAACAAATGAGGGGCTGATTCAGGCAACACAACAAATCGAATAAGTTGCCATTTTGATACACCGATTGAACTAATAGCATCCATAGGGTCCGCATCAACTGTTTCAATTGATTCGTATTGTAGCTTTGTAACAAAACCAATGGTATACATTATGATTGCTAATACCCCTGCAAAAGTACCAAGACCTACCATTATTACAAATAAAATTGCCCACAGAATTGATGGAAAGGTGCGGACTGCAGCTAGAATAACCCTAATTGGTGCATATACCCATAGACTATTCAAATTTCGTGCAGCAAACATGCTTAATGGCAAAGCTATTACCACACCCACAATGGTACCAATGAAAGCCATCTGAATGGTTTCAAACATTGACAATAATGCAGTTTCAAATAACTTTGGTTCAATTTCAGTAATTTCTTCTGCAATAATTGCCAAATTTGGAATCCCTTCTACAAAATCAATTGGGTTTGCATCTACGTTGTATGAAGCGGCAACAACTAATGCAATGATTAAGCCGATTATGATATTATTTTTTGGGCTCGTTTTGATACAACTCCATAATTTCTTGCTGGGATATATTTCCAGTTTGAAAATCAACGATTTCATCTCCTTCAACCCCGATTTCCAAGATTTTTAGGCCTTCTTTGATAACCGCTACTCTATCTGCGTATTCTAGCGCTAACCTCATGTCATGATGAACTATCACTGCGGTAAGGCTAATTCTATGTTGTGCCTCCGAAATTAAGTCCAAAATTTCTTTGGCAGTTACACGATCCAATTCAGACACAATTTCATCAGCCAACAAAATTTCTGGTTTTTGCATTAAGGCACGAGCGATGGCAACTCGTCTTTTTTCCCCACCACTTAACATGTATGCTTTTCTTTCTGATTTGTCTTCCAAACCTACAAGCTTCAAAATCTTTTCAGCTTCTTGAATTTCTTTTTCTGGAAACATTTTGAAAAGAGATTTGGTTTTACTAATTCTTGGCAAAGCTCCAATCAAAATATTTTCTAATACTGAAACATTTTTTATCAGACCTAAATTTTGGGGGATGTATCCAATCTTTGACATCATTAATTTGAATTTTCTATCAGCCATGTTTGGTGTCTGATAATCTGTTTTTATAACACCTTTACTTGGGGTCATTATTCCGTTGATTAATTTTAGCAAGGTAGATTTACCAGAACCAGATTGACCAACAATTGCATAATTTATACCACGTTCAATTGAAAGTGTTATTTCTTTTAGGACAAAATTTTTCGAATCGTAAGACGCCCAAACATCATTCATTTGGATTACGGTTTTTGTCAACAGGGGAAAAAAAGATATGGGTTTATGATTCAATGTTAGAAATTTCTCCTTGAATGTCTACCTGTTTTTGTTGTATTTGTCCAAAATTAGTTGATCAAGACCCGTCAAAGCCTCGATGAAGTTGCCAAAGTCACCTATATGCATTTCAGTTGTTGTAGGAAGTAAAGCTTCTGCCCCATACAAATTTCTGAGAATCTCATTATTTTCTTCACGGTTTAATTGAATCATTGCATCAACTAATGCAGTTTTTGTTGAATCTGACATATCAGCACTAACCATAAAGACGTGTGATGGCACAATACCGATTGATGTGACCTTACGGAGTTTTGCCTGATCTGAAGGTTCCAGATATTGTTGTGGTGCTATGTCGGAACCAAAAGCAACATCAACATTATCATTAAGTAACAATTCTAAAGCTGCCTTATATCCACCAGCAAATGTATAAGCTTCAAACGAATCAGCTAAAGCCTCTATCAAGGCTGTAATATCATCACCTTGAATGGTAATGTAACCAGAAGCTACCAAAGTTCCCATAGGTCGAACAAAACCTGACGAGCCAGTAATACTTGTGAATGCCACTTTTTTCCCAATGGTGTCTTCAAGGGATTGGATTGATTCATTATCGGATTTTGCCCAAACGGTTGCCTGATAGTTCACCTTGCCTTTTACCACCTCCGCCAAAACTACTTCTGCTCCGGTTCTTGAATGTGTAATCCACCCTGGGCCAGCATCCATGAATGCAGCATCTATGTGCCCAAAACGCATTCCTTCGATAATAGTCTCATAATTTGTTGTGACAGAAATAATCACATCAACCCCGTTAAGCTTTGCTTCAAGAAATTTTTCAAATGCTTCTTCTTTTGAAGTCAGTTCACCGGCCTTTTCTACCGGAATTAAACCAATTGTTATTGTATCCACATCAGGTGAATTTACTGTGACAGGAAGTTGAATTATTCCTTCAGTAATTAAAAATTCCATGGCATTTATGAAATCTCCATCGGTAACTTGATTCTCTGACCACCATTTTGCTGTGTTTTTTATCCAATTTGGAATTGTGTCAGATTCAGCTGACACATTCTGCAAAACTGATAGAAATCCAATCAATGTTGTAAATAGTACAGCAGCTATTGTAATGGCAAGTATTGCTCGTTTTTGCATTTTTTACATGTTCTTAGGATAAGCTAACTAATTTAAAGTACCAACTCATTCTAAGCTCTTATTCTAAAATCTTAGAATGACTTAATTATAATAATTCGCGCAATATAACAAATCTTAATCGGTAGTTGCCTAATTTGGATAAAGATTAAGGACAGGTTCTTTATCGGTCATACTAATTTCGGCTTTGGCAATTCTGCTTTTGTATAACTTTATTTTTTTACCTTCATTAGAAATAACAAATTTTTCAACTTGAATTAAAGTTAATTCCTCTAAATTAGATAAAGTCTTATAAACTGTAGAAAGAGAAATGTTCAATTCATCAGCTATTTGTGTTGCGTCTTTTTCCTCCTTTTTGACAGAAAACAATATCGCTCTTGTACACACATTAGTTAATAATTCAATAATTTTTTGGGTTATATCGAATTTACTTAATTGAAAAATCTTTGGATTTGACATTTTATCACTAATTCGGTACCAAATACAAAGTGGGTTCAGATTTTTTGATAACAATGTCTGCTTTGCTAATTCTACTTTTGTAAACTTTGAATTTACGCCCTTTATCTGATATTAACACCTTTTCTACTTTGATTAATGTTAATACTTGTAAATCAGCTAGTTTTTTGTAAACAGAACTAAGAGGAATTTTTAGTTGTCGCGAAAGCTCATCTGCTGTTTTTCCTCTCTTTATAGTTGAAAAAAGCATTGCCCGTGATTCGGCATCAGCAAGTGCATCTATTACTTTCTGGGTAACATCATATTTCTTTAACTGTGGGAGAGTAAGTTTTCGTGTCAAACATATAGCAACGGTTTTTAGAATTATTTAAACGACATGGTTCATTCTAAATTCTTAGAATAAAAAATTAATTTTTATTAGTAAGGTCTCATTGGAATCGGTTTATCAGGTTGAATCTTTTGCCAAAATATACCAAGAATAACTCCAAGAGAAATCCAATAGATAGATACCGCAATAACTGACATTGCCCTAAAACCATAAACTAATTCCATTGGTGCAGTTACCTCATCTGGGTTTTGAGGCATCACCACAAAAATAGCGGTAATGAAGGCTGCATATCCAATAAAGGCAACGATTTTTTTGCTCTTTTCTAATTTTTTGTATAACTGATAAAACCCGATTACACCAAATCCAGAAATCGCAATAAAAGAAAGATAGAAGATTCCTCGTAACACTACAGTTTCTGGATCGCCAACTGTTGGTGGATTTGCAGGATATTTTAGAAACGGAATGAAATAAATCGCTAGCCACATAATTCCTGCTAAAACTAGGGCTTTTTTCACGTTATGTGTTCCCGGTAGGATAGATCTTGAATAGGCAAAAATAATTCCAAATAAGGCGCCAATAGATGTACCAAGAATTGCCCCAGCTAGAACTTGCCCTCCTTTTTGCCAATTTCTATATGCAGAATATTCTACCCAAAATTCTGGGGTGTCTTTTTCTTCCCCAGACGCAAAAAGATTTTGATTTTCTATTCCGATTGCGTCATCTAGATAAGGTTCAACTATTGCTAAATTTGCTGTGCCATGAATAATTCCAGCAAAACAACCTGCTAACAAAACGATCCCCATAAAACTAACGTTTCTCAAAAAAATATCCTCCTAATGACATGGAAATCCTGCAGCGTGCCTCATGTCATGCATCAGCTCATGGAAAAAAAGTTCATCAAATGCCTCAGGACCTTGGACTATGCTTAAAAGATGCCCTTGATCGTATCCAACAACGAATAAACCGAGTGCAAAAATTACTGCAAGAAGTATCACCGCAAAAATTGGAACCGGTTGTTTAGAAATAGTAATCTCTTTTGTTGAAGGCAACATATCGACAAACTTTTTTCAGTATTTAAATTCTTACAACTATCACCAATTTATAAGAGTGAGTAAGACCGATCATAAAATGAAAAATTATTACTTGCTAATTATTCCGGCGGTCATAGGAATTTTTGTTGGCATATATCTTTCAATTATTGAAAATGTCGAAAGTGGTGAAAATGTGACTTTATTAACTGCTGAAAAATTGCTGAAAAATGGTTCACCCATGCAAGGAAGCTCTAGGGCGCCAATAACCATTTTGGAATGGGGGGATTATCAATGCACTTTTTGCTATAGATTCCATGAATCAAGTTTGAAAGTTATTCAAAAAGAGTACATAGAAACAGGCATGGTGAACCTAGTTTTCAAAGATTTTCCCTTGAATGGGCCTGATTCTGTTCTTGCAGCTGAAGCTACTTACTGTGCCAATGATCAAGGAAGATACTGGCTATATCATGATGAATTATACACTAACTGGGCGGGTGAAAGAACGGGTTGGATTACAGATAATTCTCTAAATATGTTTGCTGAATCCGTTGATTTAGATATAGAAAAGTTCAATTCATGCCTTGATGATCATAAATATCGACAAAAAGTGTTAGATTTAGAACAATTTGGAAGAAATATTGGCATTGATGCGACTCCATCATTTTTGGTTTTTAATGATGAAAAAATAATCAAAATTACAGGAAATCAGCCTTTAGATGTTTTTAGAAAAGTAATCGACGCGTTAAACAATTCCTCTGCTTGACGTAATTAGTATTCAAAAGTTCAAAATGGTGAGGTTATGGGCAAAATAAAGATAGAGAAACATGATTCTGTTAAATTATACAAAATTAGAAAAACGTTAAATGAGTTATCACAAAAAACAGGACATGGTACTGAACTAATTAGTGTGTATATTCCAAAGGGAAAACAATTACATGAAGTAATTACCATTTTGAAAGAAGAGCAAGGTACTGCTGATAATATAAAATCTGACCTTACAAGGACTCATGTTGTAGATTCACTAGGGAAGGTTATTCAGAGACTAAAGCTCTACAAAAAAACTCCTGACCGAGGGTTAGTAATTTTTTGTGGGGCATTACCGCCTGAAGGTGGAGGACCAATAGGAACTGAAGTAATTAATGTTTATGAGTTAGATCCTCCAAAAGATCTTAAAACATTTCTTTACAGATGTGATGATCATTTTCATGTTGACGTTCTGAAGAAGATGTTAAAAGATGAGAATCTAATTGGGTTTTTGGCGATTGATGCCAAAGATACTGGTTGGGGAATACTTCATGGTGACAAAATTGAAGTTCTTGGTGAGACAGGTTCTGGAGTTGCTGGAAAGCATCGACAAGGAGGACAGTCTGCCAAAAGGTTTCAGAAATTAAGAGAGATGGAGCTCACTCATTATTTTAACAGAGTTGCTCATACTACGAGAGAATATTTCATTGATATTTATCCCGTAAAGGGCATCATTATTTCAGGACCTGGACCCACAAAAGAGGATTTTATCAATGGGGGTTACCTTGAATATCGTCTACAGGAAATGATTATTGATACAATCGATTCTGCTTATTCAGGTGCTGAAGGTATTAGAGAAGCATTTGATAAATCTGGAGATATTTTATCTGGTTTTAGAATGGTTGAGGAAAAACAAATTGTTGAAAATTTGTTTAAGCATATTAATTCTCATACTGGATTGGGCGTTTATGGACTAAAGGAGATTATCAAATTGTTAATGAACAAGGTAGTTGATACCGTAATTATTACTGATGATACTGATCTCAATCGAATTGAAGCAAAGTGCAAAAGATGTCAACATATTCAAGAAGAGATTGTAGAGCGTCCCAATGTAATTCCGAGAAAAACAGACTTGCTTAATTCGCCATGCCCAAACTGTAAATCAATGGACTTGGAAATAGCAGAACAAGACCTTGTTGATTATCTCGCGTTGATTTCGGATAAAACTGGTTCAAAGGTAGAAGTGATTTCAGGAAAAGCTGAACACGGTGTGATGCTATCAAGTCTTGGAAAAATTGGTGCCATTTTAAGATACAATCCAGGATATTCCGCTAGTTAAAAATTTGATTTTCATGATTGAATAAATTTTCTGATTTTTTCAGACAGACATTTCATTTCCTCATCATTTGAAATTCCTCTTTTAGTCCAAACTGTACCTTTATGGTCATACCTAGGTATAAGATGAACATGTACATGTGGAACGATTTGTTTTGCAGCTCTACCGTTATTTTGTCCTATACTAAAGGCGTCAGCATTTGTTGCTTGTAAAATCGCCTTTACAATTTTTTGCACTTTGGAAAAAAGTTCACCAACTTGTTTTTCAGGCATATCTGTAATTTTTTCATAATGTTTTCGTGGCAATACAAGACTATGACCAATATCGATTGGATATCTATCCAAAAATGCTACATGAATTTCATCTTCAAAAATAAAATGACCTGTTTTTTTCCTATTAATTATATCACAGAATAGGCACTTCATATTAAAATTCGAATTTCGTTTAATTTATTGTTTCAGCGATTCAATTAAGTAACGTTGCCAAATCAGCTACCATAATTTGACAAAAATAGTAATTTCTAAAAGATTTGTGTGATTTTGATGAGTCAGAACCATAATAATCTTTAGTAGACAACAGTATTCATAATCAAAATTTTTTAATCGTAATTGTTTTCCTGTTATCTCTACTAATTGTCCTTGATCGCTTAGTATAACTGTTGTGAACAAATTATTCATCATTGACAATGAACAGATGTTAAGATTCTTCAGAATTAGATTCTATGTGGCAGTTAATACAAAGTCGTTTTTCTTGTAGAGAAAACCAAGTAAAATAGTGTACATATCCAGATTTGCACTTCACGTATTGATTATTTTAGTATAGTATTAGAGTGGTTTTATCAATTCTTTCAATATTTTAAAACCAATTCTTCTTTTTCAATTCTCATCTCCTGGAAACAGTTCTGGACGCCATTCTACCTCGGGAAATTTTTTTGTTATATCTTTTAGGTCTAGTCGTTGATCAATTGTTGCTGTTACAACAACATTTTCTATGCTGATTAATGGTTTAGATTGAGGCATCATCTTCAGTAATGTCTTTAGAGTTGGTGAGAATAAGATTCATCTGTTTATCAAAAGCTCGTATCCCGTAAAAATACCATTCTACAAATGAAATTTTAGCGTAAAAAAAGTACATGCTAGTCTATAAGACCAAGCACACACTCTACTTTGTAGAATGGCACGTACAAAAGCTCAACGTAGTGCTTCAGCAAAAAAAGCTGCTCTCACTAGAAAAAGAAATGCAGCCGCAAAAAAAGGTTCTAAAAAAAAGAGGCGTTAGAATCAATTTTCCCTTTTTTTAAAAATTGAGTAATTATGAACTTTAAATGTAAGAACTGTAAGAAGGAATTTGAATTATTTGATAGTGAATTTTGTTGCATAGAATGTCTCAATGAATATTATCTTAGAGGATACTCAAAATACTAGATATTTGCTCCTAATCCTGAGAATTTCTTAGTTTAGAATCTAACGAAAATGTCGATTGAACAACAGAATTACCGAACTGTCAATTAACAGTTCGTAACAAATGTTAATTTTTCTATTAAATAATTCAAATCAGGAGGTCTGCTCTTTCGGAAGCATCATTCATGCTTCCTCGTTCACTTGCCTCCTTCTAATTGAGGAGGCTCGCTCACTTCGGAAGCATTTTTGAGACTTGGCTAATCCCAATACTTTTCAAGTGTTTCCCTTAACTGTGAAGCGTGTTCTTCCACAAGTTCATTCATCTCAACAATTTCTTCATCTGTCGGGCTCCTTCCTTTCTTTCCTTCCCAATAACCCATAAGTGAACCATACAAAAAACCAACTTCTTGACCATACATAAAATCCCAAGCATTTTGATATTTCCACATAGACTTATGCCGTTCAACCTCAAAATCATGTCGTTCTATACTAGCAATTTCATCTTCAATAAAATGTCTAAACTTCTTTCTAAAATCTTCAGGTAAAACCATGTAAACGATCAACATAACAGAAAATTAAGGATTTTGTTTATTGAAATAATTCTGGCTCATTATCAGCTTGATAACTTCCTCTATCATATGGCTGATCTTCAAGCGGACAGCCACAATCAAGGCAACACTTTGCCCTCAGGTCTAGGTCTTTTTCCACGTCAGCGAGACTAGTCCACTCACTTTCATCTATTTTTAGTAACCTCACTAACTCCTTACGCCTAGCTGAAGTAAGCAAACCACACCAAACTATTCTTGATTTTTTTTCTTGTGTTAACTCATACACTTTTTTTGATAGGTCAAGTTGCAGTGTATTATTAGCCCCATCAAAATTTTCGATTTGCGAAAATTGAACATAATTAATAGACTTGTTACGAATTTGGACTTTGAATAAATCTTCTATTGGATATCTGTAAAGATATGATAAAAGATGTTTCACTCTTCGTGGGTCATGAATCACACTGACATATTCAGTATGTAAATCAACTTCACCTTCAACCTCAAATCCTGTATTTTTTATTATAATATTCTTCCAAACCTTTCTCATCCTTTCAACATCAAAATAGTAAGCATTCTGAACTATTCCATTAGATTCTTTTTTTATATTCAATGATAAAATGTGAGTGTGCAAATATTTCCCATCTAACGGATTTTTTGAATGTCTTGTTTGATTACAATAACCATAAGCCTCTATGCCAAATTCAGTCATAAACTTCCTAATCATTTTTGAGAATAATTTTACATCCATATCATGAAGCGGTTCTGGTAAGGTCAAAACAATCTGGTTTAATTTCAAATCAAAAGGAAGATGTTTAGCTATATTCTTTCTTAACCATTGATACATTATTTCAGCTCTTTTACTAGCATAACTCATAGAACATCTAGGACACTTTCCACGCCTGCCACAAGCTAAATACTTTATTCTTCTTGCATGATTAGGATCATTCTTACAGCGATACTTCTCAAATTCGCTAGCACACCAGGATAATTTTTCTTTAGTTGTGATCTGTTTTGCTAAACCTCCTAAAGAATCAATGAAATTAACAAAGTCATTTTGTTCTTGAATTGTAATCCATCTATACGGTTTGATTTCTAAGGGTTCAAACGGTTTGCCCTCTAAG
>Ga0209980_10001155_pt1 | contig 14521 bp, 14 predicted proteins | sample CR02metaG_FD_183611 | JGI IMG/M metagenome (GOLD analysis project Ga0209980, IMG submission 183611) | Deep subsurface microbial communities from Mariana Trench to uncover new lineages of life (NeLLi) - CR02 metaG (SPAdes) (version 2) | ecosystem: Environmental > Aquatic > Marine > Ocean trench...
TGGAATCAATAATGTCACAAACGACTCTATTATGAAGAGCCATGCAACTGCAGGACCCAATGCTTTCCCTAAAGCGAATAGCAAGAAAGCTAGGAAAACGAGTAGTGCCCATGCCCAGCAGAAAATAGCATAATAAAGAAATCCAGGGATCACGGCGTCCAGGGTGTAGAAATGGTAACCGTACCATACGAACACGAGAGTCCCAAACAGGCAAAACCATCCGAGTCCCTTGGCATCATATCCATTTATAAAAATCCCCGCAACCATGAAATAAATAAGAGCAAAAACCGAAACTAAAGCTGTAGCACCGGTTTGCCCCAATTCGTGCAGTTGCCAGGCCGCTATCAATATCAGTATGCCTACAACTAAGTTTAAAACTCCAACTTCTTTGGCTCCTGTTTTTCCCAAAACGGTCATTCCGTTACAGAAAAATACAAAGCCTACTAACAACAAAACGTATCCTAACAATAGATCGACGCCCATTTATCTCCATACCTCCTTAAGTTATTGTATTCTCATCTTGTGGACATTCCACCTTCCACAAAGTTTTCTCTACAAAATAGGATTTATCACATTTCACATGCCTATGTCAAGACACTTTTTTAATATTTCGTGAAAATTTATATAAAAAAATCCTACTTGAATAAAAGATTATTCAATAATATAAAGATGTTAGGCAACATAAGTCTTGAAAAAAGCAGGGAATCGGTATTTTTTTAAAAATCTTAAAGAAATAGAGATTTTAGCGAAAAACTACTATCCTTCTCTTCTTTGAACCAAGATCACCCATTTGCCCTTTTGGACAACATCACCGCTCTGATTATGGACCAGAACCTCGAAGATAAGAAGACCCATGTTAGGTCTTTTATGCTCTCTCTTCTCTACAAGTTTACGTGTTACATGAATAGTATCTCCAAATTTCACCGCACCTGAGAATCTCCAATCCTCAAGACCCATAAACGCTATGGTGGCCAAACGCGGCATTGTAAACCAGAGCCCAGAAGCTACAGATAGAACACATAGCCCATGCGCCACCCTACCCTTAAACACTGTTTTTTGGGCGAATTCTTCATCAATGTGCATATTATTAAAGTCGCCCGAGAGACCTGCAAAGCTTACTACATCGGTTTCTGTAATAGTGCGCCCTGTGCTTTTATGTTCTGCACCCTCTTCCAAGTCTTCGTAAAAAACGCGTGTATCCTCTGCCATTTAAAATTTCTCCTTCCGATTTTAGGAACATAAGCCCGGCCCGGTTAACCCCCCCCGGCCACGCTTATTATTTTTAAACTTAAAAACTACTAGATATTTATCTAACTGGTTTAAATTTTGGTAAGGTTACTTCATCTGTAATATCGTCATAGACAACTTCGACTTCCATACCTACGTGTACATCATGTGGGTCAACGTCAACTATATTAGTCATCATTTTAACTCCCTCTTCCATCTCTACCAGCGCTACCACGTAAGGAGGATCTCCTTTGTACGCTTTAGAGGGGCCCATGTGATGAATTGCATATGTCCATACGGTGGCTTTCCCACTCGCTTTGACCCACTCTATATCCTCGGACATATCATCCCCTGGGGACATAGCACGTGGATAGAAGAAGAACTTGCCAGTCTCTTTTGATCTCGGCAAGACAAGCTCATGATTCTTGCAACCCTCCCAATACGGTTTAGTTTCCGGACGAAAATCCGGAAGTGGTTTATTGTATGTTTTTTCTTCAGCCATTTTTTATGATCTCCTTTTTCTTAAGAAAGGGGTTCTTTCCCCAATAGTATTGTGCTATGAGCAGATACGATGCCACCGTTGCCATGTACAATCGCAACCTCAGGATTCTCCACCTGTCTAGGTCCTGCGTCGCCTCTGAGCTGTAAGGTAGCCTCTATAACGTGGTGCATCGCTCCCAAATGAGCCTGAGACAAAAGTCCTCCATGGGTGTTAACAGGAAGATCCTTTCCGATCTCCATGCGTCCCTCAAGCGCAAACGACCCTCCCTCCCCTTTAGGAACAAACCCAAGACCCTCTATCTCTAAAAGAACTGTTATCGTAAAGCAGTCATATAAGTAGGCGAGATCAACATCGTCAACCCCAAGTCCTGCTGTTTGGAAAGCTTTTTGGCCCGAGAGGTTTATAGCATTGTAAATCTGATCCAAGTTCTCAAGAGTAGTCATGTATTGGTGCGAGTAGCCCTGACCCATACCCAAAAGATATGCAAGACCATTTTCAATACCAAGCTCTTTCGCTTTATCCTCAGTTGTTACGATAAAAGCAGCTCCTCCATCTGAAATAAGAGAGCAGTCATATTTAGTTAGCGGCTCAGCAATAATGCGAGAGTTCATAACATCCTCTATCGTAAGAGGATCCTTGCTCATTGCATTCTCTTTGAGGGCAGCGTGCTTTCTCATTGTCACAGCAACAGCTGCAAGCTGCTCTCTCGTAGCGCCAAAGTCATGCAAATACCTCTGGGCTACAAGTGCGTATCCACCCGGGGTGGTTAAACCATAAGGGAATTCGAATTCTCCGTGGCACATCTCTCTAATAAGCGCAAGCATGCCGGAAGAGGATATACCTGAAAGGGTATTATCGCCTCTTACACAAAGAATAACTTCTGCCTGCCCTGCCGCTATCGCCATAGCAGCCTCAGCTGCCATCCATACTGCTGTAGCGCCACCTATTGCTACTGAAGAAAAGAATTTTGGTTTCATACCAAAATAATCGGCAAACGTTGTGCAATGCATAAACGTATGTTCCACCAAAGAAAAGGCAGTCACTAGACCATCTACGTCAGTTTTCTTTATTCCTGCGTCTTCAATGGCTAATTTTGAAGCCTGGGATAGGAAATGGAAAGAACTCCGATCGGGAATTTTGCCCTGTTCTGTCTCGCCAACTCCAGCTATAACAATCTTATTTTTTTTAAGAACTTCCCTTGCTTCTTTTACACCTGGGATATTACTGGCCATATATGTTCTCTCCCTGCATCATATTTTTGTGGAAGATTATATTAAATTGCTACTGATAAAAGTCAAACATTGCGCTGGTTTACTGTTTTTATAAAAAAAGTTCAGCTATAGAATCTGCCACCATGTTACAAATTGTGGCAGTGTAAAAGTTTCTTGCTTTAGTGTTGTTGGTGGGAAGTTCGCTGTAGGGAAACTCGTTCCTAACTTTTTTTACTATAGATTTCATGTCTATATCAACCCCTAATTTCTCAAAGTCCTTTGCTCTGTTGACCATTACATCCTTACAAGCTCTTTGTGTCCCTTCATCAACCAATTCTTTAATAGACTTTAGATCATATAAGTTGTCATATACCTCAAATATTCTATTCCTAAAAATACTATTTCTAAAATCTATACTAACCCTTTTTTTTGTCTTTGTATTACCATTCTTGGAGCTTTTTTTAGCACTACTATAAGTACTGCTTTCCTCGGGGGTTAGTATACTAATATTCTTCTTATTACTTGTGTATTCTTTGGGTGACATTTTTGTCACCCCCCCCCGTGATAATTTTGTCACCCCCCCCGTGACATTTTTGTCACCCTCCCCCCTGACATTTTTGTCACCCCCTCTAAACGCCCTATTTTCACTTACTTTTTTTTTAAATAGCGAATGACTTTGATTGGATATATCTGCCATGTTTCCAGTACTATCAACTATTTCATCGTCCCGGTTCATTTCCTCTATGAGCTTTTTAATTAGTGGTCTGAAATCAAAAACTGTTGTGACCTGGGCCCTGGTTTTGCTATCAAACCTAGGGGTTTTTACCAGCAAGCCCAGTTCCTCTAAGTCCTGCGTAATCCTCTTAACACTTCTCTCCTCAACCCCAGATCTTTGGGAGAGAGTTGAGTAGCTAGGGAACGGATAACCGGCGTCCCATTTGTATGACATAATGTCAATAATTAACATTATGTGTTTAGGTTTTAATCCTATCCTGGATCTATATCTAAGAAGGATGTTGGGTACGCTCGTAAACCCCTCATCTAGGATCTCGCCCCATATCTGAACGATCTTTGTTTTGTCTTGTTTTGTTCCAGACATGTAGTTACCCAAACAAAACTTAAGTTTGTTCCCTAACAGACATTAAAAAACTTGACATTTAAAAGCCAGAAAGTGTATCATTAGAAATGTTCCACCTTCCGGTTGCCGCCGTTGTTTTAAGCAAACTGCTAAAGCTTCGGCGGCTTTTTTTATGCCTTTACCAGCATATTATATGATTTTTAAACGGTTAAATCAATGTTAAAGAAAGGTTAATAAAACCCCTGCTCTATTTAAACTTGATTCAAAGTTTTATCTTTAAACAATTTTATCTTGATATGGGCTCTTTTAATTGATATAACTGTTATAGGGAGAGCGTTAAGAGTTGAAAGTAATAGCTATAGCAAACCATAAGGGCGGCGTAGGGAAAACAACAACAACGGTAAATCTTGCAGCATGCCTAGCCGAAAAAGGGTCTGAAGTTCTTGTTGTGGATCTTGATCCTCAAGGCAATGCCACTTCTCACCTGGGCTTTAATCCTAACGATTTTGAGCTAACCATAAACGATCTTCTTACGGATTCCTCAAACAAAGTCGATATAAATAACATAATTGTAGAACACAGTACCCACGGTCTCTATCTAGTTCCTGCGAATCTTGCAATGAGCAGAGCTGATCTCAGCATGTCGGGTTTGATTGAGAAAGATCACAAGCTCAGAAAATCAATAAAAAAACTGAGAAAAAACTACGATTTTGTTCTTATAGATTGCCCCCCTTCCCTTGCGACTCTATCCATAAACGCATTCTTTGCAGCAGATGATGTAATTATAGTTGTTCAGACACAACCAATGGCCCTCGATGCTGTAAATATGATAGATGAGACCCTTTTTGAGATATATTCATCCAGACCTGATTTCCCTATAGTTCCATACGGTTTACCCACTATGCATGACAAACTAACCACAGTTAGCAAAACGGTTCTAAATGCTATAAACGAGAAATTTAAGCCAAACATATTCTCTCCTATACATAGCAATGTTAAGCTTAAAGAGGCAAGTGGTTACGGCAAGCATATACTTGAATATGACCCCGTATGTGCAGGGGCCACAGATTATAGAAGGCTAGCCAAAGATGTTATGAAGGTCTATGAAAATGAAAAAAACGAAGGTAGAAGATACATCATCAGGAACTCCTAAGAAGAAAAAGCCTGAAAATAAAGGGCGTTTATCTAGCATGCTGGAATCTATGCAAAAACGCTCAAGCCCCTTAAACGCCCATAAGGTTGCTACAAAGTACTTTGATGATTTCAGGAAAGAAAGGGGAATTTCTACTTCTAAAAAACCTTCAAAAGATACTACCGCGGTAGATACCGGTGTAATTACCGCGGAAAGGAATGCAGTAAGTACTGCGGTAGCTACCGCATTATCTACCGCGGTAGATAAAGAACCTCATAAATCCACTTCCTTCAAAGCACAAAACAAGACAATTGGATCTAAAAATTTAGATGATTCTCATAGTTTGTCTGAATCCAGAGTTTACTGGACTATTTACAGTGAATGCATTGACAGAAAATCAAAGAAGCTCAGATTCGGATTAAAAGAATTAAAGGAGAAAACAGGATTATCAGACAAAACCATAAGAGTAACGATTCATTCCCTTGAGAAAAAGTTAAGCATTGAAGTTGTAGAACCGTCTCTGGGGATATACGGAAGAATGATTCGGGTTTTTGAACCCGAGGAAATTGTATCTAATAGAAAAAAAGCGGGCTTAATAATAGATTCGGTTACAAAGAAAATTGTAGATAGAGGTACCGCAGTAAGTACTGCGGTAGTTACCGCGGTAGTAGATAAAAAGAATTATAAGAATGAAATTAAGATCCTGTACAAAAAATATACCAATAATGATTGGGACAACAAAGCAGAAAAATTCTATAAAACTATAGACCATTTAAAACCCGAGATAGTAGAGTCTGCATTTATTGTGGGAATTTTAAAAGAAAAAAGAAACGACAAACATATTTCAGATTTCAAAAACTTGTTTAAAGAACTGGACAACGAATTGCCGAAAGCATATATAGGTCATTTAAGAGTAATTTGGAAAGAATTCCAGACCAAGTGAAATAGGGCTGGTAAACAAAAAGGGCTAAAGAGGGGTTGTAATGAAAATATTAAAAACGCTGCTGTCCGCAATAATTATTATAATAATAGTAGTAGTAGTAGTGGGATTATTTCTACCAACAAGCTATACAGTAGAAAGATCAATTGTAATTGATGCTCCTCCCAGCCGTATACATGAATATATAGGGGATCTTAAAAACTGGGATTATTGGTCGCCCTGGAAAGAGGAGGATCTGACCTTAGTCATAACACATGGAGAAAAGACCAAAGGCGTTGGAGCCAGCCAATCATGGGTAGGGGATAGCGGGGACGGAGCTCTTACCTTTACAAAAGATTCCCCAACAGAGGGAATCGAATACGATCTTGTCTTTGACGGCGGCACCTATGTGTGTCGGAGCGCTATGATCTACGAGCATTTGGAGGAGGGAGAAACAAAGGTTACTTGGACAATGTGGGGAGATATGGGGACACCTGTTATAGGCGGTTACTTTGCCATGATGATGGATTCTATGGTAGGGGGCATGTTCGATAAAGGTCTTTTCAATCTTAAGAACACCGTGGAGGGGCAGGTTAAAGATGGCTAAGCGCTTTTGGTAGCGAAGTTGCCTGATAAGCAATATCCTTTATTTTATAGTGTATGAGCTTTAGCAGAGAGAAAGTTAAATTAATCCCGCAATCAACAGGTGTGTACCTACTAAAGGATGCAAAGGGACGCTCTATATATATAGGGAAAGCAAAAAACTTAAGGAGCAGAATACTATCTTATCTTAGCGAAGGGGAGTTTACGCAGAGACCTCAGATTATGTACTTAATGAAAGACGTGGTAGATGTGGACTATTTCGTAACTCGAAACGAGCGCGAAGCTCTAGTTTTAGAAAATTCCCTCATTAAACAAAAAAAGCCCAGATACAATATCCGTCTAAGGGACGATAAAAACTACTTATCTCTCAGGCTCGACCCGAGGGAAACCTTTCCCAGGTTATCGCTTACGAGAAGGGTTTTAAAAGATGGTGCGATATACTACGGGCCGTTCGCATCGGCCGATGCGCTTAAAAAAGCAAAGCGGCTCATTCATAAAATATTTCCGCTCAGAGACTGTACTGATGAGAAATTCAGAAGGCACGCGGCCAGGCCCTGTCTTAACTACTACATGAGTCTCTGTCTGGGGCCGTGTGCAGGCAAGTCAGGGGAAGAGGGCTACGGGAATGTGGTGAAGCAGTTGCGCATGTTTTTAAAAGGGGAGAAGAAACGCATTATCAAACTCCTTAGAGACAATATGAAAAAAGCATCGGATGATATGAAGTATGAAGATGCGGCCAATTACAGAGATCAGATTAGGCTGCTGGGGAAAAACCTGGACAGGCAAATGTTTGTAACTCCAAACACAAAAGATAAAGACGTGGTGGGATTTTATAGGGAAGGGCAGAAAGTTGAGTTTTCGGTCCTTTTTTTTCGCGGCGGAAGTTTGGTAGACAAGACAGATTATTCTTTTAAAAACGCAACAGGGGAAGATCAGGAAATATTAGGGGAATTCTTATCGCAGTTTTATGGGGGCAATAGGTTCGTGCCGCAAGAGATTATTATTCCCTTGGACATAGAGAGAATCCAAAACACTGCGGGGTGGCTTTCTGAAAAACAGGGTCGTAAGGTGCATATAAGTACGCCCGAGCGTGGAGAAAAAGTTAAAGAGGTCGAGCTTGCTAACAGAAACTCACTTGAGAGTTTCCACAGGAAATATGCGGATGAGCTTAAAGAGGTCGACCTTCTTGAGAGAATCAAATTGTCTCTTCATCTCTCAAGGCTTCCGTTAACCATAGAGTGTTTTGATATCTCAAATACACAGGGGGCTACCGCGGTAGCTTCTATGGTAAAGTTTGAAAACGGCGCCCCGTTCAAAGAAGGTTATAAAAGATTTAAAATAAAAAACGTCCAGGGTCCAAATGACTATGCAAGCATGCATGAGGTTTTATCCAGAAGACTGGCAAGAGGGGAGCAGAAGGGTTGGGAGGTTCCGGATTTGATTTTGATAGACGGAGGGAAGGGCCAGTTGAACATAGGTCAAAAAATATTAAGCGAGTTAGGATATTTGGAGAAAGTGGACCTTGCTTCTATAGCAAAAGGGAAAGAGGGGGGGGAGAGTGATAAGATTTATGTATACGGGAGAAAAAACCCAATTATTTTTTCCCGGAACTCAGAGGCGCTTTTCCTTCTTATGCGAATCAGAGACGAAGCGCATAGGTTCGCTATTACTTACCATAAAAAGCTGAGAGGGAAGAAAGCGCTTGCTTCCGAGCTCGACGGAGTCCCCGGTATAGGTGTTAAGCGCAAAAAAGAGCTTATCAAGCGTTTCGGAACCATATCTAAGATTCGAGAAGAAACAGTGGATGAAATTGCATCAGTCCCCGGTTTAAATAAAAAGTTGGCAGAAGAATTGAAGAGACATTTGTCTCATTAAATATATACATTGGTTCTAATAATCTCTTTTATCATTACCTAGGTATTTTATTTCAAGCTCTCTTAGCCTTTTGATTTTATCCCTCTTTTGCGCAGCCGCTTCATACTCAAGATTTTTTGCCGCTTTTTTCATTTCTTTGTTGAGAGTATTTATGGTTAGAGAAATTTTCTCAGGAGCAATATCCAGCTCCTCATCCTTTTCTTCGAGCGGCACGGTATAGTAGTCCGATTCATATATTGTTGCTAGTATGTCTGTCACAGATTTCTTAATACTCACGGGAGTAATGCCGTGCTCTTTGTTGTATGCCTCCTGGATTTTTCTTCTCCTGTCGGTTTCTGAAATAGCCTTTGCCATTGATCCGGTAATACGGTCTGCGTAGAGTATTGCTTTCCCGTCAACATTTCTTGCGGCCCTCCCGAATATCTGTATCAATGAAGTTGTAGAGCGAAGGTACCCTTCTTTATCCGCGTCAAGTATTGCTACGAGCGACACCTCTGGTATATCAAGGCCCTCTCTTAAGAGATTAATTCCTACAAGCACATCAAATTTCCCTAATCTCAGATCCCTTATAATCCCAATTCTCTCAAGCGTATCAATGTCCGAGTGTAAATAACGCACATTCACTCCGAGCTCCCTGTAGTACTCGGTTAAATCTTCCGCCATTCTTTTTGTGAGTGTGGTAACGAGCACTCTATCTCCACTGCTTACCCTTTTTTGTATCTCTTCCAATAGATCATCCACCTGATTATCCGCAGATCTTATCTCTACCTCTGGGTCAGATAGTCCGGTTGGGCGTATGATTTGCTCTACTACAACCCCTCCTGCTCTTTCTATCTCATAATCCCCGGGTGTGGCGGAAACATATATGGCTTGAGTTACTTTTTTTTCAAACTCAGGGAAATTCAGCGGTCTATTATCAAGCGCGGAAGGAAGCCTGAACCCATGCTCAACCAAGGTCAGTTTTCTACTCCTGTCTCCAGCATGCATTCCTCTTAACTGCGGAATCATCTGATGACTCTCATCCAGAACAATAAGAAAGTCATCCGGGAAATAATCCAGCAGTGTCCAGGGGGGCTGTCCGGGTAGCCGCCCAGATAAATGTCTTGAGTAGTTCTCAATACCCGAGCAAAAACCCAGATTGGCAAGAAGCTCAAGATCAAAATTGGTTTTTTCTTCAAGTCTTTGTTTTTCTAAAATCATTCCCTGCTCTTCAAGCTGGATCAATCTTTCCTTTAGTTCTTTTTTTATATTCTCGATAGCCTTTTCGTGTCTGTACTTGGGCGCTACATAATGAGATCCCGGATATATAGCGGCCTTTTTTACCGGCCTCAAAGTGGTACCTCTTAAGGGGTCTATTTCTTTGAGCGAATCTACTTGGTCTCCAAAAAACTCTATTCTGATCGCAGTGTTATCATGATGAGATGGGAAGATGTCTACGATATCTCCTTTCACCCGGAAGCTGCTTCTGTAGAGATCTGATCCCGTTCTTTCATACTGAACTTCGGAAAGTTTTTCGAGAAATTTATCTCTCTCAAGTTCCATTCCTTCCTCAAGCATTGTGAGTAATCCATAGTAATGCTCAGGCGCTCCTATTCCATATATGCACGAAACGCTCGCCACGACAATTACATCTCTTCTTTCAAAGAGCGATGTGGTTGAGGCGTGCCGCAGCCTGTCTATATGCTCGTTGACCTGAGCGTCCTTTTCTATATATGTGTCCGTTGAAGCTATGTAGGCTTCGGGTTGGTAGTAGTCGTAATAGCTGACAAAATATCTGACCGAGTTTTCAGGAAACAGTTCTTTTAGCTCGCCGTAAAGCTGAGCTGCCAGAGTTTTATTGGGAGCCATAATTAGGGTAGGGCGCTCTACTTCGACGATTACATTTGCTATAGTGAAAGTTTTTCCGCTCCCAGTAACTCCGAGAAGTACTTGATGCTTCTCTCCCCTTAGCAATCCTTCTGTAAGCTCTTTAATAGCTTCGGGCTGGTCGCCTTTGGGCGAGAAATCACTATGAATTTTAAAAGCGTTACCCATGCGTAAGAGTTTAGCATAGCGGTAGTTAAAAACTGCGGTTAAAAATAGTAACATATACTATATATAATATCTATATATACTTGAGATAACTTTCATCCTGCGCTCTTCGGTCGGTTTGGGGGGGGAGTCTCATTACAAAAATAGAGCCCTCTATAGGTATGGAGTTCAAGTTGCATACAAGGAGGGGGCAGAGATAAGACTCCTGTCTGAAATTGATCGGAGCGAGGAATGGAGTATTAAACAGACTTTAATAAAAAGAAACTTCTCACCTAAACTAAAAGCCTATCTTGGCAAAGGCGCCTCATAAAAATTCTATACTTTTGCAGTTGAAAGACTGTAATTTTGCCTTTAAATGTACGTCCGATAATATTCAATTATGTAAACTCCCTATTTCCAAAATATTTAATAATGACAGTTAGTTAGAAAAATATTTTTGTTGTGGTATAAAAACAGTGATTTTCCTTTAAAATAATATCTAATAACTACTGATGGTTATGGCTAATAGTTAAAGTATAGAATTGTCACTGAATATAGACCAGTTTTGAAAAGGAAATGTACTCGTGTCTTTTCGGTGAGACTTCAGGGTGATAGTTGAGCATGATAAAAATAAAATTGTGTGTGATTATAGATACTGAGAATAGATAATCTGAGCAATCTATACAAGTTTGCTTCTTAACACTCTCAAATACTTTGAGTTATTTTGTAAAACAATGGAGTCGAGTATTCGTGGTTTCTAGTTACTTCTACTAACTACCTGTACTTGAAGATATTTTTACTTTTAAGATCTATGGAAAGAGTCATTGATGTTTTTAGCTTTGGACCTGCAATTCTTCCGTCAATCTCTTAGTCTTCCCCATATCTTAAAGTCGGATATTAAATATTTATAGTTTATCCACATCTATTAATGTGGTGGTTTAAAATTTTGATTTAACTCATTGAAATTAGTTAGTATAGTCGCCGATAAACACTCATAAATGAGTTTTAATTTTACTACTTTAGGAAGGACCCCAATATGCCACGCATAAGTTAAGTGGCTATTTGTTTGCCGATGCTTTGTGCTGGACTTTTAGCTATAGATTTCACGATACTCTGTCTTTTTCTTCCGGACTTTTTCTTTGAAGTAGGTAATCCCGATGGTATTTATCTGCTCAGTTATTTTAGGGTGTTCTTTGCCGGGCTTACTTATTTCGGCAAGGTTCCATTTTGAATACGACATGAAAACCGGAATTCCAATTCTGCTAAAATTTTCTGCTAGGATTTAAAGAATGGCAGTCTTGCCAGTTCCAGTAGCGCTAACAATAAGACCATGGTGATTCGTCATTTTAGGAAGAATGAAAAGCTCTTTTTTCCTTTTGCAACTAATAAATTATGAGTCATAAGTTTATAATTCCTTTTCTGGCATGAATTGCAAAGAGGGCAATTTCTCTTATTTGTCTCTTAAGTTTTTCAAAGCTTTAATATCGTCTCCTACCTTTTCAGGGGGAGTTTCTACAATCATATTAATATTTCTAAAGTCTCGACTCTTGATAATATTTTTAAATCCTCTTGTTCCAATTTTTCCTTTACCTATGTGTTCGTGTCTATCTTTTTTTTCTCCCAGATCAACCTTAGAATCATTCCCATGAAATAATTTTATTTTTTTAATACCTATAGTAGAAGAAAGCAAGCAAACCGTTTCTTTAAATTTTTCTTTTGTTCGAATATCGTAACCCGAGGCAAATAGGTGTGCGGTATCAATACAAATACCGATATTAGAATCTCTAACGCCTTCTAGGATTTCGGCCAATTCCTCAAAGCTGTTTCCAATTGTAGTCCCCTGGCCTGCTGTATTTTCTAAAAGAAGTTGGGTTGAAAAACCAGTGTTGTCTACTATCCTTTTTAATCCTTCTATAATCATCTTCACTGCTTGTTTCCTGTTTGTTTTCCTAGAACTTCCCAGATGGGTCATAATATATTTTGCTCCTAACGCACTGCCTCGTTCAAGCTCTTCTTTAATGATGGCTATAGATGAATCTCTTAATATTTTTTTTTCTGAACAAAGGTTAATGTAGTAAGGAGTATGAATATAATATTCTGCAATATTGTATTTAGCGCACTCGCTCAGAAATGATTCAACTATTCTATCATTCAGCTCAGCCGGCTTTCCTCCTCTGGGAGATCTGGAAAAGATTTGAAAACATTCACACCCCAAACCATGAGCTCTTAGTGGAGCCTTATCTATTCCCCCGGCTATTGAGACGTGTGCACCGAATTTCATAGCAGAAAGGTATTTTACCGGGTTAGAGGAGTATATGTTGAGATAAGAGCATCCTAATACCGCTATTGCATTACTATAATATTTTTTATTTTTAATTTTCCTCTTTTTAAATGCTTTGTTTTTACTTTTATTATTTTTTGTTATTATATAGATGGTATTGTGCAATAGCGGTATTAGGAATGATTTAAGCAATCCAGACATGCATAAATATTACTTCTAATAATAAACTTATGTCTACTAATAAAGCCCACCGTCCGCTAAAATAGCACAACTTATCTACTCAAAACTAACCAAACGACGATATTGTAGAATAAATAATATACTAATCGTATTGATAAACCCGCCTATCACATGATAGAATTAAGAAAGTCTTTCTTAGTAACGAAACTAAAAGATAAAACCAAACTTAAATAGTCTCGTTCAACATAGAGCAAACTTATAAGGAACTTACTTTGAGCACTGAGAATACAAATTTACACCCGCAAGATATTGTGTCAGCTTATGCTGACTTGTTAGCTACCATCAACGAAAATGAAGAGCCCGAACCATTAAAACTGATACCTTTTGCACTACCTGAATCCCTCTTGCCTTTCCCATCAAAAACTATCAGGCATGCACTGGCAATCTATTTACTTCATCAAAATTACACAGAACAAAGAAAAATCATTGAGGATGCTTACTCTTATCTGGATAACTTTATCCCCGACGAAGAATATAACCTGTTCCATTCACTGCAGGCTTCCATGAATATTAAAGGCCCCATTAAAAAAAGAGTCAACAATAGCGCCATCCGGATGCTAGACATAATGAATAGGCTGAGAATAAGAACTCAAAACATAAGAATAAGAAAAGAAGAATCTATAGAGGAATTAAATTCTCTTAGACGTATTATGAATTTACCTGATAATATATCAGAGCTTGATAGTGATGAAATAGGCTCCATCAATGAAGAAGTACAAGAACTTAGATTAAATCTTTAACTCTTCCCTACGCCATTCATAACCATCGTCTAGATTCAAGAATAAATCAAAGGGTTTCTTTACTGTAAACATTAACTTTTTTCCTTTCAGCTGTAAGTTCGTAAGTACAAAATTGATTAAATGCCTTTTTTGTTCAACTTTCGAACTTTCAAACAACTCATATGCCTTAGATGCAATATCCATAAGGCAATTTAGTGTTATTGTGAAATCTTCATCGGCTAGTGTATGTGCATGAAGTAATCCATCCAATTCTATTTGTCTCTGCTTTAACTCATACACTTTTTTGTCATATTCAGTGTTAGTAATACACCTGTACTCTCATATATGAAGGGTAGTGGTTTATTATCTATGTATTTAAGCTTACTCTCAGCGTAATCTTCAGCTTGTTCTTCGTGAATGGTTAGTCTATGACCCTCTTCTTCTTTTTTGGCTTCTATGACTCCTAAAGGAGTTCTATCAACGAATAATACATAATCTGCAGGACCGACATCAGTTTGATATTCCCTTACAGCAAGACCTCTGCCTGCTGAGAAATCACCCTTATCTTTGTCTTGTACTATCCAGCCAGCCTTGCTGAGCATGCCATCAATGTTTTGTCTGGCTTTCTGTTCAGGTGTAAGAGACATAGATATATTAATAGTACATAGTTAATAAAATAGCAATTGACCTACCCCTATCCTAAGTCCATAAGTTAAGTTAGATT
>Ga0209980_10001156_pt1 | contig 14520 bp, 12 predicted proteins | sample CR02metaG_FD_183611 | JGI IMG/M metagenome (GOLD analysis project Ga0209980, IMG submission 183611) | Deep subsurface microbial communities from Mariana Trench to uncover new lineages of life (NeLLi) - CR02 metaG (SPAdes) (version 2) | ecosystem: Environmental > Aquatic > Marine > Ocean trench...
CGCAAAATGCCGGCCGCCTCGGCGGTCTCGTTCTCGACCGCGGTGATCGCACGGGCGAGCGCGACCCGCTCGCCGCCGCGCAGGCGCGCGACCAAATCTTCAGATGCGGTCATGGGGCATCGGACACGTTCAGGCGACCACCAGCGGCTGGCCGAAGCCGAGCTCGCGGCGCAGGCAGGCGCAGATCTCGCCGTGGGTGACCTCGGCGACCGCGGCGTCCACGACCTTCTCGAACAGGTTCTCGGATTGCTTACCGGCGGCGCGGGCGAGCGCGTCGAGCGCGCGGCGCACCTCGGCCTGGTTGCGCGCGGCCTTGAAGGCCTGGAACTTGGCGATCTGGGCCGCCATGCGCGCCCGCTCCGGGCGTTCCAGCGGCTTGACCTGGAAGTCCTCCTCGTCCCGCTGGTGGGCGGTGACCCCGACGATGGTCTCCTCGCCGCGCTCGAGCCGTTCCTGGAAGGCCATCGCGCCCTCGCCGAGCAGAGTCTGTACCAGGCCGGATTCGACGGCCGCGTACATGCCGCCGGCGGTGTCGATCCTGGCGATCACCGCCTCGATCTCCGCCGCCATCTGCTCGGTCAGCCGCTCGACGTAGAAGGAGCCGCCGAGCGGGTCGATCACGTCGGTCAGGTGAGCCTCCTCGCGCAGGATGTTCTGGGTCGCGATCGCGACCCGGGCGGCGGCCTCGGTCGGCACCGAGAGCACCTCGTCGTAGGCGTCGCTGTGCAGCGATTGCAGGCCGCCGAAGATCCCGGCCATGGCCTGGACCGCGACCCGCGCGATGTTGTTGAGCGGCTGCTGACGGGTGAGATCGACGCCCGAGGTCTGGGCGTGGAACTTGAAGCGCCAGGCTTTGGGATTGCGCACGCCGAAGCGATCGCGCACCAGCCGCGCCCAGAGCCGCCGCCCGGCGCGGAACTTGGCGATCTCCTCGAAGAAGCTGATCGAGATGTCGAAAAAGAAGGTGAAGCCCTCGAGGAACACCTCCGGGTCCAGGCCGCGGGCGATACAGTCCTCGGCGTACTGGATCGCGGTCGAAAGCGTCAGTCCCATGGCCTGGGCCGGGGTGGCGCCGGCCTGCTGCATGTGCTGGCCAACCACCGAGAGCGGGTTCCAGCCGGGCACGCGGGCCTGGCAGAACGCGATGTGATCGACCAGCACCCGGCGCGAGCCGGGCAGCGCCAGGCGGAAGAACATGTGGTTGGCAACGAAGTGGGAGATGTAGTCGCTCTGGTTCGAGGTGCCGGTGATTTTCGTCCACGGCACGCCGCGCCGCTTGGCGACCGCGAGCAGCAGCGCGAGCAGCGTGAACGGCAAGGGGTCGTTCATGGCGGTCGAGATGCGCCCGAGGTCGACCGCGCTTAACGCCGTATCCATGTCCTCGACCGTATTGATGGTGGCGCCGCAGGTGCCGAGCAGCAGCGGGTCGACCTCATCGACGTCGTAGCCGCGGTAGACCGAGTTGCAGGGGATCAGGCTGATCGCGCTGGCGCCGGCGGCAAGGATCTCTGCCAGGCGCGCGGCGTAGTCTTCCGGCGTGCCGAAGCCGATCAGCTGGCGCTGGCTCCAGGTCCGGCCCCGGTGCATGCTCGGATAGATGCCTCGGGTCATGGGTGGCTGGCCCGGGAAGCCCAGGTCCGCCATGTAGCGCTCGGCGCTCCAATCGGCGGCGCTGTAGAGCGGCTTGACCTCGATGCCGGAGCGGTTGCGCGGGTTCGCCGCAGCGCCCATGCGCGCGCCGTAGTCCCGGCGCCACTCGGCCTGGGCCCGCTCGAAGCCGGGCAGCGGCAGTTGCAGGGCTGGCTCGCTCATGGCGTCCTCCGTTTCGTTTCCTGGCGTTTGGTTACGTTTCGGCGCGTGCGTCCGCGGCCAGTTTGCGCACGGCCGCGACGATGTCCTCGCGCGCGCTGCCCGGATGGAACACCCGGGCGACGCCGGCGCGCAGCAACTCCTCGGCCTCGTCGTCGGGCACGATGCCGCCGACCACCAGCCTGACGTGGCCCAGGCCCGCGTCGCGCAGCGCGCTCAGCACCTGGGGCACCAGGAGGTGGTCGGTGGCGAGCGAGGAGATGCCGATCACGTCCACGTCCTCCTCCAGCGCCAGCTTGACCACGGTGGCGATCTCCTGCCAGGGCGCGGTGTAGACCACCTCCATGCCGGCGTCGCGCAGGAAGGTGGCGATCAGGCGGCTGCCGCGGTCGTGGCCGTCGAGCCCGACCTTGGTGACCAGCACCTTGGGCGGACGCTGGGCGAGAGTCGGGCCGGTCACGGCCGCGCCTCCGCGTCCGCGCCCGTCTCGGAGCCACTTCGCAGCAGCGCCAGGAAACGCCGGGCGAGTGTGGCGGGCGGGTCGCCGCCCGGGCGGTACCAGGTCTGGGCCCAGTTGAGCGCGCCCAGGATCATGAGCCGCAGGGCCTGACGGTCGGCGCCCCCTGGAGCGTGCCCCGGAGCGCCCCCGGGCGCGTTCCTGGGCAGCTCGAGGGCGGCGATCAGCGCCTTGAAGCGGTCCTCGTGGGCGTCGCGCAGAGCGACCAGCCGGGCTGCCATCGCGGGGCAGTCCTGGGGCCGCACCCGGATCACCACCTGGGCGTAGTCGCCGCCCGCCTCCAGCAGCATCTCCAAGTGGGCGACGCAGGCGGCCTCGAGCCGCGCCCAAGGCGATCGCGCGCGGGCGACGGCGGCGTCGAGCCGTTCGGCAATGCGGCGCACGCCCTCCTGGTACACCGCGAGCAGCAGCTCATCCTTCGACGGGAAGTGATAGTAAAGCGAGCCCGGCAGCATGCCGGCCGCGGCCGCGATTCCGCGCATCGAGGCGGCGTGAAAGCCTTGGCGCGCGAAGTGCCGCGCCGCGGCGTCGAGGATCCCCTGCCGGCGGTTGTGCGCGCGCGGGGCCGTGGGGCGGCCGGCGCTCGGACCGAAGCCGGGCGCGGAATCCGCGCCGCCGCCCTGTTTTGGGGCGGCGCCGGAATCACGAGTTTGCGATGGGGCAGCTTCCTCGGGCACGGCGGGGGGCACGGCGGGGGGCATGGCGGGGAGCAGGGCGGCCTCGTGTCAAACAAACGACCGTTTGGTTTTAGCGTGAGAGCCGCCGGAAATCAAGGCGCGAGCGACGCGGCGGCTCACGACTCCGCCGAACCCCCCGCCGCCAGCCGCGCCCGCAGCTCGGTTTTCAGCACCTTGCCGGTGTCGTTCTTGGGCAGGCCCTCGACCAGGCGGTAGCCGCGCGGGCGTTTGAAACGGGCGATCCGCGCCAGACACAGCGCATCGAGCGCCGCGGTGTCGAGCGCGGCGCCGGCGCGCGCGACCACGAAGGCGATCACCTCCTCGCCCCAGTCCGGGTGCGGCCGGCCGACCACCGCGCATTCGAGCACCGCCGGGTGCTGCCGCAAGATCTCCTCGATCTCGCGCGGATAGATATTGGCGCCGCCGGAGATGATCAGGTCCTTGGAACGGTCCTTGAGGGTGAGGAAGCCGTCGGCGTCGAGCACGCCGATGTCGCCGGTATGGAGCCAGCCGCCGCGCAGCGCCGCCTCGGTCGCCTCTGGATCGTCCCAATAGCCGAGCATGACCGAATCGCCGCGCACCAGCACCTCGCCCGGCGCGCCCGGCGGCAGCGGCCGGTCCTCGGCGTCGGCGACCCGGACCTCGACCACGCTGTGGGCCCGGCCGACCGAGGCGAGCCGTTCCGCGTGGCGCGGGTGGGCCGCGTTGGCGTGCTCGGCGCGGGTCAGCACGGTGATGGTCATGGGGCTCTCGCCCTGGCCGTAGATCTGCACGAAGCGGTTGCCGAAGCGCGCCATGGCCAGCTTCAGATCCTCGACGTACATCGGTCCGCCGCCGTAGATCACGGTCTTCAGGTTGGCGTGCTCGGCGCCGGCGGCCTCCGGGTGCTCGGCCAGGCGTTTGACCATGGTCGGGGCCGCGAACATGGAGACGCCGCGCCAGTGGCGCCACAGCGCGAAGATCTCGGGCGGGTCGAAGGCGCCGCTCTCCGGCACCACGTTGCAGGCCCCGGCGGCGACGTGGGGCAGGATGTAGAGGCCGGAGCCGTGGGTCATGGGGGCGGCGTGCAGGATGCAGTCTCCGGGCGCGACGGCGTCGATGTCGGCGAAGTAGCTGAGCGTCGCGGCCAGCAGGTTGCGGTGCGACAGCATGGCGCCCTTGGGCCGCCCGGTGGTGCCGCTGGTGTAGAACAGCCAGGCCAGGTCGTCGGGGCCGCGCTCGGTCATGCCGAGGGGTTCGCCGTCGAGCAGCGCCAGGTAGGCCGCGGAAGGCGCGCCGGCCTCGCCGAGATCGCACAGCGCCTCGAGCGTGCTCAAGTCTTCGGCAATCGGCGCGATGGTTGGGGCCAGCCCGTGGCTGGCCAGACAGAGCCGGGCACCGCTGTGGCCGAGGATGTAGCGGAACTCCTCGGGGTGCAGCTTGGCGTTGATCGGCACCGCGGCCAGGCCGGCGTGCCAGCAGGCGAACAGGACCTCGACGAAGGCCGGACCGTTGGCCATGGCGAGCGCGACCCGCGCGCCCGGCGCCAGGCCGTAGCGGCCACGCAAGTTGCCGGCCAGGACCGCGGCGCGCCGGCCCAGCTCGCCATAGGTGGCGGTGACCGCCGTGCCGAGCGCCAGCGCCGGGCGCGCCGGATCGGCGGCCGCGCTTCGCTGCAACAGCCCGGCCAGATTCATGGCCCCGACCCGGCCGGTGGGCGCGCGCCGGGGGCCGCGCCGTCGTCCGATCTCGTCACTTTCAGCCCTTCCGCGAGCAATTTCCGCACCCCGGGTATTGGCTTCGCGCCGGGGGCCCTACTATACTGGAAAACCATTTCGCCGTTCGTGCAAACGGCGGAACAATCCTGAAGGACCGGGAAGAGATGCAACGCGCCAAGAGGGCCAAAGCGCATCTCGCCGCCATCGCAACGGCATTCAGCGCCGTGCTGGCGGTGGCTCTTATGTGCACGTTACCGCCGCTGATGTCTTCACCCGCCGCCCAGGAAGTCCGGTACCACCGGATCGGCACCGGCTCCACCGCCGGCACCTATTTCCCGATCGGCGGCATCATCGCCAGCGCGATCAGCAAGCCGCCGGGCAGCCGCGACTGTGAGCTCGGCGGCAGCTGCGGCGTGCCCGGTTTGATCGCGGTCGCCCAGTCGACCGCGGGCTCGGTGGCAAACGTCATGGGCATCGCCGAGGGCACGCTGGAGTCGGGCCTGAGCCAGGCCGACATCTCCTATTGGGCCTACAACGGCAAGGGCGCCTTCGCCAAGACCGGACCGATCGAGAAGCTGCGCGCCGTGGCCAACCTGTTTCCCGAGGCGGTGCACGTCGTGGTGCGCCGGAACGCCGGGGTCTTTTCGTTGGCCGACCTGCGCGGCAAGCGGGTGTCGCTCGATCGCGAGGGGTCGGGCACCCGGGTCGACGCCCTGCTGATCTTCGAGGCGTTCGGGCTCGGCCCCGGCGACATCGAGGCCGAGGCGCTGTCGGCGGGGGATGCGGCGGACAGCCTGCGCGCGGGCGAGATCGACGCCTTCGTCATGGTGGTCGGCACCCCGGCGACCGCGATCCTGGGCCTGGCCGAGGATTCGCTGATCACCTTGCTGCCGATCGCCGGGCCGGAGGCGCAGGCGCTGCGCGACAAATATCCGTTCTTCCACGAGGACCGCATCGAGGCTGGGACCTACTTCAACGTGCCCGCCACCGAGACGCTCTCGGTCGGCGCCCAGTGGCTGGTTTCGGCCGATTTGCCCGAGGAACTGGTCTATGGGCTGACCCGGGCGTTGTGGCACGACAACACCCGGCGCTTGCTCGACAACGGTCATCCCAAGGGCAAGGCGATCCAGAAGGCCTCGGCGCTCAACGGCCTGGTGGTGCCGCTGCATCCGGGCGCCCGGCGCTACTACGAAAACGCCGAGACACCGTTTCCGGGCCTGACCCTCGACAAGTCCGATTAATATCAAGTGGCAAAAGTCTCGATGACCCAGGGTTCGGCTTGCGCCGCTTCGGTCCAGGCGACCAGGTCGGGCCAAGCCAGCAGCGCATCCCGGTAGGCCGCCGCCGCGCCCTCGAGCGCCACGCCGTAGCTGTGCAAGCGGGTCGCAACCGGTGCGTAGAAGGCATCGGCGGCGCCGAACTCCCCGAACAGGAATCGGCCGTCCCCGGGGTGAACGGTGCCGAAGCGGGCGCGGCAATCGGTCCAGATTTCCGCGATCCGCGCGATATCCGTGCCGAGAGCAGCGTCGCCGGTGTCGTACTCGCCCGGCGCCAGGGGCGCGCGCTTCAGGTCCATGGGCAGGCGCTCGCGCAGCGCCGCAAAGCCGGCGTGCATCTCGGCGGTGACCGCCCGCGCCACGGCCCGCGCCACCGGGTCTTCGGGCCAGAGCCCGGCGTCCGGATAGCGCTCGTGCAGGTATTCGGCGATCGCCAGGCTGTCCCAGATGGTCAGCTCCCCGGCCTTGAGCGCCGGCACCCGGCCGCTCGGGCTGTGCGCCAGGATCGCGGCCTTGAAGCCGGGCCGGTCGAGCGGCACCACCAGCTCCTCGAAGGCGGCGCCGCTGCGCTTCAGCAAAAGCCAACCGCGCAGCGACCAGGACGAATAGGCCTTGTTGCCAAGGATGAGGGTGAACTCCGTCACGGGGGACCTCCGGGCGTGTGCGGGTGCGAGCGCGCGTGCGAGCATAACCGAGCCACCGGGCCACAGGCCAGCCGTCGCCCGCACAATGTATAGAATGCATTATAATATTAACTATATAAAGTAACCAGAAGTAATTATAATTAAAGATACATTTTTTATTTGACTTTATGGAAATACATGTTAATATCTCCTTAATGTAGTTCTGGGGAACGACATTGCGAGCTCTCTGGGGAGAGTGGAAGGGTTAGGGCCATGTTGAACGCTTTTCTGAGCGACGAATCCGGGGCGGTTGCGATCGCCGTGACCTACGGCGCCTTCGCTCTGGGCTTGACCGCGGCGATCGTCAGCATGGCAGGAATGGCGGGTTCGATCTTGGATCATTCGTACAGCGCAATCCCGTTTGACGCCACCGATCGGGCGCCCGCCATCGAAGGTCTTACGGAGATCGCCGGTCGCATCGACGGCACCTATCTGCGTGAGGCCTTCGGCCGCTTGTTGGGCGGCAGTTAAGGGCCGGGCGGGACCGGCAGGTTCCGGCCCGACCCTAGTTGAGCAGCTTTCTTCCAATCGATTCGTCAATTCCCCTCTTTTTTGACGAAAAACTCGCCGCGGACTCCGGTCCGCGGCTTTTCTTTTGGCGCCCACGCGCGCCGGTTTCGCAAACCGTCAAATCGCACTATGCTCCGCAGCCGCGGAATCCCGGAGAGATGGAAGAACAGCCCATGCCGATCTTCACCACTGTCCGTCCAGGGGCCGGCCCGGGCGCGCGCTCCGGGGCTCGGTTTGTGCCGATCACGCCGCTCGCCAAGGCGGAGTTGGACCGCTGGCTGCGGGGCCGGCCGGCGGCGGAGGCGGCCTGGGTCAAGGCGGCGGGGTTCGAGGCGGAACCCGGCGCGCTCTGCCTGGTGCCCGGCGCGGGCGGGGCGCTGGCCCGGGTGCTGGCCGGGATCGACCCGGACGACGATCTCTGGTGCTACGCCGGCTTGCCCGGCCGCCTGCCGGTCGGCGCCCGGGGTGGCGCGGCCGGCGGGCGCTACACGCTCGACGGGGATCTGAGTCCTGAGGTGGCGACCCGGGCGGCGCTGGGCTGGGCGCTGGGCAGCTACGCCTTCACCCGCTACCGCAAGTCGGAACGCCGCTTCGCCACCCTGGCCTGGCCCCTGGGCGTCGACAAGGGCGCGGTGCAGCGGGCCATGGAAGCGATTTATCTGGTGCGCGACCTGATCAACACCCCCGCCGGCGACATGGGACCGGCCGAGCTGGCGGAGGCGGCCGCCACCCTGGCCCGGCGCCACAAGGCCAAGGTTTCGGTCACCATCGGTGCGGCCCTGCTCAAGAAGAACTATCCGGCGATCCACGCGGTCGGCCGGGCCAGTGCCCGCGCGCCGCGGCTTATCGACCTGCGCTGGGGCGCCACCGGGCCGCGGGTGACCTTGGTCGGCAAGGGCGTCTGTTTCGACAGCGGCGGCCTGGATTTGAAATCCGCCGCTGGCATGAAGCTGATGAAGAAGGACATGGGCGGGGCGGCCCACGCGCTCGGCCTGGCTTCCATGATCATGGCCGCGCGGCTGCGCTTGCGCCTGCGCGTGCTGGTGCCGGCGGTCGAGAACAGCGTTTCGGGCGACGCCTTCCGGCCGCTCGACGTGCTCGCCACGCGCAAAGGGCTGAGCGTCGAGGTCGGCAACACCGACGCCGAGGGCCGGCTGGTGCTGTGCGACGCGCTCGCCGAGGCGGACAGCGAGGACCCGGAGCTGATCGTCGATTTCGCGACCCTCACCGGCGCCGCGCGGGTGGCCCTCGGCGCCGATCTGCCGGCCATGTTCTGCCACGACGATGGCCTCGCCGAGGCGCTGCTCGCCCACGGCCTGGCGGCGCGCGACCCGGTCTGGCGCCTGCCGTTGCACAAGCCCTACCGGTGCCAGCTCGACAGCCAGGTCGCGGACCTCAACAACATCTCGAGCGGGCCCCACGGCGGCGCGATCACGGCGGCGCTGTTCCTGGCCGAGTTCGTCCGGCCCGAGACGCCCTGGGTGCATCTCGACATCATGGCCTGGAATCTTACGAGCCGCCCCGGCCGGCCCGAGGGCGGCGAGGCCATGGGCCTGCGCGCCACCTACGCCCTGATCGAGGCGTTGGCGCGCCAGGGCCGCGGCAAGGGTGGCCGCAAGAGATAGCGCGCGAGCGCGCGGCCCTGGACTTTCGGGGGCTTATCGCGTTTGTATGGGGTGATTAGGAAGCGGAGGCCGCCATGTTCGATACCCAAGAAGCCAACACCGAGTTCGTCGATTTCTGGAACGAGATCCTGGTTCCCAAGTTCACCAAGTACCGTCACGTCCTGGTCGGCGGCCTGACCCACCATAGCGCCAAGATCTTCCCCTCGCTCGAAGTGCGCGCGGGCGACCGGGTGGTGGACGTCGGCTGCGGCTTCGGCGACACGGCGATCGCGTTGGCCAAGCGGGTCGGTTCGAACGGTTCGGTGCTCGGCATCGACTGCTGCGCCGCCTTCCTCGAGATCGCCCGCGGCGACGCCGCGGCGGCGGGCGTCGACAATGTCGAGTTCGTCGAGGCCGACGTGCAGTTGTACCCCTTCGAGGGGGACTTCGACTTCTGCTTCTCGCGCTTCGGCACCCAGTTCTTCGAGAACCCGGTGGCCGGCCTCAAGTCCATGCGGCGTTCGCTCAAGCCCGGCGGCACCATGACCATGATCGTGTGGCGGGGCATCGAGGACAATCCCTGGCTCGGCATGGCCAAGGAGATCGTACTGCGGTTCCTGCCGCCGCCGGGGGACGACGCGCGCACCTGCGGCCCCGGCCCGTTCTCCATGGCGAACCAGGACATGGTGACCAAGCAGCTCGAGATCGCCGGCTATACCGGCATCGCGTTCGAGCGCGTCGACGCGCCGCTCATGGTCGGCAATTCGCCGGACGACGCGGCCGGCTTCCAGCTCGCCATCGGCCCGGCCGGCGAGGTGTTCCGCGAGGCCGGCGAGGAGGCCGAGCAGCAGCGCGCCGAGATCACCGCCGCGCTCCAGGCCGAGTTGAGCAAGTACGAGACCGACGAGGGCATCGTCCTGCCGTCGAGTTCCTGGGTCGTCACCGCGCGCAACCCGCAATAAGGCGGTCCGGAATCGTTTGACCACCCGGCCGCCCGGAGACGGACAGGCCGGAGGTATCTCCCTGAAAACGCGGATCGATTGGCGCGCGGGCTTTACCGGGCCGCGGGCCTGCGGCACAAGAGCGGATCGCGATCGATCGAACCCGCGATGTAGGCTCGATCGATCCTGATCCGGTCTAGGTGTGCGGTGCCCCTGGTCCGACACGGGCGTCCGAAAGGGGGACGAAATCGAGCTCTGGATTCCCATCACCATCGCCGCGGCGTTCCTGCAGAACCTGCGCTCGATGCTGCAGAAGCACCTCAAGGGGCGCCTGAGCACCGGCGGCGCGACCTACGCGCGCTTCATCTACGCCGTGCCCTTCGCCGTGCTCTACGTCGCCGGGCTGGCGGCGGCGCCGGGCTTTACCCTGCCCGCGCCCCACGCCACCTTCGCGCTCTACACCGTGACCGGCGGCCTGGCCCAGATCGTCGCCACCGCGCTCCTGGTCACCCTTTTCTCGTTCCGCAACTTCGCGGTCGGCACCACCTATTCCAAGACCGAGACCGTGCAGACCGCGATCTTCGGCCTGGTGATCCTCGGCGACCGGCTCTCCGGCGCGGCGATGGTCGCGATCCTGGTCTCTCTCGTCGGCGTGATGGTGCTGTCCGCCGCCCGGAGCAGCCTCGGCCTGGGCCGGCTGCTGACCGCTTGGACCGAGCGCACGGCGCTGATCGGCCTCGCCTCGGGGGCCTTCTTCGGGATTTCGGCGGTGTCCTACCGGGCCGCGGCGCTGTCGCTCGGCGGCGAGGGGGTGGTGATCCAGGCCGCCTACACGCTGGCCTGCGTGCTCTGCTTCCAGACCCTGGTGATGGGCGTCTACCTGGTCTGGCGCGAGCCGGGGCAGTTCCGGCAGGTGCTGGCCGCCTGGCCGGTGGCGCTCTGGGTCGGGATCGCCGGCATGCTCGGCTCGGTCGGCTGGTTCACCGCCATGACCCTGCAGAACGCGGCCTACGTGCGGGCGCTCGGCCAGATCGAACTGGTGTTCACCTTCATCGCCGCCCACCTGATCTTCCGCGAGAGCTCGACCCGGCTCGAGGTGACTGGCGTGCTGCTGGTCGTGGCCGGGATTGTGATCCTGCTGCTCGGGTGATATCGAGGGCAAGGACGCCATGACCGATGTGATGCTCGACAACGAAACGGCGATCCGGCTCGGGATTTTCCTGGGCGTGCTGGTCCTGGTCGCGGCCTGGGAGGCGCTCAGCCCGCGCCGGGTGCGGAGCGTCTCGCGCTGGCGGCGCTGGCCCAGCAACCTCGGTCTGGTCGCCTTGAACACCGTGGTGCTGCGGCTGCTGTTCCCGGTCGCCGCGGTCGGTATGGCCTGGTACGCCCGGGAGCACGGCTGGGGCCTGTTCAACGCGGTTCAGGTGCCGGCGGCGCTCGCCGTGGTCGCCACCGTGGTCGCGCTCGATTTGATCATCTACCTCCAGCACGTCATGTTCCATGCGGTGCCCGCGCTCTGGCGCCTGCACCGCATGCACCACGCCGATCTCGACTTCGACGTCACCACCGGTGCCCGCTTCCACCCCATCGAGATCGCGCTCTCCATGGTGATCAAGCTGGCCGCGGTGGTGGTGCTCGGCGCCCCACCGGTCGCGGTCGTGGTCTTCGAGGTGGTGTTGAACGCGACCGCCATGTTCAACCACGGCAACCTGCGCCTGCCGTTGGCGGTGGACCGGGTGTTGCGGCTCTTCGTCGTGACCCCGGACATGCACCGGGTGCACCACTCGGTGGTCCCGGCCGAGACCAACAGCAACTTCGGCTTCAACCTGCCCTGGTGGGACCGGCTGCTCGGCACCTACCGGGCCCAGCCGGCGGCCGGGCACGAGGCCATGACCCTCGGCATCGAGCAGTTCCGCGAACCGGGCGACTTGCGGCTCGACCGCATGCTGGTGCAGCCGTTCCGAGGGAGCCCCGGCGACTACCCGATCAACCGCGCGGGCCGCCCGGAGCGGGACTAGGCGCGGAAAAGGGGGAAAGGGGACAGTCCCCTTTATTTCATAGTTTTCGTTTGATTTTCAAGTACTTGCCGGTTAACATCCGGCGACGGCTGTCCGCTCGCGCGGCTTTGTGGTCGGCACGGTGAAGGGATTGAAAGGGGCCTGCGGCGCGCAAAAGAAAACCAACCCGAATACATTACCTCCCTGTATCATATTGTAATTCAAAAGAAAAACCAGAATTAAAGGGGACTGTCCCCTTTTTCCTTTTTTATGCCCTAATAGCCCTTGTCCAGGTCGACCACGTGGCGCAGCGGCTGGCCGGCTTCGAAGCGGCGGATGTTGTCGATCACGAACGCGCAGGCGCCGCGCGCGATCGTCATGGAGGCGACGTGGGGAACGACCACGACCCGCGGGTGGTCCCAGAACGGGGAGTCCGCGGGCAGCGGCTCGTCCCGGAACACATCCAGGGTGGCGCCGTCCAAGTGCCCGGACTCGAGCGCCGCCAGCAGGTCCGCCTCGACCACCTGCGGGCCGCGGCCGACGCTGATCAGCGAGGCCCCCTGGGGCAGGGCCGCGAAGGCGCGGGCGTCGAGGATGTCGGTCGTCTCCGGGGTCAGCGGCAGCAGGCAGACCAGGATGTCGCTGCGGTTGAGGAACGGCAGGAAGCCGTCGGCGCCGTGGAAGGAGGTGACCCCGGGCAGGTCCTTGGGGCCGCCGCTCCAGCCGGCCACGTCGAAACGCAAGGCGACCAGCTTTGCGGCCGCATCGCCGCCGAGCACGCCCAGGCCCATGATCCCGACCCGCCGGTCCCAGGCCGGCACCTGGTCGATCTCGCGCCAGACGTGGGCGCGCGCCTGGGCGGCGTAGTCGAGCATGAAGCGGTGGTGGTAGAGCACCGACATCAGCACGAACTCGGTCATGCCCGCGGTCAGCCCCGGCTCGACCATGCGCACGATGGGCACACCTTTGGGCAGCTCCGGGTCCGAGGACAGGTGGTCGATGCCGGCGCCGATCGAGAAGATCGCCTTCAGGTTCGGATAGGACTTGAGTTCGCCCTTGGGCGGCTTCCAGACCAGCGCGTAGTCGATGTCGGCCGGGTCGCCGACCTCGGGCCATTCGCGCAGGTCGAGCCCGGGCTCGAGCTCGAGCAGTGCGCGGCGCCAGGAATCGCCGCGGTCGATATCGGTCTTGAACAGAAGGGCCATGGTGCCTCGTTGGTTATGCGAAGATCCGCCAACGCCAATACAAGGAATTACCACAGAGGCATAAAGGCGCAGAGAAACAGAACCAAAAAAAATGACCACGATGACACGAAGCGGATTCCCGGCGCGCGTAGCGCGCAAACAAAAAGTCTTCGTGACCTTCGAGCCTTGGCGGTGAATTTTCTTAGTTGATTCTCTGTGCCTCTGTCCTTCTGTGGCTCACCTTCCTGAACGGCCCGGCTTACATCCGCACCACGTCGCCTTCGACCGCTTCGAGCTCGAAGGCGGCTTTCATCAGGGCCTGGGTGTAGGGCTCTTTCGGGGCCTCGAAGATCTGCCGGGCGGGGCCGTGCTCGACCACTTTGCCGTCGCGCATGACGAGGACCTCGTCGGCGAGCGTGCGGACCACCTTGAGGTCGTGGCTGATGAACAGGTAGGCGAGGTTGTTGCGGTCCTGAAGCTCGCGCAGCAAATCGACGATCTGGGCCTGGACCGACATATCCAGCGCCGAGGTCGGCTCGTCGAGCACCAGGAACTTGGGCTTGAGCACCATGGCGCGGGCGATGGCGACGCGCTGGCGCTGGCCGCCGGAGAACTCGTGCGGGTAGCGGTGGCGGCTCTCGGGATCGAGGCCGACCTCCTCCAGCGCGGCCACGATCATGGCCTCGCGTTGCTCGTGGGTGCCGCCCAGGTCGTGGACCTTGAGGCCCTCCTCGACGATCTGGCCGATCGAAAGCCGCGGGCTGAGCGAGCCGTAGGGGTCCTGGAACACGATCTGCATCTGGCGCCGCAAGGGGCGCAGTTCCTTGGCGCCCAGGCCCTGGATGCCCGCGCCCCGGAAGCGGATCTCGCCCTGGCTCGCGATCAGGCGCAGCAGCGCAAGCCCGAGGGTGGTCTTGCCCGAGCCGCTTTCGCCGACCACGCCCACGGTGTGGCCCTCGCGCACAGATAGAGATATACCATCGACCGCGCGCACGTAGTCGACGGTGCGCTTGAGCAGGCCCTTCTTGATCGGGAAGTGGACCTTGACCTCGGTTCCGGCCATGACGATGGGGGCGTCCGGCGGCGCCTTGATCGGGTCGCCCTTGGGTTGGGCGGCGAGCAGGCGCTGGGTGTAGGCGTGTTGCGGGCGCTGGAAGACGTTCTCGGTCGGCGCCTGCTCGACGATCTCGCCCTGGGTCATGACCGCGACCCGGTCGGCCATTTTGCGCACGATGCCGAGATCGTGGGTGATCAGCAGCAGCGCCATGCCGAACTCGGCCTGCAGCTCCTTGAGCAGCTTCAGGATCTGGGCCTGGATGGTGACGTCGAGCGCGGTGGTCGGCTCGTCGGCGATCAACAGGTCCGGCTCGTTGGCCAGCGCCATGGCGATCATGACCCGCTGGCGCTGACCGCCGGAGAGTTCGTGGGGGTAGGCGCCCAGGCGCTTGGCGCCGTCCGGGATGCCGACCACCTCCAAGAGCTCCAGGGTGCGCGCGCGCGCCGCCTCGCGGCCCAATCCCCTGTGCAGGATCAGCATCTCGTTGATCTGCTTCTCGACCGTGTGCAGCGGGTTGAGCGAGGTCATGGGCTCCTGGAAGATCATCGAGATCTCGTCGCCGCGCAC
>Ga0209980_10001158_pt1 | contig 14513 bp, 14 predicted proteins | sample CR02metaG_FD_183611 | JGI IMG/M metagenome (GOLD analysis project Ga0209980, IMG submission 183611) | Deep subsurface microbial communities from Mariana Trench to uncover new lineages of life (NeLLi) - CR02 metaG (SPAdes) (version 2) | ecosystem: Environmental > Aquatic > Marine > Ocean trench...
TTCCTCATCAACAGGCCGGATATATGAGAGCAATCCTGTCCCTGTCATCGCCAACACAGAATCTTGCAAAACGGGAGGAGACCATATATGGGCTTCGCTTCGCTCAGCCCAACCTACGATCTCGCCGCCACACGTTTATGAGATACTGATCCCATGCCTGACGTCGAACCACCCAGCAAGCCAAGCCGGGCCCAGCGTGGCGCCGAGAAGACGGCGCGCAATCCGGTGAAGATCACCCCGGTGGAGGGTCCGTTGCCGCGTAAGCCGCCCTGGATCCGGGTCAAGGCGCCCCTGGGGCCGGGGGTGCGCCGGATCAAGAATCTGCTTCGCCAGCACGGCTTGAACAGCGTCTGCGAGGAGGCCTCGTGTCCCAACCTCGCCGAGTGTTTCAACCACGGAACGGCCACCTTCATGATCATGGGCGATCTGTGTACCCGCCGCTGCCCCTTCTGTGATGTCGCCCACGGGCGGCCGAAGCCACTGGACGGCGACGAGCCGGAGCATCTCGCCCAGGCCGTGGCCGCCATGGGCTTGAAGTACGTGGTCATCACCTCGGTGGACCGCGATGATCTGCGTGACGGCGGCGCCGGTCATTTCGCCGCCTGCGTGTCGCGCTTGCGCGAGCGCTGTCCGGATACCCGTATCGAGATCCTGGTGCCGGATTTCCGCGGGCGCATGGACCGCGCCCTGGCGGCACTGGCCGCGGCGCCCGCGGACGTGTTCAACCACAATCTGGAAACCGTGCCGCGCCTGTATCGGATGGCGCGACCCGGCGCCGACTACGCCTGGTCTCTCCGGCTCCTGCAGCGTTTCAAGGAGGAACACCCGGGCGTTCCCACCAAGTCCGGGCTGATGCTGGGTCTCGGCGAAGAGCGCCATGAGGTGGAGCAGGTGTTGCGAGATCTCCGGGAGCACGGCTGTGACATGCTGACCATCGGCCAGTATCTGCAGCCGAGCCGCCACCACCTGCCGGTGGCTCGCTACTGGCAGCCCCGGGAGTTCGAATTCCTGGGCGAGTTCGCCCGCGGGCTGGGATTTGCCAACGCCGCCAGCGGCCCGCTGGTGCGCTCTTCCTACCACGCCGATCTTCAGGCCGCCGGGGAATCGGTGGCCTGATCAGGGATGGCGGTACTACTCACCAAAATCGCCGCCGCCTTGGCTTTGCCCCCCGGGGGTAACCTGCTCCTCGCTGTTGCCGGGTTGGCGTTATGGCGGCGGGCAAAATTGCTCGCCATGCTGATGTTCGCCGTATCGTTCATCAGTCTCGCCGTACTCAGCATGCCGAAAGTGGGCGACGCTCTGTTCGAGGCCGTCGAGCGCTTTCCCGCCAGGCTTCCCGGGGCGGCATTGGCCGAAGACGTCGGTGCTATCGTCGTGCTCGCCGGTGGCCGCAACGCCAACGCGCCGGAGTACGGCGGCGAAACGGTCGCCTTTCCGTCACTGGTGCGATTGCGCTACGGGGCACGCCTGCAACGCGAGACCGGGCTTCCCCTGCTGGTCAGCGGCGGCAGGGTTCAGGGAGGTGAACCCGCCTCGGAAGCGGCGCTCATCAAGGGCGTATTGGAGCGCGAGCTGAATGTTTCCGTCCGTTGGTTGGAAGAGCGCAGCCGCAACACCGCCGAGAACGCACGCTATTCCGTAGAGCTGCTACGCCAGGAGGATATCGCCGCCATCATTCTGGTAACCAGCGCAGCACACATGCCGCGCGCCGTGGAAGCCTTCGAGGGTCAGGGTGTGCGGGTGAGCGCGGCTCCCACCGGACGGCGAACGGGCAATCGCGCCGCCGCCGGCGTGCTCGACTGGTTGCCCAGCTCCGGCGCGCTGGACAGAAGTCGGATAGCGTTGCACGAACTCCTGGGTCGACTCTGGTACCGGATCCGCTATTGACGGCAGCCAGCAGGCGTCGGCACCTGTTCCTGTCAACGCTCTTTGATCGTCGATCGCAGCCGCCCATGGGCGAGACGCGTATCGATCTCCTCACCGACCCGCACCTGATCGGCGGCCCGCACCAGCTTGCCGTCCCGGGCACGGGTGACGATGGCATAACCCCGGTCCAAGGTCGCTACGGGACCGACGGCTTCCAGGGCCCTGAGGATGTTGCTGAGCCGGGATCGCGGTTGCACCAGCAGGCGGGCGCGTGCGTGCTGCAGGCGTTGGCTGAGTTGTCGGTATGTGGCCCGGTGAGCCGCCAGCATCTGCGAGGGATCCCGTTGCCGCAGGCGCCCGTGGACGGCGCTCAAGCGGGCGCGCCGCGTGACGCTGGTCTGGTGGGCGGCACGGGTCAGGCGCGCCACCAGGGCGTCGAGTCCCTGGGATAGATCGAACAGGCGGCGCCGGGGATGGACCAGGCGCCGGCAGAGCGCGACTGCCAGGCGCCGTTCGTCGGCAACCCGGCGCCGGGCGTGACGGTGGAGACGGCGCACGCCGGTAGAGAGTTGCTGGCGCCATTTGCTGGCTTCCGGACTCACCAGCTCGGCCGCCGCGGACGGGGTCGCGGCACGCCGGTCGGCGGCGAAGTCGGCGATGGTGACATCCACCTCGTGGCCGACACCGGTGACCACCGGCATGCATGCGCGGCGGATGGCGCGGGCCACGCTTTCCTCGTTGAAGGCCCACAGATCCTCCAGGGAGCCGCCGCCACGGGCCAGAATCAGCACGTCGCACTCGTTGCGCTCACTGGCAATATCCAGCATGCGGGCAATTTCCGGCGCGGCCTCTGCGCCCTGCACCGGCACCGGATAGATCATGACGGGGATGGCGGGAAAGCGCCGCGCGAGGACGCTGAGAATATCGCGCAACGCCGCCCCGGTGGGAGAAGTGACGATGCCGATGTGCCGGGGCAGCGAGGGCAGTGGGCGCTTGCGGGCTTGGTCGAATAATCCCTCGTCCGCGAGGCGTTTCTTGAGTGCCTCGAAGGCGCGGCGTAGCGCCCCGGCCCCGGCTTCCTCCAGAAACTGCACGATGAGCTGGAAGTCGCCGCGCTCCGGGTACAGGCTGATGCGACCGTTGGCCAGCACCTGCAGGCCGTTTTCCGGTGAGAAGTCCATGCGCCGGTTGTGCATGCGAAACATGGCACAGCGCAGCTGACAGCGGTCGTCCTTGAGGGAAAAGTAGATGTGGCCGGAGCGCGGCCGCGCCAGATTGGAGATCTCCCCTTCCACCCAGATGTGCGAGAAGTTCTCTTCCAGCAGCGCCCGCGCTTCCAGATTGAGCTCGGAGACGCTGTAGACGGTGCGCATCGCGCTGTCTTGGGTGTCCGCGCCGTTATTGCTCATGCCGGCTCATGCTTCGGTTCGGTGCTGTCCATCGTGAATCCGGCTCCAGGGAGGGCACTGTACTCGGCGCCGGCGCCGGTCAACAAGCATGGATGGGTCGGGATACGGGCTGATCGTTTACGATTGAGGAATAAAAGATTAAAATGATCGGCTAACTTCACGTCTACGCGGGAGTTCATCCGAGCATGCAAGACATCGACGACGCCCTTACCTTTGACGACGTCCTGCTGGTTCCTCGCTACTCCAACATACTGCCGCGCGACGCAAACCTCGATACCCGCCTCACCCGGGGGATCTCCCTCAAGATCCCGCTGGTCTCGGCGGCCATGGACACGGTCACCGAGTGGCGGCTGGCGATTGCCATAGCCCAGGAGGGCGGCGTCGGTATCATCCACAAGAATATGACGGCTGCAGAACAAGCGCGCCAGGTGCTCTCGGTGAAGAAGTTCGAGAGTGGCGTCATCGGCGATCCCATCACCGTTTCTCCAAAAGCCAGTATCCGCGAGGTGCTGGATCTCACCCGGGAATACAACATCTCCGGCGTGCCGGTGGTGGACGGCGAGGATCTGGTCGGCATCGTCACCGCCCGTGATCTGCGCTTCGAAACCCACTACGACGAGCCGGTTACCAGCATCATGACGCCGAAGGAGCGCCTGGTGACGGTGCGCGAGGGGGCGGATAAGGGCGAGATCGTCGGCAAGCTGCACGAGCATCGCATTGAAAAGCTGCTGGTGGTAAATGGTGACTTTCAGCTGCGCGGGCTGATTACCGTCAAGGACATTCAAAAAGCCAGCGAATTTCCTGACGCCTGCAAGGACGGTCAGGAGCGGCTTCGGGTGGGCGGCGCGGTCAGCACCGGCGCGGGCACCGACGAACGGGTTGCCGCACTGGTGGACGCAAGCGTCGACGTCATCGTCGTCGATACCGCCCATGGCCATTCCGAGGGTGTCATGGAGCGGGTTCGCTGGATCAAGTCCAACTTCGACGGCGTGCAAGTGATTGCGGGCAACATCGCCACCGGCGAAGCCGCCCACGACCTGGTGCAGGCCGGCGCCGATGCGGTCAAGATCGGCATCGGGCCCGGATCCATCTGCACCACCAGGATGGTGGCCGGCGTCGGCGTGCCGCAGCTGACCGCCATCGCCAACGTGGCGGGTGCGCTCGAGGGCAGCGACGTGCCGCTGATCGCCGACGGCGGCGTGCGTTACTCGGGCGACATCGCCAAGGCCATGGCGGCGGGCGCCCACACCGTCATGATCGGCAGCCTGTTCGCCGGCACCGAGGAGTCTCCCGGTGAAGTGGAGCTCTATCAGGGACGTTCCTATAAGTCTTACCGGGGAATGGGATCCCTGGGCGCCATGTCCCAGCAACAGGGTTCCAGGGATCGCTACTTCCAGGGCGAGACCACGGACCTGGAGAAGCTGGTGCCCGAGGGCATCGAAGGCCGCGTGCCCTACAAGGGCAGCCTCACCGCGGTGATTCACCAGCTCACCGGGGGTTTGCGCGCCAGCATGGGTTATACCGGCAGCGCCACCCTTGCCGAGATGCGTGAAAACACCAAGCTCGTGCGTGTCTCCCACGCGGGCATGCGCGAGAGTCACGTGCACGACGTGGCCATCACCAAGGAAGCCCCGAACTACCGGGCGGACTGACAGGAAGCGATCGTCTTTGTCTGACCTCCAGCGCCAGGACATTCACGCGGATCGCATCCTGATCCTGGATTTCGGCTCCCAGTACACGCAGCTCATTGCACGGCGAGTGCGTGAGGCCCGCGTGTATTCCGAAATCCGCGCCTTCGACATGGACGCGGATGCACTCGCCGCATTTGCTCCCAAAGGCATCATTCTTTCCGGCGGTCCCGAGTCGGTATTCGACGCAAGCCACGTGCGCGCTCCCCAGGCGGTCTTCGAGCTGGGCGTGCCGGTGCTCGGTATCTGTTACGGCTTACACACCATGGCCGAGCAGCTGGGGGGGCGCGTGGAGAGCACCGAGCGTCGCGAGTTCGGCTATGCGCAAGTGCGTGCCCGCGGTCATTCGCGCTTGCTGAAGGACATCGAGGACCACACCAGCGAGGAAGGTTACGGGCTCCTGGATGTGTGGATGAGTCACGGCGACAGCGTCACCGAGATGCCCGAGGGCTTCAAGCGCATCGCCTCCACCGACAACGCGCCGCTGGCGGGTATGGCCGACGAAGAGCGGCAGTTTTACGGCATTCAATTTCATCCCGAAGTTACGCATACGCGCCAGGGCGCACGTATCCTCTCGCGCTTTGTGCACGACATCTGCGGTTGCAGCGATCTATGGACACCGCAGCAGATCATCGACGACAGCATCGAGCGCGTGCGCGCGCGGGTCGGTGACGACCAGGTGTTGCTGGGATTGTCGGGGGGCGTCGATTCCTCGGTGGTGGCGGCGCTTCTGCACCGCGCCATCGGGCCTCGGCTCACCTGCATATTTGTCGACAACGGTCTGCTGCGTCTGAACGAAGCCGATCAGGTCATGGCCACCTTCGCCGAGCATCTGGGTGTCAGAGTGATCCGGGTGGATGCGCAGGATCGTTTCCTGGCGGCGCTCGCCGGGGTCGCCGATCCGGAGCGCAAGCGCAAGATCATCGGTAACTTATTCATCGAGATTTTCGAGGAACGGGCCACGGCACTGGACGACATCCGCTGGCTCGCCCAGGGGACCATCTACCCGGACGTCATCGAGTCCGCCGGTGGCGCCACCGGCAAGGCCCACGTGATCAAGTCCCATCACAACGTGGCCGGTCTGCCGGAGCACATGAAGCTGGAGCTGGTCGAGCCGCTGAGGGAGCTGTTCAAGGACGAGGTGCGCACCATCGGCGTGGAGCTCGGCTTGCCTTCCGAGCTCGTACACCGCCATCCGTTCCCGGGCCCGGGGCTGGGCGTGCGCATCCTCGGCGAGGTGAAACAGGAATACGCCGAGGTGCTGCGGCGCGCCGATGCCATCTTCATAGAGGAGCTGCGCGCGCAGAATCTCTACGATCGCGTCAGCCAGGCCTTCGCGGTCTATCTTCCGGTACGCTCCGTGGGCGTGATGGGAGACGCGCGCCGCTACGAGCACGTGATCGCCTTGCGCGCGGTGGAGACCATCGACTTCATGACCGCGCGTTGGGCCCATCTGCCCTACGAGTTTCTGGAGTTGGTATCCAACCGCATCATCAACGAGGTGCCGGGTATCTCTAGGGTCGTCTACGATGTGTCCAGCAAGCCGCCGGCGACCATCGAGTGGGAGTAGGCAGGATGGCTGACGAAGCCTGCGTTGCTGTCGACCGCGAGTGGATGCGACGGGCGCTGGCGCTGGCGGATCAGGCCGCCGCCGCCGGGGAAGTGCCGGTGGGAGCGGTGCTGGTCCGCGACGGCGAGGCGCTTGGCTCGGGCTGGAACGCGCCGGTGGGCAGCAACGACCCCACCGCCCATGCCGAAGTCATGGCCCTGCGCGCCGCGGCCGCCGCGGTAAGCAATTACCGGCTCCCCGGCAGCACCCTGTATGCCACCATGGAACCCTGTCCCATGTGCGCCGGCGCCATCGTGCAGGCGCGGGTCGCGCGGGTCGTGTACGCCGCCCGGGATGAACGCTGGGGCGCGGTGGAGAGCGTGTTCGAAATTCTCGGCTCGCGCAGACTCAACCATCATGTGAACTGCGAGGGCGGATTGCTGGCGGAGGAATCCGCCCGTCGCTTGAAGGATTTCTTTGCAGTACGGCGCTGAATTTCAATGGGGCCGGTCCATGGACCGTAGGTTGGGCTGAGCGGAGGATTAATGGGGACAGATTAATGGGGACAGATCTATTTAATCGCGCGGGGGGCGGTTCCCGCCCCCCGCGATTAAATAGATCTGTCCCCATTAATCTGTCCCCATTAATCCTCCGCTCAGCCCAACCTACGAGGCTCCTGTAGTCAAAGTACAAATGAGCGCGGACATTTCTGAAGACCAAATCCACCACCTGGCCGTGCGTCTTGGCGAGGTGCTGGGCGCGCGCAAGCTCATGCTGGCGACCGCCGAGTCCTGCACCGGTGGATGGGCTGCCATGGCCGTGACTGCCGTGGCCAGCAGCTCGGGTTGGTTCGAGCGCGGCTTCGTCAGCTACTCGAATGCCGCCAAGCAGGAGATGCTCGGCGTGAAGCCCGGCACCCTGGCGGCCCACGGCGCCGTCAGCGAAGCGGCGGTGCGGGAGATGGCGCAAGGCGCCATCTCCCGGAGCGGGGCGCAGGCGAGCCTCGCCATCAGCGGGGTCGCGGGTCCCGGTGGCGGCAGCGCGGCCAAGCCCGTGGGTCTGGTGTGTCTGGCATGGGCGCTGGAAGGCGGTGAGTGCCGTTCCCGTTGTCTGCAGTGCCAGGGCGATCGCGGGGATGTGCGGCGTCAAGCGGTGGTGCAGGCGCTGGCGGGTCTTCTGGAGCTGCTATCGGCGTCCCCCGGAAAGCCATGACGGCGGCGGCCCGCCAGCGCCTGTTCTTCGCCCTGTGGCCCGACGAGGACACGCAAGCCGCGCTCGCGGGGCTGGCGAAAGCACGGCTCCCGGCCGCTGGCGGGCGCCTGATAAGCGCGCACAACCTTCATCTGACCCTGGTGTTTCTCGGCTCGCTGGACGCGGGCTCGCGCGCATGTGCTGAACGCGCGGCGGCATCTCTGAGGGCACCCGCATTCGAGCTGGAATTTCGGCGCCTCGGCTATTGGCCGCGACCGCGGCTGTTGTGGTCGGCGCCTGAGCGCACACCGGAGGGCCTCACGATGCTCGAATCCATGCTGCGCAAGGCGCTCGCGGCATGCGGCCATGAGCCCGAATCCCGTCCGTTCCAGGCCCACATTACGCTGGCGCGAAAGGTGCGAGGTCCGATAGACGGCACAACCCATGCGTCGGCTCGGGGGTCCTCGGCAATTGCTCCAGGTATTGCCCTACCTCCTGCATCTGACCGCCATGGATGGCGGGAATGCAGGGGATTGTCTGGAACAATCCCTGCCCCGCAGTCGTGCTTGGCCCTGACTCGTCCATCCCTGGACTCGCCCCTTCGCTGGCCTGTATCCGCTTTTCACCTGGTGGCGTCGCAAACCCTTGCCAATGGTGCCCGCTATCAACCCCTGGTGAGCTGGCCACTGGAGTAGGCTCCTATGCCGACATTCGCATCTATGGGATAATTGCCTATTGGCCGCAATCCGTATCCGCACACGAGGAGATACCGTGGACGACAACCGCAAAAAGGCACTGACAGCTGCGTTATCGCAGATCGAGCGACAGTTCGGCAAAGGCGCCATCATGCGCCTGGGGGATTCCAGCGTGTCGCGCGACATCGAGGTCGTATCCACCGGCTCGTTGCAGCTGGATGTTGCCCTGGGCATCGGTGGCCTGCCCCGCGGACGCGTCGTCGAAATCTATGGTCCGGAGGCCTCCGGCAAAACCACGCTGACCCTGGAAGTCATCGCCCAGGCGCAGAAGGCGGGCGGCGCAGCCGCATTCATCGACGCCGAGCATGCTCTGGATCCCCCGTACGCGGCGAAAATCGGCGTCGACGTGGACGAGTTACTGATATCGCAGCCTGATACCGGCGAGCAGGCCCTGGAGATCGCCGACATGATCGTGCGTTCCGGCGCCGTCGATGTGGTGGTGATCGACTCGGTGGCCGCGCTGGTGCCCAAAGCGGAGCTTGAAGGCGACATGGGCGACACCCACGTGGGGCTCCAGGCGCGCCTCATGTCCCAGGCGTTGCGCAAGCTCACCGCGAATATCAATCGCTCTAAAACGATGTTGATTTTCATCAACCAGATACGCATGAAGATCGGCGTGATGTTCGGCAGCCCCGAGACAACCAGCGGCGGCAACGCGCTCAAGTTCTACGCATCGGTGCGTCTGGACATCCGCCGTATCGGCGCGATCAAGCGCGGAGACGAGGTGGTGGGCAGCGAGACCCGGGTGAAAGTGGTGAAGAACAAGCTGGCGCCACCGTTCAAGAAGGTCGAGTTCGACATTCTTTACGGTGAGGGCATATCCCGCGAGGGCGAGCTCATCGATCTGGGGGTGCAGCACGGCCTTGTGGACAAGGCCGGCGCCTGGTACAGCTACAAGGGCGACCGAATCGGCCAGGGTCGCGACAATGTGCGTGAGTTTCTCAAACAGAATCCGGATACGGCCGCGGAGATCGATAGCGCGCTGCGCGACATACTTGTTGCGCGAAAGCCGGCGGCACAAGAGACCGAGAAAGTGAACGCGGCCGAGGAAGCGGAGGCCTGAACAAAGAAAGCCAAACGATTCTCGACAAGGCGACGGCGCTACTGGCGCGCCGCGAGCACTCGCGCACCGAGCTCGGCCGCAAGCTCACTCAGCGAGGGTTTTCCGAGCCGCTCATCGGCGAGGCGCTGGACGCGCTCGAGGCCGAGGATCTTCTGTCCGACCTGCGCTTCGCAGAGAATTACGTCCACCACCGAACTGCGCGAGGGCAGGGCCCGCTGAAGATTCGATACGAGCTGCGAGAGCGAGGCGTGAGCGATGATCTGGCGATGCAGTTCATCGACGCCGACAGGCAGCGCTGGTGCGAGCGTGCACTCGCCGTCCGGCACAAGCGCTTCGGGTCAGAACGGCCCGATGACAGTCGGGAACGATCGCGCCAGACACGCTTTCTCGAACAACGCGGATTCGAGACTGAGCATATTCGTTTTGCTCTGGATGAATAGTTGATATGACCAGCACCAATGAGCTTCGCCGGATTTTTCTCGAGTACTTTCGAGACCGCGGTCACGAGTTGGTGCCGAGCAGCTCGCTGGTGCCGGCGAAGGACCCGAGCTTGCTGTTCACCAACGCCGGCATGGTGCAGTTCAAGGATGTTTTCCTCGGCACCGACAAGCGCCCCTATAAGCGTGCGACCACGGCGCAACGCTGTGTGCGCGCCGGCGGCAAGCACAATGATCTGGAAAACGTCGGTTACACGGCGCGCCATCACACGTTTTTCGAGATGCTCGGTAACTTCAGCTTCGGCGATTACTTCAAGCGCGAGGCCATCGCGTACTGTTGGGAGCTCATGACCGAGACCTTCGCGTTTCCCGCCGAGCGTCTGTGGGTCACCGTTTACGAGGAAGACGACGAGGCCGCGGACATCTGGCTCAAGGAGATCGGTATAGACCCGAGCCGCTTCTCCCGTTGCGGGATGAAGGACAATTTCTGGTCCATGGGAGATACCGGACCATGCGGTCCCTGTTCCGAGGTCTTCTACGACCACGGTCCGGAGATTGCCGGCGGCCCCCCCGGCAGCCCCGACGAGGACGGCGATCGCTACATCGAGCTCTGGAATCTGGTGTTCATGCAGTTCAATCGCGACGCCGGGGGTGAGATGACCCCGCTGCCGAAACCTTCGGTGGACACCGGTTTGGGCATCGAGCGGCTGGCCGCCGTCGTTCAGGGTGTGCACAGCAACTACGAGATCGATCTCTTTCGTTCCCTCATCGAGGCGGCCGCGGAGGTCACCGGCGCCAGCAACCTGGACGACAAGTCCCTGCGCGTCATCGCCGATCACATCCGCGCTTGCGCCTTTCTGGTGGCGGATGGCGTGGTGCCGTCCAACGAGGGGCGTGGCTATGTGCTGCGGCGCATCGTCCGCCGCGCAATTCGCCACGGCCACAAGCTGGGCATGAAAGATCCTTTTTTCCACCGCCTGGTGTTGCCCCTGGAAAAGGAGATGGGGGCGGCGTATCCGGAGCTCGGTGAAAGGCGCGAGTTAATAGAGCGGGTGCTCGCCCAGGAAGAGGATCGCTTTGCCGAGACCCTGGAGCAGGGTCTTCGGCTGCTGGATCAGGCCATCGAGAATCTCAGCGGCGAGCGCATTCCCGGTGAGACCCTGTTCAAGCTCTACGACACCTACGGATTTCCCGTGGACCTGACCGCCGACGTCGCCCGGGAGCGGGGCTTGAGCGTGGACATCGCCGGTTTTGAGACGCATATGGACGCCCAGCGTCAGCGGGCCCGTGACGCGAGTGTTTTCGGAGCCGCCGCGGGGGTGCGCCTGGAACTGTCCGGCAAGTCTGAATTTTCCGGATACGACGGCTTGAGTGGCGAGGCCGAGGTGCTGGCGCTGCTGTGCGACGGCGAGCCGGTTGAGAGTCTGCAACCGGAGGATCATGGGATCGTGGTGCTCGATTCCACGCCGTTCTACAGCGAAGCGGGCGGCCAGATCGGAGATCGCGGCGCCCTGGAAAACGACCGGGCGCGCTTCGAGGTGGCCGACACCCAGCGCCAGGGCCAGGTGGCCGCTCACATCGGCGTGCTCACGGACGGTGAGCTGCGGGTCGGTGATCATCTGGCGGCACAGGTAGACGCCCACACGCGGCGCGCCATCGCACGCAATCATTCGGCCACCCACGTGCTGCACGCGGCATTGCGCGCGCAGCTGGGCGACCATGTGCAGCAAAAAGGATCCCTGGTGGCCGCCGACCGCCTGCGTTTCGACTTCTCGCACTTCGAACCGGTGAGCACCGAGCAGCTGCTGGTCATCGAGCGCCAGGTGAACGACTGGATACTGGGTAATGACGCGGTCGTTACCCGGGTGCTGCCGCTGGCCGTGGCAATGCAGAGCGGCGCGGTGGCACTGTTCGGCGAGAAGTACGAAGACCCGGTGCGCGTCTTGTCCATCGGTGATTTCTCCACCGAGCTGTGCGGCGGTACCCATGTTCAGCGCGCCGGCGATATCGGGCTGTTCAAACTGACCTCCGAAACCGGCATCGCTGCCGGCGTTCGCCGTGTCGAAGCCGTGACCGGGGAGCGCGCCCTCGACTGGCTGGCCAATGCCGACGCCAAGCTCAAGCGCGTGGCGGAACTGGTGAAGGCAGATGACGAGGCGATAGTGGAGAAGGTCGCGCAAGTGGTGTCCCGCAGCCGCGTGCTCGAGAAGGATCTGGAACGCTTGAAATCACGCCTGGCGGCCACACAAGGGGAAGACCTGGCGGCCCAGGCCATCGACGTCGACGGCCTCAAGGTACTGGCGGCGCGGCTCGACGGCGTCGATGTCAAAGGATTGCGTGCCACCGTGGACCAGCTGAAAAACAAGCTGGGCTCGGCCGCCGTGGTGCTGGCCACGGTGGACGGCGAAAAGGTCAATCTGGTGGCCGGCGTCACGGCGGACTACACAGACCGCATCGAGGCGGGACCGCTGGCGAATTTCGTCGCCCAGCAGGTGGGTGGCCGTGGCGGTGGCCGTGCCGACATGGCCCAGGCCGGCGGCAATGATCCGGCTCGCCTGGAACAGGCCATCAAGGCGGTGCCGAACTGGATCCGTGAGCGCCTGGGGAATTGAGGCCGCCCGAATTCCGACAACCTCATGGCGCTGATCGTGCAGAAATACGGCGGCACCTCGGTGGGCAATCTGGAGCGCATCGAGTGCGTTGCCCAACGGGTAAAAGCAACCCGCGAGGCGGGTAACGACGTGGTGGTCGTGCTCTCCGCCATGGGAGGGGAGACCGATCGGCTGCTGGAGATGGCACGCCAGGTGAGCGGCAATCCGACCAGGCGCGAACTCGACGTGCTGCTTTCCACCGGTGAGCAGGTGAGCATCGCGCTTCTCTGCATGAGCCTGGCAGCTAAAGGGTGCGCAGCGCGATCCTTCACCGGTGGCCAGGCACGCATCCGTACCGACGCAAGCCACACCAAGGCACGCATCCAGGGCATCGACGTCGATGCGCTGAGGGCTGCGCTGGCGCAGTCCCATGTGGCGGTGGTGGCCGGATTTCAGGGGGTCGACGAGGCCGGCAACATTACGACTCTGGGACGCGGTGGATCGGATACCACGGCGGTCGCGCTGGCGGCGGCGCTGGAAGCCCGGGAATGTCAGATCTATACGGATGTAGACGGCGTCTACACGTCCGATCCGCGGGTCGTGCCGGAAGCGCGCCGTCTCGACACGCTCACCTTCGAAGAGATGCTGGAGCTTGCCAGCCTCGGCGCCCGGGTCCTGCAGACTCGTGCCGTGGAGTTCGCCAGCAAGTACAACGTGACACTGCGTGTTCTGTCTTCCTTCGAGGAAGGCGAGGGCACGCTCATTACTTCCGAGGAAGCAACCATGGAACAACCCCTGATCGCTGGTGTGGCGTTCAATCAGGATGAGGCCAAGCTCACCGTCAAGGGGGTCCCGGATCGTCCGGGAATCGCCGCCGCCCTGCTTTGCCCCATCGCCGAGGCCGATATCGACGTGGACATGATCGTCCAGAACGTCTCGGAGGACGGCACCACGGACGTCACGTTCACGGTTCACCGCAACGAGTACCAGGCGGCCTTCGAGCTGCTCAAGGGGCTTTCCCGGGACATGGATGCCAGAGAAGTGACCGGGGACGAGCGCATTGCTAAAATTTCACTGGTCGGGGTCGGAATGCGGTCCCATGCTGGCATCGCCAGCCGGATGTTCGAGGCGCTCGCTGCCGAGGGTATCAACATCCAGATGATCTCCACCTCTGAAATCAAGATTTCCGTGGTAGTGGATGAGAAGTATCTGGAGCTGGGCGTGCGGGCACTACACGCGGCTTTCGGGCTCGGGGACCAGCCTTCGCCGGATAAGGCGATTAAATCCTAAAGGTCTTGTGCGATTAGAACGATAATAGGTTTAGACGTTCGCATTCGGCCGAGCGCGGTTGGCGCCCCCCGGGAATGGGTGGGAATTGATGGCCAAGGAGAAACGACATGTTGATTCTGACGCGCAGAGTGGGCGAATCGCTGATGATCGGAGACGATGTCACCGTCACGGTGCTGGGGGTAAAAGGCAACCAGGTGCGCATCGGCGTCAACGCTCCGAAAGAAATCGCCGTCCACCGCGAGGAGATCTACGAGAAAATTCAGGCGGAAAAGTCCGGCGATGCGCCCCCGGCACCGGACGAGCAGGAAGGATGAATGGCCCGAAAAGCACCCGTATTTGGACTGCTGCACGCCGTTACGTGCGGATGCGCATTTTTTGCCTGACCGCCCTGGCTTCGGTATGCTTGCCGCTCTCCGCGGAGAGATGGCCGAGCGGCTGAAGGCGCTCCCCTGCTAAGGGAGTATGGGTTAATAGCCCATCGAGGGTTCGAATCCCTCTCTCTCCGCCACCTTTGCTTTGCAGCACGACCGCGATTCGCACGCGCCTTGACAGCCATTCGGCGCCTCCAGATAATCCCCCCTCTTCTCAGCGCCCGTAGCTCAGTTGGATAGAGTACCTGGCTACGAACCAGGTGGTCGGCGGTTCGAATCCGTCCGGGCGCGCCAATAATTTCA
>Ga0209980_10001160_pt1 | contig 14511 bp, 14 predicted proteins | sample CR02metaG_FD_183611 | JGI IMG/M metagenome (GOLD analysis project Ga0209980, IMG submission 183611) | Deep subsurface microbial communities from Mariana Trench to uncover new lineages of life (NeLLi) - CR02 metaG (SPAdes) (version 2) | ecosystem: Environmental > Aquatic > Marine > Ocean trench...
AACTGGTGCTCACGAACGTGAAACGTTAAGGTTCACTCTTGTCCGATAAGGAATGCATGCATGAGTGCAATTCAGGATCTGAAAGGCCGTATGATTCTCGATTCGCGCGGCACGCCAACCGTTGAAGTCGATGTGCAATTAACCAGTGGCGCGTGGGGACGGGCGGCTGTGCCGTCCGGTGCGTCTACAGGAACCCGCGAGGCGTTGGAATTGCGAGATGAAGATCCCAAACGGTGGATGGGAAAGGGTGTGACGAAAGCGTTGCAGAGTATTTCAAAAACTCTTGCGCCGAAGCTCAAAGGGATGAATGCTTTGGACCAAGCGGCCGTTGATTCCACCATGATTGCGCTGGATGGCACAAAAGGCAAATCGCGCCTGGGCGCCAATGCAATGCTTGGCGTGTCGTTGGCCGTGGCGCATGCGGCGGCTGCCGAAACGAAACAACCCTTGTACCGATACATCGGTGGCGCCGATGCTCGTGAACTGCCGGTGCCCATGATGAATATTATCAATGGCGGCGCGCATGCGGATAATGGCTTGGATATTCAAGAGTTCATGATCATGCCAGTTGGCGCTTCACGGTTTAGTGAAGGCCTGCGGATGGGTATGGAAGTGTTTCATCATTTGAAAGCGCTGTTAAAGGCAAAAGGGCTTAGCACGGCGGTTGGCGATGAAGGCGGATTTGCACCGGCGTTGAAATCGAATGAAGACGCGTTGGCCGTGATCATCGAGGCCATTCGCAAGGCGGGCTATCGGCCTGGTCGTGATATCGTGTTGGCTTTGGATGCGGCGGCGAGCGAGTTTTATGGAAAGAAGGGATATGTGTTGCAGGCTGAAGGTGGTGTAGCAAAATCCTCTACTCAGATGGGCGAATATTATGAGCAGCTGGTGAACAAGTATCCCATCGTGTCGATTGAAGATGGACTCCATGAAGATGATTGGAAGGGCTGGAAGCAATTGACCGACCGGCTGGGCGATCGTGTGCAATTGGTGGGCGATGATTTGTTTGTGACCAATGTCGAATACCTATCCAAAGGGATTCGGGAAAAAGCGGCCACGGCTATTCTTATCAAAGTCAATCAAATCGGTACCCTGACGGAAACACTCGAAACCGTTGAAATGGCTAAGCGCGCGGGGTATGGTGTTATCATTTCCCATCGATCGGGAGAGACCGAAGATACGACGATTGCGGATTTGGCTGTGGCGTTGAATGCCGGACAAATTAAAACCGGGTCATTGTCAAGAACGGATCGGTTAGCTAAATATAATCAACTCTTGCGGATCGAAGAAGAACTGGGGAAGGCTGCACAGTATCGAGGACGGCACGTGATCCAAACACGGGGTGCGGGTATTTGATACGAGCGAATTGCAAACGGGTCGTTGAGTCATCGAAGCCATGGCCTGCTCTGCGGTCGTGGCAGAGACCCGTGGCTCTTGTGGTTGGCATTGTGGTGTTGGTCATGTGGTTGATGGAAGGTGCGGAGATGACCCAATATATCCGAATGGAAAATGAGTTAGACCGGATGAATCAGAACATCGCACAACTTGAGCAATCGAATGCAGCCCTCGAACAGGAAATCCATCTTGTGCAGAATGATTCCTTTACGCTTGAGAAACTTGCAAGGGAACGTTTAGGGTACGTCAAGGAAGGAGAGGTCGTGTATCAATTGGTCGAGCCCTTATGAATACACGTGTCCCTGACTTTTGTGGAGAGACCAAGCTAAAACGGGAGGGAATATTGATGATGAGCCATTGAAGTGCCCATGCCTTTCCCGTGTTTGTCCCTTCCACGCGTAAATCTTTTTTAACCTGCTTTGGAAATAGTAAGGGCTCGCGCAAGAATAACTTCCCATGTTTGAGCGTCGATCCATTCCGTCTGGCGGCGTTGCTCGTTCTTTCCATACGAGGTATGCGCAGTCCTCGTGCCTTGCCAGACAGGTGTCTCAGCGCCCAAACAGGGGAAGTTATTCTTACGCGAACCCTTTATCCTGACTGACTCTCACATTTTCATCACGCATACGTGGCCCACAAGGCCATGAGGAACTGTTTATGAAATTTGGAACCATGGCCATATTGGGCTGCCCGAATGTTGGAAAGTCCACGCTCGTGAACACGCTTGTCAAACAAAAGATTGCGATCGTGTCTAATAAACCGCAGACCACGCGATCGCGCATTCTTGGCGTTGCACATTTTCCAGAAGGACAACTTGCTCTGCTGGATACGCCAGGCTTGCATCGACCGTGGCATCGGCTCAATAAGCGCATGGTGCGGGCAGCGTTAGATACGGTGCAGGATGCGGATCTGCTTGCGGTAATGGTGGATGGACGGAAGATGCCTGGTGCAGGGGATCGAGCGGTCATCAAACAAGTGTTTTCCTCACCTGATCGGTCCGAAAGTCTTCCCGTATTTTTACTGGTCAATAAAATCGATCTCATTCGTAAGCCGAAGGTGTTACCGGTGCTCGAAGCCTACCAGTCCCTGGGTGAGTGGTCGGAAGTCATCCCATTGTCCGCGATGACGGGGTTAAATGTTGATCGATTACGGGATTTGGCCTTTGCTCGATTTCCGGAGCAAGAGGGCGCGTACGATGATGATTTTGTGACGGATCAGTCAATGCGGCAAATAGCGGCCGAACTTGTTCGCGAAAAAGTACTTGAACAAACGAGGGCGGAATTGCCCTATGCCGTAGCCGTTCATATTGATGAATTTCTGGAACAGGGCAAGCTGTGTTCGATTGCGGCCTCAATTTTGGTAGAAAAACCAGGACAAAAGGCCATTGTCATTGGAAAGGGCGGGGCGAGACTGAAGGAAATTGGGACGGCGGCACGTCTTGACCTTGAACGTGAAATGGGTGTGAAAGTATTTCTCGATCTACATGTGAAGGTCAAAGACGCCTGGCGGGACAATGAGCGCTTGCTCGTCGAGTTGGGATATTAAGGGTTTGCGCAAAAATACCTTCACATTTTTTGGCGTCGATCCACCCCGTCTAGCGGCGTTGCTCGTCCTTTCCATACCGAGGAGTATGCGGAGTCCTCGCGTCTTGCCAGACAGGCGTCTCGGCACCAAAAAAGGCAAAGGTATTTTTGCGCGAACCCTAAGAACGACATGATCGATCCAGTCAAAATCACAGATCCCACCGTTGAGGAAGACACTCAGTCTGAGGCTCTCCTCATGGAGAATAGCCATCAAAGTAAATTTGATGTGGTGTTGCTCTCCGTGCGTCGGCTACTCAAACGAGGTGCGATGGCGAATCTTACTAATTTGATTAACCGGTTACATCCTGCTGACATCGCACGGGTCATTATGCATCTTGATTCGCCGCAGGAGCGCCAAACAATTTTTGAGTTGGTGGAGGGCATTCCTGAACAAGGGCAGGTCGTCAGTGAGTTGAGTGAGGAAATGATTCCGCAGGTCTTAGAAGATCGCAACGCAGCCGAGATTACCTGGATGCTCCGGTCGGTGCCGGCGGATGACGTCGCGTATATCTTAGGTGTGCTGCCGGATGAGCGCACACAAGAAATTTTACCGTTGATGAAGGCAGAAGAATCTCAAGAAGTCGTGAACTTGATGGCCTATCCCAAAGGCACCGCCGGGAGCATTATGACGACGGAGTTTCTGGCTCTTCCCGAAGGCACGACCGCGCAGGAAGCCATTCAACGTCTGCAGCAAGCCACCAAGGCCGAGACTGTATTTTATATTTATGTTACCGATCCAAATGAAAAATTATCGGGCGTGGTGTCCTTACGAGAACTTCTCGTGGTTGCCCCTACGACGCCGTTGAAAAATATGCTCACGCGAGAAGTGCTGAGCGTCACGGTTGATACGGATCAGGAAGAAGTCGCCCGACAAGTGGCCACCTATAATCTCTTGGCCATCCCTGTGGTGGGGGATGATGGACGTTTGGTTGGTATTATCACCGTGGACGATGTGGTGGACGTGATCCGAGAAGAAGACACGAAAGATATGCTCAAGATGGCAGGTACTGCTGAGGAGGATGCAGAGATGCACAGGTCCAGCCTCCAAGCGGTTGGGCTTCGACTGCCATGGCTGTTTACGAATTTGGTCGGGAGCCTCGTGTCAGGGTTCATCCTGTGGTGGTTTCGGTTTACGATTCAGGAAGTCGTCGTTATCGTGGCGTTTATCCCCGTCATTGCCGCCATGAGTGGAAACCTTGGCCTGCAATCATCCACGCTCATCATTCGTGGGCTGGCCACTGGGCGGGTGGATTTGAGTGATATTTGGAAAGTCGTGTCTCGCGAATTGCGTATTGGATTGGCGCTGGGGGTCATCTGTGGAACGCTGTTGTTGATGGTAGGATGGGCCTGGCAAGGTAGTGGAGTTTTTGGAGCCGTCGTAGGTGGGGCGCTGCTCATAACATTTCTCATTTCCGCGAGTTTGGCAACGGTGACACCGCTCATGTTAAAAAGGTTTAAGATTGATCCTGCAGTGGCCGCGGGTCCGTTTATAACCACGGCCATGGACATCACTGGCGTGACGATTTATCTTGGGCTCGCAACGATGATGCTGGAACATTTCCGATAGCACAGGATGTTGGAAACGCCTGCCAGCGGCGTTCTCGGCACTTTGTCATGCTCACGTACTCTCGTACGCTCCGCGTGCCAAAGTGCCTGCGGCCTTGCTGGACAGACGTTTTCAACATCCTGCTAGAAATTTTATGGCACTCATCACCACAGAAGCGATAGCACTCAAAAGTATGCGATGGGGAGAGGCTGATCGCATCGTCACGTTCTTTTCCTACAAACTCGGAAAAGTGCGAGGGATTGCGCGCGGGGCCCGGCGAATAAAAAGTCGTTTTGGCGGAGCCCTCGAACCCTTTACCTGTGTGAACCTTACGCTGTTCGATAAGCGCAATGATAGCTTAGCCTCGATCAGTCATGTTGATATCCTGGAACATTTCGCCTCGTTGCGCGAAGATCTGGAGCGAATGTCTGCAGCAGCCAGAATGGTGTCTCTGGTAGAAGGGATTACCGCCGAACGAGACCCGAGCCACGAAATGTTTCGTTTGCTTTTAGAAGGCTTGCATGCATTGCTTGAATCAGAAGATCATGTTCTGACCACGCTTATTTTTCAGATCCATGTGTTAACCCATGCGGGGTTTCGTCCGCAGATTGATCACTGTGCCACCTGCGGAAAGGACGTTGGTTCGCGCATCACAAAGTTCTCACCATCGGCTGGCGGCCTCCTGTGTCAAGCTTGTGAACAAGCGAGTTGGGATAATTGTTTGCCGATGTCTTCGGGAAGTGTTGCGTTTGTGCAGCAAGCGCGACGCATGCGTTTTGGTTTAGCCATGCGCCTCAAAGCTGAAGGCCAAGTGCGGTGCGAATTGGAAGGAATTATTGACACCTACGCGAGGGCCGTCGTAGACAAGCCTTTGCCAGCCATAGATTTCTTGGCAGCCGAACCCTCACCTGTGTATGGCATGAAAAGTATAGATTCAGGCGTAGAAAACGCCTGACCAAATTGTTCCCCATTTAGAAAAGGGGGTAAGGGGGATTTTGCCTTTTTGGAAATTGTCTGAGATAGGTGGAAAACGCTAAACAAAAAATCTTCCCCAGCCTCACGTTGCCACAGAGGGGGATGACATTTAAGATAAATTTAACCCTCGCCCCTGAGGGGAGAGGGCAGGGTGAGGGGTTTTGACTTTAGTATTTTTTCTCCGAAAGCAAAGGTATCGTAAGAAATGAGTACTGAGACTATCCAACCCACAGATATGAACTGGATCGAGAAAGGTGTCTTTGGCATCGACTGGAGCGATGGCCACAAAGGTGTCTATCCCATTCGATATTTACGACTCCATTGCCCCTGTGCCGCCTGCACCGATGAATGGACGGGAGCGCTCAAACTCAAAGATGAAGACGTGCCCCTGCTCATGATGCTCAAAGACATCGAATCAGTCGGTAACTATGCCTTGCGGTTTATCTGGAGCGATGGACACGATACCGGACTGTACACCTTTGGCAATCTTCGAAAGATGTGCCAGTGTGATATTTGTGAGCCGAATAAAGAGCCAGAGTCGAAAAAGAAACTCTCCTCGCGTCGTTTGATGTAAATTTCTTGTAGTTCTCCCCCTTTCCCAAGGTCAAAAACCCCACCAACCTCTTCTCCAGCAAGCCTTTCAGGAAATGACTCGCCCAAATTTACCCACTCACTTTGGAGAAGACCCGGAAAATATTATCGCCGATAGCGCGGCCCGAGAGTTTGGTTTTCGTAGTCGGTGAAGAGGCGTTTGGTTTCGGGGTGGAGGGTGAATCCTTTGCCGTGGGTGATGTCTCGGGTGCGGAAGAGTGGGGAGAGTTTGCCGGATGGATCGAGGTAGGCTGCGCGTAGAGGGACGGATCGATTGCGATGGTGAATGACCTGGCAGGGTGTCGATCGAATTGAACTGATCCACGTGGCGATTTCATCGGGATTGCCGATTGAGGCCGAGAGTAAGAGCAGCCGTGATTGCGATGGACAAAAGATGATCGTTTCTTCCCATACCACGCCGCGTTCGGGATCAGCGATAAATTGCGATTCGTCCAAGATGACCAAGCCTAACGTATCCAGGCGAAGGTCGATTTCGCCGCTTGCTGCGTCGTATAGCAAATTTCGAAGAATCTCGGTTGTCATGATCAAGATAGGGGCGTACGGGTTGTAACGACGATCGCCAGTAAGAATGCCGACTTGATCAGAACCAAAAATCTGTGAAAACTCGGTGAGCTTGGTGTTGGATAACGCTTTGAGCGGTGAGGTATAAATGACGGTTCGATCGGCTTCCATGGCCCGGCGCATGGCTTCGATGGCCACATAGGTTTTTCCGCTGCCGGTTGGCACACTGACAATAACATCGCAGGTGGCTAAATGGTCAATGGCTTCTTCTTGCCATTGATCAGGCGTAAATGTTTGGGTTGTCGGGACGCCAATGCCTTCGAGAAAGGCGCTGATGGTGATTGCTGGTTCTGGTGGATGTTCGGTCGAACGATGTTTTGAGGTAGCAGGCAATTTTGGTTGTGTGGGGGGCTCTTGCGGTTGTGATTGGGCCGGTCGTTTCCCAGACGGTTTTGTTTGAGCGGCTGCGTGGATTAACCCTTCCAGATCGACAACAAGTTGGGCCCGGTGGTCCGGGGTGAGTTCGAGCAATGTTTGGATGAGGCGGTGTTTGCCCATTCGAAAATAGCGAGGCACCCGTCCATTGGCTAATCGATGGAGAAGCCTCACTGATTGATCGTAGAGATGTCGCGAGAGTTCATCGTTGGTCATATTCGCAATTCGTTTCTTCTTCCAAAATGGGCGAGGGAGGTTACAGGATCTCGGTCCTCATCTACATGAGGTAATCTTTCATTCCCACTCACGGCAATTCCTCCAGGATATCTCGTCGCATGAGATTCATGGCTTGATCGGCAATGTCCGCGAGGCCGGGGTGTGTGGCTTTCAGACTGTACACTTGGGAAAGATATTCCAACGTACGAGCGAGGAGGCGATAAATATCCCCTTCGGCCATGGATGTCATGCGAATCAAATTGCTCCAGGGTAGGTTTGGTTCGCCCACCCACAGTTCCGCCACCGCGGCAATATCGGAACGCAGAAGCGGCGGATCTTCGTATGTCGCAAGGGAATGTGCCACTGTTCGCACTTGTCGCAAGACCGAGCCCAGACCAGAACTTCGCCGTGGGAAAGCTCCTGGACGATCATCATCAATCGCGATGCTTGCTAATACTCCGGTTAGCAGTGCGGGCTCAATGCCATTGAAGGCATCCATGCGAATGAGTTCCGTGATCAGCAACGAGTGGTTAATCCGAATAAGGCGTGCCCAGTCGCCATCGGCCGTGAGTTGGGAGGTGGCGGTCAAGTACCCAAACTTTTGCAACACTTCGATGTGTTGTTGAAAGCGGTGCCATAATTCAGTGCGAAGTGTGTGAATGGATTTCGTGAGGCGATGACTTTCTTGCCGAAGGCGTAAGGCTTGGGGATGGTCTTTTCGGCATGCATGGCGTGAGGGGCATGCGGGACAAGGGAATTCATCGCTCAATGTTTCGGTGAGGATTGGATTCTCCGTGGTGTCACTCTCGACTCGGATGGGCAAATGCCGCATTCGTGTGGGTAGGTCGTCCAGCACTTGAATGGCATGATCCAAACACTCTGCATTACACCAAGGGAATGATCGGGTTTCCACGATATCGATGACTTGATCAATCACCTCCGTCACCGACCCGGCTGGGTATTCGACAATGCGTCCCCGGCTACGGATGATTGTCAGCATGGCATGGGCCTGGCCGCGACTCCGGTATTGCCGAAGCACGATGCCTTTTTCGCGTGACAGTCCTACAACTCGTCCCGGTGTCAGAAAGGCCAGGCGGGCCTGGACTTCAGGCGATTCATGTTGGACCTTGACGTGACGGTGCGACCGGTGCCGTTTTGCGAGTTCAAATGATTGCCATTGGGTAATCCAGTCAGCACATTCTCGTTGGCCATAGGTTGTTAACTGTTGCTCCACTCCATCGAGTTTGGTCTCGAAACTATCGGCCCGTTGGTTGAGCTGGTATTGGGCAAAACTTTTTTCCAAAATTGGTTGAATATGATCGATCGTGTGGGCTTTCAATAAATTTAATACCATGGGATATGAGATCACGAATTGACTGTCGATCGGCTCGGGGTTTCCCGTTAAGCCTTTGGCAATGTGGTTGATATCGATGTACGGTGATGGGGTGACGACGACAAAACCCACGAAGTCTTTTCCTCGTCGTCCACCGCGTCCCGCGAGTTGTTGAATTTCACTGACAGTTAAATCCATAAAATCTCGAGCCTTGCGTACACTCGATTGTGTAATGACGACGGTTCGTGCGGGAAAGTCCACGCCCGCGGCCAAGGTTGTGGTGGCGAAGACGGCATCAAGGCAGCCTTTGCGCATCAGTTCTTCAACGGCAATTTTCCAGGAGGGCAAGTGCCCAGCGTGATGTGCCGCAACTCCATATTGTTCCACGATTGGAATCAGGGGGTGTTGGGCAATACTAGGGTATTCCGTAATGATGGGTGCCAAGACCTGTTGGATGGCAGCGGTCCGTTTGGGCGGGATGGGCACATGGCGATGTTCGAAACTGTCTATAGCTTCGTCGCAGGCGCGCCGGGACGTGAGAAAGACAATAGCTGGCGTGAGGTGTTTGTACCGAAGAACTTGAATGAGGTCGACTGGGTGTATAGCAGGAGGCATGAATCGAGAAAAAGTTTACCAAGATCCAACAGGAAGTACAAAGATAGATTCCTAAAATACGAACAAATCTTCAAACGGATACGCGGAGTTAGATAAATAATACGTTTTAACTACTAGGTAAATTTACTAATCAAGTTCCCTAGGTATTTGACCGATAAAATACCCCAAGGGGGGAGGTGTCACTGATGGAAGTGGTGGTGAGAGGACACAAAGGGGCGACGATCGTGGATCTTCACGGTCGGTTAGATTCTTCGGCTCGATGGAACTTCAAAGCGATCATGAATCAATGTTGCCTGAATGAACAAGACCATCTCGTGATTAATCTCCAATCCCTTTCGTACATCGATAGCGCAGGGCTAGGTTTCTTGGTGTTAGCCTACGTCCAGTTTACGGGGCTCCATCGGCGAATGAGTTGGGTGACGTCGCGTGGGTATGTGAAAACCCTCCTCGACAGTTTAGATATTCCATCCATGATTCCGATCTACGGCACCGAGGAAGAGGCCTTTGAATCTGCTGTGGCCTAAGGGCCTGTCAAAAAATAACTTGGACAAAATCCCATCCCATCTTCGGGCCACCTTTGAACGCGCCTCAATCGAGAAAGCCTCAACATAGCGGTGCTATGCCTCGGCTTTTTCTCAATCGTTACGTCCAAATCCGACCCAAATCTAGGCGCGATTTTGTCCAAGTTATTTTTTAACAGGCCCTAACCAATCTCTTCATTCGATATTTCAACAACTCCCTATCCGCTGAGTTCATGCCCGGCTTGGGAGGACTCGCCAACCCCAACCAAATGTTCTGGAAATCTTGGAACTTTCCCAATTTTCCGAAGTGTAGAGACTACGCGTTCCGGGTGCCCCCAATCACTCCACAACACGCCCTTGACTTCGATGACTGCAATACGGTTTGGGATTTTTTGTAGAAGATCAAAGGAAAAATTCCGCTTGGGCATTTGCTGATAAATCATGTCGAGAATGTGCCCTTCTTGTGAAGTGCCAATAGCCCGACTCAGCTTGTCGAACAATGGCATGATTTCCGGAACACAACGCCAACCCAATTCCCATAGCGTACTGGCCTTGACGACCATGACAAAGGTGTTCCAGAGGGCTCCTGAATTCTGGGCAGCCAAAGCTTCTGTGCGAGTGGGTTTCTCCAAAAACGACTCCACCGCTCGGACAGAATATCCAGCCACATGTTCCAGTTCCTCAGCCGGTTGGATCCAGCCATATTGCAATTCGGTGTGATCTGGCGCGATGCCAAGCAGGACCAGGCGATCAGGGAATCGTTGGACGGTCCACGTGGCTTGGTGGACTGCGTCAACAAACGGGGCTTCCGGATAAATGAAGTGATCCGAAGGATAAATAGACACAATGGCATGGGGCGATCGGGTGCGGATGTAGGTGAGAGGAAGGAAAATCCCTGCTGCGGTATCACGGTTTTCAGGTTGAATGAGAACGATGCCGGAGGCACGATGGCCGAATTGAGGAAGCGCATATTCCCCATGCGATCGTGCAATGACGGTAACGGTATGATCCGGAAAGGACACTTGCTGTGCCCGGTCGAGTGTATGTTGGAACATGCTGCGTGTTCCAACAAAGGCACAGTACTGTTTAGGTAGGGCTTGCCCCAACCATTTTTTGACCATCGGCGTGAGGCGCGTCCCTTCGCCTCCTGCCAGAATAATCGACCACACCTGTCCATTTCTGCTGAAAGCTGTTTCCATGCTGTGACCCTCCTTGGTCAGTCCTAGTACTCATTGACAGCTCTAACGTCATGACAGACCCCACAATCCACGAGAACTGATGGTGATACCGATATGTGTTCATCGGAATCCTCGCGCACTTGTCACACGTGAATAATGAGTAGGGATAAAGACGGTCAGCATAAAAATACACCGTGCATCGAAATGAAATGATTGTCCGCTACAGAAAATTGGATGATCTTGTAAGTCCTATATTTTGTCAAGATAAAAATACTGAGGTAAAGGTAGAGTGTTGATGTTTTGAAGTGTTTTTTTCTTGGTTTTCTCAACCGGTGGTGTTCGACTATGTCAAGCATTCCATATTTTGTAGATCGGTTTTTTTGTAGAGGCGATCGAGAGGGCTATTCAGGAGTGTTTTTGTCGGCTTTGAAACCATGTCTGAGCTTGTGAAGTAGGGCCGTATACTTCGGGGCCGGTGACCATGTTGCCTGTTCGATTTCTTTACCTGAGTCAATCGTGATGTTAGGAGTCTGTCCAAGATTAGACGGATCTACTGCGGATGCGCTGGAGGTGGCCAGATCTTTCGATCCTTTTCGGGGAATGTTGAAAAAGGGCGCCAGCCTTCGCCAAGGCTACGACAGACAAGCCGGCAGCGTTCCCTGCCTTCGCCGTAGCGGGTTCGCCCAGGCAGGTCCGCCCTTTGTCGTCCTCACGTACTATGAGTTCGCTCCGCGCGTCAAAGTACCTGCGGCATTACTGAGGGAACCTTTTTGAACCTTCCCTGTTGCGCTTGGCGTTTCATACGATGAGTCACCTGTGGATGGCAGAAAATTTTCCACTTATTCAACGGTCCCAGAATGGATGAGAGTTTGACAGATTTTTGAGCCTAGTGCTAGCGTCCTATCAGAAGATTACATTCCGCCTGATCAAAGCGTCATGCCGTGTTGCCCCTCATTTCGGACAGGCTCCTAGAACTTGCTTGGTTCTCTCGATTCAATTTCAGGTATTACCTTTTTTATGAATAGAATGATTAGATACATTATCGTGGGTTTGCGAGGAGAGCTGAAGTCAGGACGTCGAGGATGAGTCCCACTCCTGTCTTTCTCATTCTATGTGGAGTTGGGTTTTGCTCATTCATGAGTTACAACCTTGTCCGCATGCCGGCATTGGCACCGTTTGCCGAAACCTTGGGCGCAGGCCCAGTGGCAGTGGGTTTTATTGTCGCAGCGTCGACAATGACCGGAGTCTTCCTCAAATTGCCGATGGGTGCTCTTTCGGATATTGTGAGTCGCCGTCGGCTGATGCTGTTTGGCGTGTTAGCTTTTGCGTTTCCGCCGTTTGCGTATCCTTTTGTGACCGACCTCGATGTGCTTGCCGGGTTGCGGGTGGTCCATGGGTTGGCTACGGCGGTGTTTACGCCTTTAGTGCTCGCCTCTGTAGCTTCGATGTATCCCGTGAATCGTGGAGCGGCATTGGGCTGGTATACCTCGGCGGCACAGGGAGGCGCGCTATTAGGGCCAATGCTTGGTGGATGGCTCGTGGATACGGTGGGGTTTGCTCAGACATTTCTCGCCGGAGGAGTGTTTGGTCTCCTGGCGTTGGTTCTGTATGTGATGATCTTGTTTTTGCATCCGGAAGGAACGCCCCATAACCAAATTGACGCTCGTGAAGTTTGGGCCAATTTGCGACAAGGGTTGAAAACCGTCATCGGGCATACGCAAATGCTGGCGACCAGCGTGGCGGAAGCCGCCAAAATGATGGCCAATGGCACACTCATGGCGTTCTTGCCCCTGTATGCCCTGTCTCTTGGTTTGAGCCTGGCTGAAAGCGGCCTGTTGTTTGGGATTCAAGGCCTGACATCATTTTTGTCTAAACCCGTCATGGGTCGAATTTCGGATCAGGTTGGGCGACAACCGCTCATCACCCTTGGTCTGGTCATTTGTGGGGCGACGATCATGGGCATTCCCCATGTCACGCATTTTCTGCCGTTGTTATGTCTGGCCGCAGGGTTTGGGTTTGGGGAAGCCGTGGTTACCTCGTCATCGGCGGCGTTGATCGCGGATCTGGCTGCTCCCGAAAAGATTGGCGCGGGGATGGGATTGCGTGGAACCATTATGGACATTGGCCATGCCAGTGGTCCGATACTCGCGGGTGTGCTGATTGCCGCAATCAGTTATACTGGAGCCTTCATGCTCATCGGGGCTCTTCAGTTCTTGGCAGCTTTGGGATTTGGGATGATTACATTTCGGCAAACCCTAAGGTCGCTCACATGAAGAAGGGCTTGGGATAGATGGAAGAAGGTATGACCACAGCCAATATGGTGATTGCTGCGCTCGCGACAGTCGGGGTGGTGGTGTTAGTGGGGGTGTTCATCTGGGTGGTACGAATGGTCTTTTTTGAAAAGAAGGATGACAAGGATGTTTAGCGGGATTGTTGAAGAACTGGGGGTGGTCAAAACCTTTGAACGAAACCTCGGTGGCGCCCGACTTTCAATTTTTGCGGATGCGACGTTAGACGAGCTGAATTTGGGGGAAAGCGTCAGCGTATCCGGTGTGTGTTTGACCGCCGCTGATATCAATGACCGCGATTTTGCCGTGGATGTGTCTACCGAGACCTTGAATGTGACGAATCTCGGGGGCCTTGCCGCGGGGGCGGCGGTGAATCTCGAACGTGCCATGAAGTTGAATGAGCGAATCGGGGGGCATTTGGTGTCCGGACACGTTGATGGAGTGGGCATATTGCGCGAACGGCAACAAGATGGCAATTCCATAATTCTGACTTTTGAGGTTCCTGAATCAATCCTTCGATATTGCATTCAAAAAGGGTCTATCACGGTGGATGGTGTGAGTCTCACGATTAATCATGTCTCGGATAAGGCCGTATCAGTCGCAATTATACCTCACACTGCCAAGGTGACGACGTTGGGCCTAAAGCAACCTGGCGATTCGATGAATTTAGAATCGGATCTGATTGGCAAGTACGTGGAACGGCTCATGCAAAATGCCGGACACCTGCCGAAACCATCAGCCCCAGTTATCGACCGAGACTATCTGCAGAAGCGAGGGTTGTTGTAAAAATTGTTATTCTAATCTGAGCAAGAGGACACAGCATGGTTGCTCGCCTCTAAATTCCCCTCCTTAAGATCAGGAAGAGTGTAACCCTAGAAAAATCGGAAGAAACTTAAATAGGGTTAGGTTGTGTCCATTTCCCAATAAATGTATCGGAGTTAAATTCTTTTCATGCCTAAACTTTCCATTCCTACCAAAGTACTTTTGTTCGCGATGTTTGTGGCCATTGTGATTCCATTGGCGTTGTGGCTTATCGTGCAATTCTATGAATGGACTTGCGCGACCTTGGTCACCTGCGATCCCATATTGAAGAAGCCGTAACCGGAAACCTCCTTTTGTCATTACGAACCCTTCGACTCTGCCCAGGACAGGCTCCGTGAGAAATATTTTATCCGATGGATGTTCGGTTTTTACCTCTCGAACAGCCTATTCCAGGTTTAACCTAGAAACGGCAGTTGGGCGCAAAAAAGCCGTGTAAGATATTGGTGTGCATGGTGAAATACAAAAAGTCGTGGTCACCTCGGTGGTGATGAGAC
>Ga0209980_10001163_pt1 | contig 14497 bp, 13 predicted proteins | sample CR02metaG_FD_183611 | JGI IMG/M metagenome (GOLD analysis project Ga0209980, IMG submission 183611) | Deep subsurface microbial communities from Mariana Trench to uncover new lineages of life (NeLLi) - CR02 metaG (SPAdes) (version 2) | ecosystem: Environmental > Aquatic > Marine > Ocean trench...
CGGGACGAATGACAACAACGGCCCGATAGAACGAATAATCAAGGCCGCCACGAAGATCGAAGCAAATGAACTCAAGGCGACGATTTTGTCGTTCCTGTTCGTGTTTACGTTGATGGCGGCGTACTTTATTTTGCGTCCGGTACGTGACGCATTGTCCAGCGACTGGAGTGATGCCGAGCTAAGCTGGCTCTGGACTTCGACTTTCTTTTTCAGCTTTGTCGCTGTCAGCGTTTATGGTGCGGTTATATCCAGGGTTCAGTTCAAGAACCTGGTTCCCGGCGTCTATGCATTTTTCTCATTTTCATTCTTTGCCTTTTACTTCGGGTCGTCGTTCGTGGAAAACCCGGCATATATCGACAAGTCCTTTTATGTCTGGCTTAGCGTGTTCAGTCTGTTTCATGTTTCCGTGTTCTGGAGCTTCATGTCGGATTTGTTTTCCAGGGATCAGGCGCCGCGCCTGTTCGGAATCATTGCGACGGGTGCCAGCACCGGTGCTATTGTCGGGCCGACGATTCCGACCTTTTTTGCCGACAGCCTGGGGGCGACTAACCTGATGTTGATCGCAGCAGTGATGCTGTTGATTCCGATCGTGATTATCAGAGAGCTGGAAAAGCTCAAAGTCTCCGAGCTCGGAAACAAGAATGTGCAGGCAGACCTGAGTGCGCAGCAGGCAATTGGCAAGAATCCGTTTGCGGGATTCGAGTTGTTTTTTCGCAAGCCCTTTTTACTCGGCATCGGACTCTTCATCCTGCTTTACGTCGCGATCAGCACGTTCGTCTATTTCGAGATCAAGAACCTGCTGGTCGATGTCGATCGTGATATAAGAACGCAGATCTGGGGTGCAATCGACCTTGCAGTCAATTCGCTTGCAATTGTTACAGCGGTGTTCGCGACGGGCCGGCTCGCAACGAAGTTCGGCATGTCGGTTACGCTTGCGCTGATTCCCGTACTGATCGTTTTCGGATTGCTAATCGTTGCTATCGCGCCTGTCATTGCCGTTGTCGCCGGGCTGCAAATTGCGCGTCGCGCCGGCAACTACGCGATTACGAGGCCGGGGAGGGAGATGTTGTTTACGGTTGTCGACAGGGAGACGCGATTCAAGGCGAAGCCGGTTATCGATATCGTCGTTTATCGCGGTGGTGACATGCTGACTGCATGGGGCTTTACGGCATTAACGGCCGGCTTGGGATTAGGGCTTGGCGCGGTCGCAGCGATCGGTGCGGGCATTGCAGCAGTCTGGGCAGTGGTCGGCGTGTATCTGGGTCGCTCATATCATCGTACTGCTGTTGCGGCCGATGCCGCCGCAGCAGCTGCCGAATAATAATGGGGAAGTGATTATGCCGGATGCCTGGATTTGCGATGCCGTTCGAACGCCGATTGGACGATACGGCGGGATGTTGTCATCGCTGCGGACGGACGATCTCGGGGCGATTCCTCTTCGGGCGCTCATCGAGCGGAATAAAAGTCTGCCGGCTGATGCGATCGACGACGTCGTCTACGGCTGTGCCAACCAGGCCGGCGAAGACAATCGTAATGTCGCCCGCATGTCTTTGTTACTCGCTGGTTTACCGGCGTCGGTACCTGCTGTGACCGTCAACCGGCTCTGCGGCTCAGGCATGAACGCGGTCGGTAATGCGGCTCACGCAATCAAAGCGGGTGACGCGAACATCATGCTTGCCGGTGGCGTCGAGTCGATGTCGCGTGCGCCATTCGTCATTGCGAAATCGACTATGGCCTTCGACCGGAACGCGGAGATCTACGACACGACACTGGGCTGGCGATTCATCAACAAGAAACTCGAGGAACAGTACGGCGTTGATTCCATGTCTGAGACGGCTGAGAACGTTTCCGCCGACTACGATATCTCCCGTGAAGACCAGGACCGGTTTGCATTGCGCAGCCAGCAGAAAGCGGCGGAAGCGATCTCGAACGGGCGTCTGAAAGAAGAGATTACGCAGGTTTCAGTCCCACAGCGACGTGGCGATCCGGTGCTTGTCGATACGGACGAGCACCCGCGCATGGACTCGACTATTGAGGGCCTTCGGAAATTGCGACCAATTGTCCGGAAGGACGGCACGGTAACGGCCGGCAACGCATCGGGTATCAATGACGGGGCCTGTGCGTTACTGCTTGCCTCCGACGATGCTGTCAGTGAATACGGCCTGACACCAATGGCGAAGATAGTGGCCTGGGCTTCGGCAGGGGTCGAACCACGCGTCATGGGGATCGGCCCGGTTCCGGCGTCGCGCAAGGTCCTTGGGCTCGCCGGACTGACGATTGAGCAAATGGATGTCATTGAGCTGAACGAAGCATTTGCGGCCCAGGGGCTTGCTGTCCTGCGGGAGCTTGGTGTTGGCGATGACGCAGAGAATGTAAATCCCAACGGAGGTGCCATCGCATTGGGTCACCCGCTGGGGATGTCGGGGGCGCGACTGGTCACAACGGCTGCGTATCAGCTGCAGCGTACGGCTGGCCGATATGCGCTCTGCACGATGTGCATCGGCGTGGGGCAGGGGATAGCGATGATCATCGAGCGTGCCTCATGAAAATGACGGCCGCCAAAGATCTGCGACAGGACCTGCGCAGACTCGCGGAGTGCATCCGCGGGCGGCGAACTATAAAATTGTTTCTGCAAACGCCGATAGACCGGCAAGTAATACTTGACGCGATAGAGGTCGCACGCTGGGCACCGAACCATCACGTCACAGAGCCCTGGCATTTCTATCTGCTGGGCGAAAAGGCAATGAAGGCAAACGTCGAGCTTATTCGCCAGATTACGGCTGACGTAAAAGACGTGAAGAGGGCCGATTTCAAGGCCAAAGCGGCGACGGAAATACCCGGCTGGCTGGTCGTTACCTGCAGAAGATCAGAGGACGAGGTTTTGCAAAGGGAAGACTACGCGAGCTGCTGTTGCGCGATGCAGAACCTGATGCTGTATTTGTCGGAGGCAGGCGTCGGTTCGAAGTGGGCCACGGGCGCAATTGTCGAGGACAAACGGTTTTTCGGCATGCTTGGTGCCGATCAAGAGCAGGAGTTGGTTGTCGGTGTCTTGCGATACGGTTATCCGAAAACCATACCGATCCAGTCGAGAAAGGATGTCGGCGATATCGTTACTGAACTGGAGTAGCCTGAGTATTTCACTACCTTGAAGGAATCGTGGATCGGAACTTTAAACAAGCGAATTAAGCTCTTGGTTTCGACGGTAGCCCCGTCGTTCGCATGTGGCGGTCAATGATCTGGCCCAACAACTTCCTTTAAGCCGAGAACAAATCGACGCAACAGGAAAGTCACCGTCGTGGCAACACCGAAGATGCCCATGATGAATGCAACGTTGCGAATCGTTCCGTCATACATTGCGCTACTGATTAGCGACCCGGCAGTACTTGAAATACTTTGCAAAGTGCCGATGATTGACGCCGCTACGCCGGCTACCTGAGGCACTGGATCGAGGGCTAATGCGGTCGCGTTGGGCATCAGGAAACCTACGCCGAACATGAACAGGCAAATGTTGCCCCATAACCACCAGAAGCTCACCTGCCCTAGCCAGGCAATAATCAGCAACTGCAGGGATGCAACGCCAATCAGGATGGCGCCAAGACCAATCATGCGCATTACACCATGGACGAGAACCAGGTGACGGCTAAGCGTCGACGCCGCCAGAATGGAAAATCCCCAGATTGCGAATATGAAGCCGAAAGCCTGAACCGGGAAGCCATATATTTCCATGACGACCGCCGACGAGCCTGTGACCATCGCCATGAAGCCTGCTGCCGGCAGAATCACGAGTAACAAGCCAAACGTACTTCTGCGGTGGGAGAAGAATTCCTTCAGGCTCAATGACAACTGATGTATCGGATGCTCCTGCCGGGTCGGTGTGTGCGTTTCCTGGAGGGCAGTATTCACACCCAGGAAAACCAATGCGCCAAATACGGCGACGGCTACAAATGGCGCCCGCCATCCCCACTGAAAAACGAGAAAAGCGCCAACTATCGGGGCCAGCATCGGTGCGGCAGTAAAGATCATCACCATCACTGACATCAGCCTGGCCGCCTGGACGCCACTCGAGATATCACGGACGATGGCCCTGGAAACCACAACGCCAACTGCGCCGCCAAGCCCCTGGATAAACCGCGACAGAAGCAGGAGCTCGATGCTGTCTGTGCTGGCGCAAACGATGCCGGCAATCGTGAAAATGCCAATGCCGCTATACAGGACAGGCATTCTTCCGATGCGGTCCGATATTAGTCCGGCGGGAATCTGGCCGAGTGCAATGCCGGCCACAAACCAAGCGACGACCTGCTGTCCGGTTGACATGCTGGTCGCAAGGTCGCGAACCATCGCGGGAAAAGCGGGCAGGCTCATATCGATCGTTACCGCCGCCATTCCGGTCAGGAAACCGAGAACCAGTACGAATCTACGCTTGCTCGCGAGGCCGGTATTCATTCAGAATCGTCACCATGACACTTGTTGGACCACTAGCAAAGAGTACGCAGCATAGTTGCGGCCCTGATCCGAGTCCAGAGACCACGCTTCGTAAGCAGAACATGCAATGACATCATGGCTGAAAATCGCACTGCGGAAAGACGTTGTGCTGCGCGGATTGAAGGTTGGCGGCATTGTCGGCACGATACTCGTCGCAATCAATCAGGGCGATTTACTGTTGGCCGGAACCGTGCCGGTAGAAGCGCTGTGGAAAATATCACTGACGTACTGCGTGCCTTACTGTGTTTCTACCTACGCTAGCGTGTCGGCGATCCGTGGAGCATAGATTGGTGCCGGTGTTCGGTTGTTTCGGTTATTCGGATTCGGATCACGTACTTGATGCCGAATAACCGAAACAACCGAACACCGGCACCTTATGCACCTTATGAGCGAAAGATTTCGCGTCCGCCTATGAAGAGGTCCGATAGCTCGTTGAGTCCGAGCCAGTAGGACAATTCCCTTGGGTGACCGATGTTCCATACCGCGATATCGGCACGTTTGCCTTTCTCAAGTGTGCCGCGATCATGCAGAAGACCGAGGGCGCGGGCAGCCTCTCTTGTCGTCCCGGCAAGACATTCCTCGGGTGTTAGTTTGAATAGAGATGTTGCAAGATTCATCGCTGATCGAAGCGAGCAGACCGGTGACGTACCGGGGTTGCAATCGGTAGCTACGGCAATCGGCACTTGCTTTTCCCTTAATGTGTCGATGGGCGGCAGCTGCGTCTCGCCGAGTGTCAGGAAAGCGCCCGGTAACAAAACGGCAACACAGCCGGCATCGGCAAGTGCGCTTATGCCTTCGTTCGACGTGTATTCGAGGTGATCTGCCGACAATGCGTGGAAGCTCGCGGCGAGTTCAGCACCACCACTGTCGGACAACTGATCCGCATGCAGTTTCACGGGCAGGTTTAATGCTTGAGCCGTTTCGAACAGCCGCGCAATCTGATCCGTTGAAAAAGCGATGCTCTCGCAGTAGGCGTCTACGGCATCGACGAGTCCTGCTTCGGCTGCTTGTGGCAAAGCTTCTTCGCATAACATCTCGATGTACTGATCTGCCTTGCCTGCAAATTCTGCCGGTACCGCATGCGCAGCAAGAAACGATGTCGACGTCGAAATGCCGGACAGTCCTGCCAGCGAACGGGCAACGCGCAGCATCTTGAGCTCGTTTTCGACATCCAGCCCGTACCCCGATTTGATCTCAACTGTCGCAACACCTTCGCGGGCAAGCGAATGTAATCGTACGGCGGCCGAATTTGCGAGTTCATCCGAACTGGCGCTGCGTGTTGCATTGACAGTCGACAGAATACCGCCGCCTGCCTTTGCAATTTCCTCGTACGACACACCCATGAGTCTTTGCTCGAATTCTTCCGCACGGTTGCCACCGAATACCACATGGGTATGACAGTCAATTAACGCGGGTGTCAGCCATCGGTTATGGAGCGACAGGGCCTTGCAGTTGATGCCGGAGGGCAATTCCGATTCCAGCCCGACCCAGGCGATCTTTCCGTCTGCGATCCCGAGTGCCCCATTCTCAATGACACCGTATGCGACATCACTTTCTTGCATCGTCGCTATGCGGGCGTTCGTCAACAGTAGGTCCCATGAGGGCATAAGCCGTCCTTATTCATGTTCACGCAGGGGGATTGATTGCGCGGCAGAAAGTATGGCTGATCGGCTCTGGCATCCTGCTTCGCTCTACCTCCTGCATCCCTGCAGTCGTGCGAAAGTGCCACAGCGATCCATGTTTCCGCTCTTGTTCGTTACGTAATTCTACTATGTGCCTCAGAAGAGCGAAAAACTGTTTTCGCTGTGACTCTTTCTCGCTACGGATATTGCCACCGCGCAGACCCCGGATTGCAATAAACGGTAGCATGCACTAGCCTGTATATACAACCAAGCCCGGATCATTGTCCGGGCAAGGGAATTGGTGCATGAGCTCACTTTACGCCAGAAAAGCGTTGCTCCCAAGCGGCTGGGCCGAAGGTGTTCGCTTTGAGATTTCGGCCGGCCGGATCGAGTCCGCAGATCGGGGGGCGAGCCTCGAGGACGACGAGTTCGAGGCCGGCATAGTAATTCCCGGTATTTGCAACGCCCACAGCCACGCTTTTCAAAGGGCGCTTGTCGGTCGCACCGAGCGGCGCTCACCGGCCGGCAAAGATAATTTCTGGACCTGGCGTCATGAGATGTATCGCCTGGCAAACGCGATCGATCCCGACACGATGAGAGTAATCGCCCGGCAGGTCTATACCGAAATGCTGGCCGCAGGCTATACGACCGTTGCCGAATTTCATTACCTGCATCAAACAGCAGGGGACTCAGGTTCTGCTGATGCCACGATCGAAGCGATCATTTCGGCAGCCGAAGAAGCGGGCATTCGCCTGACATTCGTCCCGATTCTCTACGAACGGGCGGGATTCGACAGTCCGAAGCCTGACGATGTGCAAGGTCTTTTTGTCAAAGCGTTCGATGACTTCGTCTCTCTCTATGAAACTGCGAAAAGCCTCGTTGGCGAGCGTAGTACAGTCGGTATTGGCGCCCACAGTTTGCGGGCCGTAACAAAAGAGTCGATCGACCGGATAGCAGAGCTTGCAAGCGCTGAAGGCGTCCCCCTGCACATTCACCTTGCCGAGCAGCAGCGTGAAGTGGACGATTGTCTGGTGCATTACAAAACGAGGCCCGCACGCTGGTTGCTGAATCGTTGCGATGTCGACGCTAACTGGTGTCTCGTGCACGCGACACATCTCGAAGCAGACGAGATATCGGCGATCGCCAGGTCCGGTGCGGTCGTCTGTCTTTGTCCGAGTACCGAGGCCAATCTTGGCGACGGCATTTTTCCACTAGAGGCATATCTCGACGCAGGCGGCAGCATTGCCATCGGCTCCGACAGTCACATGACCATCGATCCGTTCGAAGAGCTGCGCTGGCTCGAGTACGGCCAGCGCCTCACCGCACAGTCGCGAAACGTCTCGGTAGCCTGTGGCGAGCACACCGGTTACGCACTGATTAACCGGGTTGCGACCGGCGGGCGTCGCGCTTGCGGTCAGGAGACCGGCAGGCTCGAGCCGGGCGCTTTGGCTGATCTCCTAGTGCTCGATGACACAGACCCGATGCTCCTCGGTCATGAAGCAGACACACTGTTGGATGCCCTGGTCTTCGCGGGGTACCGTGTGCCGATCGAGCGTGTCATGGTCCACGGCGAATGGCGGGTCCTCGAAGGCCGACATGTCAGTCAGGACAGCGCACGCAAGGAATACGGGCGCGTCGTCGGGGCGCTCCGGACAACGGCGGCAGGCACTCGATGACGGCTCAGGGAAAACCCCGCTATCAGCAGCTGAAGGAAATGATCATCGGCCGAATCATGTCTGGCGAGCTTCAGCCGCGCGACCGCGTGCCCTCCGAAAATGAACTCGTCAATGCGATGAATGTATCGCGCATGACAGCCAACCGTGCGTTGCGGGAACTGACTGATGAGGGATACGTTGATCGTGTGGCCGGAATTGGCACCTTTGTTACGGATCTGAAAGCCGCGTCGCATGTTCTTGAAGTTCGAAATATTGCCGATGAGATCGAGCGACGAGGACACACATACTCGGCGATCGTCCATAAACAGGAACGTCAGCACGCGAGCGCTGAAATTCGGGAAGCGCTGCAGGCGGTGGCAGGTAGCGATGTATTTCACGTGTTGGTCGTGCACCAGGAAAACGGCGTGCCGATTCAACTTGAGGACCGTTATGTAGTCGAAGATTTTGCGCCCGATTGCCTCCAGCAGGATTTCACGAAGATCACGCCAAGCGCGTGGCTGAGTGGAATCTCGCCGCTGCAGGAAGCCGAGCACATTGTCCGCGCAACAATGCCGGGCAAGGCCGTCCGCGAACGCCTGGGGATAGACGAGCAGGAACCCTGCCTGCTCGTACTCCGGCGCACCTGGGCACACGGCAGGCCGGTCAGCTTCGCCCGCTTGCACCATCCGGGCAGCCGTTTCGAGCTTACGGGGCACTACGCACCGCCGGGGACAAAGAAGAGCAATCCAATCACAGCCGACGTTATCGAGCTGGGGAAATTACAACAATGAACAAAACGACAAGGCGTACGATAAAGGCGCCGACCGGAACAAAATTGCGGGCAAAAAGCTGGCTTACGGAAGCGCCGTTGCGCATGATCATGAACAACCTCGATCCGGAGGTTGCCGAGCGCCCGGAAGAGCTGGTCGTGTATGGCGGCATTGGCAAGGCCGCAAGAAACTGGGAGTGCTTTGATGCGATCGTCAAAACATTGAGCGAACTCGAAGACAACCAGACGCTGCTGGTGCAATCTGGAAAACCAGTCGGCGTTTTCGAGACGCACAAAGATGCGCCGCGTGTCCTGATCGCGAACTCCAATCTCGTCCCGGCATGGGCCAACTGGGATAAGTTTCGCGAGCTCGACAGGCAGGGCCTGATGATGTTCGGTCAGATGACAGCCGGTTCGTGGATTTACATCGGCAGTCAGGGCATCGTGCAGGGAACGTACGAGACCTTCGCCGAGATGGGCCGGCAACATTACGGTGGCGATCTCGCAGGCAAGTGGATACTGACCGCGGGGCTCGGAGGGATGGGGGGCGCTCAACCGCTGGCCGCAACGATGGCCGGTGCGTCGATGCTTGCTGTCGAATGTCAGTCAGACCGCATTGAAATGCGCTTGCGCTCGGGATATCTCGATACATCGGCGGATAGGATCGACGATGCACTGGCGATCATCGAGCAGGCCGTTCACGAAAAAAAAGCGGTTTCGGTAGCTGTCCTGGGTAACGCGGCGGAGATCCTGCCCGAACTGGTGAAGCGAGGCATAAAGCCCGACGCCGTTACCGATCAGACATCGGCGCACGATCCTGCGAACGGCTATCTGCCTGTAGGCTGGAGCGTCGAAGAGTGGCAGGAGCGACGCAGGACCGATCCCGACGCGGTTGTGGCGGCAGCGGTCAAATCGATGGCAGTGCACGTCAGGGCAATGCTCGAGTTTCACAAGCAGGGAATCCCGACTTTCGATTACGGCAACAATATCCGGCAAGTCGCATTCGACGAGGGTGTGGAAGACGCGTTCGATTTTCCGGGCTTCGTGCCGGCTTATGTACGGCAATTGTTCTGTAAAGGCATTGGACCTTTCCGCTGGGTCGCGTTATCGGGCGATCCCGAGGATATTTACAAGACGGACGCGAAAGTCAAAGAGCTGATTCCCGATGATGCGCGCTTGCACAACTGGCTCGATGCGGCCCGGGACAGGATTCATTTTCAGGGTTTGCCGGCCAGAATCTGCTGGGTAGGGCTCGGGCAGCGGGATCGGCTCGGCCTTGCATTCAACGAGATGGTCAGAAGCGGCGAACTCAAGGCGCCGGTCGTGATCGGTCGCGATCACCTCGACAGCGGCTCCGTCGCCAGCCCGAATCGTGAAACAGAAGCCATGCGCGATGGTTCGGACGCAGTTTCCGATTGGCCGATACTGAATGCATTGCTGAACACGGCCAGTGGCGCAACCTGGGTATCGTTTCATCATGGCGGTGGCGTCGGCATGGGATATTCGCAACACGCCGGCCTGGTCATTGTCTGCGATGGCAGTGTGGAAGCTGATGCAAGAATCGCCCGGGTACTCTGGAACGATCCGGCAAGTGGCGTGATGCGTCACGCCGATGCAGGTTACGAAGAAGCTATCAACTGTGCGAAGGAGCACGGGCTGAACCTGCCGATGATTGCTGCAAACTCCTGACCAGTGGTCCAACAAGGAACGGATGATGAAAATTCATATCGACGGTCAAGTGATCTCGCTCGCGGATCTCCGCGCCGCCTGGCAATCACCGACAAGTGTGACCATCGGCAAGTCGGCGGCACAACGAATCACTGCGTCGAACGCGCATATTGCTTCGGTGCTGGCCGGTGGCGAACAGGTCTATGGCGTGAATACGGGATTCGGTCAGTTGGCGCAAGTCCGTGTCAGCGACGATGAGCTGGTTCATCTGCAGAAAAACCTGGTGCGCTCACATGCGGTTGGCGTTGGTGAAGATCTTCCCGATAGTTGCGTGCGCCTGATCATGATCTTGAAGCTGATCGCACTGGCCCGGGGCTGCTCGGGCGTGCGCCCGGCGCTGGTCGAGAGACTATGCGACCTGATTAACAAAGAGATCTACCCCTGCATTCCGTCCAAAGGATCTGTCGGCGCTTCCGGCGACCTCGCACCTCTGGCGCATATGGCCTGTGTCCTGATCGGCGAGGGCGCTGCCTCCGTCAATGGCGCCATCGTCCCAGCTCTGGAAGCATTGGAGACTGCCGGGCTCGAGCCTTTATCGCTTGCGCCCAAGGAGGGCCTGGCGCTGCTAAACGGCACCCAGGTCTCCACCGCGCTGGCGCTAAGTGCGGTTTTTCGCAGCGAAAACATTTTTGCCGCGGCACTGACGGCCGGCGCATTGTCTACCGACGCAATCAAGGGCAGCGATACGCCGTTTGATGAGCGCATCCAGTTCGCGCGCGGGCACGCCGGGCAGATAGATGTTGCGAAAGTGTTAAGGCGGTTGATGAAAGGCAGTGAAATTCGCGCCTCCCATATCGATTGTGGTCGGGTGCAGGATCCGTACTCGATTCGTTGCCAGCCGCAGGTCGCCGGTGCCTGCCTCGACGTATTGCGACACGTTTGTACGGTTCTTGAAATCGAGGCAAACGCGGTTACGGACAATCCACTGGTATTCGCAGATTCGAAGGCCGTTTTGTCGGGCGGTAACTTTCACGCAGAACCGGTAGCGCTGGCCGCGGACTATCTCGCGCTCGCGATTGCAGAAATCGGCTCCTTGTCGGAGCGGCGCATCGCGTTGCTGATCGACTCACACCTGAGCGGGCTGCCGGCGTTCCTGGTGAAGGAAAGCGGCCTGAATTCCGGATTCATGATGGCGCAGGTCACGGCAGCGGCGCTGGCCTCTGAAAACAAGTCGCTTGCCCATCCTGCATGCGTCGACAACATCCCGACTTCTGCGAATCAGGAAGACCATGTGAGCATGGCGATGTTTGCTGCGATGCGTTTGCAGACGATGCTCGATAATGTTGCGCATATCGTCGCGATCGAATTACTGGCTGCGGCACAGGGTGTTGAGTTCCATCGTCCGAAACATAGTTCTGGTGTGCTTGAATCGGTTATCAGTGATATCCGGGAGATTTCACCAGCTTATACCGAGGATCGGTCGATGTCGGACGAATTTGCGGAACTCGCCGCGATCATCAACCAGGGATCCTTTTACAGCCTTGCTGAGTCGATCCTGCCGAGCGCGAAGGCGTGACCGAGTGCTTCGAGTATCATGCCGGTACGAAGCCGTTGCTGATCAGTATTCCGCATGACGGGCGAGCCTTGCCGCCGGCAATAGCGGCACGAATGACCGGGCACGCACACGAACTGCCCGACACGGATTGGCACGTATGCAGACTTTACGAGTTCTCGAAGTCATTGGGGGCCAGCGTGATTGCGGCGAATTATTCGCGGTATGTCGTCGACCTGAACCGCTCGCATACGGACGAAGTCCTTTACAAAAGCCAGTTCGTCACGGGGCTCTGCCCGGAGCAGACGTTTGATGGTCAGGACATCTATCTGCCGCGAGAAAATGTCAGCGCTGATGAAAAAAAGGATCGAATAGCAAACTACTGGCGCCCCTATCACGACAGGATCGCTTCCTCGTTGAAGCATATCAAAGAGAATTTCGGTTACGCGTTGCTGTGGGATGCACACTCGATCCCGAGCAAGGTCCCCTTACTTTTCGATGGCGAATTGCCGGAACTGAACTTTGGTACCAACGACGGCCGGAGTTGTGCGAAGGACATGATCGAGGCAGTGATCACCGCGGCGGAAGGCGGCGAAAGTTTTTCGATGGTACTTGACGGCCGTTTCAAAGGCGGTTACATCACGAGGCAGTATGGCGAGCCCTCCAACGACGTGCAGGCGATTCAGCTCGAACTTGCCCAGCGGTGCTATCTGATCGAGGAGTCATGCAGGTTCGACGACGAACGTGCGGCGCTGTTACAGGGCGTTCTGAGCAATATGTTGCAGGCTTTCATCTCGAGCGCTGCGTCACGATACGAGGGAAAAAAATGAAAAAAGAAAAGGGCATTCACAGCCTGTACGCCGCGGATCCTGTGAGAGCCGACGAATTACTCTGGGGCAGGCATACAAGTGGCGTGTCGCGCCGCGGTTTCATAAAGGGCAGCGGGCTCGCAGCAATGGTGACAGCGCTGGGTGCCTCGATTCCGTTCGCGAGATTCATGCCCGGTGGCCTGATGCCGGCTGCGCTGGCCAACACTGATACGCCGTTCGAGATACAGGGCAAGTCCGGGTTGATCATCCTCAACGACCGGCCGATCAACGCGGAAACGCCGGCCCACCTGCTGGATGATGCAGTTACGCCGGCAGAGCGGCTGTTCGTGCGTAATAACGGTATTGTGCCGGCGACAGAAGGCACCGACCCCGATCACTGGACTCTTCGGATCGCGGGCGAATCGTGCCTGGAGCCGCAGAGCCTCACGGTGGCGGAGCTCAAATCGAAGTTCAGGCACCACACACTGCAACTGCAGATCGAGTGCGGCGGCAATGGCCGGTCGGAGTTCTTCCCGCCAGCCAGGGGAAACCAGTGGACCACGGGAGCGATCGGTTGCCCGGAGTGGACGGGCGTACGCCTGAGCGACGTGCTGGAGTACTGCGGCATCGCCGATGACGCGGTTTATGTCGCATACGAGGGCACGGACCGTCACCTGTCCGGCGACCCCCAAAAGCGGCCGATTTCGCGTGGCGTACCGGTCGCGAAAGCGCTCGAAAGAGAATCGCTGCTTGTATGGGCGATGAACGGCGAGCCATTGCCCTTGTTGCACGGTTTTCCGCTGCGGATGGTCTGCTCTGGCTGGCCGGCCTCGGTCAGCGGAAAATGGATCAATAAAATTCTGATTCGGGACCGGGTGCATGACGGTGCAAAGATGACAGGGCAGTCCTATCGTGTGCCCTGTACACCGGTTGCGCCGGGAACGGCAGTCGCCGACGAGGACATGTGCATCATCGAGTCCATGCCGGTGAAATCACTGATTACTTTTCCGAAATCCGGGATAACGCATGCGCTGGGCCAGCCGATGGCGTTACGCGGCCATGCCTGGGCCGGGGATTTGCGCGTCAGGAAAATGCTTGTCTCCATCAATTTCGGCGTGACCTGGCAAAAAGCTTCACTCAAGCGGCCCGTTAATCGCCTGGCCTGGCAGCACTGGTCGGCGGAGCTGCAATTTCCCGAGCCCGGTTACTATGAAATCTGGGCGTCTGCCGAGGACGAGAGCGGCAATGCACAGCCGGTCGTGCTGCCGGGATGGAACCCGCGCGGCTATCTGAACAACGCCTGTCACCGAATTGCGGTCATGGTGACGGCGTGATCCGTCGCCTGACGCCATTATTCTTGCTGGCTGTTATTGTCGCCCCGGCGTCCGCGGCGGAATTGCTCGATGAGCAGACAGGGCTGATCATAGACTCAGGATGGGAGATCGTGCGCGTCCACTGTGGCGGATGCCATTCACACAAAATCATTACGAGCCAGAGGGCCGATCGGCAAACCTGGCTCGACATCATTCGATGGATGCAGGCGACACAAAACCTGTGGCAGCTCGATCCGGCCACCGAAGCCGGAATCCTCGACTATCTGGCCAAAAACTATCCGCCGCAGGCAAAGAGACGACGGGCGCCAATTCCGCCGAGCTTGATGCCGCTGCCGCTTGAAGACCATAGGTCGCAATAATCAGGTCGCAAAAAGGAGACATATTCTCTTGTACACATCAGCGTATTATGTACGCATCAGTGCGTCGTTCAGGTGTGCTTCAGCAAGCCTCGTGCAAACTGTTGGGTGTGGGCTATGATTAACCAAAGTTTCTTAAGAGCTTTGGTCATTTTTTTATACGGGATATTTGTGCCATGAAAAAGATTCTCCAGATTTTGTGTTCGACAATTGCGATGACTGTTCTTTTCATACCGACAGTAACATCGGC
>Ga0209980_10001164_pt1 | contig 14494 bp, 13 predicted proteins | sample CR02metaG_FD_183611 | JGI IMG/M metagenome (GOLD analysis project Ga0209980, IMG submission 183611) | Deep subsurface microbial communities from Mariana Trench to uncover new lineages of life (NeLLi) - CR02 metaG (SPAdes) (version 2) | ecosystem: Environmental > Aquatic > Marine > Ocean trench...
CATCCTATAGAACTATTGTCTAGCTCCGAACGTCCGCTTTGGGTCACTAGCAGACGTTTTGCCCGATATTACCCCAATGACCGCTTCCGCGGGTAAAGCGGCCCCTCAGCGCACAGATTTCGACGGCGAGATGCTGAACGTCTGCTTTCACCAATAGCGGCCGTTCAAATCGTTTAAATTTCATCAAAACAAAGGGCCGCTAACGGCTAATAGCGGCACTTCGAGAAAGCCAGAAACGTCAGAAGTTCGCCGAGCCCGATCCTATTTGTGTCTAAAGAGGCTGCCCTTCATGTGTCAATCCAACGCTGGCCCACGCTTCTTCTAGATCAGGGTAATCTTCGCTACGAATGCGAGGAAGGTTATCGGCCAACTCATACCAGGGTAGTTGACTTTCTACACATATATGTTCGGTTGGTACGACGCGCTCTGGATGGTCGAGACTGCAGGCCGAAACATTGGTCCAATCCGCCCTGTTTGGCGACATCCAAACAAGTCTCGAACCACAATGTCGACAAAATCCCCGTGTTCCTATGGGTGAGGATTGAAAGAACTTCGGGTCTTCTTTCGTAAACTTTAGTGTGCCCGGCTTCACGAATACGCCTATCTCAGCCGGTGCACCTGAGGATTTCTGGCACGTTTTACAATGGCAGTAGTACGCTTCATTTAAGTTCACCTCGGCCTCGTATCGCACGGCGCGACATAAGCAGCCGCCAGTGACTGCGACGAACTTATCGCTCATATCATTCCTCCTTCCGGAATCGGATATGCGAAAGATAATAGCTTTATTTCACTGGATATGAACGTCGTCAACGTATTTTATTATATAAGATACTCATTCCCGCGAATGTCTGCTTTCGTTGTATACCGGACATTCGATTTAAGCAGAAGCCTACGGGCATAATTTCGCCGTCGAAGTCTGTTGACCGGTACATACGAGCCTGCGGCGGATTGGTGCAGCACCGGGACTCATGAAAATCACGTCATATCGCGTGATTGGGACGCACGCTAGCGAAACAGTTGAGAGTAAGGCGACCCTTGCCAACGTCAGATGTCAGGAGTTCGGGCGACGATATCTGAGCGCTGTGAGGGATGTCGCCGGAGTAAAAGATTAATCGATTGTATCGTGCCGGAATGTTCGCAATTCGTTCAGCGATCTCAGTCGAGTCTGTCATATAACAAGGCGGTTTCTTATAGGTAGGGAAACGATGTTCCAGAAACGCCAGTGCCTTATCCGGGTTTTCGGACTCCAGTGTGGTTGCCTCAGTAATTGCCGTTTGCTCTTTCCAGCGGTAAAAGCCTGTGCCGCCGAGTTGCGCATTCTTGAAGAGGTACAAAACGAAAGCGAAATTGAGTCGGTTTCTCCCGGCTGGCGGATCGCTATGGCACAGTCGCTGAAGATTGGAGAGTTTGTCAGGAGGAAGCGTTGTGATCGACATCATCGACGAGAATCGAGCGTCGCCGCGGAGAAACGAAAAACGTCGGCTTAGATCGGATCGAACAAACCGATAAATATCCTGCATCGGGGCGGCATCGATATTCAGCACGACGCCCGGATAACTTTTCGGTGGCATGTAAAAGTCGTTCGCACGTTTTGTTGCATAGATGCGAAGGTCATCGGGTGCAAGTAAAAAGTCGTCAATGATCGCGACAGAGTGATCCGACGCAAGTTGTTTGAGCTCCACTCGCGCGTCGTGGTTGACAAGTATTGTGTCGAGATTATCCACTTCAGTCTTGGTATTTCGTCTCACTTGAGTCGTCGCAGACTGTAACATGGCGCAATGGCCGGACAACTCTCAGATAACATCGTTGCGCATACCTGGACGCAGCCGTTAGTGCTGGCTGAAAATATTCCAACACGAGCAGACATCGTCGTAATTGGTGGCGGCATTGTCGGTGTCACAACGGCATGGTTTCTCGCAAAGCAGGGTGCTGATGTTGTGCTGTGCGAAAAAGGTCATATTGCCGGCGAGCAGTCGGGCCGAAATTGGGGCTGGGTAAGGGTTCAGGGGCGCGATACACGTGAAATTCCAATGATGCTGGAGAGCTTGCGCATCTGGGAGGGCCTCAGGGATGAGATCGGCGAGGACGTGGGATTTATCCGCAGTGGGAGTTTCTACACGGCGAATTCAGCGCAGCAATTGCACGCTAGGGAGAGTTGGGTGCAGATCGCCAAGGACTACGATATTGATACACGGCTGATCGATGGTACAGAACTGAAACAGCATGTGAGAGGTTCGGCGATCGACTGGGCGGGCGCGATGTTTACCAAAAGTGATGGTCGCGCCGAGCCGCACAAGGCGACGCCGGCGATAGCCAGAGCAGCACAACGCAGTGGCGCGACGATCCTTCCCGGCTGTGCCGTGCGTGGTGTCGAAACGACGGGGGGGACTATTTCCGCTGTTGTGACCGAACACGGCACTATCAACACGTCGACTGTGTTGTGCGCTGCGGGTGCGTGGACGTCCATGTTCTGCCGCTCGATCGAAATCGACGTGCCGCAACTTAGAGTGCGAGGCACGGTGGCCCGCACGGCGCCCGCGGAAAATGTATTGAATGGCGCCGTATACGACGACCGGCTCGGAATTCGCCGCCGTGAGGATGGTGGCTACACAGTTGCTTATGGATCCGTGCTCGAGCATCCTTTAACACCATCATCCTTTCGATATTTTTTCAAATTTGTCCCGGCCCTGATGCAGGAGATAAAGGACTTGCGATTGTCGATCGGCCATGAGTTTGTCGATGAGTGGTCTACACCAAAGTCCTGGGCGCTTGATCAACCATCGCCGTTCGAAAAAACACGCGTCCTGAATCCCGAACCGACGCCGTCGGTGCTGAGAGGTATTCGCCGGAATCTTGATGCCATGTTTCCGCAGCTCGCCGACACGCCCATCGTAGAAAGTTGGGCTGGCATGATTGAGTCGTCGCCCGACGTAATACCGATCATTGACGTCATTGACAGCCTGCCGGGGTTCCATGTTGCGACAGGATTCAGCGGACATGGATTCGGAATAGGGCCCGGCGCTGGCAAGGCAATTGCAGGCATGTTGATGGGCAAGGAAACCGGGATTGATATTTCCGAGTTTCGACTCAGTCGGTTTTTCGATGGTAGTCCGATTCGACCACAGGCGTCCATATGAGCGAGATGGCCGGGTACCCGGATAGTTACTATGCCGCGACCGCGGTTGGAGTTCGTGACTGTCCGGCTTTGGAGGGTGAGCGCAAAGCCGACGTCTGCGTAATCGGCGGCGGCTTCACGGGAGTGTCCGCAGCCCTGAACCTGGCAGAGCGAGGACTCGATGTCGTGCTGCTGGAAGCCGAACGCATTGGTTTCGGTGCCTCAGGTCGATGCGGCGGTCTGATCGGTAGCGGACAACGCAAAGAAGTTGTCGATACAGAAAAGATGTTTGGACTTGAACGCTCAAGGGAATTATGGGACCTCGCAGAGCTTGCCAAGCAGGAGATTCGTGACCGGGTCGACAAACACGATATTTCCTGTGATCTGCAGCGCGGTCAGCTCGTCGGCATACACAAGAAACGTTACTTGGGCTGGGCGAAAGAAATAGCGGACGTACTGGCGACGCGATACGACTATCCGTTCTGCACCGCACTCAACGCGGAGGAAACCCGTGCCCGCGTCGCCAGCAATGATTTCCTTGAGGGCTTGTACGATTCCAAAGCACTAACGATTCACCCGCTTAACTATGCTCTGGGTCTCGCGCGTGCTGCCGTCGAAAGAGGTGTGCGCATCTACGAAAGGTCGCGCGTCTTGAAGTATTCACGCACCGATCCTGCGATTGTTGAAACGGCTCAAGGCTCGATAAAGGCCTCGTTTGTGGTGCTCGCATGCAACGCTTATCTCGGTGATCTTGAGCCGCGCATGGCCGGTAAGATGATGCCCATTAACAATTTCATGATTGCTACTGAGCCGCTCGGAGAGGCGCGGGCGAAGGAATTAATCAATGGCCGTTTCGGTGTCCACGACACGCGTTTTGTCGTCGACTATTTTAGACTGTCTGACGACAATCGATTGCTTTTTGGAGGCGGCGAAAATTATCGCTCCCGTTTCCCGCGCGATATCTCCAAGTTTGTGCGCCCTTATATGCTGAGGTTGTTTCCGCAACTCAGTGATGTTGCGATCGACTACGCATGGGGCGGGACATTGTCAGTAACGGTGAATAGACTGCCTCATCTGGGCAGGTTGCAGCCAAATGTTTTTTTCGGCCAGGGATACTCCGGTCACGGGATTTCGATTGCGACGTTCGCAGGCAAGGTAATCGCGGAGGCCGTGACAGGCACTGCGGGCAAGTTCGACGTGCTGGCCGACCTGCCGATACACACATTTCCAGGTGGAACGCTATTGCGTTATCCGGGTATGGTCTTGGCGATGTTGTATTACACTATCAGGGACCGGATCTGAAATGATAAATACCGAGGTTGTTTCGGTTGCCAATGTAAACCGGCAAATGCCGGGCTCAAGCTACTTCGAAGTGGCGATCGAGTTTCTTGATATCAGGACGCCGAAAGAAAACGAATAATAATGTCCTCAGCACCCATTGATATCGCCGTGGTAACCGGTGGCGGTCACGGCATTGGTCGCGCACTTTGTCGTCGTCTTGCGAGAGACGGAACGACCGTCGTGGTCGCTGATATCGAGGGCGACGCGGCTGAGACTGTCGCGACAGAGATCGGCGGAGTCGCAATACAAGTCGATGTTGGTGATGAGGTTGCGGTCGTTAGTCTCGTTGAGGAAGTGGAGCGAGACGTCGGCCCCATCGATCTGTTTGTTTCCAACGCCGGCGTTGGTTTCGGAGATGGCGCAAGCGGCGCGGTTTCAACCGAAGGCGGAATGAATCCAATCGATGACCGCTGGAGCGCGAGTTGGAGCATCAACGTCATGGCACAGGTGTACGCCGCCCGCGCGGTAATACCCCGGATGCTCGAACGTGGTGGAGGCTACATTATCAACATCGCCTCCGCCGCCGGTCTGCTCAGCCAGATCGGCGATGCTGCGTATTCGGCGACCAAACACGCGTCCGTCGGATTCACGGAGTCACTCGCGATTGACTATGGCGATGACGGTATTAAGGTTTCAGTCGTTTGTCCGCAAGCAGTGGCCACACGTATGATTGGTATGGAAGATGATTCGGGCGCCACCGAAGGCGGCTTCGGCGGCAATGAGGTGGATGGAATTTTGCAGCCGGAGCAAGTCGCCGACATCATCGTCGATCAAGCGCTAGCCGGACGCTTCATGATCCTGACGCACGAGCAGGTCACGACCTATATACAAAGAAAAGCCGGTGACTACGATCGCTGGATAGGTGGCATGAGAAAATTCAGGCGCTCGCTTGCCAAATGACCGGTAATACCAAGGCGTTCTCGCTTCGGACAGATTCATCGCGAGCCGTATCTAGTTGCTTACGATGGAATCGCGAATCTGATCGATTTGCGGTCTTAATCTTGGCATCTGTTTGCCTAGACAGTGCTTGTCGCGTGGACAGTTGGAGCTGCGCGGACAAATAATCGTTGCATCTTTCTCTGCACCATCTGCAATCCACCCAATATTCAGTATCTTTGAAATGCTACTTAGCTGCTTTGCCGCTTCGGGTGGAATTGGCGCCGCACCGCCACCGCGATTGCAGCTTGTCTCAATCATGTCGATGGTTTTCATCGCATCAATGTTCTGTGCGCTAAGCGCCGGTGCGAGATCGACGCCTGAACACAGGACGTGCAGATTACCGGCGGCATCTTTACTGTGGATCGATTGACAACAATACAGTCGCTTGTCGTCACCACTTCGCAGTACTGAGATCTGTGAGGATGGCTTGTCCGAACTTGTATTCAGCATTCTAAAGACTGCCCAGTGCTGGCACGGGTCCAAAACCATGGTCATATTTCCCCATGGCAGCGGAATGCCGTTGCCGCGATAAACGGCTCTCAGGTTACCCGGCGGATAAGCGTCAAAATAATGCCAATGCGGATACGGTGACACGCTGGACATTCGGCGCATCACCAATGTCGTTGTCAAATCAACCTTGTCGCCTGAATCAATGGCGTAGGAATGCTTGGCCAGAAATTGTCGAAACGGCATCTTCGGTGACAGTAGCGCCGCAGCGAAGTAACTGCATTCGAAATCACGCCAGGCATACAAGACGTCCTTTGCGTCGATGTTCGGCGAATCGGCGTCATGCCGGCGACCGGTTACGCGACCACCGGAAACCTGCGGAGCTCGAGCGCCGTCACCATCATGAAGTACCTTGTGAGCAATCTGATTCGCGAGATCGTATTTCAGCCTGGCAGGTGTTTGCTTCAGCGATCGGTTGAGGTACACCTTATTTGGCGCATCGTAAAATGACCGCACCAGCATGTTGAGCGGTACGTCTGTATCCCCTAGATCTTTGAAGGAGTCTTTGTCGAACCACTCGATGTGGAGTCCCAGGTTGCCTGCTATCGCAAACACGTCTTCAATGCGCAGCGGGAATTGTTTCCTGCCGATGCTTTCTGCAGCCCGCTCCAGATCTGGAAAACGGTTGTGGCTGGCCTCCTGATGCGCGCGTATCAGTAAGTGCGCAAACTGCCGCCCTGTTGTACCTGTTTGTGCCAGCAGTTCGGGGATGGCCAATTGCAGCTGCCTGTCCGAAAACAGGAAACCGGGCTCAAGTGGCATGCCGCTCACAGCAGCGTTCGGCGCCGTATCAATGGCATCGTCATCGAGCGATTCGTCGAAAAACCAACTCGATTCTTTCTGAAAGATCTCGGCAATGATCTGCAGAAGGCGCTCCGAGGGCACTCGTTTGCCGTTCTCGATCATTGAAAGGTAGGAGACCGATGGCCCTGCCTCGGCGTCAATTTGTACGCAGCGAACGGACAGGTCCTCGAGCGTGAGTTGGTTTCGCTTTCGCAAACTCTTGATCTTGGTGCCAAGAAAATGCGCTTTTCGTTTTAGACTCGCCTGCAACATCATGGGCCATCCCTGTGAAATTAACAGTGTCAAATTTTCACTGTTAAATTTTAACAGATGTCGACGTAGTATAGCGCATGATCTGTAAATGACTAGTTTCCGCGGATAGCGGCGGAGCAAGGGGAGCAACATGAGACGCGAAAAGCAAATCAAGAAACTCGAAGATGACTGGGCAAACAGTCCACGCTGGAAGGGCATAACCCGTACCTACAGCGCCGGGGACGTTGTCAAACTTCGCGGCACCGTACAGATCGAACATACACTGGCTCGTTTGGGCAGCGAGAAGTTCTGGCGTCTTATTAATCAGCAAGACCCGGTCTGTGGATTGGGCGCGTTAACGGGCAATCAGGCAATTCAGGAGGTACAGGCCGGGCTCAAAGTGATCTATTGCTCTGGGTGGCAGGTTGCCGGTGACGGCAACAGTGCGGGCGAAATGTACCCGGATCAAAGCTTGTACCCTGTTGACTCGGTGCCGAAAATGGTTGAGCGTATCAACAACGCATTTATTCGGACCGACGAGATTTATGCGTTGAACGGTGATGACAGCATCGATTGGTTCCCGCCGATTATTGCGGACGCTGAAGCGGGCTTTGGCGGCAACCTGAACGCGTTCGAACTGATGAAGAACATGATCAAGGCCGGTGCCTCGGGCGTCCATTTCGAAGATCAGCTTTCTTCGGCCAAGAAGTGCGGCCACATGGGCGGCAAGGTATTGGTACCGACCGCAGAGGCGATTGCCAAACTGAATGCGGCGCGCCTCGCAGCCGACGTATGTGGCGTACCGACTGTGCTAATCGCACGAACAGATGCCGACGCCGCCAGCCTGATCACTTCCGATTCGGACCAACGTGACCACGCGTTCATCACCGGCGAAAGAACGCCGGAAGGATTCTATCGCACCAATGCCGGGCTCGATCAGGCGATCGCCAGAGGTCTGGCTTACTCACCATACGCTGACATGCTCTGGTGCGAGACATCGAAGCCGGACCTCGCTCAGGCCAAGCGCTTCGCAGATGCTATTCACGCAGAATTTCCGGATAAGCTGCTGGCATACAATTGCTCACCGTCGTTCAACTGGCAGGCTAATCTTGATGACGAGTCGATGAAGACGTTTCGCGAGGATCTCGGCAAGATGGGCTTCAAATTCCAGTTCATTACGTTAGCGGGCTGGCACGCGCTGAACTCCAGTATGTTCAATCTGAGCCGTGCGTATAAGGCGCAAGGAATGTATGCTTATTCCAAGCTGCAGCAGCAGGAGTTTGCAGACGAGAAGCACGGGTTCCGCGCCGCGAAGCACCAGTCATTTGTTGGTGCCGGCTACTTTGATGCGGTGCAGAATACGATTATGGATGGCCTGTCATCGACGACAGCACTCGACGGTAGCACCGAGGAGGAACAGTTCGTCGCCTGATGACATCAACCGCAGTTGGATGAATGTCGAACGACGAACGAAGAGTTACAGGTGGCCTGAGTGTAGATCCGGTATTCCACGACTTCGTGGAGTCGGAACTCCTGCCGGCGATAGGTTTTGACTCTGCCACATTCTGGGGCGGGATCGAAGCGATCGTTAACGACCTGACGCCCGTGAATCGTGAGTTGCTGCGGATACGCGACGACTTGCAAACGAAGATTGACCAGTGGCACCAAGCCAGAGCAGGGAGCGACTGGCAGCATGCAGAATATGTCGAGTTTCTGACCGACATTGGCTACCTCAAGTCCATGGATGGCTTTCCCCAGATAGAAACCGAAAACGTCGATGCCGAAATTGCTGAAATTGCCGGCCCACAGCTCGTGGTGCCAGTCAGCAATGCCCGGTTTGCTATTAACGCGGCCAATGCGCGGTGGGGCAGTCTCTATGACGCCCTCTATGGCTCTGACGTTATCGGTGCCGAAGATGGCCTGGCGCAAGGCGCCGAATACAATCCTGCTCGCGGCGCTGCCGTCATTCGATACGCGACAGAATTTCTGGATCGAACGCTACCGCTGGAGGGGATTAGTCATAGCGATGTCAATGCATACGGACTGGATCACACTGACAACGGTACGCGCTTTGTTGCGTCACAGGCCAGCGGCGATACGCATGACTTGCAAGAGCCCGGCCAGTTCGTTGGTTTCAGCGAGCAGCAAAAACACTTCGGCTACCTGTTCCGTCACCACGGTCTGTACGTGGAAATTCAGGTTGACCCGGAGCATATTATTGGCAGAGACGCGACGGCCAACATTGCGGACGTAATTCTCGAGGCTGCAGTAACGACCATCCAGGACTGCGAAGACTCTGTCACCGCTGTTGATGCGGCGGACAAGGTGGGCGTCTATCGGAACTGGCTCGGGCTCATGCAAGGTGACCTGAAGGCCACGTTCACTAAAGGCGGCAAAAAGTCGTTCCGGATTCTGGCGACAGATCGCGTTTACACAGCGGCGGATGGTGGTGAACTCGTGCTGTCCGGGCGCAGCCTCTTGCTGGTGCGAAACGTTGGCCATCTAATGACCACCGATGCAGTTTTTGATCGTGAAGGGCAGGAAGTTTTCGAGGGGATACTCGACGCGATTATCACAACGGCGTGTGCAATGACCGATCGCTTACGTGAGGGATATCAGCCCAACAGTCGCACCGGCAGTATTTACATCGTAAAGCCGAAGATGCACGGTCCGAACGAAGTCGCCTTCACAGATACACTCTTCGGTCGCGTCGAACAGATGTTCGAGCTGCAGTCCGACACGATCAAGGTCGGTATCATGGATGAAGAGCGTCGAACCACGGTTAATCTTCCGGCCTGCATCGGTGCAGCGAAGAAGCGCATCGTTTTCATTAACACGGGATTCCTCGATCGCACGGGCGACGAGATACATACCAGTATGCGCGCCGGTCCTGTCGTGCTGAAAGGAACAATGAGACAGCAGCCCTGGATAGCGGCCTACGAAGACTGGAATGTTGATGTCGGTATTCGCTGTGGCTTACCCGGAAAGGCCCAGATTGGTAAAGGAATGTGGCCCAAGCCCGACAAAATGAAACAGATGATGGATACCAAGCAGTCGCATCCTGAAGCCGGCGCAAATTGCTCGTGGGTGCCATCGCCAACTGCCGCAACATTGCATGCCATGCATTACCACGCAGTTGATGTGAGGCGCGTTCAGACGCAACTCGCCAGACGAAAACAGGCCAGCCTGGAAGCTATTCTCAAACCGCCGCTCGCAGGCACGGTGCAGTTCTCAGCGGAGGAAATCCAGAAGGAACTAAACAACAACGCGCAGGGAATACTCGGTTACGTGGTGCGCTGGATCGATCACGGAGTGGGCTGTTCGAAAGTTCCCGATATCGATGATGTTGGTCTGATGGAGGACCGTGCGACATTGAGAATATCGAGCCAACACATTGCGAATTGGTTGATGCACAAAATAACGACGAAACAGCAGGTTCTTGAGACCTTCAAGCGCATGGCTGAAGTCGTCGACAAGCAGAATGAGGGTGATGCATCATATGAACGTATGAGTGAGAACTTTGATAACAGCATCGCTTTCAAGGCCGCTTGCGCGCTGGTGTTCGAGGGGGCTGATCAGCCGAATGGCTACACCGAACCCCTCCTGCATCAATATCGCCGGCAGAAGAAAGCGCAGCTTGCCCACTGATTTTCTGTCGTGGCACTTTTTCGTATTGTCCTCCTGTTGGTCGCCCTGGCACCGTTCCATGCCTATGCAGAAGAAAGCCTGACGATCGCCGTCGCAAGTAATTTTCGGGCGACTGCCCAAGAGATTGCAACAGAGTTCACGCGCGAAACCGGCATCCCGGTCCGGTTAAGTGGCGGATCGACCGGCAAGTTGTACGCGCAGATCGTAAATGGCGCGCCGTACGACATTTTTCTAGCGGCAGATATAACGCGACCGAAACTTCTTGAAGACAATGGCGTCGCTGTTTCCGGGTCTAGAATGACCTACGCGATCGGATCGCTGGTTTTGTGGTCGGCCGACAAATCATTGACGGGCGACAACTGCCGCGCCGCGCTTGAGAATGGGACATACAAACACCTCGCGATAGCGAACCCAATGATCGCCCCATACGGAGCTGCGGCCAGGGAGTTCTTGCAGTCCGCAGGATTACTGCAAGATGCGTCGACGCGTATGGTATACGGCGAAAATATTTCACAGACTTTACTCTTCGTTGTGACCGGCAATGCGACGCTCGGCCTGGTGGCAGCGTCGCAGGTCAAAGGCGAGTTGCCGCTCAGTGCTAGTTGTTCCTGGAGCGTGCCACGCTCCACACATTCTGCGCTGGACCAACAAGCCGTCATATTGACTCGTACGGGTAATGCTGAATCGGCGCAGCGATTTATGAGGTTTCTCCAAACACCACAAACTGCAGGTATTCTCGGCAGTCGCGGATATACGGTTCCTGAATGATGGACTTCGGACCTCTTTGGCTTTCAGCGCAGCTGGCATTCGTCACGACAGTGATCTTGATACTCCTGGGCGCACCGATAGCGTGGTGGTTGTCGCAAACCCGGTCACGTTGGCAGCCAGTGGTGCAGGCGATCGTCGCAATGCCGATCGTTTTACCGCCAACAGTGCTTGGCTTTTACCTCCTCGTAGTGCTCGGACCGCATGGAGCGATTGGCGGTTGGTGGGTACGAGTCACCGGGGACGCATTGACGTTTTCATTTGCAGGATTGGTGATCGCGTCGTGCATCTACAGCCTGCCGTTCGCTGTGCAGCCTATGCAAAACGCATTCGAGTCGTTGCCCAGGAAGAATATTGAAGCGGCATGGACTCTTGGCGCGTCAAAACTTGATGCGTTCTTATCTGTTGCCGTGCCTCTGTCCACGCGTGGTTTTGTAAGCGCCATTGTCTTGAGTTTCGCGCATACACTGGGTGAGTTCGGTGTGGTGCTGATGGTGGGTGGCAACATACCGGGTGAAACTCGTGTTGTTTCTATTGCGATCTATGATCACGTTGAGACGCTCAATTATGCGGCGGCCCATCGTCTATCGCTGGTGCTCATGCTGTTCGCTTTCGTGACGCTGTTCGGCATGTTCCTGATTAACAGGCGGTGGCAGGCGCGATGAGCATGATCAAACTGAAACATTCCGTTCAGAAGGGCAATTTTTTTCTTGAAGTTGATACTGAGATACCGGGGCAGGGGATCACCGGCGTATTTGGTGAGTCAGGGTCTGGCAAGACAATGCTGCTGCGGTGTATTGCGGGTTTGGAGCCTTCTACGTCAAAGGTCTCGAAACCGGTTCACAAACGACGCGTTGGCTACGTGTTTCAGGAGCCACAGTTGTTCGCGCATCTTTCGGTCAAGCAAAATATTGAATTCGGAAGGCGTCGCAATCCTGAGGCAACGGTGTCAATGGATGACGTCGTAGGACTTCTTGAGATTGGCGACTTGCTACCGCGCTCGATCACGGACCTGTCCGGCGGCGAAGCGCAACGGGTTTCAATCGCTCGCGTTTTGTGCCAGTCGCCACGGTTGATTCTGATGGACGAACCGTTGTCTGCATTGGATGAGAGACGACGAAACGATGTTCTTCCCTACCTGGATCGCCTGCACGCTGAATCGTTAGTGCCGATAATCTATGTCAGCCACAACATCGATGAGATCTGCCGCTTGAGCGATCACTTGCTGGTGCTCGACAGCGGCAAAGTGGTTGCTGAAGGAGGGCTGCAAGATACGTTGTCGCGGACCGACTTGCCGCAGCTCCGTGGCCGGAATGCGGGAGCTGTAGTCGAAGCGACGCAATCCCGGTATGACGATGAATTTGATCTGACCTTGTTTGGATTCTCTGGCGGTGAGCTGTGGGCGCCAGGACGTTATGACTCATCTTCAGTTCGATTGCGAATTAGCGCCAGCGACATCAGTTTAAGCCGGGTCCCCGCCGAATCGAGCACAATTCTGAACATTCTCGCGGCAACGATTGAGGCGACAACGTCAGAATCGGCAGCAACGGAACTTGTGCGCCTGAGGTTGGGCGACGATATTCTCCTGGCACGCATTACAAGACGATCACTACAGCAGCTTGGGCTCCAGGTTGGCGACAAGGTTTTCGCGCAGATCAAGTCAGTTACCGTGCGTCGCTGATATAAGCTTCGCAAACGATTCTTCAGTGACGTCGCCTGGCAGGCAGCTAGCGACAGCATCTTCGATTGGAATTTCCCAGGTGCCAATCATGCAAGCGATCGTAACGTACATGCCATGAATCGATATGAGATCCATTATCTGCTGCCCGGAGAAATACGTTTTCAGGCTTGTTAGCGTGGCGGAGTCGATGCGGCGGATGTTAAACAATGAATCGACGGCGCTGAGCAAAGTCGAATCTTTCTTGCCCCAGCCGCTAGCTGCGGGGCCCGCGGCGACACGTTCGATTTCTTCCAGCGACATGCCTGCGGCAAGGCCGCGCACAACATGTGCGGACCATTCGTACCACTTACGGGTCAAGACCGAGATACGCAGAATCACGAGTTCGCAGTCACGTTGCGGAAGATCTCCGCCGCGCACCAAATACATACGGTAATTCCACCACGCCTTGAGGAGTTCGGGGTGATTGGCCAGCAGGCAGTGGATGTTGAGCGGCCGGCCGTTCATATCGTCAATAACGTGCTGCAGCGCCGGATCCCACTGGTCTGGGGGTAAGGGTGTCATAGCTAGCTCCGAATAATCGTGGGCGTTCTGTGCGCTGCGTCAAGTTTTCGATCGCTGCCGCAATGCACAATGGATTCTTGCACATGGGTTTGTAGCCGAAGTTTAATGTCATCTGAGGTTTTTTACATAGTTGTTGCGATGATGTTGGCCAGCGCGACGCTGTCCATCATCTTCTTTATCGCCTGGAAAACACTGGGAGAACAACCGTACGCCTTGAGTTGGTCGGTTGGCTTCCTCGGCGCAACCTGCCAATGGTTTTTCACGCTCCAGTCAGATTGGTTTCCGAGCTACGAGACGTATTGGTTGACCGTCAATGCATTTGCGTTGGTCTTGATCACGCTCGGTATTCGTGGTCATTGCCAGCGAACGGACTGCCAGGATTTACCGAGCAACCTCTGGCCGTATGCAGCCGTCGTTTATGCCGGAATAATCTGGACGACGGTAGTCGACGCTCATATTGGCTTCAGTGTTGCGCTGATTCCCGCGACAGCGTGCGTCACTCTGTTTCTGTCTGCATTGATGATTATTCGCCACCGAGAAGTATCCCGTCCAGCAGAGTGGGCAGCAGCGACGAGCATGGTGATATTCGCAATATCACAAGGCATTGCGGCCGGCATGGCGGCGATGCAAGGTGCCGCTGGCGACAGTACCTATCAAAGCTTGTACGTCGACTATAATTTCCTGACTTTGCCGGCCGGCTACATGGGCATGGGAATGTTCATAATTTTCATGCTTGCATCAGACATATCGATCGATATGAAGCAGCTCGCTATACATGACCAGTTGACGGGCATCTTGAATCGCCGCGGCCTGGGAGAACAGGGCGCTTCGGCGTATGCGGCGTTTCGCCGCACCGGGCGCCCGGTTTCAGTGATCATGACCGATATTGACCGTTTCAAATT
>Ga0209980_10001165_pt1 | contig 14493 bp, 12 predicted proteins | sample CR02metaG_FD_183611 | JGI IMG/M metagenome (GOLD analysis project Ga0209980, IMG submission 183611) | Deep subsurface microbial communities from Mariana Trench to uncover new lineages of life (NeLLi) - CR02 metaG (SPAdes) (version 2) | ecosystem: Environmental > Aquatic > Marine > Ocean trench...
GCCATGGCAGTATCTTTTAATACTGAAATTGAAGCTGCCATAGTGAATGGAGGTTCCTTTCGATTGGATGATAATCTGGTTGGTGATGTGACTAGTTTGGATATTTTTAAGGTGTTGCCGTTTGGTGGTAATGTAGTTAGAGTGGACATGAAGGGAGGCTTACTTAAAGAGGTCCTGGATTATGGAGAATCGAAAAGAGGAAAGGGTGCCTATTTACAACGTTATAATATTACTCAAAATAAACAAGAGGAGTGGTTGCTTAACCTTATGAAGATAGAGGACGAAAATGTATATACGATAGCGGTTAGTGATTTTTTGTTGAAAGGATTGGATATTCCGTTCTTAACTGCTGAAAATGAAGGGATAGTAAGCGTTCAAGAGCCTACAAGTGGTGAAGCCGCTTCCGATATTAGAAAAGCCGTAATTTTATTTTTGAAATCTATAAACTTGGAGCGATGAGAAAAATAATGAGGTATTTGTTGATCTTATTATTGATCACCTTTGTAGTGATCCAATTCATACGCCCGGAAAAAAACAATGGTGGCTATCAATCAGTTGCTGCCTTTGAGAACGAAACGAATCCTTCTCAGGAAGTTATGGGTATTTTAAAAAACAATTGTTACGATTGTCATAGCGATCAGACTCAATATCCGTGGTATTTTGAAATTGCACCAATATCCTTTTGGATGGCAGGGCATATAAAACACGCTAAGAGTGAATTTAATGTTTCCGCCTGGGACAGTTATTCGACCAAAAAGAAAGACCATAAACTGGAAGAGCTAATTGAGAAGGTCGAGAAGAAAGAAATGCCACTGGATTCCTATACGTGGATCCATGGGGATCTCTCTGAGGAAGACAGAAAAACACTACTATTATGGGCCGATTTGGCCCGCCTTCGGTATGTAGAAGAACTAAAAGTTTCTTCAAAATAACTTCGAAATTTATTACTTAAAACTGAATGTGATTATTATTTAAAATTATTCTGATTAAACTTGTGCAGTAATTCTTTCAAACCTATTTTTGCGCTTGTATTTGCTGTCTATTTATAATCAGTCTAAATAAAAATAAATGAATAAACGAACGTTCCTACTACTTTTTCTTGTCGTCAACTTCAGCTATTCACAAACCGTTCGGGACTCCACACAACTCAGCCCTCAAAATCAAGAAAATGCCACACAGCGATTGCTTTCAGGTAACTTAGGGAAAGCAGTTACATTGGGTGCATACGGCGAATTGACATACAATCAACCGGAAGGAGCCAATGGTGAACTAGACGTTCAACGATTGGTACTTTTATTGGGTTATAAATTTGATGATAGAACACAGTTTGTTACCGAAATAGAAATCGAACATGTAGAAGAAATTTTTGTAGAACAGGCTTTTATAAACTATGCCGTAGGTGATAACGTAAGTCTTCGTGGAGGTTTGATGTTGATCCCTATGGGAATTATCAATGAATATCACGAACCAACCACTTTTAATGGTACCGAGCGGCCTGCTGTGGATAACGCGATTGTACCTACCACCTGGCGCGAACTGGGTGTAGGAGTGACGGGTCGATTTCCTGATGCATCGGTTGGGTATCAGGCGTATATTTTTAACGGATTTAAATCTACAGACATTGACGGAGAAGGTGGTGTGAAAGGATTCTTAAAAGGAAGCAACGGATTGAGAGGCGGCCGCCAAAAAGGGATCAAGTCGACTGTGGACAGTCCAACGTTTTCTACTAAGATCGAGTATTACGGCTTTCCGGGCTTGCGTATGGGCCTTTCGGGATACTTCGGAAAAACGCAGGCAGCGGATGATGTCGAACATCTGGATGGTGCAACCATTGGTATTTCGATGGTCGGCTTTGATGTGCGCTATGCTTTTAGGAAAATTACAGCGAGAGGACAATTTATTTATGCTTCCCTGAGTGACACCCAGGCCTATAATACATTGACAGGTCAAGACTTGGGAAGTGCTTTATTAGGATATTACGGAGAGGTAGCTTATAATATATTGCCACTTAGTGCCAGGCAACGGTTGTTTGCCTTTGCGAGATATGAAAAATATGACACTCATGCCGGTACCAACGGAATGTTGGTTAGAAATGACGCCTACAACCGAACAGATATCACAACAGGTTTATCCTATCACATCGCACAAGGAGTTGTCATAAAAGGGGATTACCAATTCAGAGATAATAATGTAGCAAACGGCAACGTGGCTAACAGATTGAATTTCGGAATCGGAGTATGGTTCTAAAAATTCATCGTTCTCGAAAAGAATATTCAACCCTTGGTCGTTGCAGGTTGATGTTTGCAAATCGATCTCAGATTATAATAAGAATTTAAATACCTTTACAGCATGATTAAAAAGCACCTTTTTGTTCTAGTAGTCTTTATGATCTGTGCGGCTTTTACCATACCTGAAAGGGTATCGAAAAAAGCGGATAAAGTGATCGCAAAATTCTACGAGACCGACGATTTTACGAAGGAGATCATTTCTATTTCTGAAGCAGCCAATGCTGAAACAATTGCGGAATTCAATGATGAAAATTTTTTTAAGATCGAATCGGCAGGAATCTTTTTGGGATATGGATATATCGGTGCTGCCCATAGTAAAACTGATATGTTCGACTTCCTTGTCCTGTTCGATAAGGATTTTATAATCACCAAAAGCAAAGTGTTGATATATCGGGAAGAATATGGTGGAGAGATCGGGAGTAAACGATGGTTAAAACAATTTGTCGGGAAATCATCGACTTCATCCGAATTGATATACAATCAAAATATCATACCTATAAGCGGAGCTACAATTTCGGTGCGATCGATGACACAAGCGATGAACGATCTGTTACAAAGTGTGGGAAAACTTCAGGAACTTAATGTACTATAGATGAAATTAGACGGCCTGATCCACACCCTTCCAAGATACATCAAGCTATTTATCGCTGCCTTTGTGATCGTGATGAGTATTGGCTATTATACAGGACTTCAATTTGTACGACAAACCGAAAGTGATAATCCCAGTGGGATGGTGGAGAATTATTTGGGCAATGAAGATATGGAAGAAGTTGCCGTGATGAAATTTAAAAAGGGAGAGTATGAGATGCTTACTCTTTTGCATAGCCATATACTTTCAATTTCTTTTATTTTCTTCTTCCTGGGTGGATTGATCATGATAACCTCCCTTCCGAAGAAATTAAAGGGGTTCCTGATGATCGAACCTTTTGTGTCTATTATCTTCACCTTTGGCGGTATCTATTTACTTTGGAAAGGAATACTATGGATGAAGTGGGTAGTGATGATCTCCGGGATTCTAATGACGGCGGTTTATATAGTGGGAGCCCTGGTGGTTTTATTTCAGCTTCTAAAAAGGAAATAATTCCACTTTTAGTTGTACATTTGCACGCAATTAAATAGTAAACACTTCCGTTCCTTCGGAAATAAAATTTAATTGCAATGACTGCACACAACGATAAAATTCTAGGAGAAGGGCTTACTTACGACGACGTACTTTTGGTGCCGGCCTTTTCTGATGTTCTACCGAGAGATGTCTCTATTAAATCCAAATTCACTCGTAACATTTCACTCAATGTGCCTATTATATCCGCGGCTATGGACACGGTAACCGAAAGCGCCATGGCGATCTCTATGGCTCGTGAAGGAGGAATAGGGGTGTTGCACAAGAATATGACGGCCGAACAACAAGCTGCAGAAGTTCGTAAAGTGAAACGTGCCGAAAGCGGCATGATCCAGGATCCTGTTACCCTCAAAAAAGATGCGACCGTGGGAGATGCGCAAAATACCATGCGTGAATACAGCATTGGAGGGATTCCAATAATCAATGATAACAGTAAATTAATTGGAATTGTCACAAATCGGGACCTTCGATTTGAAAAGAATTACAAGCGTCCTTTAAGTGAAGTAATGACAACGGGGAATCTCGTTACGGTGAGCAAAGGAACTTCCCTCAAAGATGCTGAGATCATTCTTCAGGAAAACAAGATCGAGAAATTACCTGTAGTTGATGAACATGGAAAGCTATTGGGATTGATCACCTTTCGTGATATCACAAAACTCACTCAAAAACCGAATGCCAACAAAGATGAGTACGGAAGGCTCCGTGTTGCCGCTGCCCTGGGGGTAACTACCGATATACTGGACCGAACACAGGCCTTGGTCAATGCACAAGTAGACGCGGTGATAATTGATACCGCTCACGGGCATAGCAAAGGAGTGGTAACTGCCTTAAAAGAAGTAAAGAAAAAATTTCCATCCCTGGATGTAGTGGTGGGTAATATTGCCACCGCAGAAGCTGCAAAATATTTGGTCGATGCAGGGGCCGATGCTGTGAAAGTAGGTATTGGCCCGGGGTCTATTTGTACCACGCGAGTAGTTGCAGGAGTTGGGTACCCACAATTTTCCGCCGTATTGGAAGTAGCTGCGGCTATTAAAGATAGTGGTATTCCTGTGATAGCAGATGGTGGCATTCGGTATACCGGAGATATCCCAAAAGCGATCGCCGCGGGAGCCGATAGTGTGATGTTGGGTTCCCTCTTGGCAGGAACCGAGGAGTCTCCCGGAGAAACCATTATTTTTGAAGGACGTAAATTTAAATCGTATCGGGGGATGGGTTCAATTGAGGCCATGAAACAAGGCTCTAATGATCGATACTTCCAGGATGTGGAAGACGATATTAAAAAATTAGTCCCTGAAGGAATTGTAGGCCGTGTGAACTATAAAGGAGAATTACTGGAGAGTATGACCCAATTCATAGGTGGCCTTAGAGCCGGAATGGGTTATTGCGGTGCCAAGGATGTTGAAACCCTTAAGGAAACAGGACGATTTATAAAAGTGACTGCTTCCGGTATTAATGAGAGTCATCCACATGATGTGACCATCACTAAGGAATCGCCTAATTATTCGAGGTAATTTCAAGCGTAACCAAAAAAAAAGCTCAAAACGAGCCTTTTTTTATTTCTTAGATCGGAATAAATTACTCTTCCTCTTTTATTTCTATTCCAAGTTCTTTAAGAACTGCGAGCGTAAGATCAAAACGATTGTCGATGTACACTACATCATTGTTTCTCATTAAAACCTGAGTATAACCTTCTGCCTTTGCTATTTTTTCAAGTGCGATCCCGATCTTTTCGTACAATGGTTTTAAATATTCTTCCTGCTTTAAAACGATCAGCTGATTCCCATTCTGCTGGAATTTCTGAATATCATTTTCCATGGCTATAATGGAATCCTGACGTCCTTTTTTCTGGTTTATGGTAAGGCTGAATTCATCGGTTTTGTACTTATCAATCGCCGATTGGTATTCTGCTAGTTTTTTTAGCAGATTTGAATCCAGGCCATTACCATAATCCTCGATTTGTTTTTGTACGCTGCTTAATTCAGGCATTTGACTAATAATATAATCAACGTCTATAGTTCCGACTTTCGATTGCGCAAAACCGGTAACACATAAAAATAAAAAAGCGATCTTCAATAATTTCGTCATAGTTTGGGATTATTCATGCGGCAATATTACTATAAAAATAATTATTTCTGAATGTTTTTATCAATATGTTAACTTACTTTCTATGGTAGAAGATATAGTCGGTACTTAGAGGAGTGGCTCCGTTTTGCTTCAACTCGGTCATTAATTGACCTCGATGATAGGTACTGTGATTAATAATGTGGTAAAGTATATTCTCTACTGAATTAGAAAAGGATTCGCCACTGCTATTCTTATAGTCAATTAAGGTCCGTAAGTCAAATTGCCCGACTATGACATTACTCATGGCATGATTCTTATCGTTGAGGCCGGATAGCTCATCAATATCAAAGGTCTCCCAGGTACTTTGAGTGGGCTTTTCGCCTACGATACGGTGATTCCAAATATTTTGGGCATTCAACGTATGGCCTATCAAGGATTTTGCTCTATCGGTATAGGCTAAAGGAGTACCTTCAATAAGTGAAATAAGCCGTTGATTGCTAAAATGGTTGTATTCCAATTTATCGACGAAAAAGTTTTTCATGTTTTGTTTCATAAGTGAAGAACGTGGCTAATCCATTCACAGATTACTCGGGACCATCACAAACCAATTTTGTGCCGTATGCAAAACTATTCTTCTGAAACCGAAGTTCCGTTCTCAGCAAATTCTTTAAAATCTTTGAGGTATTTCAGCGATTGTTTTTTAAAAGTTCCCGGTATTAAAAATCCCATCAATTTCATTCCGAAGCCTTCGAATTTGAACTCACTTTCGCTCACCCACTTGGTTTTATTCCCATCTATCTCATAGAAAAAATTCTTTTGAACGTTGTGTATCCACTTGGTATCGTAATTGGCGTGAAACTCTTCCGGGAATACATTTTTTGTGATGGTCTCAGTCAAAACCACATTTCGTTTCCCCATTTGGTATTCCAATTCCATAGTTGTGCCTTCTTCACCCGGAACGCCCTGCAACACTTTATAATTCACAAGTCCTCGTTGCCAGTGCTTCATATTTTCGACATTATCCAATTTCCGGATTACTTCTTCACGGGGCAGATCAATGATTATTTCGGATGAATATTTCATTTTTACAAATGAATTGATTTTAGTAGAACAATTTACGTATTTTTCGGTAAAAGGTACATACTATAAAAAGTATGATAACGTTGTGTTAAGGCACTTGTGAAACTCCAGGTTTTTCATATTTTTGCGGGGATTTAGTTAAACTTATTTATTTGAAAATGAACAAAATTATTACACTGTCGGTTTTTTTATTTTTTCTGACCAATTCAGTCTTTGCCCAAAAAAATGAAGATGTTTTGATGACTATAGATGATCAACCGGTTTTGGCGAGTGAATTTAAACGGGTATATCTAAAGAATCTCGATTTGGTACTGGAGGAGTCACAAAAGAGTGTGGACGGTTATTTAAAGCTTTTTGTGGACTATAAACTAAAAGTCGCCGAAGCCTATTCACAGGAGTTTGACCAGTCTGACATGTATAAAAAAGAGTTTTCAAAGTACGAAGAACAATTATCTAGAAATTACATATTTGAAGACAAGGTAACTTCGGAATTGGCAAAAGAAGCCTTTGAACGCAATCTGGAAGAAATAGAAGCTTCCCATATTTTGATCATGGTAAATTACGATGCCGTGCCCCGGGATACTTTGGCGGCTTTCAATAAAATAAAAGGCATAAGAGACAGAGCCTTAAAGGAGGATTTTACGACTTTGGCCAGGGAAACTTCTGAAGAACCGGGTATAGAAAAGTCCGGCGGTAACTTAGGCTATTTCACGGCTTTTGCTTTGGTCTATCCTTTTGAGACTGCGGCTTACGCCACTGAAGTAGGAGAGGTTTCTGAAATCATAAGAACTCAGTTCGGCTATCATATTATAAAGGTGCATGATCGCAGAATGAAAGAACCCGAAATTACGGTTTCGCATATTATGATCTCTACAAAAGAAGGCACTTCAAGCTATGTTCCTGAAGCGCGAATAGGAGAGCTCTATGTGTTATTGGAGCAGGGTGATTTGTTTGAAAGCCTGGCAAAACAATATTCAGATGATAAGAACTCGGGTAAGAACGGAGGTAGGATAAAGCGATTTAGCAAGGGTGATCTGCGCTCCTCGGTTTTTGAAGAGGCGGCTTATAAATTGGAAAATCCGGGAGATATCTCTAAACCGATAAAAACGGAGTTTGGTTGGCATATTATTCGCCTTGAAGAAAAGCATCCGCTTCCCACCTATGAAGAAAAACGCGAAATACTGGAACGTCGTGTAAAAGAGGGAAGCCGCTCCAAGATCGTCACCCAGGCCGTGAAGGTAAAAATAAAGGAGAAATTTGGTTTTGTAAATGGAACAGGCTATTCACCTTATTTTGATACTTACGTGGGTGATGAGGTAGTGAAACGTAAGTGGGTATACGATACGATACCTGCCTCGGAAAATAAAAAAATGTTTACCATTGGCGATCGGGATTTCTATTTTGATGATTTTGCTCGTTTTATTCAAAAAAGACAATATACTAGTAAAAGGTATATAAGTAGAATTACTTTGATGACCGATTTTTACGATGAATTCGAAACGCTTCAGCTTAAAACCTATTTCAGAGAAAAGCTAGAAATCGAAAACGAAGAATATGCTGGCATTATAAGTGAATATAGAGATGGTCTTCTCATTTTTGATGTGATGGGAAAAAACGTATGGAGAAAAGCAAAAAAGGATTCCGTAGGTCAATTGCAATATTTTGAAGACCATAAATTGAAGTACCGATGGAAACAAAGAGTGGATGTTGAAATTTTAGCAACGACCAAAGAAGATGTTGTTAATGAGTTGGAAAAACTCATGAAAGAAGGGAAAACCGGTAAAGAAATAAAGGGCCTCCTCAATAAGGATAATAAAGTAAACGTACTGTTAACCAAAGGTGTTTTTGAAATTGGTCGAAGTGAATTACCATCCGGTTTTCTACCTAATATGGGAGTTTCCAAAATATATACCGAAAACGAGTCGTTTATAATAATAAACGTTAAGGAAATTACCCCACCGGGACCAAGGACGTTCGAAGAGATCAAGGGAAGGGTGCTGAGCGATTATCAAACGTTTATCGAAGAACAATGGATGGAGCAGCTGCGCGCGAAATACAAAGTAGAAATCAATAAAAAAACCTTAAAAAAGCTTAAAAAGGAATTGAACTCCTAATGCATAAATTATCCCCACTTATTCTTGTATTATTCATAGTACTTTCTTGTGATTATTTCAAGCAAGACGACCCTCGTATCCCTATTGCCAGGGTGAATGATGAGTATTTATATGAGGAAGATATAGCCGATTTAATTTCACAGGCCACGTCCAAAGAAGACAGTGCGTTGTTGGTTAATAATCATATAAAACGTTGGGCGACGCAACAATTACTGATCGATCAGGCCAAGATCAATTTAACCGATCATGAATTGAACGAATACAATAAATTGGTGGATCAATATAAAACCGATCTATACACAGAGGCCTACAAAAGTAATATCGTTTCTTTACAGCTGAACAGTACCATCACTGAAGAAGAGATGTTGGTTTACTACGAGGCCAATAAGGAAAATTTTAAGTTGAACGACCAATTGGTTAAAGTGCGTTATATACATCTCAGTGAAAGTTTTGATGATCTGAGTGGCATTCGTGAAAAGCTCAGACGCTTTAATTCAGCCGACAAACTCGCACTTGCTGAGCTCGGTATAAAATTTCAATCCTATAACTTCAATGATTCTACCTGGGTTAAAAAGGAAAGTTTGTTAAAAAACATACCTGTGATCAAATCTTCGGAAAACCAAGTGTTAAAAAAATCAAATTTTACACAATTGCAAGACTCATTAGGAGTATATTTGGTGAAAATTGAAGATTTACTCAATAGGAATGAGACGGCACCATTATCGTTTGTGTCACCTACGATCGAGCAAATAATTTTGAATAAAAGAAAATTGGAACTCATAAAAAAATTAGAAAAGGATATAACAAAAGATGCGATTAAGGATAAAAAATTTGAAACCTTCACAAAACAATAAGCTACTCACTCTTCTATTTTTATTGGTAATTACCACCCTGTCTGCACAGGTTGTGGTGATAGATAGTACCAATGTTATCAAGGACGATATTCCAGAATCAACGGTTAAGAGGGATACGGTAAAGACCTTTAAACGTTTCAAAGCTGAAGGAGTATCTGCCGTAATTGGTGAGTATATGGTGTTAGACAGTGATATTGATTATAGTTATATTGAGTTAGTACAAAAAGGAATCCCGGTGGAAGACGTAACACGCTGTCAATTACTGGGTAAATTAATGGAAGACAAGCTGTATGCCCATCACGCCAAGCAGGACAGCCTCGTGGTGACTGACGCTGAAATCAACCAACGCACCGACCAGCTAATGCAATACATTATCGAAGAGTTTGGCGGAGACGAAGATAAAGCGGCAAGATTCTATAGAAAGAATAATATAGGAGAATTGCGTAAAGATTTATTTGCGACTAATAAAACACTCATGCTTGCTGCTGAAATGCAGCGAAAAGTAGTAGAAGAAATAGAAGTAACTCCGGAAGAAGTTCGGGAGTTTTTCTTTTCTATTCCTGAAGAAGATCGACCGTTCTTTAGCGCCGAAGTCGAAGTAGCACAAATTGTGGTAGAGCCCGAGATAACCGAAAAGGCAAAAAAAGATGTGATAGACAAACTCAATGGTTTTCGTCGTGACATAGTTGAAAACGGCGCCAGCTTTGCTACAAAAGCGGTATTATATTCCAAGGATGCGACAAGATCCAAGGGGGGATTGATCGAAGGAGTAAAGAGAAATTCACCCATGGCAAAAGAATTCAAAGACGTGGCATTCTCACTGCTTGAAGGGGAAGTAAGCGAACCTTTCGAAACAGAGTTCGGATGGCACTTATTGACCGTGGATAAAGTAAGAGGACAGGAATTGGATGTTCGTCACATCATTGTTTTTCCGGATGTTTCTCAGGCCACCATAGATACGGCAAGGGCAAAGATCGATAGTATTCGGGTGTCAATTATTGCGGAAAAAATAGACTTTGCGACGGCCGCTCGTATTTATTCAAGTGAAAAGGAAACTCGCAATAATGGAGGTCAATTGGTAAATCCTGTTTCTTTCGACACTCGTTTTGACCTAACAAAAATGGATCCTACTTTGAGCGCACAGGTCTATAATTTGAAAGAAGGCGAAGTGTCCAAAGTGTTTACAGATAGAGATTATACGGGCAAGAACAAGTTTAAAATACTTACGGTAACAAAGAGGTATGAGGAACACCCTGCTGAATTCAGTAAAGATTACGAAAAAATTAAAGATCTTGCTTTAAAACAGAAGCAAATTCGTACGATCGAAAAGTGGCAAAACAAAAAAATACAAGAAACCTACGTAAGTGTAAATAGAGATTATAACGATTGTGAATTCTCCAGCAATTGGATCAAAAATTAACTAACAACCTTCCTGGACTATGTCTGATGTAACTGCAGTGGAACAATTAGTTTCCAAATACAACGCTTTGCGACAAGAAATCAAGAAAGTAATTGTTGGCCAGGACGAGGTAGTTGAGCAAGTTCTATTATCAATTTTTTCAGGAGGACATGCATTACTTATTGGTGTACCCGGGCTGGCAAAAACATTATTGGTCAATACGGTCGCAGAAGCTTTAGGGCTTAATTTTAAAAGGATACAGTTCACGCCTGATCTTATGCCAAGCGATATTCTGGGTTCCGAGATCCTGGATCACAATCGGGAGTTTAAATTTCTCAAAGGCCCCATTTTTGCCAATATAATCCTGGCCGATGAGATAAACCGTACGCCGCCAAAAACACAGGCAGCCTTACTTGAAGCGATGCAGGAACGTTCAGTGACCATTGCAGGAAATAATTATAAATTGGATCTACCTTATTTTGTATTGGCCACTCAAAACCCCATTGAGCAGGAAGGCACTTATCCTTTACCCGAAGCCCAATTGGATCGTTTTATGTTCGCGGTAAATTTGGATTATCCATCTTTTTCTGAAGAAGTTGAGATTGTGAAGACAACCACATCGGGTGAGCAAGCCCAGGTGAATGCTTTATTCACCGCTCAGGAGATGGTGGATTTCCAAAACCTTATCAGACGTATCCCGGTTGCGGAGAATGTTGTGGAGTATGCTGTGACCTTAGTGAATAAAACCAGACCTAAAAGTCGGATGGCAACTGATATCGTTAAGAAATACATCGACTGGGGCGCTAGTCCCAGGGCGTCACAAAACCTGATCCTGGGAGCAAAAGCCAATGCCGCGTTGAACGGAAAGTTCTCCCCTGATATTGAAGATGTTCGAAAAGTAGCTATTGGCATACTTCGCCATAGATTGATCAAAAACTACAAAGCCGAGGCAGAGGGTTTGACCATTGAAGAAATAGTCGCCAGCTTATATTAATCAGGAAGGACGATATTTAGAAGTCTGCCTGATTCGTCTTAGTATTAGTAATCGATGTAGTGCCGGTTTTAACATTAGGAAGGAAATTACCGGAATCGATATCCCATTGTTCGGATTTGTACGGAACTTTAATTTGGGGATGAATTTTTTTGTGGTAAATGATCTCACAACAATCCTATTATTCTATCTGTTGTATTGTCTTTACCGTAAACCTATGATGGATTTAAGAAACCGAGCCTACTTCCGAAGAAAGTATGCACAAAATAAATTATAAATTTGATAAATATCAGTATGTAATTTTGACTAATACTCAATTTTATATACTAAATAGTACTATACATTGAATAATAGTTATAAAATTTCCTAATTCGTTAGATTATTGTAATTAATTCTTAAATTTTGTACTTTTGTCTTCGGTCATCTAAGCTTCGAGTAAAGGTGTGCTTCTTAAAAAAATGAAAACTAAAACTATGGCTTTCGATATAGATATGATCAAAAAGGTATACGCCCAATTGCCCGAAAGAATTGATAAAGCTCGGCAGATCGTGGGTAGGCCTTTAACACTATCAGAAAAAATTCTATACAGTCACCTGTGGGACGGAATGGCAACAAAAGCTTTTACCCGTGGCGAAGATTATGTAGATTTTGCACCTGATAGAATTGCTTTACAGGATGCAACAGCACAAATGGCATTGTTACAATTTATGCAAGCGGGAAAAAGCAAGGTGGCTGTACCCACCACTGTTCATTGTGACCACTTGATCCAGGCAAAGCAAGGCGCTGTAGCCGATCTGAAAAGAGCCAATGAAACCAGTAGCGAAGTATTTGATTTTCTAGAGGCGGTTTCAAATAAATATGGAATAGGTTTTTGGAAACCGGGTTCCGGTATTATCCACCAAGTGGTTCTGGAAAACTATGCGTTCCCCGGTGGGATGATGATAGGTACCGATTCGCATACAGTGAACGAGGGTGGATTGGGAATGGTGGCCATTGGAGTGGGTGGAGCAGATGCTGTGGACGTTATGGCAAATATGGCGTGGGAATTAAAATTTCCGAAGCTTATAGGAGTCAAATTAACAGGGGAACTAAACGGTTGGACGGCTTCCAAAGATGTAATTTTAAAAGTAGCCGGAATCTTAACGGTAAAAGGAGGAACCGGGGCTATCTTAGAATATTTTGGACCGGGAGCTCAAAACCTGTCTTGTACCGGGAAAGGTACCATTTGCAATATGGGAGCTGAAATTGGTGCCACAACTTCTACCTTTGGATATGATGATTCCATGGAGCGTTTTCTTCGCGCTACCGAACGAGAAGAAATTGCAGATGAGGCAAATAAAATCAGGGAATACTTAACCGGAGACGCCGAAGTTTATGAGACTCCGGAGCAGTATTTCGATCAGGTTATCGAGATCAACCTTTCCGAGCTGCGGCCACATTTAAACGGGCCTTTTACACCCGATCTGGCAACGCCTGTTGGTGAATTGGGTGAAAAAGCAAGAAAGAACGATTGGCCATTAAAAGTGGATTGGGGCTTGATAGGTTCTTGTACTAATTCTTCTTATGAAGATCTAACCCGGGCAGCTTCTATTGCACAACAAGCTATCGATAAAAAATTAAAACCGAAAAGTGATCTCGGGATCAATCCCGGAAGTGAACAGATTCGATATACCGCGGAACGCGACGGAATATTAAGCGTATTTGAAAACCTGGGAGCCACTATATTTACAAACGCCTGCGGACCCTGTATAGGTCAATGGGATAGAAGTGATCTAAAAGGCGATGAAAAAAATACCATCGTTCATTCCTTTAACCGGAACTTCTCAAAGCGAGCCGACGGAAACCCAAATACACACGCTTTTGTAGGGTCTCCTGAAATAGTTGCGGCCATTGCAATTGCAGGTCGATTGGATTTTGATCCATTACACGATACCTTGCTCAATGAAGATGGAGATGAAGTAAAACTTGATATTCCTGTAGGGATTGAACTTCCTCCTCTGGGTTTTGATGTACAGGATAATGGATATATAGAACCGGTAGTTGATGGTAGTGGGATAAACGTAACAGTTGACCCGGCAAGTGAACGATTGGAGTTATTGACACCATTTGAGCCAATTCAGGATGATGAATTGCAAGGTGTTAAGTTGTTGATAAAAGCCTTCGGAAAATGTACCACCGACCATATTTCCATGGCGGGACCCTGGCTACGGTATAGGGGTCATTTGGACAATATTTCTAACAACTGTCTCATCGGTGCCGTAAACGCATACAACAAGAAAACCAATTTCGTTAAAAGTCAGTTGAACGGTGATTACGGTGGTGTCCCCGATACCCAACGAGATTATAAAGCAGCCGGGATTAAAACAATAGTGGTAGGTGATCATAATTATGGTGAAGGATCTTCCCGTGAGCATGCGGCTATGGAGCCACGACACCTTGGTGTTGCGGCTATATTGGTAAAATCGTTCGCGCGTATCCATGAGACCAACCTAAAAAAACAGGGGATGTTAGGATTGACATTCGCTGATGAAGCCGACTATGATCTGATCCTGGAAGAAGACACCTTTAATTTTCTTGATATTT
>Ga0209980_10001166_pt1 | contig 14469 bp, 12 predicted proteins | sample CR02metaG_FD_183611 | JGI IMG/M metagenome (GOLD analysis project Ga0209980, IMG submission 183611) | Deep subsurface microbial communities from Mariana Trench to uncover new lineages of life (NeLLi) - CR02 metaG (SPAdes) (version 2) | ecosystem: Environmental > Aquatic > Marine > Ocean trench...
AGGGTTTATCATGAAGATTCCTTTCACCTCGGTCTTATAAGCTTGTCCACAGCTGCCTTAGAACTTTTAGCCCGTTCCGTATCCCCTCGAGCGGTATAGATTTGATAGAGGAGGTGGTGGATGGTCGGATCAAAGGGGTTAAGCTGAATGCTCTCCTCCAGTGCGGCTATGGCCGAAGAAAGATCCTTTGTCGCGTGGTAAAGACGGCCCAACTGTAAGTACGTGCCGACGTAATCAGGGTCCAACGATCGGGCTTTTTTCAGATAGGGGAGCGCCTCTTCGTACTTTTTCCTTTCGCTCAGGACCCGACCTAGCCTATTAAGGATGATAATCGAATGTGGGCTTGCCTTCAAGGCGCGCCGGTACTCGACGGAAGCAGCTACCTTCCTCCCCCTTGCCCAAAGCCGGTTTGCCAGGTGGGTGCGATTTCGTGCAACGACGGATTGGATCTCCTTGAGTTCCACGGTTTCCTCACTCTTTTTCCTCTCCCCCTTGACCTTAAATTTGCGCACCCGGCTCCCCTCTACCTCCTTGAGTTGCTTTTCTTCAAGGAAACCCTGCCACTCGGTCTCGAACTGCTCAAAGGAGATCTCCAGGACTTTTTGAATAGCCTCTGCGGTAGTCATTTGGGCCACCTCGGCTAACAACTCGTGCACTCCAGCCTCCCCTTTTCGGTGAAGTATGAAATCAACGGCGGAGGCAGCCTCGGCATAGGCCAACTGGACCTCTTCTGGTGTCTCCAGGTAGACCAGTGAGGGCTCCATTTTTTTAAATTCGATGAGTTGATTTTCTTCCATAGCCCTGGCCAACAGGGTCTCGTTGGCCGGCGTAAGGTAGTCGGGCTTGTCCTGAGAGCCCTTTGGGTGGCGCCACCGCGTCTCGTAGAAACGGGCCATTCCCTCGTGGAGCCAGATAGGTGCATTATTGCTGCTCAAGGCGACAATCGCGAAGTGAAGGTACTCATGGCTCAGCGAGTCGAGCCAGCGATAGCCGTGCATGAGGACCCTTGGAGAAATGGTCATGATCTTGTTGAATTTACAGATACCTACTGCCCCTGTTACCTCGATATCCCTGAGAGAGAGTGTAGAGATAGCGTTGAATGAAGAGACATCTGGCGCGATTTCCACACGTACCTTGGCCTGTGGGAAAAAACCTAACTCCTTACCGATTACCTCATAAGTTTTCTCCAGGGCATCTAAAGCAAGCGGCACCAAGATCTCGTCCTTGGCTTCGTTCAGGAAAAGGACGAAATGGGCGCTTTCGTAGCGCTTGAGTTTCTTTAAGGTGTCACGGGTCCGCTGAGACAAGAGGCGTAAAGCTTGAAGCTGCTCGTTGTTGGAAAGAATGGCGAGGGACTGTTCCGAGGTGTTAAACGCCTCTTCGTATCGTCCCTGATAAAAGGCGACCCTTGCCTTTAGGCCGAGGGCCAAGGGAGACTTGGGGTGTTCGCGTATTAATTTGGCGACAACCTCCTCGGCCTGAGACACACGCCATGCCTTGATGTGGTCCTCGCCTTCATTCAAAAGAGAATTGTGGGTCTCAACCTCGGCTGCAGAGGAGACCGAAAATAGGCTAAAGAGGAAAGCAAAAAATAGTAGGGCAGTGCTCTTTCGGGTCAAAAGGATAGGGCCTTTCTATTTACTGTGACAGGTCCTTAAAGTAGCTCTCGATTTGGTCTTTGAACTGGTCTGGGACCCCTTGCTTCAGGGACTCTAGGATATCTTCGCGGAACCTGCGCGGGGCCTTATAGTCGCCTTTTCCGGGGAGTTTGAATTTTTCTGTGCTGAGCCCGGTGATTCCCCCTTCCACGTCAAATTGAGGGAGGTCGGGAATTCCAGGAAGTGGAAAAAGCCTTCCCAAAGGAAGGAATCGGCCCCTGCGGAAAAGATAGACCACCGGAATGCGTCCGAGCTGCCCCCGCCGGGCGAGTCGCTGCAAGGAGTCCTGCATCTGCTGGCGGGAGTCTGAAAGACGCTCCAGCGCTTCCTCTTCCGGAGGTATCGCCTCCTTGGCGTTCAAATCGCTCAGCTGGTATTGCGCCTCAAACATCGAGGTTGCCGCCTCTTGAATATTTTTTATGATCTTGGGATCCAGGGAAGGGAAGAGCTGAAAGAGGGACTCTAGCTTTTCATGGAGTTCTATGGTTCGCTCTTTAAGGACTGCCTGTCTGGACGAAAGGTCGCGGAGTCCATCTTTCTGCTCCTGACTGAGGGCAATGTTGGGTTTCTCCAGTAGGGCGTTGAGCTGTTCCATGAGCAGTTTCAGGTGGTGTTCAGCCTCCTGGCTCCTCTCCTTCAGTTCAGGACGGCGATTTTCTGCCATCTCTTTTCGGGCCCTGTCAATGATCTCTGAAAGGGAAGAGAACTCTTTCTTCTTTAGCTGGGCTATCATGCTCTTGATGACGTGGTTGAGGAAGAACTTGTCGAATTGTTTTTCCGTAGAATTTTCTCTCTCTTCGGAATCTTCTCTCTCTTCCATGTCCTGGTCAGGGAAAAGCAGGGCCAAATCGGTGAGCATCTCCAGTGCCTTGGGCTCGAATTGATCCAATTTCTCCTTTATAACAGCTTCTCTCTCTTTGAGGGTTTCCTTATGGACCCCATCAGTATCTTCTAGGATCTCTTGTTGTTCGCGCACAATCTGCTCTAGCTCGCTGGCCGAGCGCATCATCTCCCCCTGCATCCTCCCCATCATGGAAGACATGGCCATTTGCTGGCCGCTCCGCAGCGAAGCGAGCATCGACGCCATTTGGTTGAATAGCTCCCGAGCAAGCTGCATGGCGCCCTCGATATCTCCCTCCTTGAGTTTTTTCCGGATCTCATTCATGGCAGAGAACATATCGCTGAACTGAAGGCCCTGCATTGCTTCGCTGTTAATGAACTCATCGGGGAGGTTGGTGGCCATCTGGGATAGGGCCTGTTGGAGCAATGCCAGTTCTTTGGCCAGCTTGGAGATCTCCTCAAGAACCTGCTCCATTTTCTTATCGCCGCTGATGAGTTTCTCCAGTGATTTCAGGAGTCGCTCTTGACCCTTCATGAGGTCCCGAGCCTTCGAGGCAATCTCCTGGGCGGTGAGCATCTTACTTATGTCTTCTGCAAGAAGGGACATCCTCTCAAGCTCGGAGGAGATCTCATCGTGGCCCTTTGCCTCTTCCTCTAGCGACGATGCCTGGTTTTTCTTCGGAAGCAATTCCTCCTTGGTGAACTGCAGGTTCCGCCTGAGCGATTCCAAGTCGGTCCAGGTGGCAAAATTAGAGAACCTATCTTTCTCAGTCCGCTCCATGATCGAATCGATCTGTTCTATTGCCTCCCCGAGCTTTTGCTCAAGGGGCTTATCGGAAGGTTTTCCTTCGGGGAGGGGCTCTTCTCCCAGTGAGAGAGGTGTCTCAAGGTGGTCTGCCAGAAGATCGACCATCTGGTTCGATAGATCACGGATCATCTCGGCGACTTGCCTGTGCTCTGCCTTGAGGTTCTTTAGTCGCAATCTCAGGGCCTTAGAGGCGCCCATCTTAGGGCCCGAGATGGAATCGTTATCCAACACCTCTAGATAATACGTCGCTTCCTCACCTTCCCGGAGTGCAAGCCCTCCTACATCCCAGTGGTATCGTTGCCTGGCAATCAGCGATTCATTGCCTTCTTTACGAATGGGGAGTCTCTCCTCCCTGTCTCCGACCTTTACGACTAGGGTGACCTCCTGAATACCGAAGTCATCCCTAGCGCTGAAGTCCAGCGCAATGGTTTCGTCCCCGTTGATTTCAAGGTCCTCTGTAGGTTTTAACAGTTCCACCGTAGGGAACCTGTCCGGAAGGACACGAAGATCGTAATGGATAGGTGAGTTTTGAAAGCCGAGAGGATCCTCTGCAAGGATCTGATATTTTTGCGATTGAAATAAGACAAGGCTGCCTTGGAGACTCTTGCCCTTGATTTGTAGGGCAATTTCCCTGCCTTCGTTGAGAAGGATTTTGGCCTTGGCGAGCACTTTACTGCTCTGGGCCTCTAGACGGAGCGTTGAGCCTTTAATCCCTACAATATTTCCACCGTCAGAGGATTGCATGGGGAGTCCCGTGTAATGAGGGGGATAGAGCGTGATTTTCAGATTGCCAATCTCGGGAGGGTCAATGGCCTCTATTGTGTACCAGGGAGAGGAAAAAGGGCCGGTGGCGACACGGAACTGGAGACTCTTCTGCACCCCTTGAATGGTGGCTGAGAAATTCTCATCTCCTTGTCTGTCCATGGTGAGGCTCTCTTGGGAGGTCCCTTCCTCTACTTTGCCCGCCCCAAAGGAAAGGACAAGGTCCATTGACTCGGGAATTGCCCCTGAGGCCGTGGCTTGAACGGTTATCGCAGAGCCACGCGCCACATGTGCGCCTTTCGGTGTCACGTCAATCAGGGTCTCAGAGGGCGGGAGATCCTTTAGAGGGTGGATCAAGAGACTGAAGGTTTCTCCCACGAAAGCGGGGTTGAACAGGACCAGGCCGAGCACGGGAACGAGCAGTAGTCCTAAAAGGCGGAGTTCGGCCTTGATCCGGTCCGTACTGATCAGGTCTTTGATCTGAATTTTCTGTAGCTGAGTTCTTGTTACTCGAAGGAGGGACAGGACCATCGAGGCGGAAATACCCTGCACCCTTTTTTCACCCGCCACCTGCGGATAGAGCTGTAAAGAGTTGATGAGATTATTCCTGAGCTGAGGTTGTCTCTCTTCGATATAACGGGCGGCTCGTTCCTTGGGTATTTTTCTAACGCAATGGAAGATGACCCACCCAACCAGGAGAAGGGCGATGGAGGCGGCAAGCAAGCTGTAGACCAAGGGTGCGTAAGGAAAGAGGGCCTTGATTTCTTGAATCCCCATCCCGAGGGCAATGATAAGGAGGGTGGCCACGCCGATCAGGCAGACTCCCTCCAGCCCTCTGATCACCTTGGCTCGGCGAACAAACCTCTTTAAAAAAGAAGAGAGCTCTATGTATTCTTCTTGGCCCATCAGTCAAATAGATTTATATTACCCTTGATCTATTAACTTGTCCATCAGAGGTGCGTTGGAAAGGTAGGGGATCTTGTGCTATGAGATTTCCATGTCACTCACGCATCTCAATTCGGTAGAGACGACCGTCATCTTTCACGAAGGTGACGACGATTATTACGACGGTGATCACGAGCACGAGGATGGTGCCTCTATGCCATTGGATGAGGAGCATCCGATGTGGCGGTCAGAGCGTATCGCCCTGACATCTGTGGGCATTGACATCGGCTCTTCCACTTCTCATCTCATCTTCTCCCGCCTGGTCCTTCGCCGTCAAGGCATTGCCCTCTCCAGCCGCTTCGTGGTCGTTAAACGCGAGATCCTTTACGAATCTCCGATCCTGCTCACGCCTTATCTGGACAAGACGACCATCGATACAAAGAGACTCGACGAGTTCATTCAAAAGGCATACCGACAGGCACGGGTGACTCCGAACGATATAGATACCGGGGCCCTGATCCTCACCGGGGAAGCAGCGAAGAAGAAAAATGCGGAGGCTGTTGCTGCCCTTTTTTCCGCTCAGGCAGGAAAATTTGTCTGTGCTACAGCGGGTCATAACCTGGAGGCCATCCTTGCGGCCTATGGCTCTGGTGCGGTGCAGGCGGCCTCAACCGGTGGAGACGAATTCACCGTTATGAATGTCGACGTCGGCGGGGGCACCTGTAAGATTGCTGTGGTAAAGCGAGGTGCAGTGATCGACACGGCTGCCCTGGAGGTGGGGGCGCGGCTGGTGGCCTTCGATCGAGATGGCAAGATCAATCGTCTGGAAGAGGCAGGGCTCAAAATAGGGGAGGCGGTGGGGGTTCCATTGAGCCTGGGTGACTCACTAACAGAGGACGAGAAGGCAAAGATGGCCCACACCCTCTGTGAATGTCTCTTTGAGGTTTTGGCGCGAGGAACTCTCTCTCCTATCACCCAAAGTCTGATGCTCACCCCGCAACTCGCTTTTAAGGACAACATCGATGCCTTGATATTCTCCGGCGGGGTCTCCGAGTATATCTACAACATTGAGCAGACGGACTACGGCGACCTGGGAATTCGTCTCGGGAGGCTTGTGCGAGAGCATGCGCAGCTGTTTTCCAGCCAGGAGTCCGTGCGTCTGGAGATCCCAGAGGTGCGCATAAGGGCGACTGTGATCGGCGCCTCCCAGTACACGGTGCAGGTGAGCGGAAACACGATTTTCCTATCGGATAACGGTCTCCTTCCACTGAGGAACCTGCAAGTAGTAACTCCCGGCATAGTCCAAAGGGAGCCTCTTACGAGTCCGGATGTGAGGAAGGCAGTTGAGCAGGCCCTTCGGCGCTTCGACATCCTTGATGGTGAAAGGGCTGCGGCCCTGGCGATCCACTGGAATCTCGGGCCTTCCTACCCCCTGATTCGCACACTCGCCGAAGGTGTGGCAGCGGCAATGAAAGATCATGTCGATAAGGGCCAGCCCCTGGTTCTGGTTTTTGACGCGGATATTGCAAAGCTGGTGGGTAACATATTGGACAAGGAGCTGTTGCCGGGCGCAGGCATCATTTCCATTGACGGGATCGATCTCAAGGATTTTGACTTTATTGATATTGGGGAGGAACTTCCCGATGCGAAGGCTGTCCCTGTGGTGATCAAGTCCCTTATCTTCCGCCACGCGGAATGGGGACGGGGTCATATTAGACCCCAGTGATCCCAGCGGGCCAAACTGGAGACAAGGGGGGATTCGATATGCAGGAGATCGTCAGAGATATTTTTACCTGGTCCTGGTTCTCCAAGCCCCACGGCTATAATTTTAACGGTTACCTTGTCTGTCACGCAGGAGGGAATCTCTGCATTGATCCAGTGGAGCTGACCGAGGAAGCCCTGGGCGAGATTGTCCGGCGTGGTGTGAATCGAATTCTCATTACCAACCGTAACCACTCGCGAGCCGCCAACCTGGTGCGTGAACGCACCGGGGCGCGAACTGCCATCCACCCGGCCGATGCTGCTCATGCCCGCAGCCAGGGGGCAGAGATTGATGACGAACTGCAGGTCGGCGAAAAGATCGGTCCACTTGTTGTAGCTGCTGCTTCAGGTAAATCGCCCGGTGAAGTCGCGCTCTACTGGCCGGAGCGGAAGCTGCTGGTTGTAGGTGACGCGGTGATTGGGAACCCGCCGGGTCGTTGCGGACTCCTGGGGGAACAGGTGATGGATGATCCACCGCGCCTGCGAACCAGTGTGCGTGCGCTCCTGGACCTTGACTTCGACACGCTCCTTCCAGGTGACGGGAAGCCGATTCTCCAGGGCGCCCGGGCCTGTTTAAAAGAGCTGGTGGAGACCTTCCCCAGATAAACACTGCGGATACCCCTCCCGGGCTTCTGTTGCTCTCGCTTCATTGGGGAGTAATCAGATCTATCAGAACGATCCCGTGCGGGGAGGGTCTGGTCTTTATCCGGTGGCTGACCTTTCCTGTGGCCAAGTTGATCACGTAGATGTTGGCCCCATATCGGCCATAAGAAGTTGGTAATTGCCGGCCAGCGTTGACATTGCCAGGGTTTTTCAATAATTTGAGAATGTCCAATTCTTTTGGAGGCGGAGGGATTTTATGGAAGAGCCAACTGGCTGGCAGAACTTTTTGGAAATCTTCACAAAGCCCGACAATATTCCCATTGCCGGGATGCTTCTTCTGGTCCTCTTTTTCACCTGGATCGGCTTGAGACAGGCATTCAAAAACGACAAGCTCACGGAGGACGGGAAAAAGGACGAGATTCCCGAACAGATGTGGAAGTAGATTGTGAGGGTCTGGGTCTTGCCCCTGGCAGGGGTCTTCATTGGGGTCCTGCTTGCATATGGGCAAGGAGAGTCTTCGCTTCCTGAAGAGAAGCAGTGGGAGAGGGGAAAACGGTACTTAGCAGAGGGGGAGGCGGGGAAGGCAAAGAAGGCTTTCGAGGAACTCCTTGAGGACTATTCCTACGAGCCTGACCTGCATCTCTTATTTGCCGTGGCATCCTTGAAGCTCGGGGATGTGCGGGCGGCAGAGTTTCATGTCAAGGAGACGTTGGGACTCGTCCCGGATCATGTAGAGGCCATAACTGTGCTAGGGTGGATCCATTTAGAGGCCCACCGCGATTTCTCTGCAGCCATTGAGGCCTATACGAGAGTAGCCGATTTAAGGCCCAATTATCCCCGTGCACACAATAACCTCGGTGTTGCCTTAAAGAAAAACGGGGACTTGGCCAGGGCGCTAGAGAGCTTCAGTCGGGCGTTGCATTTAAGGGAGGACTATGCAGAGGCGTGGAGTAACCGGGGATGGGTTTACGTAGAGCAGAAGAGGTGGCAGGAGGCTCGGGAAGATTTTAAGCAGGCCTTAAGGCTGAATCCGAAAGACGAAGGGGCCCTCTATGGCCTGTCCCGAGTCCTCAGAGGGGTTCGGGATTATGCCGGGGCCCAAGGGGCGTTAAGAACCTTGATCGCACAATATTCCAACTTCGTTTACTGGCTGGAATGGGCCGAGATTGAGCTCGTACGGTACTATTGGGTCCTGCTTTTAGTCGCCGTTGGGTTCTTTGCGCATTCCCGATATAAAAGAGTGAGGGCAAAATCCTATGGCAGATGAAACAGGAAAGAAACGCAAAGGCACGGCACTACTTGCAGTCATGGACGAGAGCTGCACGAGCTGCGCAGGCTCTCCCATTTGTGAGGTCCATTGTCCTGTGGACGACTGTATTAATTTGCTCTATGAGGAAACACCGCAGGGGGGCTTAAAACCGTATCGGGTCTGGGTGGATAACGAAAAGTGCATAGGCTGCCAGATGTGCTACAGCGATGACCTCACCAAGATCCACCAACACAAGGAAACCGGAGAAATCTACTACGAATATGCCAGTAGGTATTATGATAGCTCTAAGAAACTATTGGAACCAAGCGAAGTTCCCAAGAAATTTCAGCTTCAGCTCGTCGGTACCGAGACGGAGGATCGTCTGGACAAGAAGATTTGCCCCTGGGACGCAATCAGTATGGTCGAATACGATGAGGCGCTTGAGACTTCAGCCTATTTCTACGATCCTGCGGACATCAGGATTGTGGATGGCCTCTATGTGATCGATTCAAAGGGAAAAGAGAAACTCGAAGAGAAGCAGAAGGAGATGCTTGGAGAATAAGACAGGAGAGCACCCGTCGTGTCTTTGGTCCTGAATCATGTTAGGGAAGATTAGACTCCCCTTTATTTTGTATCTTGGGGGTGAAAATGGGTCAGAAAGTCGGTCTTACTGAAACGGTATTGCGGGACGCGCACCAATCTTTGCTGGCCACGCGCATGCGCACGGAGGATATGCTCCCTGTGGCAGGCAAGTTGGACCAAGTCGGTTTCTGGTCGGTAGAGATGTGGGGTGGAGCTACCTTCGATGCCGCTCTTCGGTATCTTAAGGAGTGCCCTTGGGAGCGGCTGCGCAGGATTCGGGCGGCGATGCCGAACACTCGCCTGCAGATGCTTCTGCGCGGGCAGAACCTGGTGGGCTATCACAACTATCCCGATGATGTGGTGGAGAGGTTTGTCGAGCAAGCGGCGCAGGGAGGCATTGATGTGTTCAGGATCTTCGATGCCATGAATGATGTGCGCAACATGAAAGTTGCGATGGAGGCAGCCGGCAGGACGGGGAAAATCGTGGAGGGGACGATCTGTTACACCATCAGTCCCGTTCATTCGGTTGACTATTTTCTCCGCCTGGGCGAGCGATTGGCCGAGATGGGGGCTCAGGTTATATGCCTCAAGGACATGGGCGGATTGCTTGCCCCTTATGTCACTTACGAGATCGTGAAGGGCCTTAAATCACGGCTCTCACTGCCACTGCACCTTCACTCGCATTGCACAAGCGGCATGGCCCCCATGAGCTATATGATGGCCATCGAGGCTGGGGTGGATAATTTGGACACGGCCCTCTCGCCGCTTTCCCAGGGAACTTCTCAGCCGGCGACTGAGGCTCTGATTGCAGCATTGCAGGGTACCCCATTTGATACTGGGTTGGACCTCGGGCCATTAAAGGAGATAGCCGATTACTTCTACGAAGTTCGGAAAAAGTATGCCGAATTTGAAAGTCCCGTCAACAACCAAGTGAAGACCGATATCCTGTCCTCTCAGATTCCAGGGGGAATGCTTTCGAATCTGGTGGCCCAGTTACGCGAGCAGAAGGCCGAGGACAAGTTGGACGCGGTGATGGCTGAAATGCCGAGAGTTAGAAAGGACATGGGATATCCCCCGCTGGTTACTCCAACGAGCCAGATGGTCGGCTCTCAGGCCACTCTCAATGTTATAACGGGTAAGCGCTATTCAGTGGTTTCCCAGGAGACTAGGAATTACCTGCTGGGGCATTACGGTGAGTCGCCAGGGCCGATTGATGCAGAGGTGAGGAAGGCTATCCTGGGGAAGAAAGAACCGATCACGTGTCGCCCTGCCGATCTGCTAAAACCGGGGTTGGAACGAGCCAGGCAGGAGATAGGGAGTCTGGCCGCGAGTGAAGAGGACGTGCTTTCCTATGCCCTTTTTCCGGAGGTCGCCAAGGAATATTTCCATTGGCGCGATTCGCAAAATATCCCATCTTCATAGCTCCGGCCTTTAGATCACTTTATTCAGGGGATACTCGACGATTCCTACGGCTCCGTTTTCGATGAGGTTGGGAATCATATCGCGTACCACATCTTCAGGGATCACGCTTTCCACCGAGTACCACTTCTTTCCGTGAAGCGAAGCCGTGGCATATAGAGGAGAGACCGTCGGTGCTGTGATGCTAGGGAGGAGTCGGATGATTTTGTCCAGATTATGCTCGGCCACGTTCAACTTGATCCCGACCTTGTTCTCGGCCGCGAGCGCCCCCTGAAGGAGGAGACGGATCTGTTCAATTTTGGCCCATTTCCAGGGGTCTCTGCAGGCGGTTTTGTTTGCGATGAGCTGCGGGCTGGATTCGAGTAAATCTTGCAAGATCCTCAGACCATGGGCCCGTATAGTCCTTCCGGTCTCTGTCACCTCGACAATGGCGTCGACTAAGCCCTCTGCGACCTTGGCCTCGGTCGCTCCCCAGGAAAACTCCACCTCTACCGGGATCTTCTTCTCTGAGAAGAAGCGCTGCGTGAAGTTAACCATCTCAGTGGCGATTTTTTTCCCTTTGAGGTCCTCGATCTTCGTTATCGGGGAATCTTGCGATACCGCCAGGACCCACCGCACCGGCTTAAAGCTAGCCTTGGCATAGACCAGCTCGGCCACGACCTGGACATCTGATTCGTTCTCCTGGATCCAGTCCTTTCCCGTGATTCCCGCATCCAGGGTCCCGGACTCCACGTAGCGGGACATCTCCTGTGCGCGTATCAGGCTTACACGAAGCGTCTCGTCATCAATGGATGGAAAGTAGCTCCGGTCTGTCCCCCGGATCCTCCAGCCGGATTTTCTGAAGAGGTCCACGGTAGCTGCCTCGAGGCTCCCTTTTGGAATCCCAAGCTTTAACAGCTTCACTTTTTGTAAACCTCCTCAGGGTTGAAGAGCCTCTTGGCGGAGATCTTCCATTCTCTTCCCTCCTTCCTGCGGAAAAAGCAGGATCGAAAGCCCAAGTGGCATGCCCCTCCTCCGTGCTGCTTTACTCGGAGAAGCAGCGTGTCGTTGTCACAATCGATGAGGGCCTCTCTGACCTCCTGAAGGTGTCCTGATTTCTCCCCCTTGAGCCAGAGCCTGCGCCGAGATCTGCTGTAGTAATGGGCCTTGCCGGTCTTTTGTGTCTTCTGCCACGCCACCCGGTTCATGTAGGCAAGCATCAGGACCTCTCGGGAGCGGTATTCCTGGACTATGACCGGGATCAGGCCATCTCCCTTGGTAAAATCGATTTTCTGCATGGTCGTGAGTTCTTTGAAAGCCCTTGAGATTTTTACGCAATTACCATACACGGGGTGTGGATTCAACCAGGCGGCTCATAGCCTTGCCCGGTTGAGTCTATTCTTGCAGTGCCAATTGAGGTGGTTTGTTATTGGAGGAAGGGTTGGTGCGATCTTGCCAGTGTCCCGTGCCTAGGCCTTGTTGGGCCACTCAAACGGCGCTGGTCTCATAAAGGAAAATATATTGCTCTGATTTGACGGATACTATTCCTTCCACCAATGTAGCTCAAGCCATAGCAAGGTGAGAGTTGCGTGTCAACAGAACAAACTTAGACAACGACCCGAGCTGTATTTGTAAAATGCAGGGAAGCGATCGATGACTTGGCAAGATTTCGCTGGAACTACCGATATCAAGAGCTGGAGCTAATGAATGGGACTGAGACTACCAGTTCCTAGCAAGATGCGGGCGGTAAAATTTATCGATTAAGAAAAGTAAAGTAGATGAATATTAAGGCCTTGATAGTTAATAGTTTGACGATCGCCCATGGGACATGGTAAACTCCCACCCATGTCAATGACCATCAAAATTATTGAAACTGCTCGAGGGCCAGTCGAAACTGCCATTGTGGGTGAGGGACCGGCCGTGCTGGTCATCCACGGGTGCCCAGGCGGATATGATCAGGGCCTCATTGCCGCAAGGCTGGCGAATGGCCATCGCTTCAAATTCATCTCCCTCTCAAGACCAGGATACCTGCGCACGCCCTTGAGAGTGGGGATCACACCGGAGTCTCAGGCGGATGCCTACGCTGCTCTTCTAGATGCACTGGAGATCCCAAATGCAGGAATTATCGGGATTTCCGGTGGTGCGCCTTCTGCACTACAGTTTGCTTTGCGTCATCCCGAGCGGTGCAGGGCTCTTGTGACGGTGTCTGCCATAAGTCAGCGCCTTAGCCAGGCTGAGCTCAGGAAGTGTAAATCTGTATCAAGGCGGATACTCTTCGTCGTCGAGCTGGTGTCCGAGCTTGTAAAGAACCTAATTCCCGTTGTGGCACAGAAGTGGCGGAAGATAGTCCCATTCGTGATCCCTAACAATCCCGACTTAGAGGCCCAGGCGTTGACCAGACAGGAAAACCTGGCCCTGATCTTGGGGCTCCTCCGGTCTTTCGGCAATATTTCTTCGCGTAGAGCTGGCCTGGAGAACGATAGATTCCAGCTATCAACCATGCCGATTTATCCGTTAGAGAACATTAAGACACCGACCCTGGTGTTGCACGGCAGCGAGGATAGGCTCGTGTCTCTTACTCACGCGAATTTCATAGCGGAGACCGTTCCCAACGCTACGCTCAAACTCGTCGAGGGAGGAGGCCATCTCTTCTTTGCTACTCACAGAGGACAGGTCTTCCCGGCTGTGGTGGAGTTTCTCAAGCTAAGTGCACACAAAGCAACCTCTGATTATCACAGGTCGCTGACCTTCGAGACAGATAGCAGATCACCAAGGATCATTTCTGACTCCGCAAGCCCCGCATAACTCCGAACTGAGCTGCGGTCGGCATTCCCTGCTCTGCTAAACCGTCAGATCCAGTCACAGGTATTAGTGTTTGTCTACCACGAAGATCACGAAGAGATTCATAATCTAATTTCACTTTGTGTCCTTCGTGGTCTTTGTGGTGATATTTCTCTCTTGCTATAATCAGGGAAAGTAGCGCACTCGCACGCTGCTTATCCCTATATTTTTGTATGGGATGGATTAATCTGTCTCAGATGGCTATCAAGGGTATGTTACGAAGGGGACGGCTTTTATCCTACCAGCTCTTTGTCATCCTTTTTTTCTTTCCGTTTATGATCTTGTGGTTTATCTCAAGCTATATCGCTACTTTTGCCGACTCCAGTGGAAACCTGGCACATCGGTTTTTGACCTTTTGGGCCAGGAGTAGCCTCGCCTTGGCGGGGCTTCGTGTTCACATTGAGGGTCATGAACGCCTTGATCCTGAGATGACCTATGTTTTTATGTCGAACCACGCGAGCTTTCTCGACATCCTCTTGGCCTTTGCCTATTTCCCTTATAATTTTCGCTTCATCATTAAGGAAGAGATCTTTTCGATCCCCTTTATCGGGTGGGTCCTCAGGAGGTCCCGCCAGATCCCTATTGATCGACAAAACCCCAGGAGGGGGCTAAAAAGCCTGAAGCAGGCAGCAGACCTTCTGAAGGAGGGCATCTCGCTTGTAGTTTTCCCCGAAGGGACCAGAACCCCAAACGGAAAATTGCAGGGATTCAAGGAGACGCTCTTTGTCTTGCCCATTCGAGCCCGAATCTCAGTGGTCCCGGTCCTGATTGAAGGAACCTTCAAGGCCCTTAAGCGGGGAAGTGTTCTCCTCAATCCAGTCCCGCTTAGGCTGACCTTTTACGATCCCATCCCCCCGGCCTCGTTTAAGGACAGGGACAGGGGTGTCTATGCGGAGAAGGCCCGGTTGGTGCTTTTAACCACGATCCGAAATTAATCAGTCAAAGAAATCTTTCCTGATGAGCATCAGACCGCGACAAATAGTTGTTTCAAGCATGAATCAGCAACTCACCTTTAGTGTAGTTGTAGACCGACGATCAAAATGCCGGCAACTGGTGTCCTAAGCCGCTCAACACCAGAAATG
>Ga0209980_10001167_pt1 | contig 14462 bp, 14 predicted proteins | sample CR02metaG_FD_183611 | JGI IMG/M metagenome (GOLD analysis project Ga0209980, IMG submission 183611) | Deep subsurface microbial communities from Mariana Trench to uncover new lineages of life (NeLLi) - CR02 metaG (SPAdes) (version 2) | ecosystem: Environmental > Aquatic > Marine > Ocean trench...
ACTCGAACCGGGCAAGCGGGCCCGGGCGATCAAGAACGTCACGATCAACGAAGCCTTCTTTGCCGGTCACTTTCCGGGACGGCCGGTCATGCCGGGCGTACTCGTGATCGAGGCCTTGGCGCAAGTTGCTGGAATCCTGCTGATTCATGACCGGGTCGATCGTGAGGAGTATCTGATCTATCTTGCCGGAGTGGACCGCGCGAGGTTTCGCCGACCCGTGGGCCCGGGAGACCAGCTGGTTTTGGACGTCGAGATCGTAAGGTTGAGACCCACGTTTGCGAAGGTGCGAGGTGTTGCCAGGGTCGAAGGCCAGGTCGTGGCGGAAGCATTGCTCAGCTCGGCCATGGTGCGCCGCCAGGCGGAGGAACGCTAGATGTCCGTTGCCGTCCATCCCACGGCGGTCGTTGATGACCGGGCTGAGCTTGGCTCGGGCGTCCGGGTCGGACCCTATGCCGTGATCGGACCCGAGGTCGTGGTCGGTGACGACTGCGAGATCGGCTCGGCCGCGCAGCTTCAAGGGCCGACCACCCTGGGGTCCGGGAACAAGGTGTTCCCGCATGCCTGCATCGGACTCGATCCCCAGGACCTCAAGTACCAGGGCGAGCGCACCACCCTCGAGGTCGGCAACGGCAACACATTTCGAGAGTTCTGCACCGTCAACAGGGGCACGGGGCTGGGTGGCGGCAGCACGAGTATCGGCAACGGAAATCTCTTGATGGCCTATACCCACGTTGCTCACGATTGCCATGTTGCCAACGGCGCCATTCTCACCAATGCCGCGACGCTCGCAGGGCACGTCATCGTTGAAGACTATGCCGCGATTGGAGCCTTTAGCGCCGTGCAGCAGTTCTGTCGGGTGGGGCGTCACGCGTATGTCGGCGGCTATTCGATCATTACCAAGGACGCTCTGCCGTACATGAAGACCGTAGGCGCGAAGCCCGCATGCATTGGGGTCAATCGTGTTGGGCTGCACCGCAGGGCCTTCGACGAGGCCCGGATCAGGTCGATCGAGCGAGCGGCGAGGCTCGTGCTCAGGTCGGGCCTAAACACAGCCCAGGCACTCGAGCGATTGAAGATCGAGTTTTCCGAAAACCCCGACATCGAGCTTTTTATCAAATTCATCGAGGAGTCCGAGATGGGGGTCATCAAGGCGCTACCGGGCCGGCGATCGGCGCGGGGCAGCAGTGGGTAGCTTTGAGCTTCTACGGGTCGGAGTCGTCGGCACCGGAGCACTCGGCAGGCATCACGTTCGCATTCTCTCGGAACTCGAGACGGCCGAGTTGGTCGGCGTCTTCGACGTAGACCGATCGCGTGCTCGAGCCGTCTGCGGCGAGTTCGGAGGTCGGGCGTTCGACGACTTGGCTTCACTGGCCCTCGAGATCGATGCGGCGGTGGTTGCGGTGCCGACCACGGACCACGCTGAAATCGGTTGCCGGCTACTCGAATCCGGCGTGCATGTAATGGTCGAGAAGCCGATCGCTCGGACGCTGGAAGAGGCGGACGCTCTGATCGCCGCCGCCCGGGACCGGGTGCTCGCCGTGGGGCACGTCGAGTTCTACAATCCCGCGGTGCAGGCGCTTCTCGCCATCGGGCTGCCGCCCGGTTTTGCCGAGGTTCATCGCATGGGCGAGTTTTCGCCGCGCAGTCTCGATATTGACGTGGTCCGGGACCTCATGATCCACGACCTGCAGATTTTGCAGAGTCTCGATTCATCGCCGGTGAAGAGGCTTTCGGCGGTGGGAGTGAATGTTCTGACCGATCGAGATGACATTGCCAACGTCAGGCTCGAGTTCGAGTCCGGGCTGGTGGCGAATCTGACCGCCTCGCGAGTCTCTGATCAAAGAGTCCGCAAATTGCGGGTGATCGTTCCCGGGATTTATCTTTCGCTCGACTATCAGCAGCAGGAGATCAAGGGGTACCGATTGCGCAAGGGTGCGAGGATACGGGACCTCGAGCGGCTGGATATCCCGATCAAGAACGAGGAACCTCTAAAGTGCGAGCTGCGCAACTTCGTCTGCGCGTGCAACGGTGAGGATGTCCCGCTGGTGACCGGCCGGGACGGCCGCAGAGCCCTTGCCATCGCCCTCGAGGTCTGTGAGCAGATCGAACAGCAGCGCGGCTCGACTCGAGCCTTCGCGTAACCGGAGTTCCCTGCCACTCGTTTGGAGGAACAGATGTCTGATGTGAGGATTGGCGTGATCGGTGGAAGCGGCCTCTATGAAATGGAGGGCTTGCGTATCCAGGAGGAGCGAAGGCTCGAGACTCCGTTCGGTGATCCTTCGGATGCCTACATCATCGGCGAACTGGAGGGTAAGAGAGTGGCGTTTCTGCCGCGCCACGGCCGCGGTCACCGGCTGCTGCCGTCGGAGCTCAACTACCGGGCCAACCTCTACGGCATGAAGGTGCTGGGCGTGGAGTGGATCGTGTCGGTTTCCGCGGTCGGCAGCTTGAAGGAAGACTATGCCCCGACCGACATCCTGATTCCGGACCAGTTCTTCGATCGAACACACCATCGCCCCGACACGTTTTTCGGCAACGGGCTGGTGGCTCACGTAAGCTTTGCCCATCCGATTTGCGGGCAGTTGGCCGAGTGGATGGCTGCCGGTTCGAGATCGGCCGGTGCCACGGTGCACGAGGGCGGTGTCTATGTCTGCATGGAGGGACCGATGTTTTCGACCTTGGCCGAATCTCTGGACTATCGCCGCAACAACTTCGACGTCGTCGGAATGACCAATCTGCAGGAGGCCAAGCTGGCGCGCGAGGCCGAGATGAGCTACGCGACCATGGCGATGGTTACCGACTACGATTGCTGGCACGAAGAGGAGGAGGACGTGAGCGGTGCCGCGGTCATGGAGGTAATTCGGCAGAACGTCCACACCGCCCAGGAGGCCGTTCGCCGAACCATCCGGCTGATCGACGACTCCCGCCATAGCCCCTTCAAGGGGATCCTGAGGCATGCTCTGATTACCGACCCCTCTCTGGTTCCGGCGGACACCCTCGAGGCCCTGGCTCCCATCGTGAGTCGGTACCTCAGAAGCTAGCGCGCCCGCCGTGAAGCGAATACTGGTCACCAACGACGACGGGGTCTTCTCTGAGGGGATCAAGCTGCTGAGAGATTCGCTCGGAGAGCTCGCGGACGTCACCGTGGTGGCGCCGGATCGTGAGCAAAGCGCGAGCGGCCATTCGCTCACGCTCGACCGGCCATTGCGCATGCAGATGCTCGAAGAGAAGGTCTATTCGGTTGACGGGACACCGACGGACTGCGTCAATCTGGCGCGACAGTGGTTGATGAAGGACGATCCGCCGGACCTGATCGTCTCGGGGATCAACTTTGGGTTCAATCTCGGTGACGACGTGACCTATTCTGGTACCGTGAGTGCGACCTTCGAGGGCTCGCTCATGGGCATTCCGTCGGTCGCTTTCAGCCAGGAAGTGGGCGAGAATTTCTCGTTCGTTCCGGCCGCTGCATTCGCCAGGCAGCTGCTGGAATTACTGATTACCAAGAAGCTGCCGCCCGACCTGCTGCTGAATGTGAATGTGCCTGCCGGAGAGATCAAGGGGGTCCGCTTGACTCGCCTGGGGCGTCGGGTCTATGAACAGTCGGTGGTAGAGAGGTTTGATCCACGGGGCCGGCGCTATTTCTGGATCGCGGGCAAACCGGTTTGGCACGAAGATTCGGGCACCGACTACGAGGCGATCAAGAGCGGCTGCATCTCGATTACACCGCTTCACCTCGATCTCACCGACTATCGTTCACTCGATTCGTACGACTGGTTGTGTGCCGAGTTGAATGGGCTAGATGATCTCGCCCGATGATGTCCAGCGACTTCATGTACCAACGCCGGAGAATGGTCGAGACGCTTGTCCGGACCTATGGCATCAAGGACGAGCGAGTGCTCGAGGCGATGCGAAACGTTCCCAGGCATTTGTTCGTGGGCGAGCACCTGCGCAACCAGGCCTACGGTGATCACGCGCTGCCTTCCGAGGCGGATCAGACGATCTCTCAGCCGTTCGTGGTCGCGCGCATGACCGAGCTTCTCGAGGTCTCGAAACAACACTCGGTTCTCGAGATCGGAACCGGAACCGGATATCAGACCGCGATACTCGCTCGGCTTGCCGGCCGGGTCTTTAGTCTGGAGCGCATCGGAAGCCTCGCACGGCAGGCGATCTCGCGGATCCGGGAGCTGGGTATGCAGAACGTGAAGATTCAGATCTTCGACGGTACGGTGGGCTGGAGTGACGCCGGACCGTTCGATCGTGTTCTGGTCACGGCCGGCGCCCCCTCTGTTCCCGAGCCGCTGCTGGAGCAGCTAGCCGTGGGAGGGATTCTGGTTGTCCCCGAAGGAGACTTGGAGCGCCAAAAACTAGTCAGGTATCAAAAGCTGCGCGGCGGTGGCCAGCGCCGCCAAGAGGGCGAGCCGGTGCGCTTTGTGCCGCTGGTCGGTCGCTTCGGCTGGGAGGAAACGGGCTAGGATGGAGTGGATTCGAGAGCTGTTTCACTGGGTCGAAGCCCTGGCCGAAACGCCCTATGGGACCTGGGCGCTGTTCGGAGTCTCGTTCGCCGAGAGCAGCTTCTTCCCGGTTCCCCCGGATGTGCTCCTGATCGCACTGTGCGTCGCGCAGCCGGAGCGTGCGCTCTGGTTCGCACTGGTGTGTTCGGTTGCCTCCGTGCTCGGCGGCATGGCCGGCTACGCGATCGGGTGGGTCGGCGGTCGGCCGTTGCTGGTCAAGCTCTTCGACGCCCAGCGCATCGAGAAGGTTGCGGCCTACTACCAGCGCTACAACGCCTGGGCCGTGGGCATCGCCGGTCTCACGCCGCTGCCGTACAAGCTCTTTACGGTCTCGGGAGGTGCCCTGCAGATCGGTTTCAGAGTCTTCGTGCTCGCATCGGTTGCTTCCCGCAGTTTGCGGTTCTTCGCAGTGGCTCTGCTGATGCGTTGGCTTGGCGATTCCGCCAAGGTCTTCATAGAGCGCCACCTCGGTTGGCTGACGATTGCGTTTGTTATCCTGCTTTTGGCTGGATTTTGGCTGGCCGGCAGGAAGGCCCGCGTGGCGGCACGAGCGTGACGGCCGATCCCGTGAAGAGCTCCGAAAGCTCGAGTTCCTGGCACTTCCGAATCCGCGGTCAAGTCCAAGGCGTTGGGTTTCGGTACTTCACCAGGCAGGAAGCGCTGCGACTGGGCCTTCGAGGGTGGGTGCGCAACTGCGCCGATGGTAGCGTCGAGAGCGTGGCGATCGGATTGGGCGATCAGGCAGATTTGTTCGAGCAAGCCTTGCGCAAGGGGCCGACCGGGTCGCGGGTCGGCTCGGTGCAAAGATACGAGATGAGGGGCACCGCGAGCGGAGAATCGTTCGAGATCGTGTACTGATACGGGAGGCGGAGATGGAGCAGCTCAAGAACTACATTCGGGAAATACCCGATTTCCCCAAACCGGGAATTCTCTTCTATGACATTTCGACACTGCTGAAGAACCCGAAGGCTCTGCGAATGACGATAGACAGATTCGTCTGGCTCTTTTCAGAGCAGAGTGTGGACAAGGTTGTCGGGATCGAGTCGCGAGGTTTCATGTTCGCTCCGATCGTGGCCTACAGCCTGAATGCCGGTTTTGTGCCGGTGCGAAAACCGGGGAAGCTACCCGGCCGAACGGTGGGCCAGTCCTACGACCTCGAATACGGCTCGGATCGAGTCGAGATGCACGAGGATGCCGTCGAGTCGGGCGAGCGAGTGCTGATTGTCGACGATTTGCTGGCCACCGGCGGTACCGCGGGCGCGACGGCCGAACTCGTGACCTCACAGGGCGGCGAGGTCGTCGGGCTCGGCTTTGTCGTCGAGCTGCTCTTCCTAAAGGGGCGCGCCAAACTGAGCAAGTACGCGCTGCAGTCATTGATAGTCTACGAAGATTAGAGAGAGTTCGTTTCCAGCTTGGTGAGAAGGTTGGGCTAGGGTAGTATCTCCGGTCTCCGAGCGGCTGTAGCTCAGCTGGATAGAGCGGGAGCTTCCTAAGCTCTAGGTCGGGGGTTCGAGTCCTCCCAGCCGCGCCAACCAAGGGGAATCAGGCAGTACCATCGATGAGCCGACTGACACGAAAAGACATGAAACGGGACGAGGTTCTCGACTGGCTGGGTCGCACGATCGAGTACATGCGCCGGCACGCGCGCAACCTGCTGGGGGTCGCGGCGGCGATCGTGGCCGTGGCGGCTGTCGCGGCCGCGGTCGTCGCCTACCGCGGCAAACAGGCCGAGCGCGCCAACGGTCTCTTGACGGAGGCGCTGGCGATCTACAACGCACCCATCGACGCTGTGAACCCGACGCCGGACGATTCCGAGGATCCGTCCTTTGCAGACGAAGAGACCCGGAAGCTGCGAGCCAAGGCGAAATTCGAGAGTCTCAGGGCCGACTTCGAGGGCAAGGGGATGGGAGGGATTGCGGCGGCGTACCTCGGGGACCTGGCTGCGGATTCCGGTGATTACGAACGCGCCGAGGCTCTGTGGCGAGAGGCCATGGTGGCGGTAGCCGACACCTTCCTCGCCGGCCGCTTGCAGCTGAATCTCATTAGCCTGGGCAAGAGCCAGGGTCGGAGCGACGCGGTGGTCGAGGAACTTCGAGGCCTTTTGAACTCCGCAAGCGCCTCGCTTCCTGCGGATGTTCTTCTCTACGAGCTTGCCAGAGCGCTCGAGAGCCTGGAGCGTCCGGACGAAGCTGTGAGTGCCTATCAACGTCTGCTCGACGAGTACGACGACTCGATTCATGCGCCCGACGCGCGGCGCCAGCTGGACGAACTCTAGTCCAGGCATGGCTAGCCCCTACGCTATTCTGGCTCGCAAGCGCAGAGGGGAGCGGCTCGAAGAGAGCGAGATCCGCCAAGTCGTCGCGGCCGCGGCAAGTGGCGCCTGGAGCGACGCCCAACTCGCAGCGTTTCTGATGGCCGCGGCGATTCGTGGGCTCGACCCGGAGGAGACCCGAGCGCTCACTATCGCGATGCTGGAGTCGGGCGAGCAATGGAACCTGGGCTCTCAGTTTCCGACCCTGGCGGACAAGCACTCGACCGGTGGAGTCGGGGACAAGGTGTCGCTGGTGCTATCGCCGATCCTGGCTGCGTGTGGACAGCCCGTCGTGATGTTGACCGGCCGCGGCCTCGGACACACGGGCGGGACCGCGGACAAGCTCGAGACCATTCCGGGCCTCGACCTTGCGTTCGACCGGGCTCGCTGTGTAGGTTTGCTCGAATCGTGCGGTATGGCGATAGGGATGGCGACGGGAGACCTGGCTCCGGCCGATCGCAAGCTCTACGCTCTGCGCGATGTTACGGCGACCGTCGATTCGATTCCACTGATCACCGCCAGCATCCTCTCCAAAAAGCTCGCAACCGGCGCCGCCGCCATGGTTCTAGACGTCAAGACCGGCAGCGGCGCTTTCATCCCCGACCTTGGGGAGGCTCGACAGCTGGCGAAGAATCTCGTGGATACGGCCGACTCCTGCGGGATGAAGGTGTCCGCCTTTCTCACCGATATGAGTCAACCGTTGGGTGAGTGGGTGGGGCACCGCTCCGAGGTTCTCGAGACCATGAACTGCCTCGACGGGAAGGGGCGGCGCGACTTGATGGAAGTTACCTATGCCCTGGGAGTCGAGGTGACGCGATTGAGCGGCGTGTCGGTGTCGCGATCGGCACTCGAAGATGCGGTCGGTTCGGGGCGGGCTCGAGAGCAGTTTCTGCGCTGGGTCGAGGCGCAGGGGGGGGATCCATCCTGGTTGGAAAGCGAGATCGAGCTGGCGCCCGAAATAGTGACGATCTCGGCCCCAGAGTCGGGTTATCTGGCGGCCGTTGACACCCAGCGTCTCGGTCTCGCGATGGCGCAGGCGGGGGGCGGCCGGCTGCGCGACGGCGATCGAATCGACGACGGCGTATCGCTACGCTATCTTTCCGGACTCGGACACAAGGTCGAGAAGGGCGAGGAAATCGCACGTCTCTATCTGCGAGTCCCCGCCCCCGAGATCGTGACCGAGGTCGCGGCGTGTTTCGTGGTCGCCGAATCGCGGATCGAACCTCCCGAGTTGATCAGCGACCGCATCTTGCCGAGCCAAGTGACGTAATCGCCAGGGGACACCCGTGTGACGGGTGTCCCCGAGTTCCCGGTAGTATCATGCGATGCAGACCATGCGGGCGACGATCATCGCGGTCGGCAGCGAACTCCTTGGATCCGACCGGGCGGATACCAATTCGCTGTTCCTCGCCGATCGTCTGGCTGATCACGGGGTCGAGGTTAGGCGCAAGGTGATCGTGGGCGATCGCATTGTGGATATCGAGCGCGAAGTCGAGCGAGCCGGTGCCGAGGCCTCACTGGTACTCGTGACCGGTGGATTGGGACCGACACAGGACGATCTGACCCGAGCGGCGGTCGCAGGAGCGTTGGGTCGAGCCCTGATACGCGATCCAGCCATCATCGAAGATATCCGCCGAAAGTTCGCCAGCTTCGGTCGCGATATGGCTCCGGTCAACGAACGCCAGGCGGATGTGATCGAAGGGGCGGTGGTACTCGAGAACCGGCGCGGAACGGCTCCGGGCCTGCGCGTCGAGGAGGCCGAAACGACCTTTTTCCTTTTCCCGGGGGTGCCCGACGAACTCCACGGCCTCGTGGATCAGGCCCTGGAGCCTTGGCTCGTCGAACACGCGCCCGGCGGCGGTTTTGAGCGCCGAGTTTTCAAGGTCGCCTGCCTCGCGGAATCGGATCTGGAAGGGCTGCTCCAGCCCTTCTATTCGGAATTCGGAAATCAGGGCGTCTCGCTGCTGCCGTCGCCTGGAGAGGTGACGGTGGGTCTCACCACCGGCGGCTCGGTCGAAGAGCGGGAGTCCTGGTTGGAGCCGCGGGAACGGTTGCTCGAGCAGTTGCTCGATGTCTACGCATTCGGCCGTGGTGACGACGCTCTGCTCGAAGCCGTTGTGGGGTGCCTTCTCGTGGAGCGTGGGAAAACCGTTGCGACCGCCGAATCCTGTACCGGTGGTGGCGTCGCCGAGCGACTCACCGCTGTTGCCGGCAGCAGCGCCTACTTTCTGGGTGCGGCGGTCACCTACTCGAACGCACTCAAGGTCAGTCTGCTGGGTGTTCCGGAGCAAATGATCGAAGACCATGGAGCGGTGAGTGCACAGGTTGCCGAAGCCATGGCCCGGGGCGCCCGCGAAGGGCTCGGAGCGGACTACGGATTGGCGGTCACCGGAATTGCCGGTCCCGGCGGAGGTTCCCCGGAGAAACCCGTGGGAACCGTGCATGTGGCGCTCGCGGGCGGTGGCGCAGCGGACATGATCGAACGCCGGTTTCAGTTCCCCGGAGACCGTGCTCGCGTGCGCCGGCTGACCACGCAATGGGCCCTGGATCTGCTGCGCCGGAAATTGCTGGGCGCTACGATGTCGGAATACGGGCTCTCGGCTGGTGCCGACGCCCAGAGCAGGCCGTGAGAGGCTGGGTCGCGTTGCAGGGTGGTCGATGAACGGGATACTCCTTCTGCCCGGCTGCTTCTTCCTGGGATCGATTCCGTTCAGCTATCTGGCGGTTCGGGTTCGGACCGGGAGCGATCTTCGCGACCTGGGCAGCGGCAACCCTGGGGCCACCAACGCTCTACGCACAGCCGGTCCGTCCGTCGCTCTCTTGGGTCTGATGCTCGATATCGCCAAGGGCTTCGTTCCGGTCTGGTTCGGGCGGACCGCCGGTCTGCCGGATGAGCTTCTGGCCGGGGCGGCGCTCGCCTGCGTGCTGGGACACGTCTTTTCCCCGTTCCTTGCCTTTCGTGGCGGCAAGGGTGTCGCCACCGGCTTCGGAGCCCTCAGTGCGATGAATCCTGTGGCCGCGGGGCTGTCCGTGGTGATCTTTTTCTTGGCTCTCTTGATTTGGCGTATGGTCTCGCTGGGATCGATTCTGGCGGTTGCGGCTTTGCCGATACTCTGGCCCCTGCCGGAGCGGCTGGGTTACCCGGCGGCCGCCGGGGGGATGGGCTGGCTGGCCGCAGCCGTGGTTTGCGCCCTGGTGCTGGTTCGCCACCGCGGTAACTTTCGGCGCCTGCGAACCGGGACCGAATACCGCTTGGGAGGTAGGTCGGGTTGAGCTGGAAACTGGGCGTGGTCGGAGCGGGTTCCTGGGGAACTGCGCTCGCCGTGCACTTCGCGGATGCCGGACATGAAGTTCTGCTCTGGGCCCGTGACAGAGACCTCTCTCGTAGGCTGGCGAAGACTCGCGACAACCACAAATACCTACCAGGCGTCGTTTTTCCGAAGAGTCTGCACATCGTTCGCGATCTTGTGGAAGTCCACGAGAGCGCCGTCGTGCTGGTCGTCGTGCCATCGCACGGATTTCGCAGCACCATCAAGGAACTCCTGGCCGCCGCGCCGGATCCCCGTGTTCGGGCGGGCCTCGGCGCCGCGCCGGTGACGATTGTCTCGGCTACCAAGGGCGTGGAAACGGAGACCTGGGCTCGGATGAGCCAGGTTTGCGCCGAGGAGGCTTCGGCCGCGGGACGAGAGATTCGCTTTGCGGTGCTTTCGGGCCCGACCTTTGCGGCCGAACTCGCCCGCGGGGCTCCGACCGCCGCCGTTGTCGCATCGGAGGCTCCAGGGCTCGCGAAGCGTTTGCGAGAGGAACTGGCAACACCGAGCTTTCGGCTCTATTCCTCTTCCGATGTGGTCGGCGTCGAGCTTGCCGGTGCGGCCAAGAACGTGATCGCTGTGGCGGCAGGTGTGGTGGCCGGGCTGGAGTTGGGACACAACACGGTGGCGGCTCTGATCACACGTGGGCTTCACGAGATGACCCGCTTGGGCGTGGCTTGCGGCGGCGAAGAGCGCACCTTCTCGGGGCTGGCGGGCCTGGGCGATCTGGTTTTGACGTGCACCGGCGGTCTTTCGCGCAACCGCCGCGCGGGAATGGCGCTCGCGGCCGGCAAGAGCCTGGCCGAGATCGAGGCGGAGACCGCCATGGTGGCGGAGGGCATTCGAAACTCCCGCTCGCTGACCGGACTGGCCCGGCGCCAGGGGATCGAAATGCCCATAGCCGACCAGATGATGCGTGTTCTTTACCAGGACAAGGATCCGCGCGAAGCGCTGGAGGAACTCATGAACCGCGAACGCAAGTCGGAGCACGAGCTGTGAGCAATCCGGCTCCCAGACCCGGCAACGTGGTCAACCTTCGCGGCCAGGAAACCGACCTTTCCGCTCGCCACCAGACGGTTATCGTGCTGGATTTCGGGAGTCAGTACACCCAGCTCATCGCCAGGCGGCTGCGTCAGAACCGGGTCTACTGCGAGGTTCATCCGTGCGCCATGGCGGCTAGCGAGATGGCCAAACTCCAACCGATCGGAGTCATTCTCTCGGGCGGGCCGCAATCGGTTTACGATGAGAACGCTTCCCGAGTCGATCCGGCTGTGTTCGATCTAGACGTTCCAGTGCTGGGTATCTGCTATGGGTTCAACCTCATCGCCCAGCAATTCGGGGCCGAAGTCGAAGCCTCCGCGGACCGCGAATACGGCCGCGCCGAGGTGGAGATTTTGGACGGCTCCGAGCTTTTCGACAGTCTGGCCGCGAGCGAAACCGTGTGGATGAGCCATGGCGATCGGGTGGCAAAGGTTCCGGACGGCTTTCGGCTCATTGCGTCGAGCAAGAGCGCTCCGATCGTTGGTCTCGAAGACGCCGAGCGCGGCATTTATGGCATCCAGTTTCACCCCGAGGTGTCGCACACGGCATCGGGACAGGAGATTCTGCGCAATTTTCTTTACCGGATCTGTGGCGCCAGTGGAGACTGGGCGATGGCGTCGTACCTGGAGGAGGCCGTCGAGACGATCCGGAGGCAGGCTCCCAGCGGCCGTGTGTTGTGCGGTATTTCCGGAGGTGTCGACTCTTCGGTAGTAGCCGTCTTGCTGAGACGAGCCGTGGGCGAGCGCCTCTCGGCGGTCTTCGTCGATACCGGGCTACTGCGCAAGGACGAGCGCAGGCACATGGAGAACAGTCTTGGCGCAGGCCTGGGGCTGCCGGTTACGGTGGTCGATGCCGGAGAGCGGTTTTTGCGCGCGCTCGAAGGGATCAGCGATCCCGAGGAAAAGCGCCGCACGATAGGGCGCGTTTTCATCGAGGTGTTCGAGCGAGAGGCGCAAAGACTCGATGGAGCCGGCTATCTCGCCCAGGGAACCCTGTATCCGGATGTGATCGAGTCGGTGTCGATCAAGGGGCCCTCGGCGGTGATCAAGACGCACCACAACGTCGGCGGGTTGCCGGAAAGGCTCGGTTTCGAACTGATCGAGCCGTTGCGAATGCTGTTCAAGGACGAGGTCCGGCAGCTGGGCCGTGAACTCGGGCTGCCTGAGGAGCTTATCGGGCGGCATCCGTTTCCGGGCCCCGGGCTGGGTGTGCGGATTCTCGGTGAGATCACACCCCAACGCATTCGCACGCTGCAAGAGGCCGATGCCATCTTTATTCAGGAGTTACGCAGTCGCGACCTCTACAACAAGGTGAGCCAGGCGTTCGCGGTGTTGCTTCCGGTTCACACGGTGGGTGTCATGGGCGACAGCCGCACCTATGAAAACGTGGTCGCCCTGCGAGCGGTCGAGACCCAAGATTTCATGACCGCGGACTGGAGTCCTCTGCCACACGAGTTTCTTGCTGTCGTGGCCAATCGAATCGTGAACGAGGTCCGAGGCGTTAACCGGGTTGTCTATGACATCACGAGCAAGCCACCCGCCACGATCGAATGGGAATAGGACAGCGGACACTCTGTTAGCCGGCCTCGGGCTCGCCGCGTGACGCCTTCATCCTGATCGGCGCCAGGCGGTCGGGATTTTGCTTGAGAATCTTGGCGAGCCGGTGAGCGAGATACTTCTGAAGGCCCTCGGCGGTGCCGCTGCGGGTTCCTTCCCACTGGATCCATCCTCCGGCCATCATCCCGTGACCGCCGCCCTTGCCGCGCCGGCCCAACAGGCGGCGAATCAGTCTCCCGGCGTCGGCTCGCGAGTTGCTGGTTCGCAAAGATACGTAAAGACGATCCCCGTGCACTCCTGTACAGAAAGACCAGGTCTTGCCCTCCATTCGGAGCAGAAGATCGGCAATCTCGGGGACCATGTCGGGGATGTCCACACTGCCGAGGTTGCTCACCACCAGGGTCCCCACCGACTGCAAGCGCTCCAGCGCTTCGTGAAGGGTCTGGTAGTAGGACAGGGGGAGCCGGGGAGTCTGGATCCGCGCCAGGGCGCGGAGGTCTGCCTGCGGCAAGAGCTCATCGAAGAGGAGCCGATCCGCGGTCGAAAACTCACGACCAAAGTCCTGGGTTTCCGATCGCACGGCGTAGAGGAACGCGGTCGCCTCTTTTTTGGTCAAGTCCCAGCCGCTGGCGGCGATGTATTCGGCGATCATGGTGACGGTGGCACCGTAATCGGTACGAATATCGGCGAAAGGGACCTTGCGGGTCGCGCTACGAATGGGATGGTGATCGAAGACCAGGTCCGGGGTTATGCCATCGAGTTGATTGTTGCCGGTGCCCGGCTGCGTATCGACGAGCGCGAAGTGCTTGTATTTGCGCACATCCAAGCGGCGGATGTGGCTCAGCCGTAGCCCGAGTTGCTTGACCATTTCCTGATTCTCGGCGCGCCCGATAATGCCGCCATAGGCGACGCGCACCTGGCGCCGGAACGATCGCCGCAGGATCTTGGCGAGACCGGCCGCCGAGGCGATCGAGTCAGGATCGGGATTGTCGTGCGTGAGAATCAGCCATCTACCGGTCTTCGACTTTCGCCGGACCAACTTGGCGAAAAGCTCGTACCTCTCGCGAGTGAGATCGCTAAGCATCTGATCACCGGATTCTAGCAGCCGAAGGCTCGCCGTAGTATGGATGCCGTGTTGCGGCGAGGACAACGGGGAATTAGCGTCGGTGTCCGGTCGTTATCGTTGGAGGAGTTGCCATGAGAGCTAGCGAACGTCGCCCTGTCCTGGCACTCCTACTGTCCGCGATCCTCGGCGCAGCCTGTTCCGGAGCCGCGGAGACCGCTTTCGAGGCCGTTGATGCCATGCCAGGGGCACTGCCTTCAGACGCACCGTGGGCGCGTGTACTTGTCGAGTTTCACAGGTCGGGGGGACTCGACTACGCCGGTCTTCAATCCAAGAGCGAAGATCTGGAGTCCTATCTCGCGAGTCTCGTGGATGCGCGGCCCGGCGAGGCGCCTCGAGAGCAACGGATCGCTTTCTGGTGCAACGTCTACAACGCGGTCACGGCGAGGTTCGTGCTCGACGGCTATCCCGAGATCGAATCGGTCAAGGTGGTGGAAGGTTTTTTCGACACCAAGACCTTCCCGGTCGCCGGAGAGGACCTGACGCTCGACGAGATCGAGAGTCGCGCGCGGGCCGAGGGCGATCCACGAGTGCACTTCGCGGTGGTCTGCGCCTCGACCAGCTGTCCAGATTTGCGCTTCGAGCCCTACCGGGGCGCCGATCTCGATC
>Ga0209980_10001168_pt1 | contig 14462 bp, 12 predicted proteins | sample CR02metaG_FD_183611 | JGI IMG/M metagenome (GOLD analysis project Ga0209980, IMG submission 183611) | Deep subsurface microbial communities from Mariana Trench to uncover new lineages of life (NeLLi) - CR02 metaG (SPAdes) (version 2) | ecosystem: Environmental > Aquatic > Marine > Ocean trench...
ACCGAGCCCTGAGAGTCCAGCGGCGTGTGCCGGAACTGGCCGGACTCCACGACGGCCTTGCGGACGTTATCGTAGACGTAGAAATTCTTGTTCTCGGTGCTCGCCAGGAGGTTCATTCGATCGAACCGGCCGACCGTGACGAGATCGATGCCCTTGCCGATGATGATGTCCTCGTATTGCTCGAAGCGATGCTGGTCGATCGAGACGAAGCGTCCGGTCTCCTTGTCCATCATGTAGAGGAAGACGCCTTCGGGCGTCGTGTACGGCCGGGCGGGGGAGTTGCCGATCTCGAATGTCCGGTAGACGACCTTCGAGAACGCATTGAGGCTATAGACCTCGCCCGAGGTGTTATTTGCGACGTAGACATAGCGCCCATCCAGGCTCCTGCTCGGTGAGGACAGCTCCTGGCCCGCGAGATCGGTCACCGGCACCTCGAACGTGCGCTGCGTATTCGTGTCGATGAGGCCGATCGAGCCCGTCCGGTTGTTGCTGTAGTAGATGTCGACCTCGTTGGGGTCGAATAGCACGTCGGAGGTCGGCGGAAAGTCTTCCAGCGTGAATAGGATGGCGGCCGCATACGCCGAGAACAGCACGAAGCCGCCGTCCTCGCTATCGGAGAAACCGATTTTCGATCCGGACGTATCGAGGACCATATGCCGCGGCACGATCGGTAGCACGATCTCCTTGGCGAGTTCCTGGCTCCTCAGGTTATAGACGCTGACGAGCCGCCTCTCGATATTCGTATAGATGAGAACCGGTGCGTAGGGCGTCGCGAGCAGATCATCGACAGGATATTTCGTCTCGATGCGAAACACGACTTCTTCGTCTACGAGGTCGATGATGTCGATGATGTTGTCGATCGTATCGGCGACGAACATCAACCGCGCCGGGTTGGAGATATCGACCGCCGCGATTGCCGTGCCGCCGAGAATCAGCGCAGAGGCGAACGCGAGCGATTTAAGGAACCTGTTCATGGCCGGCGGAATAACAGTCGGCGCCTACGACAATCCCAGATAGGGATAAATCATGTCACTGACGGTGTGGAAGTTATCGGTGATCAGGATCAGGCCGAAGGTCACGATGACGGTCATACTGGCGTAACTCAGCGGCTTCGAGTTCCTGGCCAGAAACAGCAGGATGCTGTCGACCTTGCTGATGTAGTAGGCGGAGAGCAGGAACGGTATCGCGACGCCGACCGCGAACGTCAGCATGATGCCGGCGCCGATCACCGCGCTGCCGATAGCGCCCACGTAGACGATCAGCGTCGCGACGATGGCACCACCGAAGCAGGCCGTGCAGCCGAGGGCGTAGCCCATCGAAGCGATGATCGTCCCGGCGATATCTCGCATGGCTAAGCCGTCCATCGCCCGTCGGTCCGGTATCCGGCAGGCGAATTCGCGCGTGCCCCGCAGGCCCACCCACAGGCCCAGCAGGATGACGATCACGCCGGAGACCACCGCGACCATGCGGCTGTACTCGGCGAAGACCAGCTGTGCCTGGTGACCGACCGCGCCGATCATCGCGCCCGCGAGACCATACAACAACATGAAGCCCACGACGAAGGCCACCGCGATCTGCGTGATCTTGCGTCTGATCACCGGAGTCAGTTCGCGGGCCCCACCCGTCGTCTGGCCCGGTACCGTGGAGAACCCGGCGATCACGCCGCCGAACACGACGACGAGTTGCAGCAGGCAGGGCGTCAACACGGACGAAAGCAGGCCGGCCCCCAGAGCCAGCATGGCGATGGGTGTGATGTCTGCCCGGGATTTCAGCTCGTCGGGCAGCGAGTACGGAACGTCCCAGCTACCGACGAAGGTCATGTCGCGCTCGCTGCCGAGATAGCGGTTGGATACATACAGCCGCAGGCGCCCGGCGGCCTCGAAGTCGATCAGATCGCCGTCCGCGTCGCGTTTCGGGAAGCTGAAAACGCTGAGCCGGTGATGTGCGACGATCGACGGTCCGTCGGCGACGTCGGGGAAGTATTCCTCGTCGCCGACACGCAGACTGACCCTGGGCACCGTGGCGGGGAGATCGCCGCGGTGGACCGTCTCGGCCACGAAGAAGACCAGGTTCCTGTCCGGGCGGAGGTTAGCGACGATGGCCGCCCGATCGACATACTGGAAGTATTCGTCACTCGCGAGGGTCGCCACGATCTCCAGGTCCGGGGTATGGATCAGCTGACGAGTAAGGTACCCGGCCACGTTGCCGGCTTTGATCATGCGGCTGTTGTCGCCGACATTGCGTAACAGCTGTTGCCCTTGGACGAAGTACGGCATGACCAGCCACGAGGACGCGATGACCAAGCCGACGAGAAGCAATGCGCCGAGCTTCAGCGGGTTTATGGGAGTGACGGTATCCACATCGATTCCTGTACGCGGTCGGGTCCGTTCGACGCTACTGCATCGCCGCGAGAAGCGTCTCGGGCGAAGTCGCGAATGTGAAAACGTCCAGCAACTCTCCCGCGGGGTCGATCACGTAGACGTTCGCCGTGTGTTGGACGGTGTAGTTGTTCTGCGTCTTGGTCACGGCGAAGCTGACCTTGAAATTCGCGGCGGCGGCGCTGACCCGTTCATAATCTCCGCCGAGGCCAAGCATGCGATCACCGAAGTTCGAGGCATAGTCGTCGGTCACCTCGGGCGAGTCCCGTTCGGTATCGATGCTGATAAAAATGCCGGCGGCGTCGAGGCCGGTCATCTTCAAGGCCTTGCCCATATTTAAGGCCATCATCGGGCAGATATGGGCGCAGTGTGTGAAACCGAAGCCGAGCAGGACGTAGCGGCCAAGGAAATCCTCGTCGGTCACGACATTACCGTGCCGGTCGAGCAACTCGAAATCCACGTCGATGCCGTGTGCGTTCGCGCGATCGAGCGAGTCATGGTTTGCCGTATCCGCGGCGAGCGTTCCCGCGTGGGCGGCATGGTCCGCATGCGCGAGGGTTGCGTCGCTCGCCCGCTGCGCGTCGGCGGGGCCGGCAACGGCGAGGCCCATGGCGAGGGCTATGGCCGTCGATCGTGCGCGCATGTAACTGTTGACCATCTCTTGCACTCAGTAGTCGAGCACACGACCCATGGCCGGATCGATCCCGCCATGGAAGTTGCCCTGATCGCGAACGACCCGCGAATTCCCATCGTCATCGTAATGGACCCAGATCAGGCCGTGCGCGTCGCCATTCTGCGGCATGTCGATCACCTTGATCAGAGCCTTGCTCTCGGCGTCGTAGACATAGATGCGGCCCTCGCCGTTACTGGTCGCCCACATCTCCTTGCCGTTGGGGGACAGCAGCACATGGTCGACCTTGTAAGCGCCGTAGAGCGTCTCCACGGCGTGACCCGACACCGTGTCTATAATCGTGACCGTGCGGCCCAGGTGGTGGGCGGCCTCGCCCTTGTCCGCCACCCACAGTTCCGTCTCATCCGCGTTCAGGGACGCGCCGTAGGGTCCGATGCCGGTGCCGTTCGTCCAGATGATCTCGCCGGTATTGACGTCGACCTTGGAAGCGACGGAGCTACTCATGATGGGGTAGATGTATTCCTTCGCCGAATCGATGACGGCCCAGTTCGGCCGGTAACCCGGGATCGGGAATTCGTCGACGACTTCCCAGGTATCCGGATCGATCTTCGCGATCCAGAAGGGGCGCATGGTCATCAGTGTGCCCTGATAGATCATTCTCATGCCCGTCATTCCGGTGCTGCGCCCGGTCGCGTAGCCGGCGGGCTCCATCAACGCGTAAATATATTCGTAGTCCTTGTCGGTCCAGACCGTGTAGAGGAACCCGCCCATATCGACGTCTCTGATGCCGCCGAGGACTTCATTGTTCTCGGGGTCGTAGAGGATCAGGCCCAGGCCGTCCGGGTCGCGTGTGAACATGTCGAACAGGACTTTGTCACGGAAGACCTGGCCGTGATGGAGGCGGGCGCCGATCGTGACTTGCGCAACCTGCTGCAGCGTCAGCGCGTCGAGCACGATCATCGTTTGCGAGCCGGCCGGGTCGGGCGCGCCGTCCGGGCCGGGTTCCCGCGGCCCGACGAGGTAAGCGTATTTGCCGTCGGGCGACATGGCCGAGGTATGCACGACGGCGCGGAGGATTTCGGGTATCTCGTAGCTCGCGATGATCTCCATGGTCTCGGCATCACCGACCACGAGTCGATTGCTCCTCGGCGGCACATAGCCGTCGAACAGGACCGAGGGCGAACTCGTCGTCCCGACATTCTCATAGAAATACGTCTTGCCGGGTTGCGGCTCGAACTTGGGCTCACCCGGGTCCCATGTGGCCACGATCCTCGAGCGGTACTCGCTCCATACGCTGCCTTCGATCGAGCGGCGCTCCCAGGTCGCCTGCACCGACGCGAAGGTCTCGACGGCTTCGACCTGCAGGTCGCGGGCCGTCTTCGCGAACTCGAGTGGCGCCGCCTGATTGGCTTTCACGGTCGCGAGTGCCGCCCGCCACTGCCCGGGTAGCTCGGCGTCCAGCGGCAGGCCCGCCAATGTACGGATGTATAGCGAGATCGCGACGAGGTCTTCGTCGCTGGGATCCATCTCGGCAACGATGACGCCCATGACGGGGTTGCTCTCGAGCTGATCGAAGATGTCCACGGGCGTCGGGCCGAAATGCAGGCTGGGCCCGACCAGGCCTTCGCCGGTCGCCGCATGGCAGACCCAACAGCCGATGTCGGCGTGAAATAGTTCCTGGCCGCGCTCGACGAGGACATCAACCGAATCCTGTCCGCTGGCCGCGATGCTGAACATCGCCGAGCCGACTGATATTAGAACTTTCGGCAGAGTTCTCATCGATTGGGCACCCCCGACACTCAAGGCTCGTTCGTCTGAACGGCCGATTATACCGCAATGGGCAACGCCCCCCCCGGTGGGCGGGCGGAGCCGGACGAGCCTGGGACGCTAGTAATCCAGGGCGTTGCCGTCGGCCGGATTGACGCCGCCGTGGAAATTACCCTGGTCCCGGACGACGCGCGGCTCTCCATTCTGGTCGTAATGCACCCAGATGAGGCCGTGGGCGTCGCCGTTCTCCGGCATGTCGATGATCTTGATCAGGTCCTTGCTTTCAGCGTCGTAGACATAAATACGCCCTTCACCGTTACTGGTCGCCCACATCTCTTTGCCATTGGGTGACAACAGCACATGATCGACCTTATAGGCACCATAGAGCGTTTCCGTCGCGTGTCCGGACGCGGTGTCCATGATCGTAATCGTGCGGCCCAGGTGATGCGCGGCCTCGCCCTTGTCGGCGACCCACAGCTCGGTCTCGTCCGCATTCAGCGAAGCGCCGTATGGCCCGATGCCGGTGCCGTTGGTCCAGATGATCTCACCGGTCTCGATATCGATCTTCGATGCGTTCGACAGTGAGTTGATGACATACATGTATTCCTTGGCGGTATCGATCACTATCCAGTTCGGGCGATAGCCCGGCAGCGGATATTCCTTCAGGACGGTCCAGGTGTCGGGATCGATTTTCGCGATCCAGAACGGGCGCATGGCCATGAGCTTGCCCTGATACATATTGATGGCACCGAACATGCCGGTAGCCCGGCCGGACGCATAACCCGCGGGCTCCATCAGCGCATAGATGTATTCGTAATCCTTATCCGTCCATGCCGTGTACACGTAGCCACCCATGTCCACGTCCCTGACGCCGCCGACTATTTCGTCGGTCTCGGGATCGAGCAACATGATCGCCAGCCCATCGGGGTCCCTGCCGAACATGTCGAGCATCACGTAGTTCCGGAACACCTGGCCATGATGGAGCCGGCCCCCGATCTTGATCTGCTTGATCGGTTGCAGCGTCAAAGCGTCCACCTTCAACAACGTTGCGGAAGTACTGAGGTTTTGAGTCGTGTCGAAGTCCCCGCCTGGCCTCGCGCCGATGATGTAGACGTACCGGCCGTCGGGCGACATCGCTGAGGTATGTACCACGGCACGCAAGCTCTGCGGCAACATGTAACTCGCGATGATCTCCATGGTCTCTGCGTCGCCGACGACGATCTGGTTGCTCCTCGGCAGAACGTAGCCGTCGAACAGGACAGAAGGCGAACTCGTCGTCCCGACATTCTCATAGAAATAAGTCCTGCCGGGCTGGGGTTGGAACTTGGGTTCGCCCGGGTCGAATGTCGCGACCACCTCGGTCTGGTAATGGCTCTCGAGACTCCCTTCTTTTGCTCGCCGCGTCCAGGTCGCCAGCACCGACTCGAAGGTCTCTATCGCTTCGACCTGTAAATCCCGGTCCGTCTTCGCGAACTCGAGCCGTTCTGCCTGATTGGCCTTTACCGTCGCAAGCGCCGTTCGCCACTGCCCGGGCAGGTCGGCGTCGAGCGGCAGGTCCGCCAATGTGCGGATGTACATAGAGATCGCGACGAGGTCTTCGTCGCTGGGATCCATCTCGGCGACGATAACGCCCATGACGGGGTTGCTTTCGAGTTGATCGAAGATGTCCACGGGCGTGGGGCCGAAATGAAGGCTGGGTCCGACGAGGCCTGTCCCCGTCTGCGCATGACAGACCCAGCAGCCGATATCGGCGTCAAAGAGTTCCTGGCCGCGTTCCACGAGGACGTCGATCGCATCCTGGCCCGCTGCGATCCCGCTGACCATGCCTCCGGCGACCAGGCTAACGGTCAGGACTGCGCTACGGAATGGTGTTCTCATTGTGTTGTGCCCTCTGAGTGTTCTTTTCGCTTGCCGGCTGGCCCGAGACGAGTGAGTTTACTCCAGGTCCGTCCGGGCGGCCATGCGCATTGGCACGATCCAACGGCGCGGCCCGCCGTGCAGCCGCGGGGTTTCATTTCCTCGCGCGCGCGCTAAGCTCTCGATTCGTTCACCGCCGGGACCGGGTCTGCCGGCCGCACAACACAGAGGGTTGAGCACATGTCTGGCATCTGGCGCAGCGCTTCGGCGTTCACTTTCGCACTGGTACTACTCGCCGGTCTCTCGACCCCGGCGGGCGTGTCGGCAGAGACGATCGCGATGATCGGCACCGGCCAGGTCGGCAGTGCGCTCGGGCCGCGTCTCGCGAGTCTCGGCCATCGGATCGTCTATGGCTCCCGCTCACCCGAACGCGAGGACGTTCAGGCGTTGGTGGCTGCGACCGGGGCAGGGGCTTCCGCGGCCACGCCTGCGGAGGCAGCGCGACAGGCGGATATCGTCCTGATCGGGTTGCCCTGGGACGTCGCGGAGGAGGTCGTCTTAGGCCTGGGCGATCTGTCCGGGAAGATCATCATCGACCCGATCAATCCACGGATCGTCGGCGAAGACGGCTTCGCGGATTATCCGACCTACACGTCGAACGCGGAACGTATCCAGAATCTGGCGCCCAACGCCAGGGTCGTCAAGGCGTTCAACACGATCAGCGTGAATACGATGATCGACCCGAACGTCCTCGGTTTTCCGGTGACGATCCCGCTGGTCGGGAATGACGCTGAAGCGAAGGCCGTCGTTGCAGAGATTTGCGAGGCACTCGGTTTCAAGACGCTGGACTTCGGCCCTATTCGCTACGCACACATTCTCGAAGGCCTGTATCTGTTACGGTCCAATTCCAGACTCTACGATCAGCACTTCGAGTGGAGTTTCCCGGAGGGTCCGCCCCGGTTTTAGATCACCCGGCCGCCGTTCAGGATTCCGTTCGGGTCGAGCGTTCGCTTGAGGCGACGCATCAGCTCCAACTCTTCGGAGCTGCGCGAGTAGTGAAGATACTCCCGCTTGAGTGCGCCGATGCCGTGTTCTGCGGAGACGGAGCCCTGGTAGTCGCCGGTGATCTTATAGACCGCGTCGAGGATCGGATCGACGTCGGCCTCCCTGCCGGTCGTGATGAACAGGTGCAAATTATTGTCGCCGACGTGGCCGAAGACGAGATTCGTCACCGGGCCGAACCGAGCCGCGAGCTTCTCGTCGACCTGGTCGAGAAAGCCGGGCATGTCGGCGACGGCCATGCTGACATCGAGACTCGCGTAGGGCATCAGAGCGGAAGTGATTTCGGCGATGCCGTCGCGGATCGCCCAAAAACTCTGTACGTCTTGCTGCGACTGAGCGATGACGGCATCCTGTATCACACCTGACTCCAGCGCCGACCCCAGTGTGCTCTCGAAGCGCTCGGCGTCATGGGCCGTATCAGTCCCTTCGGTCTCGATGAGCGCGTAGAGCGGGTAGGTACGCTCGAACGGCGAACGAAGCGTCTCGACGTGCTCGATTACGTAGTCGAAGTACGACGCCCACATGACCTCGTACGCACTCAGTGAGCTACCGATGTTGGCCTGCACCGCTCGAAGGAGCTCTACGACGCCCGCGAAAGAGTCCAACGCGCACAGCGCCGTACACTTGCCCGGTAGTCGCGGGAAGAGCCTGAGCACGGCACGCGTCACGACGCCCAAAGTTCCTTCGGTACCGATGAACAACTGCTTTAGGTCGTAGCCGGCATTGTTCTTGAGCATCCGGTTCATCGAGCTGATGACCGTGCCGTCGGCTAGAACGGCTTCCAGTCCCAAGACCAGATTCCGGATCATGCCGAAGCGGATGACCTGATTCCCCCCGGCATTCGTCGCGATCAGGCCGCCGAGCTGGCAGGTGCCGCGAGCACCGAGGTCCAGCGGAAACAGCAGCCCTGCCTCTTCGGCCGCCTCTTGGATCACCTGGAGCGGTGTGCCCGACAGCGCCGTCAGCGTCATCGAGGCCCTATCCAGTGATTCGACGCCGGACATGCGCTCCAGACTCAAGGCCAGCTCGCCGGGTTGCGGCGTTGCGCCCCCGGACAAGCCCGTCAGCCCGCCCTGGACGACCACCGGCTGACCGGCCTCCGAGCAGTGCCTGAGAATCGTCGCGACGTCTGCGGTGGATCTCGGCAGGACGACGGCGATTGGCTTGAGGGGATTTTCGCCGCTGACATCGACAGCGTACTTGTCGCTGATATCCGGCCCGCCGAGAACTGCGTCCTCGCCGAGTTCCCGGCTCAGCGTCGTCAGGAGTTCGCTCATGACATCGGCACCGTCCATTCTGCTTGTCCGCGCGAAGATTGTGGGCGTAGCGTGAACCCGTGTCCAAATATCACTCGGCGAGTTGCGATCTGCCGTCTCTACACCTAGGGTATGCGGTCATGAGCAGACTGACCAGCTTCTGCCAGGAGGTCTACTACGGCCTCTCGCCCGAGGCGCTGCGGGCGCGTTACGCGCTGGTCGTATTCGACCTGCTTATCATCTCCTATTTCATCGTGACGACGTTCACTCCCGATTACGCGTGGATTGTGGCAGCGGATGCCGCGATCGGGACGCTATTGGTCATCGATTTCCTGGCTCGAATGATCGCGCACTCGGATCGTGGCGAATTCCTCGTCAGGCCGATGAGCCTTATTGATCTGGTGGTCATCGTCTCGCTCTTCATCCCGGCCGCATTTGAGAGCGTTGCGTTTCTACGGATCATACGGGCGATGCGGTTGATGCGGTCCTACGCCGTCATGCAGGAGCTGAGACGCCATTCTCGCTTCTTCGCCAGGAACGAAGACGTCATCTACAGCGCGATCAATTTAATGGTTTTCATCTTCATCGTGACGGCCGCGGTATATGTCTTGCAGGTACAGGACAACGAGTCCATCAATAACTATGTCGATGCGCTGTACTTCACGATCGCCACACTGACGACTACCGGATTTGGCGATATCATTCTCGTCAACACCACGGGCAGGCTATTGGCCGTGATCATCATGATCGTCGGCGCGGCGCTTTTTATTCGTCTCGTGCAGACGGTATTTCGACCCAGCAAAGTACGTCATGAGTGCCTGGACTGCGGGCTGACCCGGCATGATCATGATGCCGTGCACTGCAAACACTGCGGCCGGCAACTGCATATCAAGACAGAAGGCGTTGCCGGCTGAACGACTCCAGCCGGAGGAAATCTGACCGTAATGATCGACTTATATACCTGGACTACGCCGAACGGCCGCAAGGTCTCCATCATGCTCGAGGAGTTGGGGCTGCCTTATCACGTGATCGCCGTCGACATCGGGCAAGGCGAACAGCATGAGCCCGAATTTCTAAAGATCAGCCCCAACAACAAGATCCCGGTAATCGTCGACCAGGACGCCGGCCTCAGCGTCATGGAATCCGGGGCTATCCTGATGTACCTGGCGGACAAGACCGGGCAGTTCCTGCCGTCGTCCGGGGCGGCCAGGTGGCAGGTCGTGGAGTGGCTCATGCTGCAGATGGGCTCGGTGGGGCCGATGCTCGGCCAGACACATCACTTCGTCTTCTACCATGCCGGCGAGGTTCCCTACGCCGAAGAGCGTTACCGCAAAGAGAATGCCCGCATCTACCGGGTACTCGATACGCGGCTCGGCGAGCAACAGTACCTTGCCGGGGATTACTCGATCGCCGACATCGCCACCTGGCCGTGGATCTCGCGCTACCCGCGGCAGGAGATGAATCTGCACGAGTATCCGAATCTGCTGCGGTGGTACCTCGAGCTCGCGGCGCGGCCAGCCGTGCAGAGGGGCTACGTCGTGCCTAAGCAGGTCGAGGATATCCCGATCCCGGACTAGCGGGCTTCGAGTAAGTCCGGCAGCGCATCGCGAAGGGCGCGAATATGGTCGGGCGTCGTCCCGCAGCAGCCCCCGAGGAGCCGGGCACCCTGGCCCACCCACTGCGCCGCCGTCTGCGCGAAGTCCTCCGGTGACATCAGGTTCGTGAAGTTCCAGTTCGGGGCCGAGAAATCGCCGAGCTCCGGGTAGACACCGAGCGGCCCGGACCACCGTGTCCGCACCTCGCTAACGGCCGGCGCTGTGGCCTCGGGATCGGTGTGCATGATGTTGACGACGGTCGCGCCCATCGGCAGCAGGGCGTCCAGAGGCTCGGCCACGGGTGTCTCCGGGAAGTCGAACCCGACCAGCGTCTCCCCGTCGTCGGCAAAGCGACAACTGACGCCCAACCAGACCGGCAGCCCGATTTCGAGTGCAGCCTCCATGGCCATGACGGCGTGGTGGGTATCCTCCATCATCTCCAACGCGATCAGATCGACGCCGCCCTCGGCCAACACGTCAGCCAGTTCCCGATAGCCGTCGCGTTCCTTGGCCGCCTCGGGGTAGGCGGCCACATCATTCCGTGGAGGAAAGCAGGAGATAGAGCCGGCGATGGCCACCGCGCTCTGCGCCGCCATATCGCGTCCCTCGACAGCCGCCTCAATGGCCAGCGCGTTGACCCGGGAGAACTCGTCGCCGAGCCCGGCGGCCTCGAGGACGAAACGGCTCGTAGCGAACGTATTGGTCGTGATGATCTCGGCACCCGCGCGGATGTAGTCCGCGTGGATCTCACGTAGCAGTTCCTTGTGCGTGTAGGCGGCGACGCCGCTCCACGCGTCCCGATTCATCGCGACGCCGCGGCGTTGCAGCTCACTGCCGGTGCCGCCATCGAGTAGAACGATGTCGTCGGCGCGCAGTCGATTCAGCCAGGTACGGTCCACGCCCGGTATGTTATCCCAGTTGATCCCTGCTCCGGGCACGGCGACCATCAGCGCTGGGGTATACTCGTTCGCAGCGAGCGGGACGCGAGTGTGACCGCCGCAAGGACCGTGATGCGTTTACTCCTGATCACAGTTGGCTGCTTCCTGGCTTCAAGTTGCGGACACGATTCGGCCGCCGTACCGGACCCGGCCGCCGTACCGGATGTGGCCGCCTACCGGGACTCCGTGGCGAGCTGGCACGCGGCACGCGTCGAAGGTCTGAAGGCTGCGGATGGCTGGCTGAATCTAGCAGGGCTCTACTGGCTCAACGAGGGCTCCAATACGTTCGGCGCCGGCAGCGATCAGGATCTCGTGCTAACGGTCGGTGACGGCGCCGCTCACATCGGCGAATTCGTCTTGCGGGAAGGCCGGGTCACCGTGCACGTCGCGCCCGGGGTGGAGGTGAAGGCCATGGGCCGAGCCGTGGATCAGCTCCTGCTAAACGACGATGAGGGCGGAGATCCGACGATACTGACGCACGGGAGTCTCGCCTTCTTCGCGATCAAGCGGATGGACCGGATCGGGATCCGTCTGCGCGACTACGAGCATCCCGCTGTGGCCGCGTTCCCGGGCATAGAGACCTACCCGGTCGAAACGGCCTGGCGCGTAGCGGCGGAACTCAAGCCGTATCCGGAGCCTCGTCGCGTCGCGGTCGCCACGGTCGTGGAGGGGCTGGGCTGGGATCCGCTGGCGCCCGGCATCTTGGAATTCGAGCTCGACGGCGAGAGGCTCTCTCTGGAAGTCTTCGCGTCCGGCGAGGATTTTTTCATCTTGTTCGCCGACGCGACGAACGCGGTCGGGACCTATCCCGCGGGCCGGTTCCTCTACGCCGAGCGCGTCGATGCCGACGGCCTCACGGTGCTGGATTTCAACAAGGCCTACAATCCTCCCTGCGCCTTCAACGAGTTCGCGACCTGTCCCTTACCATCGCGGCGGAATCGTCTTGAGATCGCGATTCCGGCCGGTGAAAAGTTCAGCGAGGCGCTGCACGCGCCAGCCATCTGACCGGACTGACGTCACGATCTGCGGGTAACCCCGCAACCGGAGTGTCAAGAAGTCTGGAGAGGTGCGGATTCACCGTCATCCAGACGTTACAATACGCTCCGACCTCGAACACAGTTGAGCGATTCAGGAGAACCGCATGAACAACAGGATTCTTACCAGCTGCATGCTGGTCAGCGCGAGTCTGATACTCGCCGCCGGCGGGTGTTTCGCGCAGGACGGCGTGCAGGCGGGTGAAGCGACATCACGCTTCGATCCGGTCGAGGGCGACGCACGCCGGCCGGACTTCACACTTAGTGATATGCAAGGCCAGTCCCGGTCGATGGACGAGTGGGATGGCAAGGTCGTGCTGGTCGATTTCTGGGCTAGCTGGTGTGTCCCGTGCCGGCATGAGATGCCGTTGTTTAATGAGCTCAGAGCCGAATACGGCGATCAGGGCTTCGAGGTAATCGGAATAGCGGCGGATGAGGTCGAGAAGGTCGAGCAGTTCCTGGCGGAGGTTCAAGTCGACTTCCCGATCGTCTACGGGGAGATGTTCGACGTGATGGATCTCAGTGCCGAGTTTGGAAATTCTTTCGGCGGCCTGCCGTTCAGCACGTTCGTCGATCGTGACGGCAATATGCGGTATGTCCAGAAGCCGGGCCAAATGTCCTACGAGGAAGCTGAGGAAATTCTCCTGCGCCTACTCAACTAATCTCCGGCTGTCGGTGGACCGCCGTTCGGGGGCGAGAAGACACTGAGCGTGCGTCCGACACCTGGACCATCATGAACGGCTCCGGGGCTTCATCGACCGGGGCAGGCGGCGGCCGATCCTACCCTAAGCTACTCGTCGGTCTCAACGCCGTGATCCTCGCCGTCACGCGGGATCAGCCCAGGGTGCTGACCGTCGGACCCCAGACGGCCAGTCTCGGTGATGCTTCTGCGAAGCCGGTGATGACTTCGCGTGCGCTGCCGTTCGGTCCGTTCGATCGCGAGCACGATCGGACGCTGGAGTTGTGCATGCGCAAGGCCGTGCGTAAGCAATCGGGTATCGAGCTCGGCTACGTCGAGCAGCTTTATACCTTCGCCGACAAGGGACGAGATCCGAGGGAGGGATCGGGCGGCAGTCGGGTCTTGTCCGTTGCCTACCTGGCCTTGCTCCAAGAGGGAACGCTCGCCGGAGTCGAAGACGCGACTTGGGAAGACTGCTACGAATTCTTCCCGTGGGAGGACTGGCGTGGCGGCAGACCGGCTCTGATCGATGAAATCGAGGCGGCTCTGATCGAATGGTCCGGCCAGGCAGAGCAGACATCCGGCGGTTTCGATTATCGGGAACGAATCGATATCTGTTTCGGCTTCGGCGATGCCGGCTGGGACGCATACCAGGTGCTCGAACGTTACGAGTTGCTCTATGAAGCCAGGCTGGTTGCCGAGTATTGGCTGGACCGGGGTCAGTCCGCGACGAGCCCGATCTCTGCTCGTCTCGGCCAGCCGATGGCCTTCGATCATCGGCGAATTCTTGCCACCGGACTGGGCCGGGTGCGAGGAAAATTGCGTTATCGGCCCGTGGCGTTCGAGTTGATTCCGGACACGTTTACGCTACTGCGGCTACAGCATGCGGTGGAGGCGATCTCGGGGCTGCGGTCTCACAAGCAGAATTTTCGCCGCCTCGTAGAACGCAGCGGCCTCGTGGATGGAACCGGGACGAGAGAGGCCAAGACGGGGGGTCGTCCGGCGGAGCTCTTTCGCTTTCGCCGCGCGGTCCTGCGGGAGCGCCGGGCGCCGGGAGTCGCGACGCTCAGACCGCCCCGCGCCCCGTAATAACGCCGCTGCCGCTGCCCGCTGGCAACGGATTTTACGGCTGTGCTATACTGGCGCCTACCTTATACTCATTATGAGTACAAGTGGGGCCGCCATGACCGAAACGCTTGCCTACACCCCCGAAGTGGCCGCAGCCACGCGGGCTATCTTCGAGCGGGTTAGCGACGTCATTCCCG
>Ga0209980_10001169_pt1 | contig 14458 bp, 25 predicted proteins | sample CR02metaG_FD_183611 | JGI IMG/M metagenome (GOLD analysis project Ga0209980, IMG submission 183611) | Deep subsurface microbial communities from Mariana Trench to uncover new lineages of life (NeLLi) - CR02 metaG (SPAdes) (version 2) | ecosystem: Environmental > Aquatic > Marine > Ocean trench...
GGCAAGGGCGGGCAGATGGCTCGCTCGGCAGGGGCCGGTGTGCAGGTGGTCGCCAAGGAGGGGAAGTACGTTGCCCTCCGCCTGCCTTCTACCGAGGTGCGGCAGGTGCTCCAGACTTGTTTGGCCACGATCGGGCAGGTCGGCAACATCGAGCACAACCTCCAGACTATCGGAAAGGCGGGAGCCAACCGCTGGCGCGGCCGGCGGCCGAAGGTCAGGGGAGTTGCGATGAATCCAGTGGACCATCCGCTCGGCGGCGGAGAGGGGCGGGCTTCAGGTGGCCGGCCCCCGGTCACGCCGTGGGGTAAGCGTGAGGGCAAGAAGACGAGGAATAAGAGGAAACAGTCCAACAAGTACATCATCCGTGGGCGCAAGCGGGGTAAGGCGACCCAATGATGTCCCGAGTCTCAACCGTCTGAGTAGAGGGCGAATTTATGCCGCGTAGTATTAAGAAAGGCCCGTACATTGACGAAAAGCTGCTTCTGAAGGTCGAGCTCATGAACGCCCGCAATGAGAAAAATGTTATCAAGACCTGGGCCAGGGCGTCTACGATTCCACCCGATTTTGTAGGGCATACGATGGCGGTGCACAACGGAAACAAGTTCATTCCCGTGTACATCACGGAGAACATGGTGGGCCACAAGCTCGGAGAGTTCTCGCCGACGCGCCTTTTCAGAGGCCACGGCGGAAAACTTTCCGACAAACGGTCCAAAATGGTGTAACGGAGAGCATGGACATGGAGGCCAAAGCGATTGCCCGGCAGGTAAGAATGAGTCCGCGGAAGGTCCGCTTGGTGGTGGACCAGATCCGCGGGAAGTCAGTGAACGAGGCCTACGCGATTCTGCAGTTTTCGAAGAAAGCAGCCGCGGATCCGGTCGGGAAAACACTCCGATCGGCCGTAGCAAATGCCCAGAATAGGGCGCAGGATTCGGGGGACGTCCTCGATGTCGACGATTTGAGGGTAACGACCGCCTTCGTGGATGAGGGACCGACGGCGAAGCGATGGCGGGCCGCGGCCATGGGCCGGGCTGCTCCTATCCGGAAACGGACAAGTCATATCACAGTTGTTGTGGATACCAAGGACTGACATGGGACAGAAAACTCACCCGTTGGGGTTTCGACTCGGGATCGTCAAGGATTGGCGGTCTCGCTGGTATGCAGATCGGGATTTTCCACGCATGCTCCAAGAGGACGAAAAGATCCGTAACTACCTCGAGCGGCGGCTGGCGCACGCTGCGTTGTCCAGGGTGGAGATCGAGAAGAAGCCCTCGAAGGTCGTCGTGACTCTTTTTACCGCCCGCCCCGGGGTCGTCATCGGCAAACGTGGCGCTGAGGTCGACAAACTGAGGGACGAGTTGGCGCTGGTCATCAACGCCGACATCTCGGTAAACGTGGAAGAAATTCGGCGTCCCGAGGTCGATGCCCGCCTGGTGGCCGAGAACGTGGCCCACCAGCTGCGGCAGCGGATCTCCTTCCGGCGAGCGATGAAACGAGCGGTCCAGTCGGCGATTCGGGGTGGGGCGGAAGGCATCAAGATTCAGTGTGCGGGACGGTTGGGCGGTGCGGAGATCGCGCGAACCGAGGGATACAACGAGGGGCGTGTTCCCTTGCATACCCTCCGCGCCGACATCGACTACGCACAGATACATGCGATGACGACATACGGGATCATCGGAGTGAAGTGCTGGATCTTTACCGGTGAGGTGGTAGAGGAGCGCCGTGGGCGCACGTACTCCACCGGTTCGTGACGAAGAGGCTTAGAGAATGTTAGCGCCCAAACGAGTAAAACACCGCAAGACCCACAAGGGCCGGATGCGTGGTAAGGCCTATCGCGGCAACAAGGTCTCTTTCGGTGAATTCGGTCTCCAGACCACCGAATGCGGTTGGATCTCGAACCGACAGATCGAATCCGCCCGTGTTGCCATGACCCGTCATATCAAGAGGGGTGGAAAGGTTTGGATTCGAATTTTTCCGGACAAGCCGATCACCTCCAAGCCCGCCGAGACCCGCATGGGGAAGGGAAAGGGTAATCCCGAGGGTTGGGTGGCGGTGGTCAAACCTGGCCGAATGATGTTCGAGCTCGAGGGTGTGCCCGAGGACATGGCCCGGCGGGCCATGGCGTTGGCGGCAGCTAAGCTGCCGGTGGCCACGCAGTTCGTCTCTCGTGACCAGCAACTAGGGTAGTGAGGAAATGATGAAGGCGTCAGATATTCGCGATTGGGACGATGTCGAGATCCGTGCACGGCTCGGAGAGCTGAGAGAGGAGAAATTTCGCCTTCGCTTTCGCAGGGGGACAATGGAGCTCGAGAATCCCAAAATGGTTCAGCACATTCGGCGAGACCTTGCGCGCCTGAACACCATTCTTCGGGAGCGAGAGCTTTCGAAGATGCCCGAGACGACGGACGAAACGCCCGAGCGTGCCGCCGAGACGCCCGAGACGACGGACAAGACCCCCGAGACGACGGACGAGACACCTGATACGACGGACGGGGCGCCTGATACGACGGACGAAACGCCCGAGGCCGCGGAGTAGAGCGAGATACCAATGACAGAAAAAACATCCGAGACCGACGGGCAGGCCGAGATGGCCGAGCAAGCCGAGACGGTGGAGCAGGCCGGGACGGGCGAGCAGGCCGAGACGGGCGAGCAGGTCGAGCAGGCCGAGAACGCCGAGCAGGCGGGGGGTGCGGAGGTGGGCGCAGCCCGACTACGGCGTAAGGTTCGGACCGGCGTGGTGGTGTCCGACCAGAATGACAAGACCGTGACGGTCCTCGTAGAGCGGCAGTTCGCCCATCCGCTCTACACGAAGCAGATAAGGAAGACCAAGAAATACCATGCGCATGACGAAAAGAACGAATATCGGAACGGTGACGTGGTTCGGATTACCGAAACGCGCCCGCTCTCGAAGACCAAGCGGTGGCGTGTCCTTGAGCTCCTGGAACGCTCCGAGTCACAGGAATAGAACGAGATGATTCAGCAGGAATCGATGCTCAAGATTGCCGATAACTCGGGGGCCAAGAGCGCATTGTGTATTCGCGTTTTGGGCGGCTCGAAGCGCCGATACGCGAGTATCGGCGACGTGGTCGTCGTGACGGTCAAGGACGCTATTCCCAATTCGCCCGTGAAGAAGGGTGAAGTCGTAAGGGCCGTGATCGTCCGAACCGCCAAGGAGGTACGGCGCCGTGACGGGACCTATATCCGTTTCGACGATAACGCCGCGGTGCTGCTCACGGCCCAGGGAGAGCCTCAGGGGACGCGCATCTTCGGCCCGGTCGGCCGCGAGCTCCGTGAGAAGCGTTTCATGAAAATTGTTTCATTGGCGCCGGAGGTGCTTTGATGGCCAGGAAGAAATCGGCTTCGAGCATCGTAAAAGGGGATCGCGTCCGGGTGGTCCGAGGCAACTTCCGTGACATGGAAGGGCCGGTTCTCAGGGTGATTCCTGCCAAGGAGCGCGTGGTTGTAGAGGGCGTCAACATGCGAAAACGGCATGAGAGACCCAGCGAAGCGAATCCCGAGGGCGGGATTGTGACGTTTGAAGCGCCGATCCATGTATCCAACGTCATGTTGGTTGACCCGGCTGGGGGCCAGGCGAGTCGGATTCGGGTTCGGACTGAGGCCGATGGTACTAAGGAGAGGATCGCCGTGAAGACCGGTAATCCGATCCCCAAACCGTAAGTGGGAGCATAGGAGATGGAGCCCAGACTACTGAGACATTACAAGGAATATGCGCGGCCCAAGTTGGCCGAGCAGTTCCAGTGGAGCAACCCGAACCAGATCCCGAAAATTGAGAAAGTGGTCCTGAACGTCGGCGTGGGCGAGGCATCGAAGAACGCCAAACTCCTTACCGCCGTGGTCGATGAATTGGGCATAATCACCGGACAGAAGGCCGTGATAACACGTGCGCGGAGATCCGTCTCGAATTTCCAGTTGCGCGAGGGGATGCCTATCGGGGCAACGGTGACGCTCCGGAAGAGCCGGATGTACGAGTTCATGGATCGTCTCGTGAGCGTGGTCATCCCGCGCGTCCGAGACTTCCGAGGGTTACGTACGCGCTCCTTCGACGGCCGTGGCAACTTCACGATGGGTGTGCGAGAGCAGATCATTTTTCCGGAGATCGACTACGACAAGGTCAAACAGATTCACGGCATGGACATCACCGTGGTCACGACCACGAATAAAGACGATGAAGCGCTGGCATTGCTCAGGGCCATGGGCTTTCCCTTCCAGGGGGAGATTCCGGTCATCATCGAGCACCACGCCAACTGACACGGATAGGGGAATTCGATGGCCAGGAAGGCTCTGATCGAACGAAATAATCGCAAGCCCAAGTTTCCGGGTCGACACCGTAATCGCTGTAACCGGTGTGGACGCCCTCGTGGGTTCATCCGGAAGTTTGGACTCTGCCGGATCTGTTTCCGCCAGAAGGCGCTTCAGGGTGAAATCCCGGGCGTCCGCAAAGCAAGCTGGTAAAGGATCGAATCGAACCATGATGACTGACCCCATTGCGGATATGCTCACTCGGATCCGGAACGCCGGAGCCGCGGGGCACAAGTGGGCCGACATGCCGGTCTCGAAGCTCAAGACCAAGGTCGCCGATATACTGAAGGACAACCACTTCATTTATGATTTCAAGGTCTTGGACGACGGCCGATTCGGGGTGCTTCGTGTGTACCTGAAGTATCACGAAGAGGGCCCTGTCATCCGGCACCTGGAGCGGGTTTCCTCCCCAGGGCGGAGACGCTACGTGGCCGTCGACAAGATTCCGAGGGTTCGGAACGGACTGGGGATGGCCATCCTCTCCACGTCGCAGGGCTTGATGTCGGATCGGGTGGCTCGTAAGCGGGGCGTGGGCGGAGAACTCATGGCCCTCGTCTGGTAAACCGGAATCGAGATAGCAGATGTCGCGGATTGGTAAACAGCCGATTGAAGTCCCCCAGGGGACCGACGTGACCCTCAATGGGCAAGAGGTGCACGTCAAGGGTCCAAAGGGCGAGCTCACGTTCGATGTCCATCCGGACATCAGTGTGAGCATGGACGACCGGGTGGTTTCGGTGACGAGGTCATCGGATGAACCCAAGCAACGTGCTCTACACGGTCTGACCCGAATGTTGGTCGCCAACATGGTCGAGGGCGTCGTGAACGGGTTTACCAAGACGCTCGAGATTCAAGGCGTAGGGTATCGTGCCATGAAAAAGGGATCGGGCATCGAGTTGCACCTTGGCTTCTCGCATACGATCGCGTATTCGGCTCCGGATGGTGTGACCTTGGACCTGCCTGACCAGACCACGATCGTCGTCACCGGCGTGGACAAACAGAAGGTGGGCCAGGCCGCAGCCGAGATCCGCTCCTTCCGTCCACCCGAGCCGTATAAGGGCAAGGGGATTCGGTACAAGGGCGAACATGTACGGCGTAAGGCCGGCAAGACCGCAGGAGCCTAGAGTCAGGAGCTCAGAGGAAGGACCATGAGAAAGAGGAAATCCGTCACCACACGCGAGGCCCAGCGGAAACGCCGGCACGCCCGGGTCCGTAAGAAAATATGGGGTACGGCGGGGCGCCCGCGGCTGGTGGTGTTCCGATCCTTGAAGAATTTCGAGGGTCAGCTCATCGATGATGACGCGGGGCGGACCTTGGTGGGTCTTTCCACACTTTGCGCCGATCTCTCTAAATTCAAGGCCGAGGGTAAGAACGTGAGGGTCGAGCAGGCCAAAGCCGCCGGCAAACTCCTCGCTGATCGGGCCAAAGCCGTGGGGGTGGAGACGGTCGTGTTCGATCGAGCGGGATACCAGTATCATGGCCGGGTGAAAGCCTTCGCAGAGGGCGCCCGGGAAGGAGGACTGAAGTTCTGATGGCCAGGGACCAAAAACGCAAACAGGGGCGGGCGCGCGAATCCGAGTTTTCCGAAAACGTGATTCATATCAACCGGGTGGCCAAGGTGGTGAAGGGTGGTCGCAGGTTTTCCTTCACCGCATTGGTTTCCGTCGGAGATCAGAAGGGCCGGGTCGGTATCGGGCTTGCCAAGGCCAATGAGGTCGCGGAGGCCATCCGAAAGGCGTTCGAGCGGGGCAAGAGGGAACTGATAGAAATTCCGGTCCAGAATGGGACCATTCCGCACGAGATCATCGGCCGGTGGGGTGCCGGCCGTGTGATGCTTCGTCCCGCGGCCCCCGGTACGGGTGTGATCGCGGGTGGGCCGGTCCGGTCGGTACTCGAGGCGGTGGGAATCAAAGACATACTCACCAAGAGCATGGGCAGCAACAACCCGATCAATGTCGTCCGTGCCACGATGGACGGTCTCACGAGCCTGGTCACCGCCGAGCAGGTTGCCCGCGAACGCGGAGTGTCCGTGGAGGTCATTCTGGGGATCGGCGACGATGCCTAAGAAACTGGCGATTACGCAGGTCCGCAGTGGTGTAGGGCGGAAGTTCAAGCATCGTCGTACCTTGGCGGCGCTCGGATTCAAGAAGCACCAGCAGACCGTGGTCCACGACGACAGCCCGGCGCTTCGGGGCATGCTGCGCCAGATCCACTACCTCGTTCAAGTCAATGAGATTGAGTAATGGCTGAGTTACACGAACTACGTCCCGCTGTTGGGTCCCACCAGACCTCCAAGCGTAAGGGTCGGGGCCCTGGGTCCGGTAAGGGCAAGACCGCCGGACGCGGTGAGAATGGGCAAAAATCCCGAAGCGGCGGCTCGATCCGCCCTGGTTTCGAGGGTGGCCAGATGCCGCTGCAGCGCCGCATTCCGAAGCGCGGGTTCACGCCCTATAAACGCCACGTCTATCAGATCGTGAACGTGGGGGAGCTTTCCCGTGTCGAGGGCACGAGCGTCAACGCTCAAACGCTGAGGGACGCGGGCTTGATCCGCTCTACCAAGGGCCTGATCAAGATCCTCGCTATGGGCGAGTTGAGCCAGGCGTACTCGGTGGAGGCCCATAAGTTCAGCGGGGGTGCCGCGACCAAGATCGAGGCAGCTGGTGGGAGCGTGAGCACGCTGGTTCCGGTGGCAAGGGCCGCGGCGGTGGCACCTGAGCCGGCGGTGAAAGCCGAGCCGGCGCCGGCGCCGGAAGTGAAAACAGCGACGGAGACGGCCGCAGAACCCGAGACTGCAGGGGAAGCTGACGCGGCCGCAGAACCCGAGACCGCAGGGGAAGCTGACGCGGCAGAGGAACCTGAGACGGCTTCCGCGCACGATCCGGAACCGGTGGCGGATTCGAAGTCAGAGGCGGATTCGGACTCAGAGGCGGATTCGGACTCAGATGTAGATCCGGAAGCTGCGGACGATTCCGACTCGACAGAAGCGGAGAACGATGGCTAACCCGATTCCGAATCTCTTCCGGGTGCCGGAGCTCAAAGAGAAGATTCTCTTTACGCTGATGATCCTGCTGATCTACCGGTTCGGTGCGCACATCACGGTGGCCGGTGTTGATGTGGGAATCCTGCGCGTGCAGTTCGGGGCGCTCTCGGGCGGAATCTTGGGCATCTACGACATGTTCGTGGGCGGGGGCCTGAGCCGGGCTACCATCCTGGCCCTCGGGATCATGCCGTATATCTCGGCCAGCATCATGTTTCAATTGCTGTCTGCAGTCTTCCCCACGGTGGAGAAGATGCAGAAGGAGGGTGAGGACGGGCGGCAGAAACTGACTCAGTGGACCCGCTACACCACGGTAGTCCTGAGTGTCATCCAGGGTTTCAGCTACGCCGCCTTCCTCAACAGCACTGGGGCGGTTCGGGATCCCGGGCTGGTCTTCAATGTGACCACGACGGTGACGCTCACGGTCGGCGCGATCTTCGTGATGTGGCTCGGTGAGCAGATCACCGAGCGGGGGATCGGCAACGGAATGTCGCTCCTGATCTTCTTCTCCATCATCGAGGGCTTCCCCGCCGCCGTGGCGCGGACGTGGGAGTCGTTCATCGCGGGGCAGATTCAGATCTTCGCCCTCGTAATGCTGGTGCTCGTTCTGGTAGGAATTACGGCCGCCGTGGTAGCGATGACCATGGGCGCCCGAAAAATTCCCGTTCAGATTCCCCGAAAGGTGGTGGGACGCGGGCGGATCCGCGAAGGCCAGAAGAGCTTCGTTCCCCTTCGCGTGAATTCCGCAGGCGTCATGCCGATCATCTTTGCTCAGTCCTTCATCGTGGTGCCGGGGACCATGGCGCAGCTCATGGGGCAGACCGGGGGCTTCCTCGATGTGGTCGCCGACATCTTTCAACCCGGTCCCGTCTACTACGTCACGTATGGGTTGCTGATCGTCTTTTTCACCTACTTCTACACGGCCATCATCTTCAACCCCGTCGATCTGGCCGAGAATCTCAAGAAACAAGGTGCGTTCATCCCGGGTGTGAAGCCGGGGGCCCGAACGGCGGAATACATCGATCGGGTCCTGACCCGCGTCACGCTTCCGGGCTCGGTCTATCTGGCGCTCGTTGCCTTGGTGCCTTTCTGGATCTTCAGCCTCTTCAACATCCAAACGTTCTTTTTCGGAGGCACGGGCCTGCTGATCGTGGTGGGCGTAGGACTCGATACGGTCCAACAGGCGCAGCAACACCTCCTGCTGCGTCACTATGACGGGTTCATGAAGAAGGGCCGCGTGAAAATGCGTGGTCGGTCCCGTTACGCATAGTTGGAGAGGCTTTCACCATGTACGTCATCCTTTTGGGCCCCCCGGGCGTCGGCAAAGGCACCCAGGGAGTACTACTCGCCGATGCGATGGGATGGCAGAGAGTGGTAACGGGTGATCTTCTGCGTGCGGCAGTGGATGCCGGCACCGACTTGGGGCACCAGGCGCAAGGGTACATGTCCGCGGGTGAGCTCGTGCCCGATCCACTCATCATCGAGATGGTGAAGGAGAAACTGACCGCTTTACCCCCCGGGAGCGGTGTTCTCTTCGACGGCTTTCCCAGGTCCGAGGCACAGGCCTCGGCCTTCGGCCTGATGTTGCAGGCCCTCGGCCGCACCATCGACGGGGTCGTAGTTCTGGAGGCGAGCGACGAAGTGCTGACCGCGAGAATCGCCGGCCGCCGGTCCTGCCCCTCGTGTGGGGCCGTCTACAATAAGGTCCTCGCTCCGCCCAAGCAGGAGGGTGTGTGTGACAACGATGGATCTCAACTGGTTCACCGTGCCGATGATACAGCCGCCACGGTTGAGAACCGGCTGACGGTCTACCGCAGAGAAACGGAGCCCCTGATTGCCCACTATGAGGCCAGCGAGGCCAGCGTGCACCACGTCCAGGGCGACAAAGGAGTGGAGGAGGTCCACGGTGAGATCCTCGAGGTCTTGGGATTGGAAGCCTAGGTGATCCACCTGAAGACTCTGGAAGAGATCGATACCATCGCTCGGGGCGGTGCGATCATCGCCGATTTTTTGGTTGAAATCCGTCCGCGGATTCGACCCGGTGTTTCCACGCTGGAGCTCGATGAGTTCGCGGACGATTTTATCCGTGCCCATAACGGTGCGGTCCCCGCGTTCAAGGGCCTGTACGGTTTTCCCGGCAGCGTCTGTACGTCGGTGAATGAGGAGGTGGTCCATGGCATCCCTCAGGCCACCCGGAAACTGGAGGACGGGGACATCATTTCGATCGACGTGGGGGTCAAGTTGGACGGTTGGTGCTCGGACTCTGCGTGGACCTTTCCGGTGGGTGAGATCGACGAAAGCACCGACCACCTCATGAAAGTGACCGAGGAGGCGCTCGACCGAGCGGTGGCCGCTGCTGTTTTGGAGGGTTCGGTCGGTGACATCGGTGCGGCGGTTGTGACGAGGGTGAAGGGGACGGGCCTCGGAATCATCAGGGATCTGGTGGGGCACGGTGTCGGGCGCGAAGTGCATGAGGAGCCTCAGGTGCCGAATTTTGGGGTTTCTGGTACGGGACCGGCCCTTCGGGAGGGTATGGTGTTGGCGATCGAGCCGATGTTATCCTGCGGGACGCCCGATATTCAGACACTCGACGATCGCTGGACGGTGGTTACGCGGGATAGGACTCGGTCTGCTCACTTCGAGCACACCGTGGCCATCACCTCGGTAGGACCCCGAATTCTCACCGGGGCGGCGGCGGAGGCTCCGGCGTGAAAACGTCGGATTCGTGTGCCCGCCTTGAGGGTCATCAAGCGTTCCACTATCATTGTATGCTCTGCCTCAAACGTGCGTCAGGGTGCTGAAAATGAAGGTGCGTAGCAGCGTAAAACCGATGTGTGAACACTGCAAAATCGTCCGTCGGCGGGGAGTCGTACGGGTGATTTGTAGTCGCAATCCCAAACATAAACAACGCCAGGGATAGCTTGGCGTCGGGTGTACCCAGGGAGCTGAGAACAAGGCCGTATGGCACGAATCGCCGGTGTGGATCTTCCGAAGGAAAAGCGGATCGAGGTCGCTCTGACCTACCTGTACGGAATCGGTCCGTCGCGTTCGCGAGTGATCCTCGGGAACACCGGTGTAGATCCGGACCGCCGTGCAGCCGACCTCACCGATGACGACGTGAACAAGCTGCGGCAGGAGATTGAGGGTAACTACAAGGTCGAGGGTGCACTGCGTACCGAAGTTTCCATGAACATCAAGCGTCTCATGGACATCGGCTGCTACCGGGGTCTCCGGCATCGGCGCGGCCTTCCCGTCCGAGGGCAGCGCACTCACACGAATGCCCGGACCCACAAGGGTCAACGACGGGCCATCGCCGGGAAGAAGGCGGCGCCGAAGAAGTAGGCGAGGGAAAAAGTAGTGAGCTAGGGAAGAAGTGGGGTGAGACGGGTTCAGGATCGAAAGGGAAGGTTCAAATAGAAGATGAGGACGGTACCGAGTGGCCGGTGAGAAAACGCCGCGCAAGCGGAGCAAGAAAATCGTCGAGGCCGAAGGGGTCGCGCACATCAAGGCGACCTTCAACAATACGCTGATCACCATCACCGATAAGGCTGGAAATACGGTGGTGTGGGGCAGCGCCGGCAAAGCCGGTTTCAAGGGCTCCAAGAAATCGACGCCCTTTGCGGCTACCGTAGCTGCGGAGCAATGCGGCCGTGAGGCCCTCGCTCTGGGTGTGCGGCGGGTCGACGTACGCGTTCAGGGGCCCGGCTCCGGGCGAGAGTCGGCTATTTCAGCCCTGGCGGCTGCAGGAATTCAGATCAAGTCGATTCAGGACGTCACGCCGCTTCCTCACAATGGTTGCCGCCCCCCCAAGAAGCGCCGGGTTTAACAGAGAACAGAATGGCACGATACACAGGACCAGTTTGCCGGCTCTGCCGCCGGGAGGGGCAGAAGCTCTTTCTGAAGGGCCAGAAGTGCTACACGGAGAAATGCGGGATCGAACGCCGTGCCTATCCCCCGGGCCAGCACGGCCCCGCGCACGCACGCCGACGCAAACAATCCGACTACGCCGTCCAGCTTCGCGAGAAGCAGAAGGTGAAGAGGATTTACGGACTCCATGAAAAGCAGTTCCGGAATCTGTTCGATCGGGCGGTCGCACGGGGTGGAATCACGGGCGAGAACATGCTGATTTCTCTGGAGGTCCGTTTGGACAACGTGATTTTCCGGATGGGCTTTGCGCCGAGTCGCAGCGCCGCCCGGCAGCTGGTGCGGCACCGCCACGTCGAAATCAACGGGCGTGTCGTGGATGTACCGTCCTACCAGGTGGCGGCCGGGGACGAGGTGGCCATCAGGGCCAAGTCCAAGGATTTGGCCACGGTCCAAGGGAGCCTCGAGGCGCGGACTCGTCCGTCCTTGGTAGAGTGGCTCGCCCTGGATGAAAAGAACCGTGTCGGCCGAATGACTCGTCAACCTACGCGCCAGGATATTCCTCTGGCCGTCCAAGAACAGCTCATCGTGGAGCTCTACTCGAAGTAATGGAGACCCCCGTGCAGATCGATTTAACTGGTTTGGTACTGCCCGAGCGCATCGAGGTCACGCAGGCCTCAGAAGACGGAAGCCGGGCAGAATTCGTGATGGAGCCCCTCGAGCGTGGTTTTGGCCACACGCTCGGAAACTCGGTGAGGCGGGTACTTCTATCGTCACTTCCGGGAGCCGCGGTTTGGGCGTTTCGGGTCAACGGCGTGGCGCATGAGCATCAGACCATTCAGGGGGTGGTCGAGGACGTTCACCAGATCATTCAGAACCTCAAGTCTCTCGTCCTCAGTCTGGACGAGGATTTGTCCGAGGCGACGCTCGTGATCCAGATCACTAAAGCGGGCCCGGTCACGGCGGCCGATATCGTGCCTGTGAGTGGCGTGACGATTCACGAGCCGGACCACCTCCTGATGACGGTTCACGACAAGCGCAAGCTCAGCATCGAATTGAGCGTCAAGAAGGGGCGGGGTTTCGTACAGGCCAATCAGCATGAGTTGCCGAAGGGATCTCCGGTGGACCTGGTGCGGATCGACGCCATCTTCAATCCCGTTCGGCGGGCCAACTTTTCGGTTGAGGAGACACGGGTCGGGCAGCGTACCGACTTCGATCGGCTCACGCTCGTGGTCGAGACGGACGGGTCTGTGGACGCGGAGTTTGCGGTCAAGTATTCGGCAGAGCTCGTTCGTAAACATTTCGAGTTCATGCTCTATTTCGGGGAGGGCGGGGTGCCGCAGGTGACGGTTCCGGGGGCTGTGGAAGTGCCGGAGCGGCTGCGCGACCTGTTCCATCGTCCCATCGAAGATCTCGCAGAGTTGAGTGTGCGATCCCGAAACTCGCTTCAAAAAGAGAACATCCAAACGCTGGGTGACCTCGTTCAGCGTACGGAAGACGAGATGCTCGGAATCGAGAACTTCGGCAAGAAATCGCTCACGGAAATCACGGCCTTCCTCGATGAGCATGAACTGAATTTCGGAATGCGCCTCAAATCTGGCGAGGACGGCCAACTCTTCTTGGTCGAGGAAGATGCTGTAGAAGCCACGGAAACGAGCGAGGAGTAGCGTTCGAGCATGAGGCACCGTCACAAGGGCCGGACCCTTTCCCGCACGGCGAGCCACAAGAAGGCGACGATGCGGAATATGGCGACGTCTCTCTTTCGCCATGAGCGGATCGAGACGACGACCGCCAAGGCGAAGGAATTGCGGCCGTTCGCAGAGCGTTTGATCACGCTCGGCAAGCGCGGGGATCTCCACGCGCGTCGGCTTGCGGGCCGTTTGATCGCGGACCGCCAAGTCCTCGGAAAACTTTTTGACGATATCGGGCCCCGTTTTGCGGAACGGCCCGGAGGCTACACCCGCATTCTCAAGCTGGGAAATCGGCGGGGTGACGCCGCGGAGATGGCGCTTATCGAGCTGGTCGATTAGACTGGCGGCACCTCGAATATCACACGCAGGTCAAAACCAGGAGCACGGCTAGAAATGGTATCGTTCGGGTCCCTACGAGGAGCGGCTGGTGCTAGAGCCATGCCTCTGATGGTGATGGCGTTTCTCTCGGCGGCAGGGTTGATGTTTTGGTTGTCGGTAAAAGCCGCTCCGGTGGGAGTTGAGGTGGTGGAAGGGGGACCGGTGGTTGAAGAAACCGTGTCGACACGCGTCGCCATCGATGTCTTTGGTACTGATCCCATGGCCCAGATGAACCTGCTCATCGAATTGCGCGGGTTGCTCGTGTCGAGCCTGGTGGGATCGGAGGCGTTTTTCCTGGCCGTTCCCAATCAGTCGGGGCCGTACCTCGCAAGGATGCTTCCGGCGGTGGCTGAGAGCGGCGTGGTCGTTCAGAGTGGTGCGACCGTGTCGGTGACCGGCAGGGTCTATGCCATGACGGACAGCATAATCGACGCGTGGGTCGCCAGCGGCGCCATTGCAGAGAGCGATAGGATTCTTGCCGTCTTCGCCGAGTCGTTCCTGGAGCTACAGGGCGTGAGGGTCACGGCCGAGCCCCAGCCCGACGACAACTGACGAGATCCGGCGGAGAAAGAATATGGCCCGAGTATGTTATGTGTGTGGCAAGCGCCCACGAACCGGAAATAACGTCAGTCACGCTAACAACAAGACCAAGCGCCGCTGGCTGCCGAATCTTCAGACGGTCAAGATCATCACCTCCGAGGGGGACCGGCGCCGCGTGCGGGTGTGCACGACCTGCATCAAGGGTGGGAAAATCGAAAAGGCCCCCCCAATGAGCGTAATCGAGGCGTAGGACCGCCCCCGAATCGAGTCGACCTCGGCCCGACCTAGTGTGTATATTGGGCTGATGACCTCAATAGAAGTCTCGAATGCGGCGATCGGGCCCCATCCACTGATCGGTCGAACCGTGGTCGTTACGAGGGCGGTGGCGCAGGCCGATGGATTGGTCACGGCTTTGGAGGCCCTGGGCGCGACGGTGGTTCACCTTCCGGCGATCAGAGTCGAGCCCGCTCCGGACCAGGCGGCGCTGCGACGCGCCGTGCGGAGCGCATCGGACTACCATTGGGTGATCTTTACTTCGGCCAACGGTGTCCACTTCTTCGGGAGAGCGGCGGAGGGCCTCGGCGTCGATTTGACGAGCGCGCTCGAGTCGACGCGCCTCTGCTGCGTCGGGCCC
>Ga0209980_10001172_pt1 | contig 14456 bp, 19 predicted proteins | sample CR02metaG_FD_183611 | JGI IMG/M metagenome (GOLD analysis project Ga0209980, IMG submission 183611) | Deep subsurface microbial communities from Mariana Trench to uncover new lineages of life (NeLLi) - CR02 metaG (SPAdes) (version 2) | ecosystem: Environmental > Aquatic > Marine > Ocean trench...
ACTCTAATGGAAAGTATTTTCCAACAGGACGAATAAAGGTTAATGGAAAAATAACAATAACCGCAGGATAACAAGTCTCATGGACACAAAGTTACCTGTTAAACTGTTAAAGTGTATCAAAAACGGATCTATGGAGATAAAAGAAGATGGAAAAAAATCTGCACGCTTAATTGCAAAAGACAATAAAATAACCATTAACCTCATTGATCCCTCATTTAATATCCCAACTTCTATGGGAATTCTAAAAAAACTAAGTGAAGCAAGAAACCTTGCAAAAAACCTAAAAGATGAGAATTTAATACTTTGTATTTCTAGCAATAATAAACTAGTGATGAAACTAGGAAAAGAAGCAAAACCAAAACTATCAAAAATGGTTACACGAAGTAATGCAGTTGAGATAACCGATCTTCGTGAATTAAGACGACTAGATAAACGTCTACGTCTAAAGTAGTTCCATTTGATAAGGTTATATCATTATACTGCTTCTTTTTTAATACAATTTTCAAAACTCAAACATGAAGAGTGATGAGAAAAGATCACACAGACTAAATTGTCTTTTACGGTTTTATTTGAAAAATCATACGGAGCACGACTTATACAAGCGAGCCAAACAGATGGGAGTTTCAGATTCAACAGCTAGAGACTATCTTAGAACTGTAATAATTCAGGCTAGGAAGATTCAGTCAAGTTAAAACTATTTACAATCCTTAAAATTAGTTAATCTGGATTTGGATATTTCAATCGAAATATGGAAAAAACTTGTTATTCACGAAATAATCGAATACAAGTTTGATGACTGGGTTAAGCAGATTGCTTTTTCAAGTAGAACTTCTGGTGGGGCAATACCTACTATGCAATGGGCAAACGGCGTAGCCTTTTCACCAGTTAATTTTCCCACTACAAACATCGTGATGGAGGAACAACTTAAAGGCGTTCTTCATTGGTCATCAGTATCTTTTGCCATTAAAGAAAAGTTTGAGAATCAAATTGTCAGGGAAAACTCAACCATAAATCTGGTTGATGTGAGCGTGAATGAGATTTTTCACAAATTAGCAATAGAGCTTAAAAAGCAATCCAAGTATTCTAACTAGTATGCCTGACAATATAATAGGCGATGTAAAGAAGCTCCTAGATGCTGAGATTGGAGAAAAAAGAATTCTTCAGCAGATTAAAAGAGCAGCAGAAAACAATGAAGTAATTTCAAACTATGAGAGAAATTATGTGGCAAAACTCGTGGAACAACATCTAAAACCGCCTGAGCCAGAACCTGAGCTTGAGCGCCCTCTCGAACCAACACAAGAAGAAACTTCTGTTGAGAAAGAACGGATGGAAAAAATTGAACAAGAAACTACAACACAAACAATTTTAGAATTAAAACCAACAGGTTACAAAAATAAAAAGCTCCTGATTGGTGGAGGTGTAGCTGTCCTCGCATTAATTATTGTTGTAGCAATTGGCGCAAGTGGAATTATAGATTTAGGACCAGGTATTTCAACACCAACACAAACCATCACGGGATTAACTCTGGATACTGATCAATCATCATATGACCAAGGTGACATTATTTCAATTTTAGGAACATCAAAAACAACTTTTGGTAATACTATAAGCCTGTCCATTGAAAATGTTGGTGGTGAGCTGATTTGGGATGAAGACTTGAAAATCAAAGCCAGTGGAGTATTTTCTACTTTGCTCATAGCTGGAGGCCCTGGATGGGAAAACAGTGGAACTTATACTTTAAAAGCAGAACACGGTAGCGAAGATAACACGGTCAGATTTAGTTTTAAAAAATAATGGTAATAACTTCATAAATCTTTAGATTATAAAATTGCCTTTAATTTGAATGAGAAATGTTGTGATTCTAACATCCTTTGTTACCTGAAAAAACTCTCAGAGATTTATTGATTAAACCGAGATTTAGAGGGAAGCGACGTTTTTAAAGAAAAATCTTCTTAATCAGAAATTAAAAAAACTTTGAATCTAATTATTGTACATCATAAGGTCCTTTTCTTCTAAAAGTGAGTGAAGATTATGAACAGAACGGTAAACATCTGATTCTTTTTTTGCTCCAGTACAAACAAGTTTTCCTGACGCAAAAATCAAGATCACGGTTTTTGGATCAAGCATTCTATGGATTAGCCCTGGAAATTGTTCAGGCTCATACATACTTCTTGGCAAAGTTCTTGCAGCCTTCTCAAGATGAATCTTTCCTCCAAGGTTTATGGCAGCTACGATATTTTGAACAGTGATAACCGCATCTTTTTTAATTTTGATTCCACCTTTTCGAAGTTTTTGCACAACAGTTCTAACTGCTTTAATTGCCATCTCTTCTGATTTTGCTCCAGTGCAAACCATCTTACCTGTCCTAAAAACTAGGGTCGCCGTTCTTGGGGTCTTTAATCGAAATACCAGTCCAGGAAACTGTTCTGGGTGGTATTCAGTGTCTGGAAACTTTTTGGTTATATCAATAAGATTTATTTCTTGATCAACTGAGGCTGACGCCACAACGTTTTCAATACTAACTAGGGGCTTTGTTTTAGGCATTTCGAGGTCTTTATAAAGCCACTTTATATATACTAGTAAATTTTTTCCAAGTCTGATACTTGAAAGTTAATGGCGTCCAATCCATTGATATCGATACTCTTCATCCATGATGTCAATCCTTAGTTCACTTTTTTTGATCTTATTTTTTGGTAATTTGACATCAAAAAAACCAAGTTTTCCTTTGTAAGGAATTGGTATTCTAAATGACTTGGGGTTTTTCAACAAAAAACCGTACCTTCTATCAAAAAACTCCTTTGAAGCTAGATGTTTTTTGTAATCGATTTTGATTTCTAATTTCGAATTGTATTTTTTAACATCATAAATCTCGGCTTTACCAATAATTGCTCCAGTCGCAAGTTTTTTTGAAATTTTTAATCTTTTGTAATCATTTAATCTAACCTTGAGTGGTGAATGAATCAAAAATTCCCCCCGAAAATTTGTGTTCCAGGATCTTAGCTCAATTGTTTTCATTCCAGACACGATCAGATTTGCAAAGGGTTGTGAAATAGAAAGGCACTTCATGGATTAGATAAAATCAATCCCTCAGCATTAATTATTTCTTCTATTATTACAATATATTTTCCAATCTTATACTAGGTTAAAATGAATTTTGAATAATTAAACTGATCAGATTTTTTTGTAAAAGTTTAGGATGTTTTAATACTACGGTGATTTGGACCCACCTCAAGGTCTGGAATCATTTCTGCTCGTAAGGGAATGGTTCCTTTGCTCACTTTGATTATCATTGAAAAGTTCTTCAGAATTAATTGTAATACTTGTCATATTTCCATCTCATTTTTTGCTTAATTTAGAACTTTCTTATAAATTCACCATCAACATTATAGGTATTAATCATAATAGTATTTTATTGGGAAGATTCTTTGCCTGTGAGATCTGTGGAAAAGTTGTTGATAGACGGAAAAAATCAGAACACAAATGCACACTGAAAATCAACCATACCTGATGCAGCTAATTTCTTGTATCAACGTTGAATTGTAATTGTAATCTATTTTACAAACAAGTCTTAGTTTTCAAAGAAAAGAAACTTGGCATTAGACTCATCTAATACCTTGTGCAACTGTTTACGCCAGTCGTAAAATCCATCAGGAGTTTCAGGATAATTATAATAATGTTCTGTTAACCATTTGTTTTGTTGAGCAGTAAATCTGAGACCTTCAGCGAGTTTTTTGTTAAGAGCCCCTCTAATGATCATTCCTATCTTTCCAAGACCACTAAACTCAGGATGCTCCCCTCTTGATATTGCTTCAACATCAAGATTTCCCAAAAAATGTTTTATTCCATAATCGATCTGATCATTTGAAAGTGTTTGAATTAACCTTCTGAAAACTTCAAGACCTGCGGTTTTGTATCCATATTCGTTAATGAATTCTTTATTGTATTTCCACAACCCTTTTTCTGTTACGTCTCCTGATTGTATCGCCTCAACTGCACATTTTCCAATTATTGTTCCAGCAATTAGAGCAGGACCAATTCCTCCAGCATCAAGCGGTTTTGGCATCCATGCAGAATCGCCAACTAACATGAAGCCATTTGCTACCATACAATCATTTTGTCTTCTAACAGAAACTTGGAAATTACCAGTTACATTGTATTTGTCCTCCTGATCCATTGAAAGTCTTGGATTTTTTATTGCCCTATTTCTTTTAACATATTCATTGATTAATGAAGAAACATTATCGTTTTTACCAAGTCTTTTGTTTCTTTTTTCTAAACTAGTTTTTTCAACACCTAATCCAATGTTTACTTTGTTATCCCCTTTTGGAAAAACCCAAGCATAGCCACCAGGAGCAATATCCTGATCTAAATGAATAATACAATAATCAGGATCAAATTCGGACAAATCATCTTCCCCTTTTTCAAAATACATAATGTGTCTTCCAGTCGATTCAACATCTTTCCGATCTATCTTTCTCTCAATTTTATCTGTGTTTTTGATTTGATTTCTTAACATTGAGGTAACGCCAGTTGCGTCAATTACAAGCTTGGCTGTTTTTTTGTAGGGCTGCTTATTTTTGTTATCAATTCCTTGAATTCCAATTACTTGACCATCATCATAAAGAAGACCAGTTAGATTCACTTCAAAATCAAAATCAACTCCCATTTTTCTTGCTCGTTCATTTTGATACTCGGGAAGTTTTTGTCTATTAAGCATGTAGCCATCACCATCAAAAGGAATTGAAGTTTCTCTATTGGGTGAAAATGCCATTACTCCCTTAACTTTGTGTTCAATTTCTGGTTCAGTCCATGGAACTTTGATGTGTTCTGTCATATAATCAACAGCTTCTTTACTTACCGCATCGCCACATATCCATCCTGAGATATTTTTTCGACCTGGCAAATGGCTGGGACTACGATCAATTACCAGAATTGAAAGCACCTGATTTGAATAATATGCAACAGATTGAGCCACAACAGTTCCTGCTAGTCCTCCACCTGCTACAATAACATCGTAATCTGGCACAATCAAACCCCCAACAATTGATATTTAAAATCATCCTGTAATTTGGGTCAAAAATTTTGGTCCTGATCTTCTCTGCGTCTTAAAACCATTTATACAGGCTGGAGATGCTTTAATCTCCTTATTCCCAATTAGCAATTATCTCCATTTCTAATAAAATTTAGTTGGCTAATTTCAAAAGTGTGGAGTAAATTTTTGTAGAATCTGTTTTTTTATAAATCGGCGTGAAGATTTTCACTTTAACAGGATCTTTCTCTCCCAATTCAAGTTGCCGAAGAATTAGTTTTTGTTTATTTAATCTTAAATGAAAGGTAGAATTATGAATTCGCTCCTCTAAACTTTGAAGCAGTTCTTGGCGTTGTTCATTTGTCAAATTAGAGACAAGATCATCTACAAATTTTTTTGCATCCTTTTTTGTTAGTTTTACTTGAAGAATAGTTATTGCGTTATCAAAATGACCTTTAAGATTTTGAATAAAAAATTCTTCTCGTTTAATTTCAAATAATTCATCAAAAATATTGAAAAATTTTGTAACATCTTCAGTTGCGTGAACTATCACATCAATAATCACTTGAATTTTGTCTTCCATGAGCAATATAATAAAGAAGTTCTGAAATTTATTTATGCTTGAAGAAGGGCAATCTCTTTTTCTGCAGTTCTGATAAGTTTAACCTTTTCAAATCCCACATGTCTAATCCTAATCAGTTTTTTAGTAGCTGCCATTATATCGGAATTTATCTTTCCGTAACAGGTAGCCTGAACAAACTGGTCAATGGTCATTTGTGGAATGGTCTTATCGATAATGTCTCTTGCTATAAGTCTAAGAGCATGTTTCCTCGATGTATTAAGTTGTCTATGAGTTAGTATAATTAACTTTAATCGGAAAATGAAACCATCTTTTGTTTTTGCCTCTACTATGAAATTGATCTTGGATGAACCACGTCTAACAATACTCCTCAAAAACTCTTTTGCGTATTCATATTTTTTGAAAATTGTAGTCGCACTATCACCTTGAATTTTATTTATTTGGAAGAAGATCTTGTATTGATGTTGTGATTGATCGCCCTTGAGAATATCATAGAGAGTGACTTCAATAACTCTACCAACTGCATTTTCATCATCCGTAATTGGTATGTATGCTAATGGAACGTTGTTAAACGAGTCTGGAGCAAGAACAGTAATCCATCTCTTTTCTCTCCACTTATCCTTGACTCTTGTTTTTCTCCGTGCCAATTAATAACGACCTTTGAATCCAAAATATAAGAGTATGTGATTAGATTATGGATTTTCCAGTATAGCTTTGCAACACTTTTGGAATATCAATGTGCCCATCCTTAGTTTGAAAATTTTCCATTATCGAAACTAAAACTCTGGAGGTAGCAACGAGAGTACTATTAAGGGTGTGAAGATATTGTGTTTCTTCATTTGTTTTATCTCTAAATCTGATTTTGAGTCTTCGTGCTTGATAATCAAGGCAGTTAGAACAAGACACAATTTCTCGATATGCGTTCTGGCCTGTCATCCAAGCTTCAACATCATAGGTTTTTGCTGAAATCTTTCCCATATCCTCACTAGAAAGAAGGATGACTTTGTATGGAATTTCGAGTTTTTGATAAAACTCTTCAACTATTTGGATCATTTTTTCATGCTCGTTCCAAGACTCTTCAGGTCTGGAAAAAACAAATAGTTCAACTTTTTCAAACTGATGAACTCTAAAGATTCCTTTTTGATCCTTTCCGTGTGCTCCAGCTTCTTTTCTAAAACAAGGACTCACACCCGCGTATTTCATTGGTAAATGTTTTCCTTCAATAATTTCATCAGTATGCATTGCTGCTATTGCATGTTCTGATGTTCCAATGAGATAGAGGTCCTTATCTTGAATTTTGTAAATCATATCTTCAAAATCTTCAGCAATAATTGCGCCTTCCATGGATTTTCTTTTGATTAGAAATGGTGGTTGTACAAGGGAATAATTTTTTTCAGCAAGAAAATCCAATGCGAAATTTATCAATGCTTGATTTAATCTAACTAATTCATTTTTCAGATAGTAGAATCGTGCACCCGAAACCTTTGCGGCACGTTCCAAATCCACTAAATCCAAATTCTCTACAATGTCTATGTGATCTTGAATTTTAAAATCAAATTGAGGAATTTTCCCCCATCTCCTAATTTCTTTATTTTCAGTTTTACTATCCCCAATTGGAACAGATTTATGAATGAGATTTGGAATTGTGTAAGCAAGTCTGACATAATCTTTTTCAATCTCATCTCGATCCGCTTCTAACTCGATCAACTTATGACCATCACTTTTTATTTCAGCTACTAAATCTTCAACATTTTCTTTTTCTTTTATTCTGCGTGATATTTCAATTGATATATCATTTCTTTTCTTTCTAAGTTGATCAGTTTCAATAATCAACTCTCTTCGCTTTTTGTCTAATCTAATTAATTTATCAAGGTCGAACTCAACAGCCCTGTCTTTTAACATCATTCGAATTTTCTCTGGATTTTCCCTGAGAATTTTTGGATCTAACATCCGTCAATCACTTTTAAAGCAACCTGTACATGTTCTAAAACCTCATCAACCGTAGCAATCAATTTTTTCATATCTCCCTGACTCTGAAAATTAAAAACAACCTTGTTATCAAAATTTTCTAGTTCTAAAGTCAAGTTTTCTGGAAAATTAACATTGTCTGGTTCAAGAGCTTTTCTTAACGTTTCTGCCTTTTTCTTTGAAATGTTGTCAAGAGTTACTTGAACTTTGCATGTTAATGACATTGTCTTCTAAATAGTCCAAGAACTCATCCAATTTGTCTTTAGTTATTCTAGCACCAGCAGCAGCATTATGTCCTCCACCAACCCCATCAAATTTTTCTGCCCCCCGTCTCATCAGTTCACTTAAATTCACATCAGAGTTGCATCCTGCTGATTTTCTTGATGAAAACTTTATAGTTCCCTCGTCACCATTTGTTCTCAATATAACAATTTTTCCAGAATTTTTGGGCGAACCTGCAATGAGAGAAGAAATCGTTCCTGTCATAGTTTCTGGGATCACTCCTTCTCCATTTACCATAACACAATTTTTTCTATCTGAAATTCTCCATCTCTCATTTCCTAAAATGTTCATGTACTCTCTGATCATTTTTCTATATTTTGAAAGAATATTTTCTCCTTCTTGAAGCATTTTATTTCTGTCTCCCATACAAATTCCAATTCCAACCCCTGCTTTACCAATCCGTCCACAAGAGTTTAGCAAAGTGGCAAAATCACGCCCATCTCGCAAAAAACTCCTTTTATCCTCTCTTGGAAATGAATATGTGTATCCAATCAACTCCTGCATTATTTCTGTGGAATTTTTTCCCGATGTGTACCTTGCTAGTGCTTCAATGAGGATACGTTTTTCATCTTCACTCAGTTCGGCTGGAACTCTCCATCTCCCCCCATCCTTCAGTTTAATGCCAGCCGAATTTATCAACGAAAGGCAGGCATCTCTATTCCAAGTAAGTCCTTCAATGAATGGTTGTGAGGTAAATGCAAGAGAATCTGGAATTGGTCTTGTCTCACGTCCTACAACCAGTAAATCTAAATCCATTTCAAGTAATCCTTCTTTTTTTGCTGTTTTTGCAATTTCATAATTTTTTCCTGTAAAGGATTTTTTTTCACCCTGATCCTGTCTGTCACCAAGTGCCGAAACTACAGCTATTGATGAAAGGTCTACGTTTTTATCATCAAGAGAAATTGCGGCCAAATAAGCCATTCCCCCTGCACAAATTTCTCTACCTCCATCAAATCCATACTTCCATGCATTAATCACCTGTTCATTATCATGTTCTTCTTCTGAAATTTCATGATGATCTAATACAAACCAGTTATCGCCAAGGTTATCATCTAAAGTTTTTGCAAATCCTCCCCCAAGATCGGTTATGATGTTTAAGTCTCTAGCATTTTTTTGAAGATTGGAAATTACAGATCTGTTCAGTTCTATTACTGTTCTTACTGTGCATTTTGCACCTGCTCTAATTAGGGCTTTAGTAATAATGCTGCCAGAGCTTAAACCATCACAATCAATATGAGTTAGAACAAAAATAGATTTGTTTGATTTTATACAATCAAAAATTTTATCATGAAAATAGGAAAGTGATTGATCTAGATTCTTTTCCATCACTCTAGTTTAGCGACAACGGATTTATATTTCCAGTTTTTGTCGAGTTGGCCCGTTTTTTTGTAATATACATCCAGTCTGTGAACTTTGGCTTCTATAAGCTCAAGAGATCTGACATTTCGGTAATCCTTCTTGTTGGCTTTTAGATGTTTTTGTAAACGAATAGCCTCTTTTACAATGTTGTCTAAATCTTCGGGAATTTCTGGTTTTAGATTGTTTTCCTCTAAAATCTGAATGATTGTCTTTTTTATAATTGGCTTTACAAGTGGAATTGCATGTTGATCGCGAAGCTTAATTCCGATCAGACTTGGGGGGATTTCCTCTTTTGCATATTTTACTACAAGCTCTTCGATTTGCTTTGGATTTTGGGAAATCCATGGTGCACTTGTAGTAACAGGTCTTGTTGAATGAGATTTTCCATGTCTATGGCTATGTATACGTCCCATGTTCTGTGTGGCTTGAGAACGAAATTAAACGTTACTTGATCCTACGGAAAATCAAATTTGGAAAAAAAGAAAAGTTAAATATCTTCGGGAGATTCATTTGAGCAGGTAAACAATGAATAAAACAATACTTTTGGCAAGTCTGTTCGCGATATATATAATCGGTTACTATGGAATGACAGGAATTGCATTTGCCCAATATGTTGGGGGAACAACTAGTGAACCTCTATCACTTGAACAAACCCTTGAACTTGCAAGAATTAGAGTAGAAATTGCTAACGAATTCCCCGGAACCGGGTCAGGCACACCATATCTTGATGCAACTGGTATAATTGGTTCCACGGCAATTGCTGCAGCAGTCTTTGGTGGTATTGCTGGGGCCTTGTTCCTTAAAGGAAGGTCAGGCAAATACGCTGCGCAGGGAAGAGGCTAAGCTAAAGACCACACGCTTATTTTATTAGGATTATCTACACAGCCTAATCTCACCATTTTTTAGAATTGCAGAAATGTATATATCGCACAAACATCGTTTTCATAAACAATGATTCCCATCTTGGGCATATTCCTCAACATCCTCACATCTGTAACAGGTCAGCTAGGGCCAAACTATGACCCATTATTTTACGATGTAATGACATACATCTTTGGCACTATGATGTTTGCCATTTTCCTATTGGCACTTATCTCTTTTTGGCTACGTGTTCATGGATGGTCATACAAAGACACTCGTGAGAAATGGGTTGATGAATTAGACCGACACTTTGAGAAAGAAGGCATTGGTCTAATCCCAGATAACGGAAAATACTGGTAAACCCTTTCTTTTCATTATTTTCTATATCACTTAGATAACACTATTTTTCAAAGTTCAAAAACACTAAACATCGGGTGGCAAAAAATCTGTGTCCTTTGATTCGTCATAGGCCTTTGAAATAAATTCTGCCTTGTAATGGTATCCATCTATCAAGGGAGCATTTATGAAGAGTGGAGATTCTTTTCCATTAACGAAAATTTTTGACTTGCCCTGATCCATCTCCCTCATTGGAAAACCGTCATCAACATAGGTAGTCCATGTCCAGAAAAAGTGTCCTATCTCAAATTGGTATTCTTCATCCCATTCAGCATATATTATTCCGTCACTGGACAAAGTGTAAAGAGAGTGTGTGCACCCTTCGACAATTCCTATATTGGCTGGGATTTCAACCTTTTGACTATTTACGTACAATTCTAAAGTAGCTGAAATTTTGTAAGGGGTTTCCCTGTCATCAATACAGACTCTAAGAGGATTATCTCTGTTAAGATATTGTTGAACTCCCAAACTTGTAAAACCAACTGAAATTCCAATAATTGCAGTAATGACTAGAAATCTCAAAGTCTTTCTACGTTTTGTAGGATCACCCATTCCAGGCCAAAACATGATATCCCTCGATTAGAATTCCATAAAGCCCTTTCCATAATCTATTTATCAGTTATTTCAAGAGTATCAAACTGATCTTGATGATCAGCTATAAAGTATGTTATTTCATCTGAGTCAATTTCTACCCATTCAGATTCATCTTGGTAGAGAAGACAGTCTTCAGCGAAAATGTCTCCGTCCCGTAAATCTGACAATCATACACTTTTTTTTGGGCGAAAACCCATACGGAAGTTTTAGGACTTTGTCCTTTCTTTCATTTTGTACATTAATCTTGCATTCTTCATTGCCAAATTTGACTCTTCCAAAAAAGTAGCTCTGATTGATGTCCAAACTAAGAATCTTGAAACTAATAACCATGTACATTAAGTTAGTTTTCTTACCACATAAAATTTTGATTCTTAAAATATGAGAATCATAAACTAATGTGACTTATACTGGGAATTCCGAAAATGAAAAGGAAGGTTGGAAATTTAAATTACTTGCCAGGGTCTAGTCGCAAAGGTGATTACGTATCCGACACCAATTATGATTGATTGGTATGCGATATTTGTATATGGGATTGGTTTGAGAATGAAGTCGCCATCAACAACAACTGTTTGACCTGGTCCAAGTCCTGGACCAACATTAGCAATATTAAGCTGAGTATGTACATGATATACTCCTGGCTCTAGCGCCTTCGCAGAGATTGAATAAGATAATACACTATTGCCTGGGATATCAATAACATTTCCTGGCGGGTCTCTAGATTGAATCTCCCATCTGTTACCTGCATTGGTTGATTCTGAGAAGATAGAAATCCACCCTCTCATATCGCTCTCTATAAGACTGACCAATTTTCCCTGCACGGTAAGAATTTCACCTGTTTGTAGAGATTGCCTGTTGAATGTTTCATCCTCAATTCTTATGAAACGACTCTGTAGTTGTGCTTGAACACCGTGTGCCTCTGCAGTTGGAAGTATTACCTCTACCCAATTGAATCCAAGTGTTCCAATTGCTAAAACGACACCTAATCCGATTACCATAAGTTTTTTATCGACCATTATTTTCCCTTAATTAAACAAAAAGGTGATATCCATCGTTATATGTTTTACTTTACCGCCTAGTAAGTAATTTAATCTCATTGATTAACATTGATGATTAACAATGAGACACCATTTTAGAATGATTAATTTTATAATTATTTTCAAAGCATTTTATGAAAAAATACTCAATTAAAGATTAAAATTTTATAAAATTTGTAGTAAATCCAACATTCTTTAAACTCTTACTTTATATTCGAAAAAACAAACAATATAACTATGGCACAGATGCCCGCATTAGTACCAAAAGAAGTCGAGATTCAACGACTAAAGAAAATCTGGCTTATCATTATTGCTATGGGATCCGTTGCAGCATCAGTCGAAGTAGACAACTTCGTCGATGGTTCTCTGCATCAAACATCTATCAGAGATAGTGCATTTACACCAGCACACTGGTGGCTGTACAGTCACTTTGTGGCTCTGCCATTGGGCTGGGGTATGGTCGCAATCTATGATAGGAGGGTACCAATTCTTAGAGGTCCAAACAACTCGATGAACACCGGCTTGAAGATGACCATCCTAGGTTACCTTGCTACAATGTTCACAATTGGAATCAATGAGATGTGGCACTTCTGGTTTGTAGAGGAAATCTTTGCAGTACCAAACCATTGGATGTTCAACATGGGTGTAGTTGTAGCCTTTATAGGCGCTCTAGCATATGTCGTAAGAGTATATGCAAGACTGATTGAACTTGGCGCAGAAACACCAGGTGAGAACCCCTACATCGCTGAAATGTACAAGATGGCCTTAGAAGGCAAATTGTACAGTAGATCCATTCCATAGGCAAAAGTGTACAAGCACTTTTTTTCTTTTTTTATACAAAAAATATAGTTCGTGCTAGGCCATTCAGATAAGAAAGATTTTTAAAGATTCTGACGTGTATTAACGCGGATGACTCTCCCGAGAGGATTTGGTACTGGCGGAGCCAGCGGAGAAGGTAGTGCTGATGTTGAAAGAATGATTGGCCGTCGTGTAGAACACATGGGGGGTCTTATTACGTTATCATACATTGCGGCATGGCTTGCTACTTTTGGCGGTACAGCAGCAGGATATTTCTATTATCCATGGGCTTATCCAACCAATAGCGGTCACTTTGCCTTTATTGTACTGACGATTATAGAGTCAATTGGATACCTATTTTGTATGAAAGTAACGCAGGAAGGCTCTAGAGTTAGTACTAATGGTCTAATTGCTGGAACTATGGGGATTATTGCGATATTAACCGTCCTGATATCCACATTCGTAGGGTTCTAGAAGAAAACCCCTTTTGGTATTTTTTAAATTTTTCATTTTAGAAGCAAAAATATAATATTCGATCAGGATATTTCACTAAAATTATAAATACTGACCACATATTCTACACATCATTGGTCTGGCTTAGACGAAGTACTCACTACTTGTTCATTATAGTAGTTGCGGTAAACGGAACTCTGCTTACAATTAATGCAGGTGACTATATTTTCTACACGGACTGGGCTTGGACTTCGTTTGTAGTATTTTCAATATCACAAACATTGATGCTTACGGTAGGCGCAGTGTATTATCTGACATTTACTGGCGTTCCAGGAACAGCAACGTATTATGCATTAATCATTACAGTGTATACATGGGTTGCAAAAGGTGCATGGTTTGCACTCGGATATCCATATGACTTTATCGTTGTACCAATATGGTTACCATCAGCAATGTTGCTTGATCTGGCATATTGGGCTACAAAGAGAAACAAGCACTCACTAATTCTGTTTGGCGGAGTATTGGTAGGTCTGTCGTTACCATTGTTTAACATGGTAAATCTGTTAACAATTGCAGACCCGCTAGAAACGGCATTCAAATATCCACGGCCAACATTGCCACCATACATGACGCCAATAGAACCGCAAGTTGGAAAATTCTATAATAGCCCGGTTGCGCTGGGTGCTGGTGCTGGTGCAGTATTGGCCGTTACGATGGCAGCGCTAGGATGTAAGCTAACAACGTGGACGTATAGATGGATGGCCGCTTGGTCAAAGTGGGACTAAAACCCCAAACCTTTCCCTTTCATTTTATTCAAATCTCTTCGTATACCATTTTCTAATCGAAAAATCATTGTTACGAAATTTGTATTTAAGCAAGCTAGACTGAATGTAGATTAAAAAATATTGTACACGTTGTAATCTTTTACAACTTCATTCCTGAATAAATTATACCAGAATTATGACTGGTGAAACAACAATATCATCAGGTAAAATCCTTACAACCAAAACCATTTGTAAAATGGGCTGGTGGAAAAAGGCAATTAATTCCAATTCTAAATCAGCATCTTCCTGAAACCTTTGATACCTTTTTTGAGCCATTT